>Ga0307930_1001651_pt1 | contig 17594 bp, 16 predicted proteins | sample OrgLakmetageno46_FD_203161 | JGI IMG/M metagenome (GOLD analysis project Ga0307930, IMG submission 203161) | Saline water microbial communities from Organic Lake, Antarctica - #46 | ecosystem: Environmental > Aquatic > Non-marine Saline and Alkaline > Saline | place: Antarctica: Organic Lake...
GCACGGACCCGTCGAAAACCCGCAAGCCGCCCGCGCCGAAGCGCAAGCCCGTACCGGAGGCGGCTGTTTCGGCGGTGGGCGATACCCTCAAGGAACAGGGCCTGGCCGCGCCGGCCACGGGCGGCGCGCCGATCAGCCCCCACATGGACGAGACGTTGACGATGGCGCCCTTGCCGCGGGCCAGCATCCCCGGCAACACGGTGCGCAGGCCATAGAAGACACTGCTCTGGTTCAACGTGATGACACGGTCCCAGTCCTCGACGGAAATCTCATCCAGCGGATCGTAGGAGCCGACGCCGCCCGCGTTGTTCACGAGCACATCTACCGGGCCGGCCTCCTCGATGACCTGCGTCACCGCATCCCCCCAGCGCTCGAGGTCGGTCACGTCGCAGGAGATCCAGCGGATGCCAGTGCCACGGTCTTCGGGCAGCGTCCGGTCGAAGCCGTAAACCACCGCGCCCTCGGCCTGCAGCCGCTCGGCAGCGGCACGTCCGATGCCTTGGCCTGCCCCTGTCACAATGCAAACCCGTCCCTCCATCCGTCTTGCCGTCATCCCTGGCACTCCCTTCGTGTCGTTTCGCGCACGCGTCGCAATCATTCTCTTCCCGGGCTTGGGCAAAGTCGACTCCGGCACCGGCATCTGAAGGGCGAGAACGGGCCTCCCCGCTTTGGATCGTGCGGTACCAACATAAGCGGGAAGCAGCACATGCCTCGACCGCGGCTTCTGACGCTCGGCCCATCCTGAATATTCACAACATCAATCAATTGGCGGGAGCTAACCCCGACACACTTCAGCATGACACGAACTCGCCGCAAGTCATGCTAATGGGCACATTCGTGCACTCTCACGATCGCCACATCGGTCCCCAAGAATAGGATTGACCGAGCCGAACAGGGGACGCCCCTGCCCGGCTTGGCCGCGAGGTTACGGCGCGCCGTGCGCGACTATTCGAAAATTCCCTGCACGACCTCCGCAACTGCCGCTCCCAGCGCCGCATTCCCTTCGGCAAGGAGATGGATTCCGTCAGCACCGACATGTTCGATTTCAACCACGGTGGCCGCGTCGAAGAAGTGCACGCCAGCAGCCTCGGCAATAGCCGAATAGATCGGCGGTAGTTGCGCGATCTTTTCGGCACCGCCGGCGAATGCCTCTGCAGCACCGGGATCGATCTCCTCCCCCAAGGGCGGCGGGCTGATGACGAGCACAGTGGGCGGGCCATACTCGTACCAGCCGAGGCCAGAACCCTCCTGAACGATATTGATGAGCTCGCCCATCCCAAGGCCGATCTCGAGCGGTGACCGATCAAGGTAGCTCTTGGTGTCGTTGGTTCCGAGCATGATGATGACCAGATCGAGCGGTTCGTGGCTCACGATGGCGCTATCGAGGTAATCAGCCCCGTCCATAAGGCCCAGCGCGGTCGGATCCTCGACATTCGTCGTTCGCCCACTCAGACCTTCGGTGACGATATTGTACCCGTCCCCGAGCGCCGCGCCCAAAATGATCGGCCAGCGATCCTCTTCGGCATGTCGGACCGTCGGCGTGATCGGGTCCTTGGGCAGCCACCCCCATGTGATGCTGTCGCCAAAGACCATGATGTTGCTCGTCGCGTCGTCCTGCGCCAGCGCACCGACGGCGGTCACCGGCAGCAGCGCGCAGCCGAACGCGACAGCCCGAAGTGTGGATCCTAGTTTCATGAGACTCTCCCTCCCTTGAGAACCATGAGCGTAGAGGTTGTGTCGCACTTCTGTCAAACGGGGAGTTCGCATCGCTTCCCACATGCATGGTGGTGGGCCCGCTTCGCAGCACGGACCGAAACGGCAGATCGTTTGGCTCAGTTGCCGAGTTTCCCGCGGATCGTGCTAATCTCGGTCACGAAGCTGCGTGCCCAGCGTATCGATGCCGCCATGCTCGTAAAAGGGCCCGGCGCCAGATGGCAGATCAACATCGGGCATACATGGATAAACGTTTGCTTCGGGATGCCCAACGCGCGCCAGCGCTTCCAACGCGATGTCGGCGCGGACAAATCCGCGGGCGAGATCAGGCTCGCGCTGGCTCTCAGCTATGCAGAAGCTCCAGACATGAATACCATCACTGTGGCATAGAGCAGTTACTCAAGGATAAATGGGGCGAGAGCGATGGATGCGGACGATCCCGATACCGCGCTGCGCCTCGCGGCCTTTGCCCACGTCCGAAAACTCGGCATGCTCCACGATGCGCTCACCTCGGAACACCTGTCTGCCGGTTTCACCTTCGAGGGCGAACGGGTCCCGCTGGTCAACCCGCAGCGCGGCATCTTCAAGCCGAGGCGTATGCGATTTCTTCTGTCCATCAGGACAGTCTTCCCGAGCGCTGGGCGTCGCGTTTGGTATGACGATCAGCGCGAGGTCCATGAACAAATCTATGGTGGTCGCGAAGCTGTCGACTATGCGTTCATGGGCGACAACCCGGACGCAGCTGACAACCAATGGCTGAGAATTGCCTCGGAACGAAAAATTCCGGTGATCTACTTTCTCGGTATCGCCCCGAAGCGGTATCACGCCATCCTTCCGGCATTCATTGGGGACTGGGATGCCCGCGGCCTCAAGGCCACGGTTGAGTTCGGCGAGACCACGGCGGGTGAGATGACGCCACCAGAGAACGACGCGGAGCGGCGCTACGGATTGCGCGTGGTCAAGCAGCGTCTCCACCAGGCCCAGTTTCGTGCCGCCGTGATCGCGGCCTATGACGGACGCTGTGCCCTTTCTCGCCTGCCCGAAGCCCGGCTCCTCGATGCTGCCCATATCGTCGCCGATGCCCACGAGCGCTTGGGCCAGCCGGTGGTCCCCAACGGCCTGCCGCTATCGAAGATTCATCACGCCGCGTTTGACGCCCACCTGATTGGGATCGATCCGGATTTTAGGCTGCATGTCTCCGACCAGCTCCTGTCACAACAAGATGGCCCGGTCCTTGAGGCGCTGAAGTCCCTCAACGGAGGGTTGATCCACCTGCCAGCCCGGGATCGGGACCGCCCGGACCGGGAAAGGCTGGCCGAACGCTTCGAAGTTTTCCAGTCGGTGGCCTGACGCCCATGGCGACTCCCGCAAACGGATACGACGGGGAAGCCGATCGCACGCTGGCGGCGCTTTACGAAGGCGTCGATCCGGCCTTGCTACATAAGGTGCTCGTGCCCCATCTGCCGCGTGCACCAGCTGCAGTCCTCGACGTGGGCGCGGGGTCCGGGCGGGACGCAGCATGGCTGGCAGGACAAGGGCACAGCGTCCTCGCCGTCGAGCCTTCGGAAACCATGCGCATGGAAGGCCAGCGCCGCCACCCACAACCGGGCATCACCTGGATGACCGACGCACTGCCTGCACTCGATACCGTGTTCCGTCTTGGCGCCGCCTTCGATGTCATCCTGCTGTCTGCGGTCTGGATGCACGTCCCACCTGGCGATCGGCCGCGGGCGTTTCGCAAGCTCGTCACCCTCCTGAAACCCGGCGGCACGCTGACCATCTCCCTGCGTCTCGGACCGCCGGAACCAGACCGGGATATGCATCCTGTCGATGAGGCCGAGATCGAGGCCCTCGCGCGCGCTCACGGTGTGGCGGTGCTGGAGGTGGAGCAGTCACCGGATCGCCTTGGGCGCAGCGATGTCTCTTGGGTGCAGATGGTCCTCCGTCTGCCCGACGACGGCACCGGCGCGCTGCCGCTCCTGCGTCATGTCATTCTCAACGATGCCAAGTCCGCGACCTACAAGCTCGCCCTTTTGCGCGCCGTGGCCCGTGCTGCCGATAGTGCGCCGGGCATGGCGCGCACGGTCGACGACACCACCATGTCTGTTCCGCTTGGCTTGATCGCACTGAACTGGCTGCGGCTTTACAAGCCGCTGATCTCGGCAGGCTTGCCACAGATGCCCAGCAACCACGGACCGGAGGGCCTTGGGTTCATCAAGGCGGGGTGGCACGGCATTGCCGCGCTATCCGCCGGTGACCTCCGGGTCGGTGCGCAATTCACCGGCGAACGGGCCACGGCCCTGCATGCCGCAATTCGCGATGCCGCTGCGATCATCGCAAAGATGCCAGCCACATACATGACGTTTCCCGGATCACAGTCGCCGGTCTTTCCGACGTCGACCGACCGCGCGGGCCGAGCGCCTGCGCAGCTTGTCCTCGACGCCGCCTACCTGCGGCGCTTTGGAGAACTCAGGGTGCCGCTGCATCTCTGGCGCGCCCTGGTGCGCCACGACGCATGGATCGAGCCAGCGCTGGTCGCCGAATGGGTACGTCTGATGGAAGGCTATGCACGTGGCCAGGGGCGCGATCTCGATCCAGCAGTCATGGCCCGCGCGATGCGCTGGCACGAGCCCAGCCGGGACGTGGCTTTCGTGCGCAAGGCAGCCATTGCGCTCATGGAGGTCGGCCCCGTGTTCTGCGTCTGGACCGGGCGGAAGCTCACCCAATCCCGCCTAGACATTGATCATTGCCTGCCATGGGCAGCTTGGCCCTGTGAGGATCTCTGGAACCTTCTGCCGTCCGATCCCAAGGTCAATCGACATAGCAAGCGCGATCGGCTGCCGTCCGCTGAGGTGCTAGAGAAAAGCATGGATCGCATCGTCGACTGGTGGCAACGGGCGTGGCTGGGCCGACCCGTCACTGCGGAGCGCTTTCAGATCGAGGCCAGTGCGTCACTTCCACTCGTCGGAGACGCAGACGATTGTCCGGCGCCGATATTCGCCGGTCTGCAAGCGCGGCGGTTTTCGCTGCACGCTGATCACTTGGTTCCGGAATGGCGGCCTTGAGCACATTGCGGGTGTGCACGGCACCGGCGTTGCTGTCCTGCACTCCTCCCCGTACCATCAATGAAAAGGACGACGAGCCCGGGGCCAAAGGCGACAAACTACCGGGTACGCGCCGGACGCCAGCCGGCCGCCGCAGCTTGGTTCTCGTCACAGAACCAGCGCTCGCCCTTGTTCTCGTTGATCTGGGTCCGACCGTACCATGGCGACCACGGCGTATGATAAATCTGCTCACCATCCTGAGAGATGTTCCCTTTGATGGGGCAGCCCGCTCGCGGTGACTCAGCCGCCGCACGCTCCCAGCGATCGGCCCGATAGTCCCAAGGCGTTGTGGGTCGCGCGCCACCACGCCAGATGCCCAGACCGGCGGCCTGTGCCGCAGTTTCCGCGGAGAGGTAATCTTCGCTGTAGCGCACGAATGCCCATGCGAGACCATCTTCAACCAGCACTTGCCCCACATCCAGCCCGCCGGCGTGGCAGACCGAGACCAACCGGCCATAGGCATCCACATCACGAACGTCGCAGGAAATCTGCCGGCCTTCGGTCATCGCAGCCAAGGCGTCAGTTGCGGCTTCGTCGCAGCGCCAGGACCGGCCGTCAGTCAGTTCACAGCGCTGTCCGGTTTCCGGGGCATCGACACCGTGAAGACGGATGCGCGCGGCACCGATCGCAATCGTGTCGCCATCGATCACGTGCGCCGTGCCGGTGACTGTCGCCGCGAGCAATTGACCGGGCGCGCTCACAACAAACACAGCGCAGACCAAGAGATTACGCAACGTCTTGGGATTCATCGTTCTCTCCCCTTCACCGACCATAACAGCGAAACTTCAACGCGAGCAACTTGCCCAACCAGACCTGAGAGTTGCATGAAGTGACTTGGTCCTGCGCGCGCTGGACTCTCGATGAGCCTCGGTCTTACCTGCGCCACAATTGGGAGAGGAGACGGACGGAATGAACCTGGCAAGACTGGCCGCCGAGGCGGCTGCACGCGGAGCACCGGTCCGGGCGGGTCTGATCGGGGCGGGCAAGTTCGGGTCGATGTTCCTCAGTCAGGTTCCAACGATCACCGGGCTCGAAGTCACGGCCATCGCCGACCTTGATGTGGATCGCGCCCGCACCTCATGCCGTGCCGTGGGTTGGGATGACGGGCGGATCGCGGCGACGGCGTTTGTGGAGGACGGCAGCGTCCTCGCGGCCCGCGAAGATGTCGACGTCGCCATCGAAGCGACCGGCAATCCGCGCGTGGGGATCACCCATGCCCGTGCCGCGATCAACGCGGGCAAGCACGTTGTCATGGTTAATGTCGAAGCCGATGTTCTGGCGGGACCGACGCTTGCGGCCGAGGCGCGCAGCGCAGGCGTGGTCTATTCCATGGCTTACGGCGACCAGCCCGCGCTGGTCGCGGAAATGGTGGATTGGGCGCGCGCCGCCGGGTTCGCCGTGGCAGCGGCGGGCAAAGGCACGAAATACCTGCCCGCCTATCACCGGGTCACACCCGACGGCGTGTGGTCCCATTACGGCCTGACCCCTACCGAGGCAAAGGCGGCGGGCATGAACCCGCAGATGTTCAACTCGTTCCTCGACGGCACGAAAAGCGCGATCGAAATGGTCGCCATCGCCAATGCCTGCGACCTGACCGTGCCCGATGGCGGCCTTGCCTTCCCGCCCTGCGGCGTCGACGATCTGGCACAGGTGCTGCGGCCCCGGTCGGTCGGCGGGCAACTCGACGGCACGGGCATGGTGGAAACCGTCTCCTCGCTCGAACGCGACGGGCGCACGGTGTTCCGCGATCTGCGCTGGGGCGTCTATGTCGTGCTGGAGGCGCCGAACGACTACGCCGCCGCCTGTTTCCGCCAGTACGGCCTGCCCACCGACAGCACTGGGCGCTATGCGTCGATGTACAAGCCCTTTCACATGATCGGGCTGGAGCTGTCGATTTCGGTGCTCAGCGCGGCGCTGCGCGGTGAGGCGACAGGGCAGGCACAGCGGATGCGCGGCACAGTGGCGTCGGTCGCCAAGCGCGATCTGAAGGCCGGCGAGATGCTGGACGGCGAAGGCGGTTACACGGTCTATGGCAAGGCGCTGCCGGTGACGTTGGCAGGTGACGCTCTGCCGATTGGCCTGGCACACCATGTGCCACTCACCCGCGACGTTGCAGCGGGCAGTGTCGTGACTTTCGCCGATGTCGCGCTGGGCGCCGACCCCATAGCCGATCTGTATCGCAGCGGCATCTCAAGAAGTGTGACTTGAAACGAAGAGGTTTAGGCGCCCCCCTTCTACCTCGTGGCTGGCGACCTGCCACTTCGTATGGACAGTTCTCTTCCCACTTTGCCGATGAAGCATGGCTTAGGCTTCAGACTGATTGACTTTCATAGCAGGAAGATGACGGTTGTGGCGCGAGCTAGGGCGGAGAAGGAGGTCTTCGGGCACCTGTTATAGCGGGTGGCGATCCGGCGCCAGTCCTTCAGTCTGCCGAGCATGATCTCGATCCTGTTGCGGCGTTTGTAGCGGCGCTTGTCGTATTTCATCGGCGTCTTGCGCGCCTTGCGACCAGGGATGCAGGGCCTCATGCACTTTTGTTTTTCAACGCATCCCGGAACCAGTCCGCGTCGCAACCCCGGTCCGCGATCAGCCATTCTGCGGCAGGCAGACTGCCCAGCAAGGCAGCCGCCTTGGTGTAATCGCTGACCTGTCCCTACGTCATAAAGAACCGGATCGGGCGGCCCTTCGCATCCGTGACGGTCGCCGTACCTGGCACTCGATCGGCAGTGTGATTGAACGGGCTGCCGAGACGCGCGATAGATGAAGAATTTAGAGAGGAACCGACCGTACATGTCCGACATAATGAGCCGAGCGGAAGCATCCGCCGAATGGGTGGCGGAGCGACTCAGATGGGGTGGTTGCCGCCCTCCCCAGACGGCATCGCAGTGTGCCAGGATGGTGGTGTTGAAAGCCACTAAGCGAGGAGGACGGCGAGATGAAGGATACGATAATCGGGGTAGACTTGGCAAAACGTGTTTTCCAGCTCCACGGTGCGACGATGACGGGCCATGTGACGTTTCGCAAGAAGCTGACGCGCGATCAATTTCGGCGGTTCATGGCTGAGCATCCATCCTGCCTTGTCGTTTTTGAAGCCTGCGGCAGCGCCAGCTACTGGGCGCGCCAGATGGCAAAGCTCGGCCATGACGCCAAGCTTATTGCGCCGCAATACGTCCGGCCTTTCGTGAAGCGGCAGAAGAATGACGCCGCCGACGCTGAGGCGATCGTGATCGCCGCGCGCCAGCCCGAAATGCGGTTCGTCGTCCCCAAGACGGAGGATCAGCAGGCCAGGGCGATGCTGTTCCGCGGTCGTGAGCGCCTGGTGCATCAGCGCACCGAACTGGTGAACGCGCTGCGGGCGGTACTCTACGAGTATGGGCATGTCTTTCCCGCCGGCATCGGCCATCTCAAGCGGATCGAGGCGGTGATCGAGGATCCCAACTGTGACCTGCCGGCCCTGATCACCGCGGAATGTCGCGACTTGCTGGCACAGATTGCAGAGAAAACGGGGCGTATCACCGAGCGTACCACGAAACTCAAGGCGCTGGCCGCCCAGTCAGACAGGGCGCGCCGGCTCCAGACCATGCCGGGTGTCGGACCGCTGACGGCCGTTGCGGTGGAAGCCTTCGGACCCGACATGGCGCAGTTTAAAACGGGACGTGACTTTGCGGCCTGGTTGGGCTTGGTGCCCAGGCAACATTCCTCAGGAGGAAAGGATCGCCTCGGCCGTGTGACCAAGGCCGGCCAGGCCGATATCCGACGCCTCCTGATCATTGGCGCAATGTCGCGATTGGGCTGGCTTGGGAGGCGCACAATTGTAGAGGGCAGCTGGCTGTCACGCATGTTGGCGCGCAAGCCCAAAATGCTGGTCGCGATAGCGCTGGCTAACAAGATGGCCCGCCAGATTTGGGCCATGCTGACGAAGAACGAAGATTATAAGGATCCGGCGCTGGCAGGCGCGGCATGATGCTCATGTCGACCCGTTAGCGACGGTGTCAGGGGAGTGTAAGAAGACGACGACCTGAATGGGCAAAACGATCGAACAGATCAGGATCGGGAAAACCAGTAAGTCCCTACGAGCAACAAGCTCGTTTCTCAGATATGGACCCGATCCGCTGATCACCATCGCGGCCCGCGGCTTCTGGAATGCCGCACAACGAGGCCTGACAGAAGACCGCACTCGATCACACGCCAATAGGGTCAGAAACTTCTTGCATCACGGGCGGCAACCACAGAAGGGACATGATCATCAAGGGCGATCTGGCCCCCGGCGCCCGGATTGTCGAACGCAAGGTATCCGCTGACATGAACGTGTCCCGGACGCCCGTCAGGGAAGCACTGAAACTTCTGCGCGCCGACGGACTGATCGAGATATCGATGCATCGTGGTGCTATGGTGCGTCACTACACGGAGAAGGAAGCACTCGATCTATTCGATCTGATTTCCGTGATCGAAGGGCTGGCGGCAGAACGACTTGCGGATAACCTCACGCGTCGCACCCTTCAAAGGCTTGAGGATTTGCATGGACGGATGCTGGAGCAGTACAAACGTCGCGACGCACCAGCGTATTTCGACACCAATACCGAAATTCATGACACGATCGTGCGTGAGGCGAGCAATCCGATCCTGGAAGAAAGCCACCGCAGGGTCATGGTGCGCGCGCGCCGCGGCCGCTTCATGGCGATCATCGATGCAGACCGCTGGCGCCAAGCCGTGGATGAGCACGAGGCAGTCATGCGCGCGTTCCGCGATCGAGAAGCAGGGGCCGCTGGTGCCATCTGGCGCACCCATCTTCGCCACACGGGAGAAACGGTCGCGGAGGTTCTTCGACCGTCTGACAGGTGAACGCCGCCCTGAGAGCGAGAAGAGAAGCGGGGCACGTCGGCGGGCTGGCACATTAAGGTTGCGCCGGGACGGCAAGCGGCAAGCGCCGGCCACTGGAGCGTGACCCTGTCCACCGATTTTGAGATGGTCGCGCATCTGGCGTTGCGACGGCGCAAACCCGCACATTATCGCCTAAGCTTTAATCATTTTCCCTATTCCGGAGCTTCTCTTGCAAGCTCATTGCCAAAATGGCGTGCCATTTTCATAAATGGCATGCAATTATTTTGACAGTACATGTCGTTCGGGTAAGACGCACATCGAAGGTGATAGGCGCGCGAAGAGCCTTTCAAGTGACCGGTGAGGCAATGAGAATACTTCTGGTGAACCCGAACATGACGACGGCAATGACCGACCGCATGGCGCACATCGCGCGCGGCGTCGTGCCGGGCGGGGTTGAGATCGTACCGCTGACCGCAGAGCGGGGTTTTCCCTATATCGCTTCGCGCGCGGAAGCCCAGGTCGGCGGCGCTGTGGCCTATGAAATGATTGCCGCACATGCTGACCGGGCCGACGCTGCGATCATCGCGGCATTTGGCGATCCCGGTATTACAGGCGCGCGCGAGCTGTTCGATTTCCCGGTCGTGGGCATGGCACAGGCGGCGCTGATGACCAGCGCGATGCTGGGAGAGCGGTTTTCGATCGTGACGTTTTCGCCAGTCATGCGGCGTTGGTATGTCGACTCGGTGCGTGAAGCGGGTCTGGAGTCGCGTTTCACCGGGGTCAGGACGCCTGATGGCCATGTTGCGGACTTGGGCGCGGTGCAGGAGACGATGCGTGCGGAACTCGTCGCTATGTGTAATCGCGCGGTGGTGGAAGACGGTGCCGATGTTGTTGTCTTGGGCGGCGCCCCCCTTGCGGGGCTCGCGCGGGAAATCCAACCGGATGTGGCGGGCGTTGTCGTTGATCCGATCTCGGCGGCAGCGGCTCAGGCGGTCGCGTTGCTGACGGTCATCCGTCCCCCGGCTTTCACGCACCGGCACAACAAACCGATCGCCAAGTCCTCGAACGGCCTCTCACCTTTGCTGTCGCGGATTTTCGCACAGGGAGACATTGCATGAGCTTCGATACCCTCGTGCGCGGCGGGCGCGTGGTGACGGCCGCCGACGTCGTAACAGCGGACATCGGCATTTCGGGCGGGCGGATCGTGGCTATTGGACACGACATCGGCGCGGCCGCCGAGATCGTGGATGCGTCTGGTCTGATCGTCATGCCGGGCGGCGTCGACAGTCACGTACACATCTCGCAGCCATCGGGTCCAGGCATCGAGATGGCCGACGATTTCGCGACGGCGTCGGCGGCTGCGGCCTGCGGCGGCAACACCACCGTCATTCCCTTCTGTCTGCCGGGGGAGGGCCAATCGCTGCGCGCAGCCGTCGCCGCCTACAAGTCAAAAGCCGAAGGCATCTGCCACGTGGACTATGGTATCCATCTGATCGTGAAGTCATGCGACCCCACCACGCTGGGCCAGGACCTGCCCGCGCTGCTGGAGGCCGGGCATTCCAGCTTCAAGGTCTTCATGACCTACGAAGGGCTCCGGCTGTCGGACCGGGAGATCCTCGACGTGATGGCCGTCGCCAAGGCGCACGGGGCCATGGTCATGGTCCATGCCGAGAACGAGGATGCGATTTCGTTCCTGCGCGACACGGCCGAACGCGACGGTCGCACGGGCCCGCTTCACCATGCCACGACCCGCCCTGTGCCAGTCGAGCGGGAAGCCGTGCACCGGGCGATCACGCTGGCCGAGATCGCGGGCGTGCCTCTGACCATCGTGCACGTATCCAATGGCGAGGCGCTCGATGAAATCCGGCGCGCGCGACGACGCGGCGCGCGCGTGTTCGCGGAAACCTGTCCGCAATATCTAACACTGACGGCCGACGACCTGGACCGGTCGGGCTTCGAAGGCGCGAAATACGTCTGTTCGCCCCCGCCGCGCACCGTTGCCGAACAAGTCGCCTGCTGGGGTGGGATCGAACGCGGAGATTTCGATCTCTACTCGTCGGATCATTGCCCGTTCCGCTTCGCCGATACCGCCGGAAAGGACGCACCGGGGGCGCGACAGAGTTTCCGCAACATTCCCAACGGGATACCCGGCATCGAGACGCGTCTGCCCATCCTGTTTTCCGAGGGCGTGATGAAGGGTCGGATCTCGCTGCAACGCTTCGCCGCGCTGACCGCCACGAACCACGCACGGCTTTACGGACTCTATCCGCGGAAGGGCAGCATCGTGGTTGGCGGCGACGCCGACCTCACGCTCTGGGATCCGACCATGCAACGAACCATCCGCCAGTCCGACCTGCACCACGGCGCCGACTACACGCCCTGGGAGGGCTTCGAGGTGACGGGGTGGCCCATGGCGACTTTTCTACGTGGGCGATGCGTGATGCGGGACGGCGAACTGTGCGGCGGAACACCCCGTGGGGACTTCCTCGAACGCGGCCTGCCGGAAACCGTCATGTGACCCAGGCTCACACCGGCGGTGCAGACAGACCTTTGCGCCGCCTTCGGGCACGTGCCGATGCGGCGCGGTGCTGCCCTCGACAGAATGTTCCGCCGCATCACGACAACAGGGAAAAGGATCAATCCAATGAAACCACTGCTTTCCACCACACTCGGCCTGACCCTCGGGCTCTCTTTTGCCGTCAGCAGCGTATCCGCCCAAACGGTACTACGCGTTGCCGGCAACTTCCCCGAAGAACACACCGCCACAGGCGCGATGGAAATCTTCAAGGAAGAGGTCGAGAGCCTCACCAATGGCGAAATCACGGTCCAGAACTTTCCGGCGATGCAGCTCGGCGGCGCGTCCGAGAATGTGGACCAGGTACGCTCCGGCGCGATCTTCGCGGTGTTTACGTCCATAGCTTATTTCACGCGGTCGGTCCCTGAACTGGAGGCGGTCAGCCTGCCCTTTCTGTTCGACAACCGCGAAGCGGCTTTCGCCGTCATGGACGGAGAAGTCGGCGACGTGATGGACGCCGCCCTTCTTGAAGAGGGTTTCGTGAATCTCGGCTACATGGAACTGGGTTTTCGCCATGCGACCAACAGCGCCCGCCCGCTGACCAGCCTCGAGGATTTCGAAGGTCTCGACATCCGCCTGCAGCCCAACGAGGTACATCTCGACAGCTTCCGGGCGATCGGTGCAAACCCGCAGCCGCTCGATATATCCGAGCTGTACTCGGCCTTGCAGCAGGGTGTTCTCGACGGGCAGGAAAACCCGTACAATATCATCTACACGCGGCGTTTCTTTGAGGTTCAGGACTACCTGTCTGATACCGGGCATTTCTTCGACTTCATCAACGTGGTCGCCAATGCCGATGCCTTTGAGGCTCTGAGCGCCGAGCATCAAGAAGCCGTGCGCACAGCCATGCGGACCGCAGTCGAGTGGCAGCGCGCAGAAGCGGCCGAGCTTGACCTGCAATTCCGCGAGCGGCTGATCGCCGAGGGGATGCAATACGATCCGCTTTCCGATGCCGAGCGTGAGCGCCTTCGCGAGGCGACCATGGGCATCGCGGAGCAGCTGAAGGAGCGTGTCGATCCCGAGGTCATCGACCTTGTCCTGTCCAAGGTGTCCGAGTGACCGGTAACCTTCCATCTTCCGGGTCGGCCCTCGCCGGCCCGGTCGCTGTGCTTCGGCGGATCGTGGACACGCTCGATGACGTGTCGCGCTGGCTCCTAGTGGCCACTATGGCGGGCATGGCGCTGCTCGTCTCGGCACAGGTTTTCATGCGCTACGTCATGAGTTCGTCGATCGACTCCGCAGACGAGCTGTCCCGTCTCTTTTTCGTCTGGTCCATCTTTCTCGCCATCCCGCACGGGCTTCGCCGTGGCGTCCATGTGGGGATCGACGTCATCGCGCGGATGCTGCCCTTTCGGGTGCAGGATGTGCTGCATCGCGTTTCGGCATTGGCCGGTCTGGTGCTTATGCTGGCGGTCTTCGTCACGTCACTTGGGGCCGCTTCCGACAAGTGGGGCGAACTGATGCCAACCCTGTCAGTCACGGCTGCGCTTTATTACGTACCGGTTTGCATCTGCGCCGCCCATGCTGCATTTCACCTGTCGCTCTTTATCCTTGGCGGGATCCACGTCTGGGGCGCCGAAGCCTGGAAGGAGGCGTAATCTTGAGCAGCGTTGCGATAACCATTTTCGCCATCCTTGCGGTCATCGGGGCCCCGTTGGCCTTTGCGATCGGGATGGGTGCCGTGGTGGCGCTCTACCTTGAAGGGTTCGACCTCGTCGTACTGCCGCAACGCATGATGTTCGCGGTGAACTCGTTCCCGTTGATGGCGATCCCGCTGTTCATGCTAGCGGGCGAGTTGATGGTGAAGGCAGGCATTGTGGACCGGCTGATCGGCTTTGCCAACGCGCTTGTCGGGCGAGTTAATGGTGGAGTAGCGCATGTCACGATCTTGGCCGGCATGGTCTTCGCCTCTGTAAGCGGAGCAGCAGTGGCGTCGGCCAGCGCACTCGGTTCCACGCTCGTACCAGCCCTGCGCAAATCCTATCCCGACGGATTTTCCAGCGCTGTCATTGCCTCGGCGGCCAATCTCGGGCCCGTTATTCCGCCGTCCAACGCGATGATCGTTTACGCGCTCATGGCGGGGTCCTCGGTTTCGGTGGGGGGAATGTTCATGGCCGGGATCGTGCCGGGGATCATCCTGACCCTTGGCTTTATGACGCTTGCGAGCGTCATCGCCCGCCGTCGCCGGTACCCGCTTTCTGGCGCGCCATTTTCGGTTCGGACGGCGCTGGTCGAGACACGCCGCGCGGGTCTGATCCTGATGATGCCCGTCGTTGTAGTGGGCGGCATCGTGGGCGGCATCTTCACTGCGACCGAGGGTGCGGCAATCGCCGTGGTTTACGCGCTTGTTGTCGGGTTGTTCATTACGCGCAAGCTTCGGGTTGCCGATTTACCAGGCTGCCTGTTCCGCGCTGCTGTGATGGCGGCCATGGTGGGTGCGCTGATCGCCTTTGCATCCGTCATGACGTTCGTGTTCACACTTGATCTGGTCCCTATGCGCCTGTCGAGCTTCATCGAGTCGCTCACATCGAATCCAGCTGTCTTCATCGCGATCGTCATGGCGATGCTGATTGTCGTAGGAATGTTAATCGAGTCGAACGCGGCTTATATTATGCTGGTGCCGCTGTTCGCGCCAATGGCCCTGAGTTATGGGATCGATCCGCTCTTCTTCGGTTTTCTCTTCATGTACAACCTTGTCGTCGGGATGATGACGCCGCCCGTCGGGGTACTGCTCTTCGTCATGAGTGGCATAACGCGCGTGCCGATGAGCAAGCTGACGGTTGAGGTCATGCCATTCGTTGTTTTCCAGTTCGCTGTTCTGGGCCTTTGTGTGGCATTTCCGCAGATCGTTCTCTGGCTACCTGAACGGTTCGGGTTCTGAGGACGCTACCATGAACACCACAACCATCCCCGATCTGATCGTCGCCGGCGCGACGGCCATCACGTCCGATCCGGCAAATCCGTTCATCGAGCGCGCATGGATCGAAGTCACGGGTGGCCGGATCTCGGCCATCTTTGAGACCCCACCCGAACGGATCGATCCGAAGACCCGCCTCGTGGCCGGGGAAGGTCGGGTCGTCACCCCTGGCTTCGTGAATGTTCATACCCACGCCATCTTGAGCATGGTACGCGGGGTGGCGGAGGATATGGGCTTTGCGCCCGCGTACACGATGGGCGTGCCGCACGGCCACGATGTCCAGCCGGAAGAAGCCCATGCGCTCGCGCAGCTTGGCGCGCTGGAGGCGCTGTGCTTCGGCTCGACGCTCATCAACGACAGCTTCACGCACCAGGATATCGCGTTGGGTGCCATGGCAGACACAGGCATCCGCGCGTGGGGGTGCGGTCGCATTCACGACGTCGATTTCTCGCGGGTGCATTTGGGCGAGTGGAGCTACGATCCGAAGATCGGCGAATGGACGTTGGGCCTTGCCGCGGAACTGATAGATCGGTTCCATGATCCTGAGAGCCTGCGCACGGGGGTCGTGCTGGCGCCGCACGCCCCAGACACCTGTACGCGCGACCTGCTCCGGCAGGTGCAGGTATTGCGTGACGCGAAGGGTCTCCGGATCAATACGCACGTCGCCCAGAGCCGGGTAGAGGTGGATTTCATCCGCGACCGCGACGGGATGACCCCACCAGAGTTGCTCGAAGACGTGGGCTTGCTCGACGACCGGCTCATCGGCGCGCATTGCATTCATTTGACCGACAGCGACATCGCGCGGCTGGGGCGCGCGGGGGCGCATCTTGCCCATATTGCCAAAGGCAACCAGACCCACGGCACGACCGCGCCGACCCATGCACTGCGCCATGCGGGCATGAACCTAGCGCTGTCTACCGACAACATGCACGCCGACATGGTCGAACTGATGCGGTGGGCGCTTGCCACCGGTCGGCTACAGGAAGGGGGCATTACCGATGCATGGCAACCGGCGACCGTCTTCGAGGCGGCCACGATCGGAGGTGCGCGGGCACTCGGGCTCGCCAGCGAGATCGGGTCGATCGAAAAAGGCAAGCGCGCCGATCTCGTGCTCTTTGACTTCCGCCGCCCGCATCTGCGCCCGCTCACGAATGTTCTGGGCACTTTGGTCCATACCGGCCAAGGACGCGACGTGGAGACGGTGATCGTTGAGGGGGAGATCGTCGTCGAGAATGGCGAGCCCGTACGCGTAGAGCGCATGGCCGTCATCGACGCCGCTGAAACAGCAGCCCGCGCACTCTGGGACCGCTCAAGGCGCGAGGCGATCTCCAGCGGATAGCGCAGCGTTGCGGTATGGCGCCCTGCCCTTCCATTCCTCGAAGCCATTGAAACAGCCAGTTTGCGCTTCCTTCGAAGATAAGCGTAAGGCTGAAGATCAGCAGTAACACAGGCTTTCCACGACGCGAGAACGGAGGCATCGATGTCCGAGGGCTCGAACAACCCACAATTCGCGTCGCTACGGGAGGGCACAACAGACCCTTGCGCTGTTGAGACCTACTACGACCACTGGGCAGATGGCTACGATGACACGCTGCAGTCTTGGCAATACCGCGCACCAGAAGACGCTGCGACCTTGCTCGCGCCGTATCTGGGCGCCGACGCACGGATACTCGATGTCGGTTGCGGCACCGGCCTGTTGGGGAACGCCATTCGCGAGCGGGCCAACGTCAAGATGCATGGCCTAGATATTTCCTCCGCGTCCATCGAGCAGGCTGCGGCCCGCGGCATCTACGAGCAACTACTGCAGCACGACCTGCAGAAAGTTCCCCTGCCAGTGGCGGAGGACAGCTACGATGTCGCCGCGTCCGTGGGCGTACTTACCTACATTGCCGACGCCGAGACACTGCTGCGTGACTTGTGCCGTGCGGTGCGCAGCGGCGGCGTGATCGCGTTCACCCAGCGGACCGATCTATGGGAAAATCGTGGCTTCGAAGACATGATTGCGCGGATCGAAGCAGACGGCCTCTGGAAGCGAAAACACGTCAGCGCGCCGATGCCCTATCTACCGGGCAATGCCGAATTCGCAGACGAAATTCGGGTGATCCACACCCTATGCGAGGTTCAGTGACCCGACTGGGCCAAAGGGCGTGTCGAATTACGGGGAGTTTGCTTCCGGCTAAGCATTTGACGCAAAAGCCCCCCGCGCGGGCTACTGGTCAAATGTTGACCAGGCGTTGACCAGAACGGCGCACGCTCATACACAAGGGAAACGCTCGGGCTTGAAGCCATTGATCTTATGTGATATTTTGGTTGCGGGGGCAGGATTTGAACCTGCGGCCTTCAGGTTATGAGCCAATAATTGAATGATTTCAATAGTTTATGAAAATCAGGCACTTAGCCGATAAGCCTTTGATTTTGCGAATTTCCATGCCGTGCATTCACTGGCATTCGCCCGTATTCAGCC
>Ga0307930_1001653_pt1 | contig 17591 bp, 20 predicted proteins | sample OrgLakmetageno46_FD_203161 | JGI IMG/M metagenome (GOLD analysis project Ga0307930, IMG submission 203161) | Saline water microbial communities from Organic Lake, Antarctica - #46 | ecosystem: Environmental > Aquatic > Non-marine Saline and Alkaline > Saline | place: Antarctica: Organic Lake...
TCTGCCGAGTGGACCTCGTTTTCCGCATGTCACGAGCTTCTATGCTCGCGCGCCTTCCTCTTTATTGTTCTGCGGAGTGCGCAACACCCACAAATACCTCGCTTTTTGCATTTTTTTCGAGGAATTTGGCCCATGTCCCTCTCCCTCCTGAATCATTCTGCACTTGCTTTGTTTGCGCGACGCACGCACATTCCCACTTCTGCCCGCAGCATTGGCTTCTATGCCATTTGGGTTTGTATTAGTTCGAGTTCGTACTTTACTATGCAGTGGATTTGTTTCTTCGTAAATCATGCATATGTTCAGTGGCTGCGCGGTTGACGGGAAACTTACCGTCAGCACCCGCGAGCCCTGGCGCCCGACGCCTGATAAAATCATTGAGACGATGCCCTTCTGGGGCAAAAAATAGCCCAGAGAAATTCCTCGTGGACCTGGGACGTGACACACGAACGAGCACTCAGTCCCGCCGACTTGTTCGGAGGAAAGACACCAGTTGGAGCCTGAATTGGCCTTCTGGAGCAAATTTGCTAGCGCATAAGCAGCACAAGTACATCCAGTGCCTCTGTGACTGCTGTGTACTTGCTTTTCTTTGTTATTGGGAGAGTATTAACTAGACTAGACTAGAACTTTACTATGTAAAATTTATATCAATCCAATTTGAAAGTGCTCCAATTACATCAACCTAACCAGTTACACTAACAGTTCTATCACTTCAACTAATAAATGTGATGGTTATAACCGTAACAGTGTATTTTTAGATAGGCCTAATGCTGATGTGAGAACAGTGGGGTTTGCAGTCCTCTTTAGGAGCTGCAGAGCTATACAGGGAGGGTTCCTGTTGTTGGCGATGCTTTGCTCTTACCTCGTTAGCGGTACTTGGTCACTTCTCAGTCTCCCCAGATCAACAGGATATGGGCCCAGTTGATCTGGAGAGACTGGGAAGTGACCAAGTATCACTAACGAGGTAAGAGCAAAGCATCGCCAACAACAGGATCCCTCCCTGTATAGCTCTGCAGCTCCTAAAGGAGACTGCAAACCCCACTGCTCTCACATCTAACCTTTGATTGGATTAGTTACGACTTGCGACATGGATTTGGGGGGCGCCGGCCGACGACCCCGCCGGCTCATTTTTTTTACAGGGAACATCATTCTTTCCGACCAGTTGACGCTACTTATGACGACGTCGGTACGTACTACAGACTGAAGTATGTCGGTCGGTCGTCCCATGACGTCCATCCATGTTTACGAAGTGAGACGAACGAGCTACACACCGAGGACGCATAACCTGTTGATCTGGAGAGACTGGGAAGTGACTATTGAAGTTTCGGTGCTAACGCGGATAAGGGATCAGTGCATACAAGCGAGATGCACAGAAATTGGTCCAAATAATCGGAGTCTCGACGAATAAATTCCAGGGTCTCACGCAGCACAAAAATGCCGCGCTCACAGGAAACAGATGGCTCTTCTCAAAATTCAACCAAAATAATCCTGCGCGCTCAGCGATAAGACACTATGTCTACAACACCATCCTCATCCAGGTAGCTTTAAGTACAACATGTGAAATAGAACCCAGCGTAAACGTATCCAAAACTAACATTAAGTTGTTCGATATTCCAGGGAGATAACGCACCTTATGTGCGCGAAGCGTTACGCTGTTTCTATCGCGAGCAATATAAAGATCAACAACTATACCTTTCCCGCGCAAGAGCGAGTTCAAGTAGTTGGATCCATGCAACGGAGGTTTCCGGGTAATATCAAGCCAATTGCCACCAGCCAAGTAGTTTGCAATCATCAGAGCCGCTCCAGTGATCAACTGCAAAGTACTCTCTGAACACAAAGGCAGACACGCGCAAAATTTCTTCCAGACATGCAATTGTCCAAGCGCGAGTTGTGGCATAAAGTGGAGATCATCATAACATATCTTTTTCCCACATCAAAAACGTAAACGAGATTCGCAGCTGCTACATTAGCACCCCCGCTACATGCTGCGCAATCCGCTAGTGGCTCGAAAGTAAATAATCTTGGCCGCAAAATGCATTCAAGTCTCTTCCATGGAACCGACCTCCACGACGCATTTCACGCCGTCTTCCGGATAAAAGGGTGAAAGCACTCTCGGTCCGCTGCCGAGCCAGTACCTGAGTATTGGTGGCTCCATACTCAAATGCTAAGAATAAATACAAGTGTCTAATAACATACAGCGAGCTAAGTCAACGCCTCCGTCATCCTAAAGCGGACAATTCCTCAAGCTGTTGTGAACACTCCAACCTAGTGGCCTTGAGCAACATGTCGTCACTCCGGCGGCTGCGCGCGCGTCTGGTAAGCTGCAACGAATACGTCGTCTGCTCGCGCCTTTCATTACTGGGCACAGCCTCAGCAGCAGCCCTGGACGGTAAATTGCAATTTTCCTCCGCTGACACGTCCATGTCTGCTACCGACTCTAGCTTCACACTTGAACCTTCACTACTGCGTTTGACCACAAAAAACGCAACACCCATACTTGGTTATCGAATCCTCGAGCGCCTTGAGGAATAACAACTCGTCGCGGTGCACATCCGCCTCCAGACGAGGGAATCTAGCTAATTTTCCGTCGATAAAAACCAAGCGTAACGAGTGCGCTACCGAGCTTGCGATGATGTGCTGTATCGCTGCTCCAGGTAACTCGCTATCCAATGCACTAAATACTGGTAGGCCGCTCCCTGTGGGCCTAAACGTTGGCTGCTCGTGCTAAGAATAGCTAATGCTCAACAACAGCGCCAAACTGTTGCCTGATGATGGTGCCTTCTCCTCTCGACGAGGGGCTCCTGCTGCTGGTTCACGCGCAGGGCCAGGCCTGCCAAACTTTCCTTCACCACCTCCAACTGCACCGCAGATGTTTGACCTACTGGGATGGTTGCTGCCCCCGACATTTCGCCCCCGGGGCGGGGCAAAGAGGCCTCAACAGTTGAAGACCTCTGGAGCAGGGTCTTCTGACACCATCTTATCCGGCGTCAAATTATACAAGTCTTCGAAAGCTTGATAAGACCACATCGGGTGCTCACGTGGCAGTGAGCGCCTCTGCTGCGCTATAGAAATATTTGGAGCGGGGTGATCCTCCAGCGCCATCGCAGCTGACTCCTGCTTTGCACGATACTGCTCCGTTGCCTCTGCCAGCCAAGTAGGCTGAGACACAGTCTGCTGCTGAAACATTCGCTGTACGACTGTAGCGTAGTCTTCTCCGCGAGCTTCACTTTCAATGCAAAGAGCTCTACAATTGGCCTCAAGCTGCGCCGTGATGGGATCCATTTTCATACCACCCTTCCTCATGCGAGATCCGCGCTTGCTATGTTGGCTACGCGATTGAGTCCTAGACCTGTTACGCGTAATATCCACGTAAGAAAAATTTACTTGCTTTTTCTTACCGGACACTGAACCCGGCGCTGTAGCATTGCGCTTGATGATTGAAATCGGCGCATGCACGCTACAAGCACTCCCAGCACTGCTCTGGCCGCGCTTGACATTATCATCATTATCGCGCTGACCTCCGCTACTACCGCACACTGAGGTGGGTAAGGCTTTTCCACTAGTGCTCTCGGCATATAGGCCATGCTTGACATTCATGTCGCGCTGACCTCGACCACCGCTGCGCGCCGCGTTGGCTGCTGCAGTGGGACTGCCCTTGTCGTTGGCACTCCTAACGCCATGGCCGCGCCTTGCATATATTCCGCCGCGTTTGCCATTATCACCGCTTACAGCGGTGGCTCCACTCTTCCAATTGATCTTCCCAGAGCCTTGGCCGCGCTTGACGAAATTCCCGCCGCCGCGCTGGCCTTTTGCACTGACGTCAATGGTGAAGTCTTTCTCCCCCGTTCACAACGCTATTACCGCGCTCGACATTGTCTCCACGCCGGCCTACATTACTGCTACCAACAAACTTAGATAATGCATTAACAGAGAGGTCCCCACGTGTGTGCGTAACAGAAAATGTCCTAGGGTTGTCATGTCTGCGTGCAGGTACTGCAACATGCGAGTAAGCTCCTACTTTACGCATCACCTTTTCGACGCGCGCTGTTTTTGCGCTACGCTTCTTCTTGCGTCGGCTGCGCTTACGCGGCCTGCGTTGCGGTTTTTCCGATGCTTGAACCATCTTGTCTGGGATATCCTCAATGGCCTTATTGACACATTTCGGAACAATCGACGACTCACATTCTTGATCAGCTTGTTTTACACGAGTCTGCTGCAGCAGTGTGCCAAACAAATCAGCAACAAATGCGACACTGTCGAAGCCTAATTTCTCGCTTGCAAAATTTGAGCCGAGCTCAAGCCCTGTTTCTGATAGAAATTGGGCGAACTCTTCAACCTTATGAGCAAAACCTCGAGACACGCGAAGCGTTATCAACTGGTCGCCCATGACCTCTTGTATACTGCCAGAGTCTAGTAAGATCTAGCTACACACTAGTGCCTTGTGGAGTTGAACTAGTGTAATACAAATGCCCGACACTGCGGTCAGGCCCTCAAGGAATGCTCAGGTGGACACACGACGGGGGAGTAGGTGACAAAGGGCTAGCTAGTAAAGCTTCTAGTATTAGCTTCGGTTCCGGTGATGATGAGTCATCACCCAGTCCAGGGGTAGAACTCCCCTGTAGCGTACAGGCAGTGGCCTATACTCCAACACTCCCACCGATCTAGCTGCCTCGTGGCTGCTCGATCCTTCTACTGGTGTCCCAAATCTAAATCTCAATTGACTCCATTCGAGCTCGTTGACTCAGTCGACGTAAAATCATTTTGCGCAGTTAGTCAACTTCTGAAAAACTATGTCAGCCCCCAAACGGCGTCATTACGTTGTTCATCAGAATCGCAACCTGACTGATCAATATCTAATTCTGCCATGTCCATTCCAAAATACCGGCAGAGGTAACTTCCAAGTCGCCAATCTCAAAGAATCTCCAACAAAAGTACAGAATTTCCGTTCTGACGATGAAAAACTTCCCGATCCACTCGGGCCGCCTGCATCTAAACCACCAGGCTGAAAAACATCTCCAGAATTTATCGCTCGTGGTGAAACGGCTTTCCACCATAATACAACGCTATAAAACAATCCGCACACATTAGAAACGATATCCCGTGGTCAAGTCCTTAATTCCGCGAAAATGAGTTGCTAAACATAATTGCTGCTTTGACATTAGCGCAATCGTTTGATCGCAGCAACCTGCCGACAGTACCCAAATTCCAGCATACCCGACCGTCCTCAAATTCGCCAAGGCTGACAAAACACGTTGGCTCACTGGTCTTCCAGAAATTCAATAAAACTCCCACCAATAAATGGCCTCATTTATTTATCGTTCCGTAACACACCTTTCCCCACAATAAGTGTCATAGGTGCCTGCACTCCCATCATCAAATCCTGGCGACAACATCATTCCATCACACAGGAGAGCTTATCCATCAGGTAAACAAGTCACCCGGTCGCTTCTTCTTCGTCAAAACTTCCTCACAGCTCGCGGCACCACGTTGGCGCTGCTAACTCATGAAAACGTCTTCTACTTGGTAGTGCTTCGATCTCTTGGACTGTTCTTTCCAAAACGCTAGAGCGATACGCAGTCCTAATTGACTGCTCCAGACCCACTTCGCTTCGAAGATGTCAAAGATGCATAAATAATGATCCACATCGACTTCACTTCGGTCTCCTGCGATGGTCTCGGCTTCGGCTTTGCCGCAAAATATTTCCATGCAGCAACAAGCCAACAACCCAGTTGAAAACATACTTACCAACAACAGGCAGCGCCTCCGGCGTAAGCAGTCACACCTCGGCTGTCTTCTAATGGCCCCTCCACGGCGAGCGCCTCACGCTCATCAACTCGTGAAAATTCTTGTAAATAAGACATACGGCTAAAAAAAACTCCCACCGCTTACGCCCCATCTAGGCGCACAGTGAAGGTGAGATCCACAAACCTCATTAAAAAACAGACTGATAATCCAAATCGACGATATTGCGATGAGTTTCCATGGCATTAAACATTGTACAAAGGGTTAATTCATTGACTAGTACTACGTCCCTTACAACAAACTTAAATTGCCAACTCTCAAATCGCTCAAAACACAAGGGAGACAACAGCAGCATTTCTGCATTCAAATCTCTTAAACCTTAAGTGCGCTGTAAGTTCAAAATCCAAACTGCTTCCGCGCTTCGTCGTAACCGCGTGCCAATGCGAGGATAAAGCATCTACCCGCACAAGTCAAACTTAATCGGCTCGCTATTCCAGTCTCCAGCTAAATAAACCATAATCAAATTCCAAGATCAAATTCAATAGGCATAGCCCGTCCACAACAAAATGAACTGCGGCATACCAGCTAAATATGCTAAATACAGGGCATCGTCGCCCCAGTGCTGACTAACAGTAGCTTTTTTGTTTGCGTGGTGATAGCTCTTCAGCGAATCGTACTGGCATTCCTGAGGCGTCTCTTGTCCAAGGATCATGGGTGAAGACCAGTTCGTCGGCCTTCTTCCGCATTTGGGCTCCCAAATTCCACCGTCTGCGCAGCGAGCTAATGCCTCCGACCGCTACCGCCGTCGCCGCCGAGATAAGACATACAGCTAAAAAAACTCCCACCGCTTACGCCCCATCTAGGCGCACAGTGAGGAGGACGATCCAGTTCCTTGGCCAGCCGCGTGCACCACGCAGAGTGGCCCCCGCCGCCGAGGCGGGGGCCGAAGCGCTGGGCCCATAACCTACTGAAGTTTCGGTGCTAACGCGGATAAGGGATCAGTGCATACAAGCGAGATGCACAGTCGACGGGCCAACCCCCTCTGTATACTACAGGGGTGCCCCATACTCCAACAGTGACCAAGTATCACTAACGAGGTAAGAGCAAAGCATCGCCAACAACAGGAACCCTCCCTGTATAGCTCTGCAGCTCCTAAAGGAGACTGCAAACCCCACTGTTCTCACATCTAACCTTTGATTGGATTAGTTACGACTTACGACATGGATTTGGGCGCCGGCCGACGACCCCGCCGGCTCATTTTCTTTACAGGGAACATGGGGAACATCATTCTTTCCGACCAGTTGACGCTACTTATTAGACAATGTCGATGTCGGTACGTACTACAGACGACTGACTGACTACAGAAGTATGTCGGTCGGTCGTCCCGTCCCATGATGTCCATCCATGTTTACGAAGTGAAACGAACGAGCTACGTACGAGCTACACACCGAGGACGCACCGAGCTACAGTTGTCAAGTTAAGTTGTCAACAGTTCACCGAACAATTTCTTGGTTTTAATGGCTTGATGGCACCCTTGTTTTTCCAAATTGCGGCCGCTTGCTGCATAATTGCGTCCCACGGGGGTTCGAGTTTCATGCCGAACAACTTATTCCATCACAGTCGAAACACGGTCTCCTCGTCGTCTCAGGAAGCTACTTCTCCTGAAATTGCTCCTGGGCAGGCTTCTCGAGTGCGAGAGGCACTGCCCACTGGAATGCTACCCAATGGGCTCAGTGAACCTTCTAAGGCTTATGAGCATCCTGCACCACCCAACGACGGAATTCACGTGTTCGTGCTTGTACACGGACTTGCGGGTATGATTGGTTAGGTTTCTGACCCAGTTGGATATGCCATGCATGCACTACTACTACTAATACTACTACTACTACTACTACTACTACTACTACTACAAAAGTCTTTTCAATAAACCTGCATGCTACACCCACGGTTGCTAGTGTCAGAAACTCAATCGCATAGCTCCCCTAGATTTCAGATTATTCATTGCCCTCGTGCCCTTCAACATATATCACTTCTCTCTTCTACTTTTAAAATTCGAACAGGGTTATAATCCGCTTTCGTTTCCTGAATTTGCTTGCACGTACATACATGATCAGGCAAGGCTGACGATCTAGCTTATTTGGCGAGCCAACTCGAGGCGCAGGGCGGACGCCGTGTGGCGGCAAGGGATAACACTCCCAACTTTCTCCTTTTCGTTCTTGCTACTTTCACTTTCATTGTTCTTTCTCTACTTCTCCGTACGACTGTTCGTGAATTGAGAAGTGAAAAGTGGCAAATCAAGTGAGTGAACAGGATTGCGGCCTCTCGTTTGACTAGACTGCTTGTGGTACTATATTCGCGCACAGGTGCTGCGCCCCACCTGCAACGAAGGCACCACAACCGATGGGGTCTTGGCTGGTGCTACTCGAGTAGCTGTGGAAGTGCGCACCTTTGTAAAGGCCCATCGCGAAGCTGCTGCTGCTGCTTCTGCTGCTGCTAGGACTGCTGATCTAGGAGATTCGGTTGTTGCTCCTTCGACAGCTCCTGCTGGTGCGGGTTCGGCTCGAAATGCTTCTGATTCTGTCATCGGTTCTGATACTGACCACGATGCTGCTGCTGCTTCTGCCGATGTATCAACGGATGCCACTGATGGAAACGTTAAAATTGCGACTAGGAGAAAAATCAACAGCAACAGTAACAGCAGCAGCAGCAATGGTGGTGGTGATGATATGACAGGCGGTGGTGCGCTGACGTCGATCAGTTTTGTAGGGCATTCCCTCGGCGGCTTGTATGCGCGCCTGGCTGTAGCTCTGTTGTTTGACCCAATTCACGGTATTTATAAGGGGTCTTCGGGGCATAAGCGTTTTTTTTTTTTCTTGAACTCTTCACCCCTTTCTTTTTGAGTGGAGTGCGTTTCTGATGCAAAAGTAGTCGAATTGTCCATGAGATCAATGGAATTATAAACCAATCTCTCCTCTCGTTTCAACTCAGCGAAGAAGACTCCAATTCAATTAGATTTCTTTCAAATTGTCTACCTTTTTTCTTGCCTTTTTTTTCTTGGCTTCTCGCAGGCACTGTGGCAGGCTTAGTGCCTGAATCGTTTGTGACGGTGGCCACTCCGCATTTGGGCGTGCGTCGATTTACGTGAGTATCATTCCTACAGCCGTATGCTCGTAGGATGGAGGTAGATTTGGATGATTTAGAGAACATTTCACCGCCTTAAATTAAACATAAAGAAACTTGCATTCTTTTGTTGCTGTGTGATCGTGGGGTTACACGTGCTTACATGTACATACACATGCAGTTACGTGCCCACGGATTGGGTTCCAGACCTCGGTGCTCGAGTGTTGAGCCGACTAGTCGCAGGGCAAACGGGTTTAGAGCTGTTTTTAGCGGACGAACCAACGTCAACTTCAGAAAAAGAGCAAAGCAGCAGCAACAGCAGCAGTGGTAAGAACGACAAGAATGGAAATGCAAGTACCACTGACAGCATCAAATTTGGTGTTGGTAGGAACAGAAGTGCTCGTGATAGAGTGGAGAGCAGCACCGATCCCACGGATGACAGCACAATAGACGATGGCAGCACATCTGCCGCCGACCGAAGCAATGAAATCGCAACTATTTGGGAACGCACCAGTCCCAGCGATGTCACGAGTGCAAAAGACGACAATCATGGTGCTAATACCGACGGTGTGTTTAAACGAAACGAAAGCGACGAAGACAATTGGGCTGAAAATGTCGTGAAATGGACTCAAGACACAGCTAATTGGGTGAGTGCAGCTATGGGCGTCGGTGAGAAAGCAGAGAAACAAGAAGAAGGTAAAGACGAAGACGAGAGAAGTGCCATAAAAGAAGACAAGGAGAAAGTTATTGGAAGAAGTCCGTCAGTTGACAGTCAATGTAGCAAAGATACTGCATCAGGTGACAAGGAGAAAGCCTACGATAAAGCTATAAATGCTAAAGACAGTGCAAAGACGGACAACAATATGGATGATTCCGTTGAAGACAGAGGACAACAGGAGCAACATCAAGAAGAAGTGGTGCGCCGTTTGAATGCTCGCCAAGTGCCATTGCTGTATGCACTCACTACGGAACCGATCTGCATAGACGCCTTGTGCGCTTTCAAGCGAGTAAGTTTGTATAATACACCTCTTCCACCTAAGTGGTTTCCTCAACAAGTCTGAATTATTATTGTATTCTGTGAGAAACGTAGTGATTTTCAATGCTTTGCTTCCGTTGTATCTCATGAAAGATGCTTATTATTCTCTCTGTATCATTCCTTTTATCTGTCTCTGCCTCTTTCTACGTATTCCTTCGATTGGTCCATTACACAACAGCGAGTGGCGTACGGCTTAGTAGCTGGGGATTTCTTAGTGCCTGCAGCCACCGCTCTTTTCGATTTGAGGCATCATTTTGACCTGGATCATGATTTAGACCTGGTTGCTGATCTAGCGCTCGAAGAAGAAGAGGAAGAAGAAGAAGAGGGTGACCAGACAGGCTTAGAGACAGGTGGCAATACTAGCGCCGATGCAACAGTGGCAGCGAGCGATGACGTTGTCCAAAGTGATACAACAGCGGCGGCTCGAGATGACGGTGGCGCTGAGAAAGACGACAAGAAAGACGACAACGATTCTGATTGGATTGCGCGGCTCTGGGAAAGCACCGTACGCACTCGAGCATCAAAAGGCCAGGGAGAAGAAAGCAAGAAGTCACCCACACCCTCGTCGCCAGCAACGCCTTCCCCGTCTCCGCCTCCGCTGTCGTGGTGGGGCTTCGAAGACGACAAGCGCGATCGCGCCCGGCGGGCTAGAATCCAACGGATCATCAGAGCCAGGCAAGCTGCTGCTGCTGCCTCGTCTTCCTCCTCTAAGGGTGAGAAAATTTTGACGGAAAAGGGGAAGGAATCAGAAGAGGGGGGCATTGATGGCTCATTCCTAGAAGGAGGAGGAGGAGATCCCAATGCTTTTACTGCCACCAGCAAGGGTAGAAGAAGAAGAGCTCCAGGCATGGAATCGTTCGAAGGTGCCGACTTTATCGTCTGGGAGAAACCACCTGCGACGGCCACTACAGGTGCAGAAACAACAAGGCGGAGACAGCAAGGGGTTGCGTCAGTTGAGGCATGCGAAGAAAGCGGCGAAGAAAGCGGCGAAGAAGGCAGTGAGAAAAGAGGCGATGCGAGAGAAGAGAGATTTGACGCAAATGGAGGAGTAATGTCTACTGCGCCCATCGATGAACGTCCTTCGAAACCTGCCGCTGCAGTGCTTGTTGAGCTTGGGCGCGATTCAGTGGCGCAAAACGCTATCAACTCAGCCACTGAAGATAATTTCAGTAACCTCGGAACGCAACAGCCAGTACTGCGAGATGGAGAAGCAGGCGCAATGGAGAAAGCAATGGCAAAAGCATTGGACGACATTGGATGGACCAAGGTAACCGGAAAGAAAACACGGAAAAAAAGGCAAACCCCTTTTCTACTTTGGAATTCCGTCTTCGTAACGCGTGTATTTGTTGACACGTTGATAGTGAGCTTTGTGTACAATATGTGTGTGCCTGTTTGTAAGCATGCATACCTGTCTTGTGGTTGCATGGGCAATTCTGAAATTAAAATTGTATATGGTCGCCAGGTGGCAGTGCGGTTGCAGTTGCCGTTTTCCGCGCCTCGTGCGCCTGTGCTAAACCGCTGGCGATCAGCCCTGGCCTCCAATTTGCAGAAACAGCAAGCCGAGAAAGACCAAGACAAGGGTCGTCAAATGCGCGAAGAGAAAGGTACCGGAGCCAACGAGGTTTTAGCGAAAAGAGCAGGCGCAGCCGTGGTGGCAGCAGTTGGCGGTGACAGTAGTGGTAGTAGTGGTTGTGATGGTAGTGTCGATGGTGGTGGTAGCAGAGATTTTGCTGATGAAGCAACTTCTCAGCAACCCAAGGAGGGGAGTGAAGCGAAAAAAACAATTAAAGCCACAGACAATGCTGCTGTTAATCCGCCATCTCCTGACGTGCCAGCTCCTGTATCAGCATCTGAAAGCACCTTGGGTGAAGAGGACAGTAGCACTAGTGCACCAATAGCGGACATCAATATCGAGGATTTGGAAGAAGGCCGGTGGTGGGAGCTGACGCCGCCGCTTGGACATAACATGGTGAGAGCTTCTTTCCTGCTGTCCGTCTATCTCTTTGTTTTGTGCTGCGATGCAATCAAATGTGATTGCAAAGGGATGTTTGCCAAAAATATGAAGGCGCAAAACGACGGGACATACACGATATTTGTCGCTTGCGTTTCGTTACTATTTGCTTTGAAACCTCCTAATCTCTCTCTCTCTCGCTCAAGTGCTTACTTACTTCCTTTTCCTTTTTTTTGTACTTTTTTTTAGGTTGTGGCTCTCGATCGAAAGGATGGTATTAATGGTCTGCTTTACGACGTCTGGCAGGTAAGCAAGCTCCTTTCGTGCAATAGCCCACGTATACTCTCTAAGAGCAATACAAGCAAAGCCGCAACGTGCTCGCGTTTTCTTTTTTTTTGGTATCTTCTTTTGTTGTCAACTCAAACTCCATGAAATCTTCTCGTTCACAGCCTTTGAGGGTTCACATTTGTGCTTGATAGTACAACATGCGTATGACTTTTCCAACTTTTCTATGTGTTTGTGCTCTTTGTTTTGTTGCACTAATATATGAACACGCTCGCTGAAGCGTGGTCGGCCGGTCATGGATCATGCGGCACGGCAGCTGCTCGCTGAACTTGACTTTTGACGCATGCTCGAAAAGCAGCAAAGAAGATGCACAGCTCCACTCGCAGTCTAAAATTGCGTACACCTTCCTGACATCACGTTTCACAGTTTTTTTTAGACTAAGTAGGCTAGACCAGACTATTTACCGAGTTTCTTATTGCGATACGTGTGGTGATGTTTTCGAAAGTCAGCAAAGACCAATTTAACCATTACCATTTACCGAGGCTGAACTTAGGTTTGGATTCTCGCCAGAATTCCCTCGGAAAAGGAAATGTTTACCAATCAGAGTTATTTTCGCTTCGGGAATTTAGCATTGCTTTTATGACTACGGCACGGAAGTCCCGCGGAAACCCCACGGAAATAAAGCCAAAATACCACGTGAGGTGATATTTTTAGCCACCAAGCGGGAATTCCGCGGATACGGGAATCGCAAGCCTGGACTGAACTCGATGAGCATGGCAATAGTGGCCGCGTTCTTGCCCTGGTCGGCAGGTCGGTTAGCCTCGGCGCTACGGGGGCGCTTCCTCTGACCTCAGTTTCATCCAGGACCTGCTTTGATAACTGAAGAACTGGCTCGCAAACACACGGTAATCTATAGTATAATAATGGCTTTCCGGAGGCCAATGCCACGTCTACAAACATAATATTGCGCGCAAATGGGTCGTGCAGCAGTTTTAAGTCAGGCGACTCATCGTCCGGGTCTTCTGAGGGACTTCGTAGTCGCTTCTCCTCTGCAGGAGGGCACTCTTCTGGAGAGGGGTAATTATCTTCCGTACACAACCCTCGAAGTGCGGAAGAACGGGCTACTCTATAGTGTCACCACCGTTTCCATGGCCACTCGGGCATATGCACCTGGTAAGCACTTCCTCTTGTAGACGCAGCATTGCGCTGTATTTCTACCTTGCAATTTCAGCCCTCACTTCGGTATGAGCCATATTTCTTCCGCTCATTACTTTGGACCACCAACATGAGCCTTACGAGGATTCAATCAAGCCCACTGGAGGATCCAAAGTACAAGGATAACTCAAACAAGCATTGAGGCGCAAACCTCTTAGAATGACTGACTGGCATCGCTACCTTGGGCATGGGCACAGGGCACAGGGCATCAAAAAAATGTAGAAGTAAGGATACTGGTGATTCGCTGTTTCCTCGTGTATTTCATTTCTTTCTTCCAGCGTATGCCCACTGACTAAAGAATTGAGATCCCCTGGAATATTCACTACACTTTTTAACGTAAATCAAATCGATATTTTAATTTTTAGCAAAGCGCGATGGAAACCTGTGCTTGTTGGGAATGCTTTTTTGGCGTTGCCGATATAACCATCACTACACATAGATACATAGATGAGGACGACTAGATGGCACCCCGCCTCTTTATTTCGGTTACTAAACCCAGTTACCCTCGGGGGGGTGGGGGGCTCTCAGAAGAAATCTATAACATGAAATGTGCTAAATACTGCCCTTGAGACGAGCGGTGATTAATTTTGGTAATTGAGGATGAAATGATGACTGAGAATTGTCCCTCCATTTTCACGTGGGCCTAACTCCCGATCTCGTAAGCCAAGTGTTCTCGTTGCTTGACGTACACGAAAGAGGGAAAAATTGGAAGCCAGTGGCGCCATTGATATAAGCGCTGGATAACTACCTTTCAAATACTGACTTTCTCCCTTGTTTCAGTGATGCTATCTTCGTTAAGTTTGCGGTTGACATGGCATCAGTTTCTTTCTTGCTTACCAACTAGCCTTTCAGTGCAAAGCTTTTCTCGTTTGGGGTGATTTCGATAATTCTGTCTGGCTGGTGACCTTCAGAAGCCAATTTGAATCGACCATCTTGAACATTTCTTGAATTGTTGTCTGCATTAGTGCTTCGCAGCAGTTGAGTCTCAGAGGCAGAATCACGAGGCTTAACGAGGGGCAATTGATGCCTCGGTCGGCGTACATGAACGCTTTTTCTGTTGGCAAAGGGCAATTCTGCTTGTTTGTTGTAGTATGCAAAGCGCCTTGACAAAAATGACCAAAAGGGGTCAATTATGATAATACCAGGACCCATTGTGAGAAGAAATACCAAGGTAATCTCAAAGATGCTATGTTCAAGATCGCCTTTTGGGTGTGCGTCGACTTTGATTAGAAGTGCACCGAGAAAAATGAACGCAAGAGAGTATGTCAACACAATACCAAGAGTACTGTCTTCGTTGTCTTTAAATGGGCGTTTGCTGAATAAATGAAGAAATGCGAGGCAGAGAAGAAACCCAAGCACAGGGGCCAAAGCCGAATCTTCCGAAGCTATACCAATCACAGATGCCAAAAGCAAACGGCGAAAACATTCCACAACTTCAAACCACCAATATTCAGGCTAGTGGATAGAGTGTCGAAAAACATGCAGCAGGCAAAAAAACTCAGTGACGAGTACATTATGACGCAAACGCTACTACAGATTTGTATAGTGGTGTAGATGGTAAACTAACCTGGTAGGCCTCGACTAAGAATAGAATAGGACCAATTGTTGGATTCCCCATGTCAGCTTCCCGCTTCATGGCGGTAGAGCAAGATATTACTTCTTGGCGTCGTTTCAAGAGCACAAAATACGCCAAGGGTATACTGTAAACCGCAAAAGAAAGAAATGTTTACAAAAACAGGCAAGTAATATCTATTCATAATTTGTTGAGTTTCATGCCCAGTGAAGTGCGAAAAGCACACAAAACAACTGCTTACCCGAGCGGGTAGACAAAAAGCATGGCCACTGCATAAGCCACATACATCTTGTATCGCCGACTTGAACAGCTCAAGGAATAGTCGCGATCAAGGTAGCTGACTGCAGGCTCCACTTCCTCGAAAGTTGTGCATTGAAAGTACTCAAAAATTGTGCTCGATGCTCCAGTAAGTATAGCATAAGAAAACAACAAGAAGAAGAAAAATATAGAATCTCGTTGTCGCGCATTGGCTTTGGCTTCCGCAGCTTGCACAAATTCCAATACTTCAGCTTGACGGCCTTCTAAATGAGCATTCTGAATAATTTTCAGATAAATACTGAATAATAATCTAGACTTTCCCTGAAATAAAAGGAAACGCGAGACATCCGCTGATCCACTTAAATCTCCATCAAAATATGAAAAAGACTGGCGAAAGACTCGGATTTCCCTGTTTGAAAATGTGTTCAAGAAGTCTTTTGGAAGAGCGTAATTCTTGTTCTTTTTTAGGACAGAGTCCAATTTCATGTTTTCATATTTCCAAAAAACCAATTCCAGGCCGAAACATAGAATCGTGAGAAGTGATACAAAGAGTAAAGGCCCAAGAGTGATAGCAACCAGGGTATCAACGTAGTCGAAGTTTTCGATGCGGCATTCGAGACCGAGGGAAGTCATGATATTGAAGTTAAGGACACTAAGCGGGCCAAGGGTAGCTTGGAAGCTGACAGGGAATGAGACATTACAATTGAACTGCCAGACACGCGCATGACACATATTAATATTTCAGGTGAATGGCGCTAAAAAATATACTCAAAAGAATTCTTACCCCAATATTCTGCGCAATCTGAAAAAAAGAAACGAGCGCCTTGAGCTTCACTTTGCCCCCTTTCGCGTGTGAAAGAAGTCCACGGAAGATCTTCACTAAGCCTGAATTTTTAACCAAGAACTTCTCCATGTGCATGCTACGCTGCCTGCGCTTTTTCATCTCAACCATATCAGAGGTACATGAGGCACTTATGATGGATGCGATGAATATGAAACTTAAGACACTGAATGAAATCAGCGGTGGTGAAGACAGCCACAGTTGTCCTGGACTTGGCAAGTCATCGCACAAGAGGCATGTCGACTCTTCGGGATCAAAATAATAACCATCAGAACATACTGCGCAAAGAATGCCTTGGTGGCCGTCTGCGCAGTAGCCTTCACTGAAGTTTAGACCTCCCTGACACGACAGAGATCTATGTGCGCATTGGTGGACTTCAACAGTCTCATCCGAGATACGCCACCAGCCAGGCTGAATCTGGAGATCGTACAAAGTCGAAGTACCATCCTCGCCACATGTTGTCCCTTCGGGACAAAGCAAGCAGCTGCCTTCAAAATAAAAGTACTCCTTCAAGCAGTAAGTGCACAACGCAGCCTCTTCAAAGCTATAACGATTGCCAGAGCAACTTGAGCAAGATGCCTCTCCGTACGCTTCACTGTATTTACCAGGATTGCAGGCTATGCAGACAGACTGCCCAGTTGCACCTTGAGCTTTGCCAGGCGAACAAGAAATGCAATTTACAGATGCTTCGCTTGATGAGTACGATCCAGCAGCGCACGCAACGCAGCGTGCAGAGCCTGCTTGTGGAGCAGCAAAACCTGCTCTGCATGATTCACACGCTTGTGAGCCCGCAGCGCTCGACTTACCTTCAGCGCAAAGATCACAGGTTGACGCATCCGCCGAACTGAACTGGCCTGCTTGGCATGTGGAACATCCAGAAGAGCCAACTTCTTCCGCGGCCTTGCCTGCGCTGCATGATTCGCATGTCGATAATCCAGACCCACTACAGCGCCCCACAGCGCACAGTGTACAGTTTGCGGATTTAGCGCTCGAAAATGACCCAGCGTCGCAAGGTGTGCAGGTAGTTGCTGCTTTCAGTTCCTTCGTATGAGATCCTGCACCACACGGCAAGCATGCTCCTATTAGGGCTTGCGGAGCATATGATCCACTTTCGCAATCTTCGCAAGTCGCCTTGTTGAGAGTGTATTGACCTGCTAGGCAGGTAACGCATCCAATGCGCTCTACGCTAGATAGCTTCCCCTCAGGGCAGGCTTTGCAATAAGTAGATGCAGTTTGGCTAGCATATGTCCCAGCTTCACATAAAGTGCAAGTGCTCGGCCAAGGAGGCTTCGAGACATTGGCAAATCTCCCAACATCACACGAAGTACAAAGATTTGACTCCAAAGTAAAGTATTGGCCAGGTTGACACACAACTGTTGGTGCTGGCGTAGGCGCTAAAGTGGGGTGAGTTGAGGGGGTAGGCGAGGGCACGAATATAGGTGCTGACGTAGGCGCGAAAGTGGGGTGAGGTGAGGGGGTAGGCGAGGGCACGAACGTAGGTGCTGACGTAGGCGCGAAAGTGGGGTGAGGTGAGGGGGTAGGCGAGGGCACGAACGTAGGTGCTGACGTAGGC
>Ga0307930_1001655_pt1 | contig 17590 bp, 16 predicted proteins | sample OrgLakmetageno46_FD_203161 | JGI IMG/M metagenome (GOLD analysis project Ga0307930, IMG submission 203161) | Saline water microbial communities from Organic Lake, Antarctica - #46 | ecosystem: Environmental > Aquatic > Non-marine Saline and Alkaline > Saline | place: Antarctica: Organic Lake...
GCACTTCGATAGTCAGGCTTGTGGGGTGCGTGGACTGGTGGTGGGAGCCATAAAACCAGGACAATGCTCCGTGTAACGGGCAGCAATCGTCAGTGGCCAGATTGTCCAAGATACCAAGATGAATGATATCCCGGTGGCTTTCTCGCAGATGTTGGGTTTTCGACTGAAAACTTTTTACAGCGGCGAAAAACTCCACCACCGTTTGAAGGAAACTCTCACCTTTTGGCGTCAATCGGAACCCGCTCCGACCGCGCTGACATAGTCGGAACCCCACTCGAGTCTCGAGCTGATTCATATGGCTGCTGATCGTTGACGTGCTTATGTTCAGCTGCTCTTGCGCACGGTGAAACCCCCTGGCCTCCACTACGGCTTGGAAAACGCGCAAAAGTCGAATATCAATGTCAGAAAGGTTCATCACGATCTCCCGATAGACTGGCTATCGAGAAGAGATGCAATATTGTGGCCATAAGTCGAGAAATGTCTGCGTTTGGGCATTCCAATTGGCTTTCAGTAGAACCCAGAATTTCTGCCCACAGGCCTGCTCTGTAGCGTTCTAGAGAAACCTGAAAGCATAAATAAAAGTTGGGATGGATTGTCCAGGGGCTAAAGAGTGTGCACTGGGAGAGCCGGTAGATGTAAAAACCTAAATACTCAAGTTATTGGGCTCCCCTAATCAAAAAAGAGTAATTTTGAAAGCTAAGTTTCGGCACGAAAAAAATTGCCTCAAGCAACACTTTTCTAGGGTCTGTTGACAATTGCTCGTAAGCCTTTGAAAGGTAATAGCAGGCTCGTATGATGAAGTTCCACAACAACAACCCTACGAGCCCGCAATGCCCAGATACATGCTCACAGAGGAACTGTGGTTCAAGCTAAGAGAAACATTGCTTCAATTCAGTCTGTATAACAAGGCAGGTCTGCGTAGGACAGTCGAAGGCATTCTGTTCAAAATGCGGACCGGTGTGCCCTGGAGAGATCTGCCAGAGCATTTCGGTAAATGGAATTCTGTCTACAAAATCTTCAATCACTGGTCGAAAAAAGGCCTCTGGAAAAAGCTCTTCAACGTGCTGAAAATAGACTCCGATCTGGAATGGGTCTTCATTGATGGCAGCTATGTGAAAGCACACCAACACAGTGCCGGAGCCGCGGGTGGCTGCGACGAAAATATCGGTAAAAGCAGAGCTGGCAACACCTCCAAGGTGCACCTGGCGGTGAATGCTTACGGCCTGCCAGAGGCATTCACCATTACAGGCGGTCACATCAATGACTGCACATAATCGCCACCACGCTCTCGTAGTTTCGCCCGAGTTTGTCACATCTGGTCGCCAGACCTCTGTATTGTTTCAGCCTGCAAAAAGCGTTCTCCACCAGGTGCCGGTATTTGTACAAATGCCAATCAAGCCCCTCATCCCTGCGTTTCGAATTCTTTTTTCGAGGTATCACGGACGTCATACCTCTGTCCGCTATCTGCTGACGAAGAGCCTCACTGTCGTAGCCTTTATCTCCGACAACAATCTGTCCGTCCGGTAAATAGGCAATCAGTTCCGGAGCCGCAGTACAGTCGTTAACTTCACTCCCGGTAATCCTGAACCTGATCGGCAAACCATACGCGTCAACTGCCAGGTGGATCTTGGAAGTGTTGCCAACTCTGCTTTTGCCGATAGCGTGCGGCTCGTCACCTGCCGCTCCGGCGCTGTGCTGATGAGCCTTGACGTAACTGCCGTCAATGAACATTCACTCCGTATCAGGATCAGACGTCAGGCTCTGAAACAGCTTTAGCCATAGGCCATTTTTAGACCACGGATTGAACTTCTTATAAACCGAATTCCATTTACCGAACGCCTCTGGAAGGTCTCTCCATGGGCATCCAACCCGAATCCTGAAGAGTGCGCCTTCGACAGCCATTCTCAGGCCAGGCTTGTCATAGATAGTAAACTGACACATTATTTCTCTGTGTTTCGACCAGAGCTCGTCACTGAGCATTGTTTGGGGCATTATAGGCTCGTGTGTTGTTTTTTTGGAAATTCAGTATACGAGCTTACATCATGAAATACATGGGCTTACGCTATCTTATTCAGGTACCTTCAGCAATTGTCAACAGGCCCTAGGCTGACAGAGCGGGCTAGGTTTCAGCATTAAGTTGATAGGCACGGTCAGCCTCGCTAAAACGGGGTGATGCAAATTGAGATTGATGCCACAAAGGGTAGATTTGAGGGGGACGGCTCACCAAGTCAAGACGTTTTAGGTCCTCGTCACTCAGCACTATGTCGAGCGCACGGAAATTGCGTTCAAATTGAGAAACTGAAGTACCACCAACGATGAGTGAGGATACTGCAGGCCGGGCCAACGTCCACGCAAGTGCGATCTGAGCTGCTTCGATGTCGTGTACGATAGCTATCTCATTGAGCACATCCACTATCCGCCATAAACGCTCCGGACTGCGGATCGGAGGTTCACTCCACCCTCGTTCTTGCCGGCTAGCAGAGGCAACCGGATGATTGCGAGTGTGCTTGCCGCTCAAAAGACCAGCCGCGAGAGGGCTCCAGACTGTAACTCCAATTCCTTGGTCGACTGAAAGAGGTAGGAGCTCGTATTCAGCTTCGCGCGCCTCAAGCGTGTAATGAATTTGCTGAGTAGCAAACCGCTGGTAAGATGCCCTGTCCGAAGCCATTAGAGACTTCATAATTTGCCAGCCTGTATAGTTGGAACAGCCAGAGTAGCGGATCTTTCCCTGCCGGATCAACGTATCCAGAGCCTCCATTGTTTCTTCCACGGGAGTTTGACCGTCCCATTCATGAATATGGTAAATATCGATATGATCCCTCTTTAACCGTTTAAGGGAACGTTCGCATTCGCGTATTAGATGCCAGCGGCTCGCGCCTTCGTCATTTGGTCCATCTCCGATACGCATGCGAGCTTTTGAAGAGACAAGAATGTCGGGGCTGCGCGAAGAAAGGACTTCTCCGACTATTTCTTCAGACAATCCAGTGGAATACATATTAGCTGTATCAATCAAATTGACCCCATGGTCAATACAGCAATCGATTAGACGTCCAGCTTCGTTGACCCCTTGCTGTGCGATAGCAGCAAACGGCCCTTCACCACCGAATGAAAAAGTTCCCATTGATATAGCAGAAACTTTTAATCCGCTTTTACCAAGCGTGCGATAGTTCATGTTGGTTCTCCGCGAACAATTGAAATATTTAAAGAAAAACTCTCATTTCTCGCGTGCAAAATTGGACATAATATCTATTAAAATTACTGCAACCGTGGCGCCTGCATCCTGAACTCCCCGAGATTTTTCTTGAAATGCAGCAGCTTTACCACGCTGAGCCACAAGATACGTGGACGCATCTAACGCTTCAGCGGCACTCACTCGAGCCTTTTCTAGTGCTTCTGGTAGCGCAACTCCTGCCACAGAGCACTCCATCAACGTCTCAGAGATTGGATGCAGCACATCCAACACCGTTTTATCACCAAGTTGAGCATGTCCTCGCTGTGCAACACCCTCGCAAAAAGCTTTCCAAAATGTAGCCATTTCAGATGTACCAAGCGAATCGCATTCCTTGACTGCTGTAGATCCACGCGAAAAGCCAGTTGCCATCAGAGTACCCATGGTTGAGGGTGCGGCCCTAGCGATTGCTATACTTGCAATCTTAAATAGACTTGCTATGTTTTCTTCTGTGTCCCCGCCTACAGCTTTGTTGGCTGCATTAAAGCCCTGTGCCATTGTCAGACCAAGATCACTGTCCCCCACCTGCCCATCAAGAGCAATAAGCGCTTCCTTTTGATCAGCAAAAGTCCTAGCAAAAAGATCAAAAAGTGTTTTAATATCTTTCGCGGTAAATCTATCCATACATATGTTCCTTATCGCGAGATATGCTTGAAAAATGGCGTATTCGCACTTGCTGCAATAAGCGGTTCGAGCTCATCATCCAATTGTAAAACTGAAATTGACGCTCCGGCCATTTCCATAGACGTAGCAAATTCACCGATAAAGACATGGCGGATTTGTGCTCCAGCATTTTCTAACACCGCGGCTGCTCGCCGATAAATAATATAAAGTTCTTCAAGCGGAGTCGCCCCAAGTCCATTTATTAGTACAGCTATATTTTTTTCACTATTATAGGACTGTTCCGCTAGGATACGGGACATCATTTCATCAACCATATCGTCTGCAGGTGTCAATTTCTTGCGTGTAATACCTGGTTCACCATGGATACCCATCCCGATTTCCATCTCGTCAAGGCCAATCTGAAAACTAGGCTTACCCACTTCCGGCACGATACAAGGCGATAGGGCGACACCGATCGTCCGTGTTCGGCCACTAGCTTTTTCCGCCAGTCGTTGCACTTCCGCAAGAGTTTTCATCTCGCCCGCGGCCGCGCCAGCGACCTTATAAACAAAGAACAACCCCGCAACACCTCTGCGCTTATACTCTTCCCCTACTACGGACGATGCTACATCATCTCTACCTATAACAGACGCGGTTTTGATACCTTCGATATCCGCCAGTTCACCAGCTATATCAAAATTCATTAGGTCACCACTGTAGTTGCCATAGAGATAGAGCACTCCCGCACCTTGGTCAACATATCTGGTCACCTCCAGAATTTGCTCTGAGGATGGCGATTGAAATACTCCACCCACGCCAGCGCCGTCGAGCATATTCTCTCCCACAAAACCCAAAAAGAATGGCAAATGCCCAGATCCTCCGCCAGTCACGATGCCTACCTTACGCTCAATCAGACTCGAGCGTACAAGAGCTCGCAGATCATTGCCTACGTGAGTGACTTCAGGATGAGCAAGGTAAATGCCTTCAAGCATTTCATTGACAAAATCCTCAGGCTTATTTATAAATTTTTTCATTTTTTTGCTCCAGTTTTAATGTGCGGGCTTTCTATCTCGCAGAACAAAAAACGCTGCCGCCAAGAGAATAAACGTGCCGACAACAACACGTTGCCAAGTGCTAGGAATCCCTACCAGGACGAGCACGTTATTTACAACGGTTACCAGAAACACACCTACGATGGTCCCAAAAACAGAACCAGTGCCTCCAGTGATACGAGCACCTCCAAGTACAACGGCAGCGATGACCTCAATCTCTACTCCCGCAAAATCGTACGGATTCACCATACGATTAGCGGAGGCTTGAATGACTCCGGCCAGACCGGCAAGAGCACCAGCATATGCAAAAGCAAAGACTTGTACCTTCCTCAAGTCGTAACCGAGACGGGCGGCTATCTGTGGGTTGCCTCCGACGGCAAAAATTGCACGACCCATGAGGCTACGATTGAACACAAACCAAGTCAGCACTGCAGCGGCGGGAAGTATTAGAAAATATACTGGAAGGCTAACAGTAACCCCTGTGCTAGTCTCAATCTCTACCAAAGACCATTGCCCAAAAGCGATCATTTGTGGAGGAAGCTCCATAAGCCAAACCGTGCCAATAAAAACCAGAAGGACACCCCTGAATAAATACTGAGTTCCGATGGTCACAATCAGTGCAGGTACCTTTAAGCTATGTACCAAGAGACCGTTTATTGCTCCTAATACGGTACCTATCAGAACTGAAGCCAAAACAATAAACACCATAAACATTTCTGGAAATACATCAAGAACCAGCTTTGTAGCGCCATACATAGCAAGTGCGGCAACAGCTGGAAAAGAAACATCAATTCCGCCCGACGCCAAAATAGTAAACACGCCCAAGGCAAAAAGGCCAGTAACAACACTCGCTCTCGCCATATCTATAAGCGTCGAGCCTTGGAGAAAAGCCGGGTTAATCCACGCTACTGCCGCACAGATCAAACCAAGTAGAAATAAGCTTATAAGCTCCGGACGACCTCGAAGCAGACTAAAGTTACCACGAGCTCTCACAGTGGACGTTTTATTTTCTGCATCAGTCATCGGGTGTACTCTTGTCATTCTAAAAACTCCATTTGGTTATCACCAAGCATGGATTTATAGATACAGTCTTCATTAACATCTTGTGCTCTCAAATCTTCAACAATACGCCCTGAATTCATTACCAAGATACGGTCACAGTTTTGAAGAAGTTCAGGCAAATCATCGGAAATTATCATTATACCGATACCTCGCTCAGCCATATCCTGAATCGCTCGAAAAATTGTTTCTTTCGAACCAATGTCTACGCCGACTGTTGGACCATGTAGAATTAGCAATCGCGGATTAATACTCAGCCAACGACCAATCAACACTCTCTGTTGGTTGCCGCCAGATAGAGAGCCCACTGGCAAGTCTACGTCTTCGGTATTAAGTTTCATTTTGGCAGATATATCACTAGCTGCCATACGGCCTTTTTTATCATTAAGCAGTCCAAATTTAGCTGAAATCCGGTCAAGAATTAAAGGCACCTCATTTAAGTAAATAGATTGCTCAACGAAAAGACCTTCAGACAAACGATCTTCCGGTACATAACCTATTCCATGACTAATAGCTTCAGCAGGCGAACCGATCATTATTGACTCTTCATCGAGTTTCAAACTCCCCTTCTTAAGAGGAACATGACCAGCCAATGACATTGCAAGCTCATTGCGACCGGAATCAGACAAGCCGGTAACCCCTATAATCTCGCCTTTCTTAAGGCTAAAATCTACATCTCGGAAGTGATTTCCAGAACTAAGACCGCGTGCGCACAAGAGTACTTTGGACTGAGGCGTGCCAGTCCTATAACGCACAGACTCGATCGAGCGACCGGTCATCAATTCCGCCAATTGCGTCCGAGAGTATTTTTCTAGTGGCCCCTGAGTCACGCACAGCCCGTCGCGGAATACTATTACGTCTCCACCTATACGGTAGCTTTCTTCAAGTTTATGCGTAACAAATAGTACAGCCACATTATTGGCAAGTAGCCGGCCAACTACTTCAATCAAAACCTCTACTTCTTGGCGCGTAAGCGCCGTCGTTGGTTCGTCCATGATAACCAGTCGCGCCTCGGCTGCAATGGCACGAGCAATGGCAACCCTTTGGCGGATGGCTAACGGCAAATCAGCCACAGTTGCATTTAAAAGTGTCCAATCCGCATCCAGTCCCACTTTGCTCAACGCCTCTCGAGCACTTTCATTCATTTTTTTACGATTCAGTAACCTCATCAGGCTTCCTTTACCGACTACTAGCTGCTCACCAAGGGCCACGTTTTCAGCCACAGTTAGATTGGGCAGGAGAGACAGATCTTGATACACTGTTTCAATTCCTGCGCCTAAAGCCTCAATTGGTGACAAATGCTGTATGTGAACACCATCAAGGTATATTTTTCCATCGCTCGCTTCATGCGCGCCCGAAATAATTTTGATAACAGTGCTTTTACCACAACCATTTTCACCTAGTAAATGATATGCCTTGCCCTCTGTTATCGTAAGGTCGACTCCGCGAAGAGCATGAACGCCTCCAAATTTCTTATGGATGCCACGCAATTCCAGAAACGGTGCGTCATGCAAAGATACTTCGGCCATGGAATAGCAACCCCAAATAGAGTATTTCTTTAGTAGTGGTATAACGTCAATCGTTCCGAGAGAGTAATATGGGGTAGCACAAAGACCTGTACACCCCTGACTGACTTTCAGTTACTTATTAGAAAAGGCGTGCTTTATAAGTATCTTTGTCAACAATAACCATACCGTTACCGACGACGAGCTTACCGCCACCTGGACCAGGTCGCACCGACACATTTTCATATCCTTCCACACCTAAACTCATCCCATCTGTAAGCTCACCGCCATCAAGAAAGATGCGAGCGACTTCGTTCATTGCCATCCCTGCTTTTTGAGGATCCCAAAAACCGATGGCAGTAATCGCACCACTATCGAGATAGGCTGCTGATGGGTTTGGAAGGCCTGTTCCCACAAGACATACTTTTCCTTTCAGACCGGCCTCTTCAATAGCCCGGCCTACTCCAAGTACATCATTGCCTGCTGAGGTCTGAAATCCTTTTATATCTGGGTGCTTACGCAGAATCTCCTTTGCTGTCTCATAGGTACCATTGGCGTCGTCAAAAGACTCGTTATTAGCATCAACCAATTCCATACCAGAATATTTGGCCGCATTTTCTTCACCAGCCCCGACCCATTGCATGTGAGTGCGGCTACCTAAAGAACCTACAAAAGTACTCCACTTTCCCTCTCCACCCATACACTGAGCTAAGCGCTCATTCAGCGCCGTACCATACTCAGCATTATCAAAAGCTTCGATGTTGGCCATCGTGTTAACTTGATTGTCAGCCTCGTGGGTTACGACGATTACTCCACGATCCATAGCTCGCTTAAGAACACCCTCCAGGATGGAAGGGTCCATTGGTACTATTGCTAGAGCATCAGTGCCTCTGGCAATTAGATTCTGAATAATCTGTAACTGCTGGGCGGAATCTGCTGCAGAAGGACCAACCTGCGAGATATTTATCTCAGGATGCTTCTCAGCATACAGGTCTACACCGGTTTCCATACGATCAAACCAGGGAATACCGCTTATTTTTACTACTGTAGTGATGGTTTCTCCAGAGGCAAAAGCTCCCTGACTCGCAACGCCAAGCACACTCGCAACAATAGTCGCAATAATTTTTTTCTTCAAAAATAAATGCTTAGTCTTCATTATTCTTATTCTCCATAAAAACCCTCATTTGGTGATCACTCGGAAGCGTGAGGGTTCGCTTCAAAGGCAGAGATGCAACAATCATATTAAGCAGATCAAAACGTGCCACCGCCAAGAAACACAGCAGCAGGACTCCCCAGGCTAAATCTCGAACAAAATTGGAGAGTCCAATAAAGCTTAAAAGGCTGGACAGTAGCTGGAGTACAATAGCTGACAAAACAACGTTGACCACTCGCCCATAACCACCTTCAGGCCGCACGCCAGCCATGACAACGATTAGAATAGCTACGAGCAAGTATGAGGAACCATAATCCCATTTTACATTGATATTTCGAGCTGCAATAATCAATCCTGCAAAGCCTGCTAAAAGACCCGAAATAGCATAGGTTGTGGTGATGATGCGCGCACTTTGAAATCCACTGTATAGTGCTGCCTTTGGGTTTGCTCCCATGAGCATAAGACGAACACCGTATCGTGTGAATTTCAAAAAAAAACCAAGAATTAGACCTGTAAGCACAAATAGCAAGAAGCTTATTGGGACACCTAATACGAATCCGTTTCCGATAGCACTTAAATAATCCGGTGTTCCTATAGTCACAGAACGACCATTGGATAAAACAACTGCGACGCCAGTGAATAACATCTGGGTACCAAGGGTGCAAAGAATCGGTGTTATTGAGAAACGCGATATGATCAAGCCGTTTAGCAGGCCACCAAACAGTCCAACGGCCATGCACCCAACTGCAAAAGTAGCTGTAAACAGCAGCGGTTGCTGGTACGCGTCAAAAAATGACAGCGCAAAAATTCCAGAAGCTACGCCAGATAAATTAGCATTCGCGATACCAGACAGATCAATGCCACCGTTGCCTGTACACATGACTAACATCACGCCTATCGCAAGCAGTCCAATCTCAGGCACCTGAGTCGCCATAGACTGGAGGTTGAAGGAGGAAAGGAACAAACCGTCCGATACCACGCCTCCCAGACCGAGCAGAACAACAAATAAAATGCAGAGCAGCAATAAGTTCGAGTCGCGTTTCATTGACTCTCCGATATTATTTTTAGTAAAAGTATTATTCTTTAGTAAAACAGTATCAAACAGTTTTTTGATAGGCAATAGTTTTCAGAGCTATTTTGAAATTTAGCGTATAACCGTCAGGAAGACTCCCTGTCTGACTGGTTCACTGTCAGCTCTTCATCCAGGGACTTGGGGTATTGACGACCACTTACTTAGACCAAAGTCTACTGCGATGCTACATTCGCTTTTGGGCAGATTCCGCTAGTCTGAGCACCGTAGCGAAGGCTATATACCTCACGCCGCACTACGGCTTTGCTTGCTCATCAGCTTGGCAAGTCAAAGATCAATTTATTAGAACAGTGATGCTTAAATGAGCGCGGTGCTCCGCTGAGCAATTGTAAAAAGCCAAGCGTCCCACTCAGTCTTTTTTTGGGCATTTCGTCGCCATAGGACAAATTTGCACTTATAGCACCTCAGCTGCTATCGAAGGATATGTGCACGGACACCTAGCTTCCAGACAGGAAAATCTTATGCTGGCCGACTTAGCCATGGACTATCGCCTGGGGCAAATCATCAAGCACATTACGACTCTGGCGATTGGCAATATTTACTCCAGGTTTCAAGTAGGCCTTAGTCAAAGCATTCCAAAAACCCTAGGCTCCGTCGCCCACAAAAAGCTTCAGGATCAATCCTAGGTGCAGTCTTTTCAGGCACTAAAGCAAATACAATTAAATGACTTCAGACTTCATATAGACATATTCGACGACACCAGGGACTATTATCGCGCAGAGCTAGTATTCCGTGCGCACAGTGCTGTCCACGCCAACCGGCCATCGTGTTTCTGGCTTGGATTCCAACACTGGCGAGCCTTGTATTCATTAACCCTAGGCCAAAGGCCGATACGGTGAAGGCGTAAAATCGCTTATTTTAATCGTCGGTCAACACTGTGAAGTATTACCGGGCGGTCTCCAACTCCAAGTGCAACACTCGGTTTAATGAACGCTTGATGGCGCTTCCTGGGTACGGTTGATCAGATCTATAAAGACCTTCAGTGACGTTTTGAAGCCTAGCCGCTTCCGAGGCCGTGTGTTGAGCTGGAAGGCAAAAGCGTCCAGTTAATCCTGGATGAACACAGACAGGTCTGTTCCCTTGGGCACGTATTGCCGCAAAAAGCCATTGATGTTCTCATTAATGGCTCGCTGCCAGGGGCTGTGAGGGTCAGCGAAGTAGATCGCCGTGCCGGTCCTTTGGGTGATCTCAGCATGGCGCACTCGTTCGCGGCCTTGATTGTAAGTGAAGGTCTGGCGCATCTCCAGTGGTACCCGATTCAACGCTGAGCTGAAGCCTTGAACGGCCGCTGTAGCAGTGCCACCGTCCATCTTGGCCAGGAACACCAGACCACTGACACGCTCCACCAAGGTGCCAACGGCCGAGCGGTTGAAGGCACCCTTGATCAAGTCGCCTTCCCAATGCCCAGACAGCAGCCGCTCTTCGACTTCCGGCGGTCGCAAATAGGTGCTGACTAGATCCAGGATTTGTTGGCGACGATCAACTCCGCCGACACGGAGGCGGCGCCTGGTGTGACCCTGACGCAGGCAGGTAATCAGCTCTTTGCGCAGCTCGCCGTGAGGCTGAGCATAAATGGCTTTGTACACGGTCTCATGTGAGACTTGAAATTCACGATGACGAGGAAACATAGCCTTCAGTGTGCCGCTGATTTGCTGAGGAGACCACTTGTTTCGCAGCCTGTCGACGACCACCTCATGAAGATCAGTGCCCTCGACTAACTTGCGCCGGGGCCGGCATAGCGAACGGGCTGCAAGTCCCGCTGCTTCTGCATCATAGAGTTGGCCTTCAACCGTACGCCGCTACAATTTCCGGCTCAGGGTGCTGGGTGAACGGTTCAGCTCACTGGCAATGGCACGAAGGCTGAGGCCATGGCGCTTTAGGAACATGAGCGTAAGGCGGTCGGTGGTACTGATATAATGATAGTGCTTTTTAATGACAACACGGTACTCGATTAGAGAGTGTTGCACTTAGTTATTGAGCACGCGCCGTAACTCTTGCGACGAGACGCTCCGCAACTAACACCAGTTAATCAATTAATATAGAGTCAGGTAGCTTAAAGTACGGCGATAATAAGGTATCATTAAAGCCAATACTGTCGTTGCTTTGAACTCAAGCCTCTGAAACTCACGCTTTGATATGACCAAAACTCTTATGAACATAGCGCTAGGCCAAGCAGCTATTACTTTCAATCCCGATAGCCTTCTGGTACCGAGCGATGCTCATACTACTATCAGTTCGGTATTAATCTCTTTCGCAAGGGGCTTGCGAGCTCACTAAGAGAATTGTTCGCGAATTAGATTTTTCTCTGGCGTTAGTTGTGAAATAAAAACCCAAAGTAGGATTTTTAAACGGCGTATCTTTCGATTGCTGGCTCCAAGTTTGATCAAAGTCGACTTGCTGGTCAAACGAATACCTAACCTGTTTAAATATATCAAAATCTGTATAATTTAAAATTTTATTGCGGAATATTTTCTTTTGCCGTATAAACTCTCAAGACATTTAAGAAACATCGTTTTATTGGAGAAATCAGCTTGGCTTCTAAGAAAACACATAAAAAAAAAGTCACTCTCCGTCAGGTTGCCGAACAGGCTAACGTATCAATATCGACCGTATCATTTGTACTGAATAATAAGGGCGATATTTCTGCCGCCACCCGTAAAAGGGTGTTCCAAGTAGTTTCTCATCTCAACTATAAACCCCGTGCCAGTATGCCTAAGTTAGACTTACTTAACAAACTCCTCTTTGTGAAAATTGCGAAGCATGGAGATACAGTGAACAACGATCACAACCAATTCATTTCGGATTATATAGACGGCATGTCCGGTGAAGCATCACGTCACAACTATTCGCTAGAAGTCATCAGCCACCACGGAACGGATATGACTTGCCTGCTCAGTTCCCTTGAAAAGCGCGATCTGAGCGGAGCAATAATCTTAGGGACCGAACTTTCCGAACATGATATTATGGCACTTTTAAAACTTCAAAAGCCAATGGTCCTGATAGATACCTTTCATCCATTTTTAAACGCTTGCTTCGTAGACATGGACAACGATCAGGCCACTTTTATGGTAGTAGAACATCTAAAATATTTAAGTTTCCGAAGAATAGGTTTTGTTGGAAGTAGTTCAAATGTTGTGAATTTCAAGCTTCGAGAAGAAGCTTTCATTCGTGCTTGTGAAAAGCTTAAAATACCTATAGCACAGGAAGACAGAATAACAGTCTCCGCTATTCGAAATAAGGCTTATGAGGAATCTAAAAAGTATTTAGAAACTTTAAATAGCTATGCAGAAGCGTATTTCTGTGCGAATGACATAATAGCCTTCGGTTTTATTAGAGCGTTAAAAGAAATTGGTCAGAGAGTTCCCGAAGACGTTTCTGTCATTGGCTTCGACAACCTTCCTGCAAGCAGAATGCTCTCACCAACCCTGACGACAGTAAACGTCCCAAAACAGCAGATCGGAGCTATGGCGATACGTCTTTTGAATGACATTATAATAGCCGATGAACCACAACATCCGGTTAAAGTACTTGTCACAGGAAATTTAGTTCAACGCGACAGCACTCTAAAACATCATTTACAAAGGTAAATCCATATGTTGGCGAAATATTTTGTTGGTGTCGATGTAGGTACTGGCAGTGCGCGAGCTGGGGTTTTTACTGAAACAGGTAAAATGATTGGGTCAGGAAAAGAAGATCTGCAAGTCTTTAAATATGGAAAAGATTTTGTTGAGCAATCAAGTGCTGATATTTGGTCAGCCGTTTGTATAAGTGTGCGTCAGGCTGTCAGTAAAAGTAGAATAGACACACGGCAAATTGCGTCAGTTGGCTTTGATGCGACTTGTTCTTTGGTTGTTATTGGAGATAATAGCAAGCCTCTGCCCGTCGGCGATCACGGTGAGCCAGTGCGCAATGTTATCGTCTGGATGGACCATCGTGCAATTGACCAGGCTGAGAGAATAAATCGCACGAAGCACTCAGTGCTTGATTATGTCGGAGGTCAAATCTCACCTGAAATGGAAACACCGAAACTTCTTTGGTTAAAGGAAAATTTACGATCTACTTATGAGGCTGCAAGTCATTTTTTTGACTTGGCCGACTTTCTCACTTGGAAAGCATCGGGATCACTACAGCGATCTTCATGCACGACAGCCTGTAAGTGGACATATCTCGCTCATGAAACGCGATGGGACGAAAGCTTCTTTATTGAGATTGGGCTTGAGGACTTAGCGGCAGACAACTTCGCTAAAATCGGATCCGAAGTAGTACTTCCGGGTACGCCGCTTGCTAATGGACTAACATCATCAGCCGCAGCAGAATTAGGCTTGCCTGTAGGAGCTTCTGTGCCAGCCGGACTTATCGATGCACATGCTGGTGGGATTGGAACAGTTGGCGCCACTAACCTTAACGGTGCAAATCCCGAATCGTGTCTTGCTTATGTTTTTGGTACCTCGGCATGCACTATGACCACGACCTCAAAAAGAGTCAGCGTCCCTGGTGTTTGGGGGCCTTATTACTCGGCCATGTTGCCCGATATGTGGCTACTGGAAGCCGGTCAATCAGCCGCCGGTGCTGCCATTGATCACTTGATTTCAATGAGTCCGGCATTCAGTGAGGCCAAAAAGTTGGCCGAACAAGAGGGCGTGGGTTTAATTCAGTGGATTTCTGGTGCGGTAAAAGCTAAATGTACGAATTTCAGCGATGCAATTCGTCTTGCTGAAGGTACGTATGTTGTGCCCGAGTTTCTGGGCAACAGAGCGCCACTTGCAAATCCAAGTGCGAGGGCTTTAATCGCCGGGCTGGGGATGGATACATCGATTGATGGACTACTATCACTCTACATGGCGGGCATATCCGGCCTAGGTTATGGGCTAAGGCAGATCATCGCTGCACAGGAAGAAAAAAGCGTTTTTGTTGATAAGATTGCGATCAGTGATGGTGCTGGCAGTGACCCTTTGATTCGTCAAACTATTGCCGATGCAACTGGTATTCAAGTAGTCAGCTCTAAAGCTGATGAACCGGTATTGTTGGGAGCCGCTATGTTGGGAGCAACATCTAGCGGTCATTTTTTGTCGTTGCAGGGCAGCATGGAGTCAATGTCCTCATTTGACACAGTGTACTCGCCTTGCGGTGGGCCTTTATCTGAGATTCATGAGCACAGATATGCAGCATTTCTGAAACTACAGAGTCTGGGTTCGCAAATACAGGCAACAAGTTCATCCTAAGACTATAGCTGCGAGAATCGAACAAGTTCAAACTTCCCGCCAAGAACATCCACCAGTGGGCGGTCTCCAACTCCAAGTGCAACACCCGGTTTAATGAACGCCTAATGGCGCTTCCTGGGTACGGTTGATCAGATCCATAAAGACCTCCAGCGGCGTCTTAAAGCCTAACCGCTTTCAAGGCCGTGTGTTGAGCTGGAAGGCAAAAGCGTCCAGTTCATCCTGATTGTACACAGACAGATCAGTTCCCTTGGGCATGTACTGCCGCAACAAGCCATTGATGTTCTCGTTAATGGCTCGCTGCCAGGGGCTGTGAGGGTCAGCGAAGTAGATCGCCGTGCCGGTCCTTCGGGTGATCTCAGCATGGCGCACTCGTTCGCGGCCTTGATTGTAAGTGAAGGTCTGGCGCATCTCCAGTGGTACCCGATTCAACGCTGAGCTGAAGCCTTGAACGGCCGCTGTAGCAGTGCCACCGTCCATCTTGGCCAGGAACACCAGACCACTGACACGCTCCACCAAGGTGCCAACGGCCGAGCGGTTGAAGGCACCCTTGATCAAGTCGCCTTCCCAATGCCCAGACAGCAGCCGCTCTTCGACTTCCGGCGGTCGCAAATAGGTGCTGACTAGATCCAGGATTTGTTGGCGACGATCAACTCCGCCGACACGGAGGCGGCGCCTGGTGTGACCCTGACGCAGGCAGGTAATCAGCTCTTTGCGCAGCTCGCCGTGAGGCTGAGCATAAATGGCTTTGTACACGGTCTCATGTGAGACTTGAAATTCACGATGACGAGGAAACATAGCCTTCAGTGTGCCGCTGATTTGCTGAGGAGACCACTTGTTTCGCAGCCTGTCGACGACCACCTCATGAAGATCAGTGCCCTCGACTAACTTGCGCCGGGGCCGGCATAGCGAACGGGCTGCAAGTCCCGCTGCTTCTGCATCATAGAGTTGGCCTTCAACCGTACGCCGCTACAATTTCCGGCTCAGGGTGCTGGGTGAACGGTTCAGCTCACTGGCAATGGCACGAAGGCTGAGGCCATGGCGCTTTAGGAACATGAGCGTAAGGCGGTCGGTGGTACTGATATAATGATAGTGCTTTTTAATGACAACACGGTACTCGATTAGAGAGTGTTGCACTTAGTTATTGAGCGCGTGCACCTTTCTCGACCGAATCCAAATGTTACGACCGTATCCACACCTTCTACAAGTTCGACGCCAATAACATCATATATTGTTAAGTATACGAATATAGAGCCAGTAATTACAGTCTGACGCTAACCAAGTCTGTCATTGGCTGACTGCAAGGTCTGTCTTCATAGTTAGCAAAATGGGCATCAGTGGGTACCAACGTCTATTCGACCAAAGCCTAGGACTGTTCGTTGTTCAGAGGTAGATACGCGATTTCGACGAAGAGGGCACTGCGGAGAAAATGTCTGTGGCAACGAGTTAGTGTAGAAAAGGTGCCTTATAAGCATAATTCTATTATAACAGTGGTGTGGATTTGGTGCGGTTTTGGTGCGAAATTCGCACCAATTGATAAGAAAAAGCTTCGACCCGGAAAGCCACCTGGACTCGCTGTGACGGCCTTCAATCCTCCGGCATCCGACTCCAGTTGAACTTCGCAATTCCTACTGGAGGCTGTCAAAGACGACCAAGAATACAGCTTTCTTGTGGTCATATAAGTTCTCCAAGTTCAGGGCATTATTCCTTAACTGGGCTGATCACATCCATTCAACCACTTCATTCCAGATCGGAGTCTATTTTCAGCACGTTGAAGAGCTTTTTCCAGAGGCCTTTTTTCGACCAGTGATTGAAGATTTTGTAGACAGAATTCTATTTACCGAAATGCTCTGGCAGATCTCTCCAGGGCACACCGGTTCGCATTTTGAACAGAATGCCTTCGACGGTTCTACGCAGACCTGCCTTGTTATACAGACTGAATTGAAGCAATATTTCTCTTAGCTTGGACCACCGCTTTTCTGTGAGCATGTATCTGGGCATTGCGTGCTCGTAGTGTTGTTGTGGAATTTCATCATACGAGCCTGCTACTACCTTTTAAAGGCTTACGAGCAATTGTCAACAGACCCTAAGCAATCGTTGTAATCGTCCCAAAAGCCAGCCGGTAAATTTGGATCTATTGCGACGCCCTGCACACTGGTCACTGACTCCAGGGTGTCCAGTTTTGATTTTTCTTGCAGCCGCCTGAAAAGCATCAGCTGCGCTTTTAAAACATGATGTTTGCCGGTCCCGGTTAACAGATCGTAAAGCATTTTCTCAATGTTGCCTGCGTCGTTTTCACCCGCTGCGCCGTTTATCAGCGCACCGGTAATACTCCCTTTCTTATAATCGACGTTAACATCGGGATTTCTGGGTTCAGCGATCATGGTTACTTCTTTCATGTGAATGTTTTCTACTGAATAAACGGAAGGTTTATTGCGAATACAGCGCAGCTGCACCGCGCAAAGCAGCCAGCAGCAACGCGTTGTCTGCACAAGACATCTGTTTTTTCAGCTGAGTCAGCGCCAGTACACCAAGCTGAAACGATTGCGCGATCGGTATGGGCAATGCATAGGCGGTTCCTTGTCCTTGTGTTGCAGAAACGAACAGCTTGTTCGATTGTCGTTCAATGACAATGCCCTTAGTGGGGCGCTTGAAATGCACTTTTGGCAGAAACCCCAGG
>Ga0307930_1001656_pt1 | contig 17584 bp, 13 predicted proteins | sample OrgLakmetageno46_FD_203161 | JGI IMG/M metagenome (GOLD analysis project Ga0307930, IMG submission 203161) | Saline water microbial communities from Organic Lake, Antarctica - #46 | ecosystem: Environmental > Aquatic > Non-marine Saline and Alkaline > Saline | place: Antarctica: Organic Lake...
CTGAAAGGCACACTTTGACCTCTGCCGAGTGGACCTCGTGTTCCGCATGTCACGAGCTTCTTTGCTCGCGCGCCTTCCTCTTTATTGTTCTGCGGAGTGCGCAACACCCACAAATTCCTCGATTTTTTGCAAATTTTCCGAGGAATTTGGCCAATGCCCCTCTCCCTCCTGAATCATTCCGCACTTGCATTGTTTGCGCAACGTACGCGCATTCCCACTTCTGCCCGCAGCATTGACTTCTGTGCCATTTGGGTTTGTATTAGTTCGAGTTCGAGTTCGAAAGAAACTGAATTAGTATGGCAGAGATGTAAGAGAAGTATAGAAGCCTAGAAGCGAGAGCTTTGTAGAAGAACAAGATGATGGTTTGCGGATAAGACAGCCAGGGAAATTTCCTGGCATGGTACGTTGAGAAAATCATAATTACAAAACTCAAATCAAGACGAAGTCGAAAAAATTTGAAGAAGGATGACGGATGACAGGGCAGGCTGTTACAGGTGAACGCATCATACACAGTACAGTACACAGTACAAGAATAGAAAGATACAACACTCATCCGATACTGACCATGGGTCGGTTTCTGGCGGCGTTCTAGCTGTGCTTTTGAGAGAATCGTATGTGTAGCTCATAGGAAAGTTCTTCTTACCATCGCAGGGTATCTACTAGTGAAATACAAGGAGTGTGCTTTCGCGACACTTCAGTTGTGTTGATATCATGAGCCTGGGTGCAGAACAACAACGCGTTCTGGATGCCGTTGCTAGCGGGCGCAATGTGTTTTTCTCTGGTGTTGCAGGGACGGGGAAATCTTTCACGCTGGCTGCTATAAAAAAACTTTTGAAAGAGCAGGGCAAGAGCTTCGGAGTTACTGCACCCACAGGCGCAGCAGCCATTGGAATCAGCGGGGAGACCCTTCATGGATTCGCAGGAGCTGGCGTACCTTGCTATGCGAATGACTTCAAGAAGATGTGGGGTGGTGGGCGCCCAAAGCGAGGGAATGTCGTCGAGGCGGATAGGCGTGAGCAGCCTAGTAAGGAAAAGACTGCAAAATGGCGCAGCTTAGATGTGCTTATTATTGATGAGATAGGTATGGTGCCCGCAGAGTTTTTAGACTGGATGGATGCTACGGTGCGGGAAATTCGTGGAAAGCCTCAGACCCACCGTTTCGGCTGTCGCTGCAATTTACATTGTCCTGCTAGCGATACTTCTGATAATCCTAGTTGTGGAGTCAACAAAGCCTTTTCTGCTGCATTTGGCGGGATTCAATTGGTAGTCTGCGGAGATTTCAGTCAGTTGCCGCCTGTTCCGGGCTCTCCTTTGCTCACACTCGAGCCACCTGATGTATATGATGACGGCACCCTGGTAAATCAGCCGCCTCGAAAAAGGAACAATAATGACGCTAGCACAGCAGCCCCGATCAAAGCTAGCGTGCCCGTTGGACGCAAAGAAACCACAGCCCTCTGCTTTCAGTCGGCTTTCTGGCGTGACGCTTGCTTCGTGCCAATAAGGCTCACGGAAGTCTTTCGGCAATCTGACGCTGCATTTTTGGCAGCTCTCAGTGATTTGCGTGAAGGTCGTGGTGATAGCGAAGCTGTTCTAAGTTTAGTGCAACGTTGTAGCCGCCCCTTGTCGAATATCGCGGTAGTCAGCCCTGAGTCGGCAGTCTTGGCTGTTGGAAGTGATGCGACCGTCGGCGCTGGGAAGGGGGGCGCTCAGAGTGGCATGGTTTCAGCCGCCATCGAGCCAACCGTCTTGTACTGCACGAAGGTCAACGTTGAAGCCGAAAATATGCAAAAGCTGGCGTCACTTTCCAGCGAAATGAAAGTCTTCAAGGCTAAAGACTCCGTGATGCCAAGCCCTTTGCACGAAGTCGAGGCTCGCAGAAGACTCTGGTATGACTCGTTTTTCAAGGAGGGGTCATCCGAATCTAAAGCGCCTGCAAATCTTGAGCTTAAAGTGGGTGCTCAAGTCATACTCACAGCCAATGAAATTGCGAATAATGAGATGCCACCAAGACTTCGTCTTGTGAATGGTTCGCGTGGTGTTTTGGTGGGCTTTGCTACCGTACACGAGTACGATGCTTTGAGACAAAAGCAGAATGAGATGGCGCACAGCAACAAAAAGACAGATACCAGAACAAACAGTAATACTGCAAGAGGCCCTGCTGCCGATGCCTCACCTTCTACACAAAGCTTTGATGTGAACGAAAGTTACAGCCAGGATTCGGTTGGAATCGATTATCAAGGAGTCGTCTCCTCTTCGTCTTCTTCGCAGCCGCAGCAATGCAGTTTCACACAGTCACCACCGGCATCTCCTGCGCTTACTGAAGAGCAACGTGCACGTGCCGCTTCTAATCGTGCATCTGCCCTTGCCAAACGCAAGGGTGTTGGTAGTACACCGCCGGCATCTCCTGTGCTCACTGAGCAGCAACGTGCACGCGCAGCTTCCAATCGTGCTGCGGCCCTTGCCAAACGCAACAGTGTGACAGCCTCGCCAGGGAATGCTCCATCACCTTCACGATCAATGCCGCAGCCCTCATCTCAATACTCTCAAGGCTCGACAGGTGGAACTCCTACTGGTCGCAACATATTTCCCGATACCAATGGCAGCAGCGACGGTGCCAATGCTGACGCAAGCGCCCGCGAAAACGGAAGCCAAACTGAAGGGCTTCGGCGGTCATGGACCAATGAAGTGGCTGACTTGTTTGGTCAAGCTAAAGGAGTACTCGAGGAGTTGAATGAGGGAGAAAGAAGTACAATGATGCAAACAGCTGCTCCCGGCAGGTCAGACTACCCAGAAACAACGTCGGGTTTTGGAAGCACAGGAGCGACTGCGGAGACGGGAAGGAAGAAGCAACAACTTACAGCGTACCCAATTGTGGCATTTGCAAACGGACGAACTAAGCTAGTGGGGCCTCATGCCTTTGAACGAGAGATTTACTTTTGGGGCACTTGCGTCCGCGTTCAAGTTCCACTTCTTTTGGCGTGGGCTCAAACCGTGCACAAAGCACAGGGCGCTAGTTTGGACTTGGCTGTCATTGACTTGCAAGGTTGCTTTGCGCCTGGCCAAGCTTACGTTGCGTTGTCGCGCGCAAGGTCGATGGAAGGCCTTGAAGTGCGCAATTACCGCCCTGATCGCATCAAGGTCTCGCCGCTTGCGTCACGCTTTTTCAGTGCCCTTGTGGCTGCCACTACGCCACCGCCACCAAACTCTTCTTCCTCTGCGTTGTCGTCGGGATCTGTCGGATCTTCCTCCTCCTCCTCCTCCTCCTCCTCCTCGTCATCATCATCGTCATCTGCGACTGGCCATCCGCATAATTCTTCATTTCCGCAACCGTTGTCAGATGCACTGCAGAATTTCGTGGAAAGCATTGCGCTTTGGTGGTATCCCGTAACAAAGCATCCGGGTTGGCTCAAAGTATGGCGCGCTCACCCTACTTTCAAAGCCTGGGAAGATCGATTCGGGGCAGCTCGACCAAATGCGGACGATGACGACGTCTATTCACAAACTTCCGGAACCAGCGCCTTGACGCCTTTTTACCCAAACGCAAAGCCATGCCCCGAGCGAGCTTTGGCTGGACTGCCTGATGCAGACGGGCCTCGCTCTCCCAATTTCAATGTTCAGGACACCAATCCAGGACTCAAGAGGGCTCGTGATCCCAAGAGTGGTACGTGCTTTGATTGCGGGCTGGAGGGCCACCGCGCCAAGCATTGTCCGAATCGAGCACCGAACCAAAGGGATCACAACGGAGCAGCTGACGACAATAATGATCCCGACGTTAAATATGACAAGGTTGTGTCTATTGATGATCAGCTCCGTGATGCTGCGGAAAACGCAGTTATCGTTGACTTATGTCCTTCTGATGATGACGAAGATGTTACCAGCCCCGGCAGCGAAGGCCGTGACCAGAGCGATCCCATCGCCAGGAACCACGGCAATGGAAACAACCGGAGTCACAAACGCCCTCGCGTTGAGATGCCTCCGCCAACCTTGCCTTCCCCAAATCTTCCAAGGCCAGCACTTCCAATTACATCCCCGCCTCACTCAAGTTCGCAGCCGCCTTCATGGCGGCGTCGGCTCTGCGACCTGGATCTGACCGACGCCATGCTGGTGATGCGGCGCGCGGAGCTCATGCGCCAAGTGGCGGACCTCGACGATCAGCGCGAAGCTATTGCCGTGGAACGAGCAGCGCTGCAGCGCGAAAGAGATAGATAGGTTTGAGCGTTAAACTGGGCCAAATACCTCTGATGGACGAGGAGGAGATCAAATTTCGTGCCTATGACGCTGCTTTGCGTCTTCATTTATTATTTACTTTTCCCAGTGGCTAAGCATCACGATTTTAATCTTCTGGGGGGAATTTGAGGCAGGTCCCGAAGGGCTGGATTTAGTAGGCTAGGAGAAAGAGATAAAAAGCAAAGCATCTCATACTAAATCGGGAATTCAAAGAAGATAAAGAGCAGATAACAGAAGACGAAAGTCCGGATCCACAGTAATAAATAATAATTGCCATGGTTCAGTTATAAGTATCAAGATTGGACATTTGAGAGACGCGGCCATTTAGGCTGTTAGATGTAATGGATAATGTAAGCATATTATTCAACGTATAAACGTATGAGTAAGAAGTAGAAGTACAATACAGCGTAGGAGTGAGAAGTAGGAAAAGAAGGTAGAGAATGCCCCGTAAGGGCGTTAGTCCATTAGTTACTTCCCCGTAGGGGCGTTATTCGATTGATCACTTGACCCGTAGGGGCGTTCTAGAGTAGAAGGCGAGGCATGAGCGCTCGAACATACAGTACAGAGCGCATGAGCTACCATGTGATGAGAAGCATCATGGTCTGACCATCACCACGCTAGGCACAGACTTTATTGTATCTTGGCGCCAAAAATGGCGCCTATCTTTCGCTTTCTTACTGCTGCGGCTGTGGTGCTCATGAATCTCATCTACGCTGCAGCCACCATCATGCAGGAAGTTGACACACATGGGGACATCGTCGACGCCGTAGGGTCCGGCGGCGATTCAAGCACAACCCTAACGAAACCTTTTTCCGTGCAAGCATTGTTGGGTTTCTTGGCGCCAGTTAAAGCACTTGATTTAAATTCTGCGCGCTCACTGCTCGAGCCTGCGGCAGCGACGCCTGATGATCCGGTCGCCTTAGCTCGTGCCACTGTAAGCCCAAGCGGCGTGCCATTGATGCACTACTTGATGGGCTTGCTGCCGCGGCTCGAAAACAACGGTGCCGCTCGTGCGAGTCTGGCCACTGTGATTGCAAGGCTGGCTGCAGTCGGCGCGGATGTGAATGCGGAGCACCCGAATGCGAGAGATCCTAGCTTGCTTTACAAGGTTAGATCATGAAGATAATTGCCGTGACTTACTTGTTTTCTGCGTGGAGTACTTCACCGAGCAGTCATCATTGCTTCCAAAGTAGATACCTTTCAATCGACGTAGACATGTTTGATTCTAGAATGCAATTGAAGACTAAAAATTTCGTTGCATGTCTTTTAATGTAGGTCGTCTTCATGCGAGAACTGGACCTCGCCCAAGCCTTTCTCGCATCCGGCGCCCGAGAACAGCCGCAGCGTGACCCGGATTCGGTGCTGGGAAAACTGGCGTCCGTGCCATGCGACCTGGTGCCCATGGCGAAGCTCTTGCTGCACGCTGACGCATTTCTGGCCGACCCGAAATATGCGTCCCAGGTGTGAAAGAAGATACGGAGTTTGGTTGAGAGCACCCTTTGAGGGTTTGACCACGCTACTTTATACAGCCTCACTTTATTCTTCTTCTTCTTACCTGCATCTTACTTTGTTGTAATATTATCTATAACGATGCGCATGCTTGTGAAGTTAGGTCCTAGCTCACTATTCTTCTATCACTCGTGTGTTTTTTTCCATTAGGAGCGTTTTCAAGGAGCGGCTGGGAAAGCGTCCTTTTTGGGATCGGCCAGCCGAGGTGCTGGCGCCAAGCCCATTCCCAGGAGCGATTACTTGTTCAACGCATCTTCAACTTATCGCAGCCTCGTAGGCCAACTCGGAAGTAGGAGCAGTGGTGACGACGATAGGTTGAGCGAAATGAAGTCTGCGGACGGAGTTGAAGGAGGTGTAAATGTGGCACAGCCTAATCCTCCATCATTGGGGCCCGATGGTTTGCCTCTCGCAGCGCTCGTCAATTCCCTGGGCGAAGGCAGCGCGGCAGTCTTATTTGCATGGCTTCGAGCCGCGCCTACCAAAGGCAAAGCTCTCAGTCGTCTCGCTGACGCGGTGGGCCGCATGGATGATAGTCTAGGCGACAAGCGCAACCCTTTGCATGCTTTGGCGGCTGCTGGCAGTGCTGCCCCTGTTGATGCGCTTGCGACTTTTCTGGAAGAACGAGCAGCTGCTCCTACTGCAGGAGCACAAGGAGATTTTGAGGATTTGCCAGCCAAAGACTCAACTGAGTCAACCACTACTGCTGCTGCTGCTTCTTCTACTGAAGACCCTTCAGATTCTTCTCAGTCAGCAGAAGCAGGAGCAGCGAGTGCTGAAAAGAAGCGCATAGCAGCGGAGAAGCGTGCCGCTCTCAAAGTTCGGACTCGTTCAGCAGTGGCTTCTGCTCTAGCTTCAACTGACTCGCGTGGCCACACTCCGATAGACGTTGCAGCACTGAGGTGGGGGGCTCGGGCAACTTTTGCTGTAACGGCTACTGAGGTTGAAGAATCTAAAGCTTCTTCCGCTAGTAGTGGCTCTTCTTCTTCTTCTTCTTCTTCTTCTTCACTAAAGGAAGAAATTGCTTTGGACAAAGCACCTTCGCCACTTGTGCAGTTCACTTCCCCTGTAGAAGTAGCACTGCAAAGGCTTGCAGTCGCGGCGGGACTGGAACCTGGTGACGTGGGACACTCAATGAGCCCAAACCTCGTGCCTTCAGCGCTTAGGGCTACAGACAACGGAAGCAAAGTTCGCGGAAGTAGCAGCAGTGGTGTTAGCGGTGACGACAGTGACAGCAGTGGTAGTGGGAGCGGTGGCAGCGGAAGCGGTAGTAGCAGTGGTGGCTGGGATCTGACACGCTGGCCTCCCTTGGCATCAGAAGCGAGGACATCGTTGCCAGGCAAATGCGACGTGCTGGAGCTCAATTGGGCTGACGAGTGGGCTGCTGCTGAAGCAACGGCTCGTGCCGCGAACGCTGCCACTGGAGCGGCAGCAGGCGGAAGAGCAGGCGAGAACAGTGCTGGTGGAATATCAGCTTCCGCTGTGTTTGGGCACAGGTTCCTCAGAGACTTCGTGCACCGCGGGCAGCCAGTGGTGCTCCGAGGCGCCGCACCTCGCTCTGCCCAGGAAGCGTTCGTCAAGGAGAAGTTTCTGGCCCGGTACGGGCAATTTCCCGTAAGCGTGGGTGCGATCCCGTACGCGTCATCGTTTGGCAGCTCGCAGCGGGTTGCTACTCTAGGCGACGTGGCGAACGCAACTTCGTCCGCCGTTTCGGTATCGGCTACTCTTACACCAGAGGAGGAAGAGGCGGCGATGCCGGATGCCACAAGTCACGATTCAAGCAACAGGAACATCGATAGGAACCAACACCGTGGCCACGAGAGAGCAGCCGCAGAGTACGCGTTTACCACCCCACCCGACGGCCCGAGCGGCTGGGCGCATCTCGTGGCCGAAGACGCCCCACCGCCGCCTTGGCTCCAATGGGTGCTCGCGCAGTTTCCGCACGCAGGTAAGGATGCTTTTTGTTGTTGTTTTAGGGGGGGGGGGGATTTTGAGTACTTGAATCCCAAATTGAACGTCATACAGATAATCCGGATTGCATAAAAATCATTTCAATACTTGCCCTTAACTTTCCCCGAACTCCTTGAGCCTCCTCTGATATTCTGTGTTCTTTGAATTTTTCAGGGTACGAGACCCAGTTTTATTTGGGCCCTGCGGGCAGCGGCGCGCCTGCCCATTTTCACGGCCACGCCGTCAACGTTCTCGCGCACGGCTCCAAGCGCTGGAGCCTCTGGCCGCCGCAACACGCGCTTTACTCCAAAGAGCCCGCCGCCGACCGCTGGCGTCGCCTGCACGGCAACCAAACCTCCACCTTTACGAAGGGCGTGCACGAACCAGAAGTAGTTCTTGAGCCCTTGGAGTGCACTCAAGAAGCGGGGGATATGCTTTTCGTGCCGACGCTATGGGGTCACGCCACGTTAAACGAGCGCCAGGCCATCGGAACGGCATACGAGCTTTCGCTTGAGCCCTTTTGTATGGAGTAGCGCGAATTCGGACCCGGCTGATGTCTGAATCGCGTTAGAGTTGTTAAGGAAAAGCCCCATGAAACATCCACCTACCGAGGCCAGCAGCAACAGCAACATGCGTAATCACCTTTTATAGAACCCCCGATTTCGACTTGCCCACGATTTGTAGTCTTAAGTTGTAAGTCTTAAGGTAATGCATTTATCTCGAGATCCCCTTCAAATGTCATAAAATATATGGAGTACATAAGAACAAGTACAGACATGGACGTAACAGCTACTGGGATCTAAAGAGAAACCTTGCTGTACTCCCCACATAAAAAGGGGACTACATCAATGGCAGCGACCGCGCTGCGTGTAATTTGTTTGGGGGGTGCCTTTAAGGGGGCTCTGGCTCTGCGCTCTGGCTTAGGATAAATGTGCAGAATGCAGATGTGTTAGCTCGAGGCTCCTTGGTGAAATCCGCATAGCTCGTTATGGTCAATTAAGACATTAATATATATTCGCCCTGCCAATTCCGTTCTAAATCGGCTTGCTACTTCGACCGGGGGATCGCAGGACATGGGGATGTGGGTCTCAGTGTCTCAGTCACGGAACAGCCGCGGTGCCGCGGTGCCGCGGTTGATACAGGGTACTCTACTTGGTGAGATGCACCAATCACCGATCACCACAACTCTGCAACGAGGGAGACTGCAACCAGTTCTGATATTCTCGCAAGATTCTCTTCCATGGCGTGTTCGCCCAGAGCTCTGATATTGCTCTGGCTGAGCACGCACTTTTCTCTGAGCGTAGCAGTACCATTTGCAGACGCACCCTCGTTCCCTGCGCCTCAAGTGGACTACGGGAAACTGGTCGCTGGTGACCCAACTGAGGCAGCTCAATTGCTTCATGCCCTCACGAGTTTAGGCACCGTGGCCGTGCGCGGTATCCCAGGTTATGCAGCCGCGCGCCGCAGCGCCTTAGGGCAACTCGAGACACAGTGTCTCAATTCAGCCAGTACCAACTCAGACGTACCCCGTGCGCCAGCAACCGCCACGCTCGCGGATGGCTCGATTCGGAGGACAGTGGCCACGAGCACCATAGGAGGCCTGCCTGGTCTTTTGGCGGACGCCCCGCCAGCCGCCCCCGCTTCAGCGAGTGAATCAAACGAGGAAGAGGCGAATGAAGGGAAAGAAGTATCAAAGTCAACCGTGTCGGCATGTGACGAAGCCACGGCTGGTTTGAGGGCTCAAGTAGCTACCGGCGGCTTGGCAGTCTTCCGAGCCCTGGACATCGCGTCAGGCCGCGCGCAACCCAACAACCACATGGACGGCAGCCACGCACAGCCGTCATTGGCCCCACTCATGGCCGACGCCAAGGGCCGCAATGCGTACCGGACTTTTGAAGCGCTGACCAGCCACGGCGAGCAGCTCGAGCACTTTCACCTGTACCAGCCACCGCTGTCCACTCTCTCCACGGGCAGCAGCAGCCGCAGCGGCACCTCCGAAAACCAACACGCGCCGTCGCCTTTCGCTCTGGAGATGCACACCGATGCTGGCCTCTTGATTGCCATGACGACGGGCTTGGAGAGCACCAGCAGCAGCAGCAGCAGCAGCAGTGCCGCTGCTAGTTCAGACCCAGCTTCTGCCAAGCTTTATGTGGAGCTGCCGCACGGTGCGATTGCCCAGCTCACAGCACCCGACGATGGCCTCTTGTTTCTCTGCGGCCAAGGCGCCCAGCACTGGCTCACTTCACCCACAGCCGCAGCAGCTCGAGGGCCATCAAAGAGGAGGAGCAGCAGCAGCAGCGCTCCACTGCGCGCCGTGCCTCACGCCCTAGTTTTACCATGGGCTGCTGAGACGACTGTGAGTGGCAGCGCTGGTGGTGATGAAGCATTCATGGAAGGCAAGAAGCAGGGCGCGTGGCGAGCGTGGCACGGGCGCATGTATTTGCCGCCCCCAGATGCGCTTGTACCCTCGGCAGCAGTTGGCAGTAGCAGCAGCCCACCCTTAGCGTTCGCTGACCTTCGAGCTCAGCAACAGCACCAGCAGCGAAATGCCGTTGCCGACGGCAGTCCTTCAACCAGCGCGAAGAACAGTGGCCTGTCTCTGGGCTGCGGCCTCGGCATTCAAAGCGAGAAACTCAACCAGCGCACTAGCAGCAGCAGTGCTACTGATGCGTCGTCGTCATCGTCGTCGAGGTCGATGTTTCGGTCAGCAGTGCTGGGCATGGTGCCGTTAGAACGCTCGCTCTCGTCTTCGTCGTCGTCTTCGTCGTCGTCGTCGTCTTCCGAAGGAGATGCGTCGGGTGACGACGACGGGTGCGGCGCAGGGAAAGTGCAGTGCTGGATGCAGTGCTACGACGCGACGGGCTTTGAGTGCGCGGTGGGCTCCGAAGTGCAGTGCGTGGAGACTGCCACCGGCGTGGTGGTGCCAGGCGACGAAACCTGCAAGCCCACCGCTGACTCGTGCCAGCTGGCCTGCGCCGCGGTGGCGCCCGACGATGACGGCATGAACATGGACGACAACGAGGGAGGCTTCTGCACCGGTGCGATGGATACACTAATGCACTCTCTTTTCAATCCTTCTTGAATCGTTGAAACGCATCTCACTTGAAAACATGTTGCCTTCTATTCTTGTGCCTTCTGTCTTTTGCAGGTATGCCGCTGGACATGTACATGACGGGATTTGCGTCGGTTACTTCTCAGAACGCGGGCTGCATTGCCCTCTTCTTTTCCGAATGGGCGCTGGACACGGTAATTGATTGCGCTTGCTCTCCCTTGCTTGTTATTTCTTTTCTCGTAAATGTAGGGCACGCGCAACGCTGCCATGCTACAGTTGCTGTCTGATTTTGTGACTTCTGATTTATTCTGAAAGTGCTATGCCTCTACTATTACGGTGCTTTTGTTCATCTTTTTGCCGATTATCTTTTCTTTTTTTTGAAATCTTCGAACCCCTTTTCCAGGCCGCCAAATTCACCATTGCGTGCATCGGCTTGTTTTTGGCTGCCTTTGCTTCGGAGTGGGTGGGTTACCGCCGCCGCTTGGTGTTTAGGGCAGACAGCAGCTGGCCGCAGGGGCGGCGGTTTTGGATGGTGCTGCTGTACGCAGTGCAAGTAACCTCCGGCTACTTCTTGATGCTTGCCGCCATGACCTACCAGGTAAACAGCAAGAGGTTGCGAATACGTAGCCGGAAGAGTGTTTTAGGGGTTCAGCACGGCTTGAACCTTTTCGCCTCTCTTCCTAATCGTGTACATGTGCCTCTGTTGTGTAATTGTTTTCTTCCTCGCTTTTTTTTTTTCATCGCCCTATAGGTGGAGCTTTTCTTGTCGGTGGTGCTTGGCCTCACGCTGGGCCACGCCGTTTACAGCTTGGACGAATTGCCCACCGCCAGCACGGACCCTTGCTGCGCGGGGCAGCGCGACGTGGCCCACAGCGTGGACCCAACGGCCGTTGTCACCAAAGGTGGCTCCTCCCGGACCGCAGCGTATTTGCCCCTCGGAGAAGATTTGGCGCAAGCCGACCGCCGCTACCAGAACCCGCCGCCGCTTGGGCCCTCGGAAGAGCAGCAGTCTCTCAGCGGTGGCTTCCCGACTCCACTGCCCTCGAATGCAGCTGCTGGTTCCTCGTCTGGGAACAAGCGTTACCCGAGCACCCCTGCAGTAGCAGTAGCCTCAGCTCCTCCAGGCGCGTCAGCAGAAGCCCTGCCAGTGGAAGTAACGCTCGCGATACAAGGGATGACTTGCAACTCGTGCGTTGCCGCTGTCACCAACGCTTTGCGGAAAGTGCCCGGCGTAGTTGCTGCTGAAGTTGCCCTCCACCCGCGGGGCTTAGCGTGGGTGACTGCCTCAGCAGGAGGAGGAGCAGGCGAAGGGCGATTTAACGCGGAGAAAGGGGGCTGCGCTGCGGTGGTAGGCAGTCTTGTTGACGCAGTGACCGCTTGCGGCTTCAGCGCGCAGCCCGAAGGTGTAAAAGACGCGCCAGCCGGAGCGCGGCTCCTGTAAATATAAGTTAACCCTCTTCTGAATGGTCGTTTGATGCATCGCTATCGGTTTGAACGTGAGCTAGGGCGAGTACGAAGGAACTACCGTAGATAGGCGAGGGGCGCGTCATCAAAAGCATCTGAGCGGCTGGGAGCTTAGAGCCTTGCCGTAATGCGGCTGTTTTACGGCTTTGTAGCCAGCTACCAGTAATGTTATTCCAAATGCTTCCGTGAACCCATTATGATCCAGAGTAAACTAAATTTGGACGTTGCTATTGCTATCCTTCACATTTACTCGCGCAGTATTACTAGGGGGAATTGGAATTCAAAAGAAATATCTTAGAATTTAAAATAGCCTTCTGAGCCCGGATTTTGGTGGAATTTACTTTTGAGACCGGATTTGGGCTTTCTGATGCACCCTTAAAGTGTATCATGACTTCTTAAAACTTCATTTTCTCGTTGAATTTTTTTTTTTTTCATTTTTTTTTTTAGTGGACATGCCACCACGGGGAGGTGCCCGATGCAGACAAAAAGTGACTATTTTCAGTCATAACTCAATCCCATTCAGACATTTTTCGCTGTTTCTTTTACGACTGGGTAACTCTTCGCCTAATAAGCTGCACTGAGGGATGCCGTATCCATTTTTTCGAGGTAAACGCGAGGAATAGTGTGAAAAATATGACTTTTTGGACTAAATTCCAGTTTGATTCGGTCTCGAGGTACAGTAAGGGCCAGGTTCTCGGCCCCATCGTGTCCACCTGCCCAAGTAATTACATCAGTGGATAGGTATAAAGGTATGTTACCTGAAAATAGCCGAAATTTGTACACTGAGGCAGTTCATTGGAGAATCAAAGATGATTATGTTCGAACTGGGGCCACCTCTGACCTGAGCAAAAACGGGCATTTTTTAACGTAGAAAAGGAGCAAAATACAGTGAGTTGAACCGACTAGGCAAAATTTTGGACCACAATCCCTATATATGCGTTTTAAATGGCACCTGACAACTGCTCAGATCTATTCCGCCTCACTAGCGCTAATACGTAGGTATCTACGGCTTTTAAATTACTGAAACGTGCCTGAATATTTTCGGTCTCGAGCTACAGTAAGGGCCAGGTTCTCGGCCCCATCGTGTCCACCTGCCCAAGTAAATACATCAGTGGATAGGTAACGGTATCTTACCTGAAAATAGTCGAAATTTGTACACTGAGGCAGTTCATTGGAGAACCGAAGACGATTATGTTCGAACTGGGGCCACCTCTGACCTGGGCAGAAACGGGCACCTCGTTTACGCAGGCGGGTGATTTGAACAACAAAATGCAATTATTTATCAAAGTTTTGACTGCGAGTGTCTTTGTATATATATTATCAAGAAGAGACGGGAGTGTCTTGGGAGCATGCGGCATCATAAGTAAATTTTACGTGACGGTAAGGGCTATGATATTTCCTACCAGATTGCGATGCTTTTCGGCTATGAACTCCGGTGGCAAGCCTAAATTCCACGTAAATTCACCGATTTGGGTTGCGCCTTCGCCTCATTACTTGCTAGCATACCTAAAAAGGCAACTCTTGGCGTTGGCGCATCTTACTCAGGGCAGATTACTCAATTAGTGCCGTCTCGGTGGGAGCTTCGAGGCTGCCAGCCCGCGACCATTCTCATCTATTTCAACACTAACCGTGAATCGAGCGCTCGGTGCCCCCGCCCCCATCCCTCTGTAACACCTAGGAAGTCTTATTACACAAGAATATAAGAGATTGGCAGTAAACAGATGCTGAAAATTGCATTCCATGTACGTAATTGTGCCTCTGGATGTCGAAGGCATGCACAAGGAGAGTTGTGAAGCGAAGGACTGTTGCACCCCTCGATCAGGAAATACAACTATGATCTCATCGCCAGGGTTGTGTAACGAGACTATGTGATAAATTATAATCGAACAAGCATGCGATCAAGCGCGGCTAGACCGCTACCTCTAGATTTGGGCTCTCTATGCACCCTCGATGCCTCTGCACAAAGAGGAAATATACGAAGAATGCACCAGGAAGTGGACTCAAGGTCACGTTCTGCGAAAAACAAATACGCAAAATGAGAAAGATGATAGGCCTGAATTAAGTGGAGGCAAAATCTGCGCAAAAGCCGCGCAATTACCACTGGCAGCGTGATAAGTTGTGCGAACGTAGCTTCCAGGCCAACGCCAATGACGGTACATACCTGAGGCTTAGCACCTAAAGACGAAGAGCACGCATCTTCATACCAGTAAACATTTTGTAAATCGTATCAAGTTACTTCATAAAATCTACCCGGTAACTAGTTAGCAAGACGTCTGAGAGCTACAGGACCGGAGAAAGCGTCGTGGACAAGACAAATATTCTATCGCTTTAAACGGCTACAGATATTGGCGTGATTGATCATCAAGACTCTAGGCTGCATCTCTCCGCCGGGCATTTGAGATATTCCCGTTCGATTGAAGTAATTTGTTTAGGCCGAGCACGCGTCCTTACCGCCCGTCTAGGCAACTGCGCGCACCCTTCTAACGAGCTAATTTTGAGTCAAGTCAACTGTATACTGTATGAAATTACTTCACGAGTGATGAAAAATCACAAAAGTAGATTGCTCGGAAGAACCCTACCCTGTAGGCCTTTTGAATAACAAGTAATTTTCTATCCGGAATCTCGGAATCTGAAATCCGCAATCCGCAATGCGAAATGCGAAATGATTGCGCAATTTGCAAGTCGCATTTGATTCATATGAAATATTGCGCATTCGTATAATGAAAAGCGAAAGCCGAAAGCCCTCGGTTGCTCATGGCGACTGAGATAACTTCTCTCGAATTGAACAAAGCAAACAACGAAGAGCAGCTGGCACTTGATTATCATCCACAGTCCACAAGAAGCAGATAGCCGGCATTGCCGGTCCTTAATTTGAAATTGAAAGGCACGTGGGACAGATGGGAACCAGCATACGAGAAATGAGTAAATTAATTGCCCTTCCAATTACATCGAGTGTCGCGTTCTCCTGCAGCTGCAGCAGCTGTGAAAAACACGCCCCTGATCAGCGCAACTCCACGCCGATGTCGTCGATGATGTTCTCGAACCTAGTCTTCTTCTCCAGCCACAGCTTTTCCACTGGCTCCGGCCCGCCGCCCTGTATTTCCACCAGGCGCCGCTCTGCGCTCGCAATGGTGCGTTTGAGGAGCCGTTTCTCTGTACGCCGCAGCCGAATCGCATTGCGGGCGTTTACGGGAAGGATCTAACGGCCGAAAGGAAAAAGTGGTTGGCAGGTGTCATTGACAGGGCAGACAAGGGAGATATTGAGGTGTCATTGATAGGGCAGTTAAGAAAGATATTCGAAGCAAAATAAAAGAAATTCAATCTTTGACTTCAATTGAAACGTCGTGATCGCCGTCTCAACCTCTCACCATCGAAAGCGCACTCACCGTGTACATATTTCGGTCACTCATGAGGGCGGTGTCGTCGTCTTCGGTGGTGGGGTAGCGTGCCAGGGCCGCATAGCAAGCTTCCACAATGGCTTGGTAAACCAGCAACTAGAAGCACGCAGCAGATGGCGAACCGCCGCAGCAGATTTAAAAACATGTGCATGATTTAAAAAGATGTGCAGGGCGGGTTAAAACGGCGATAGAATTGATGGTGGGCTTCACAGAGGCACGAGGGCCCCATCGGGCACTCTTGACGCCACAGCAGCAACTGTGGGAGATGACCTCAAGTCACTGCAACCACTCTTTTATTTAAAAAAAATCCATTGCATCTAGCGTACTACATTCGAGCACATTTCCACTTGCCTCAATGTCGTCGTTGATGGGGGTGGTAAAGAGCACCGAGTCCAGGGGTACTCGTGACCCGTCGCTGCGGGTCACGTCGTCGGTTCGGCAGCTGAGCATCCGGAGGCACTCGAGCAGCTCGTTGGGGTACCGGTCGTTGTACAGGGGGAAGGTGAGGCCCTGGAATATTCGCACACGTCGGAGGAGGAGAATAACGAGAGGATTATATCTACGCGCGCGACACGCACGCATACGTTAGGCGTGCAGCCGCCAACATGAGCTGTCGGCATGAGCATCAAGAGCAACGGCACAATGCGAACAGGCACAACATCACAAATACTACCTAAGTTTGACCATGCATCACAAAATGTATTTGAGTGCCATCATTTTGATTACGTGTCATAGAGTGACCCTTACATCTCAATAAACACACTCAAGGGAAACAAACCTGTCCGTCAAAGTCGCCTCGTCCGGCTTCTCTCAAGATGTCGAGCTTTTCGTTGAACAGCGACTGGTCCGGGTCGTCGGTTTCGTCCCAGCTCGCGCCCACCGCGATTTCCACCGAATTGAAGGGGTTGCGGTCCAGCGCGAAACCGTACAAGAGCTGCAGTATGTGTACGCATCGAACAACACAAAACACCACCACCACACAAGAGTGCAGCAAACGCACACAAACGCGCACACGCATGTTTGTATGTATAAATGTAATGGATGAGTCAAGATTGCTTGTTTCTCACTTTAAGGCAAAGAATGAGTACCTGGAGTTCCGCGTTCGACTTTTGGCCGTAGCTGATGAAAACTTGCTCCATTTTCTTGAAAGCACGATCTGCATAGACCTAATTTAAAAAAGAAGGAGAATGTTTCATTTAAATAAACAGCAAAAGCAGTGCAAGCTTTAGGACAATGAGAATCAAGTGAAAAAAAAAAACACACACACACACATACACACACGTATATTCAGGCTCTCTCTCTTTCTTTCTTTTAGAGGATAAATCTTCATAGTTCCTACCACAACGCGATCGGGCTCGTCTCCGAAGATGGACTTTTCGCCCGGCTGGGCGTTGATGTACGCCGTTGAGAAAGGCGAGTGGTTAATCAAGTCGGCGTACGGCACCAGTGCCACCTTAACCAGCCAAGAAGAGGGAATAACGAACGATTAGGACAGAAAAAAGAATAAGAAGCCAACAATCATCACACTAGGTCAAAAGTATCAAAAAGTTGGTGCATTATTTCTACTCATTGTTGTATTTTAAAAGCGCTTGTGTGCTATTCACGGTGACAGTTGTAGTTACACATGTGGACAAGGATAGGAAAGGCAGGGCTTTAAAGAAAACGCATCTCATGCGAAACCAATGCTCACCGCGGGGCCGCCAGTCAATTTGTCGAGGCGAATGGCGCGAGAAAAGAGCATGGTAAACGCCCACTCAAAGTGCGCAAAGCAAAACGCGCCCGCTTGTTCTCGTTCCTTGCTCTCTTCGTCTTCGCCACCATCTGTTGGGGTCGCCACCGCTGCAGCTCCGGGACTATCCGTTCCAGTGAACACGTTAGGGTGAGCTTTGAAGACGCCTTCTAACAAGGTTTCGTACTCGGTGCGCAGCTTAGTTTGCATGCTTCGCGTGGCCTTGATCCCAGGCGACCCTTCCAGTAAAGCAAGCTC
>Ga0307930_1001659_pt1 | contig 17572 bp, 24 predicted proteins | sample OrgLakmetageno46_FD_203161 | JGI IMG/M metagenome (GOLD analysis project Ga0307930, IMG submission 203161) | Saline water microbial communities from Organic Lake, Antarctica - #46 | ecosystem: Environmental > Aquatic > Non-marine Saline and Alkaline > Saline | place: Antarctica: Organic Lake...
GGAAGGTGATTTGGTGATGCTTGACGATTTGGACTTCGATTACAGCCCGAGGAGGAAGTCTTACGTGCCGAGGTTGGAAGGATGCTTGTTGGAATGTTGTTGAGTAGCGCATAGTTCGTATATTTTTCGAAGATTGTTGCGCCTTCCGTCACACCCGCCAATATTCCAACTTTCTCTTTATGTTTAGCTCTTAGTACCTAACGTTTTTTGTGTGTGCTCCTTTTGTCCCGATGTTGGTGAATATACAGGCATTTGGTGGAACGGGACGTCAAAATTGCGAACGCGGCGATGCAGCGCGGCCAGTCCCTCATTGGTGGAGATCCGAAGGCTGAGCGGTCGAGTGGCAGGTACGCATCCATCATCGCACTATTGCAGACAGACCGTATTCCACCGTACTTACCTTCATTCATTTCACGATCGTTGCCTGAAGCAGCGTCAGAGTTTGAATCTAGCCGTTATCATCAACATTATCCTCGCTTTCTGCGCTCTATGTATGGTGCTTCTTGCTCATTATTGTTTTCCTTCACTCTGTTTGTTGCGTGTGCGCCTGCGTATTTCTTTCACCATCTTCTCTGCCAAGCAGCCCCTCGGCGCTCGGCGGCTTGGTTGGCTTCGAAGCGTTTGCTGCTGGCGTGGGCGGCGGGGATGCCGACCTCAAAGACTTCGACGATGAGTTAGAGGTAACGAAATGAAGGAGTAGTGGGATAGAATAAGGCATGCATGTGTGAAGCTGGCGAATTATGATTGACATCAATGGTTGATGGTTGGAAAGCACGCAGTTTTCAGAGAAATCAATTCTGCTGCTTCATTATTTAAAGTTTGGCTTCGGGTAATATATTCTCTGCTCTCATCCCGTTTGTCTTCTAACGATGTGTGTCCTTTTCTTCTCTCTCCCCCCCCCCCCCCTTCCCGCCCTTGAATAGGACGACCTCGACGACGAAGATTACGTCTTTGACCCCAACGATTTCGACGCAGCTGACTTCAGCGAATGGGGTACCGGTAAGCGAGGCTGTGTGCTGTTGGTGAGAAACTGTCACATGAATCTACACGGGCACTCCCCTTTCGAGGAGTTCACCTATCTAAAAGATTTGTTAATGGAATTCCCTTTCCTTCTGTATTTGATTTATTCATTGCTTGCACTTATCCACTTATGACAAAAGTCATATGAATGTGTACATGTACCTATTTTCAGGCGACGAAGCGGCCGCTGACGCTGCTGCGCGCGCGTATTGGGCTATGGAGGCTGCGGCACCTGCTTCGTCGTCTGCTAGCAGCAAAGCGAAAGCCTCCACCGTTACTGCTCAAGCTCCTGCTGTGCTGCCCTTCGGTGTGAAGGTTATTACACAATCCATGTATTCTACTCATGCTGCTGTTATATAGGCCCGTGTCTTAAATGTAATATCGCCATTCGTTTTGTGTCTGTGCGATGGCAGGTTTATGAAATCGACGAAGACCTTTTAGGCAGCGATGACATGGATGACGACGACGACGACGAAGACCTCGATCTGATGAGCTCTGGTCAATTTGAGCTGCGAAGTGAAGGCGGCGAAGCTTCCTAAGAAACCTTGAAACATTGAGTACCTCCTGTGGATAACCGTGGATATGCTTTCCAGGAGAAGCCTCCTTCTTTTGTGCTTATCCTGCATTACCCAGACATGGGCTCGTGATACCAGTAGTCACACGAAAACAATGCACTGTGCGCGAACTGTCTGCGTTCGAACTGTTCCGGCGTCTTCAAATCTTTTGTTCTTGTATTGTGTTCGTCAGAACTACATGCTGCGCTATACGCGAGTTCTGCTCTATGTGTAATGGCGTAATGGGTAGAGAGTTTAAAACGGGGTCCGGATGCTCTTTCTGATATCCCGTAACAAAATCAATTCGGCTGTCCGCTGGCCCACTGGCCCTCTTTTCTTCCCTCTAATCTAATGGAATCTATGAACTCATAACAATTCGACGTGGCACGCGTTTATGTAGTGGGTCTCTCAACAAACCAATAATAGGAATCTCGAATCTCAGGGTCTTATATCTCTTGAGCCGCGAAGAACAGTTGTAAACTGCTTGTCACCAAAGACCTAACTGGATTCGCAGCACTTCGACACATCAAAACCCATGGGCTGCATCGAAAACACGTCCAAAGTTTCGAAAAGGCATTCCCCACTTTCCTCCCCACCTTGCCGAGTTTCAGAGGCACGGAATTCTCCTCGCAAAGCAGCCACTGGTTGTACAGAGGCAAGAGCTGCAACGCCAACAGCAGTAGGCACTTTTGGGTAATGAAATATCGTGGCACTGGGGCTGATACCATCGTCAAAAAAAGCTTCCACCACAGAACCATCCACAAGGACTCTCATCGTTCTCGTTATCTTTGAGTCCTCGTCGTCAAGACTACCACCCTCAAGAGTGGATGGATGGTCCTCAAGCGAGGGGAGCATAACATCAAGGTATTCTGCGCCAGCGTCAGTGTCCAAAAGCACTCGCACACCACACTGAATGTGTTTTGTTGTACGCGAAGTTGGTGCCGCCATGCGCACCTTGACCTCAATGTCAAGATGCGCGCCTGCAGCGACACCTAAAGGAGGAACTACACTGGTATACTTTGCGCCATCGGGACTAGAGATATTGACTACTGTCCCACCAAGTTGAACAATAGGAGCGTCTGAGCGTAAATTTGCAAGACCAGGCAGGGGCAACGTTCGAAGGCGGTGGTCGCATTCGTCGTCGGTATCATTGCCACCGGGGCACTTATCAGTCAAGACAAGTGTGCGAGGTACGGCGAGCACATTTTGCCAAGGACGATTCCAGACACCACCGCTATCCGGTAGATCATCATCGAAAGTTTCGAAGTCGTCTGCGCCCTGAACTAAAGTTCTTTTGGCCTTTTTGTTGAGCTGCACATCAGCGTGGCCTGTAAATACCGAACCCTGCGGCCACGGTAACATCTTCAGCCACCCCCAAAGAACACGCCGGCCACCAGCATCGGGGTTTGCGTCCAAGAAAGACTTTGAAGCGTAGAAATTAGGATTAACGTCATATTGTTGAGGCAGCTGTTCTTTGCCGTTGAATCCGTCTGCGGCCTTGAAAACGCCAGCTTCTGGGTCATAGCTGCCGGTGTAATACCAGTCGCCACTCACTCCACCGTTCAAAGAATACTTGCTGCACCAAACATCCGCATCTTCAGTAGACTTGGCAAGAAAGGTCGTCGATTGGTCGCTCGAGTCCGAACATAGGAACAGGTCAGGGCATTCCCAGAAGTACGGCCCCTGTAGATTTGGATCGCTCGCGTGCGCAAGGCCACGGCTCTTCCATGCGGATGGTTGCGCAAGAAAAGCAGTTGCGCTTCCGGTCCCATTGGCTTCCCACAGAGCAGTGCCATTCAAGGTACCCACGAACATTTGGTAAGCGCCAGTGTTCGGTAAAGGCCCAAGCAGTGACGTTGGGTCTCGGCTTGTATTTTCAGGAGTGAAGAGTGGTTCCGTTGCAGGCATATCCGCGTATTTCCATTCAGTTAGATACGGGTCGCCCATACGGTCGACAGGTGAAGCTAAAAATATGTCACCAGTACTTGAGCTGACCGTGAGCAAAACTGTTGAATTCGCGCCATTGAGCACCGTTGCAGAGCCACTGAAGTCTCCTCCCGCATCGTACGATTCACCCAGATCGAGAGCAATCGGAAGTTGCACCCAATCAATTAAATTGGTGGACGTTGCGTGCCCCCAGGTACGAGGAGTGCTGTATTGATAAAACAAGTGGTACAGGTTGTGTACGGGGTCGAAGAATGGCCCATTCGGGTCATTCAACCAGTCGAAAGGATACGGCAGGAAATGAAACGTAGGCAGCCATGGATCTGAAAAGTTTCGAGGATCAGAGCTGCTAGCGGTGGCAAGAATGAACACGTTTAGAAATAGCGCCAATTCCCGCTTCATTTTTTTCGCCGGAGGTTGACGTGCCTTCGTGAATGCTGCGCCTGATAATGCTTACTGGGACGCTACTCAACCCAGCAACCCAGCCGCTTCTAGCTTCTGTTGTAGAATGAGCTTGGTGATTGTTGCTGATGCTTGCTTGTTGATTGGTGCACTTCCAACGACAACCTGCAACCTGCAACCGCAGCCTGGAACTGGAACTGGAACCTTGAAGCAACTTGAACCCGAAACAGTCGATGGGTACCTTCAGTGTGGTGTACTACATTCGTACGAACAGCGCAAGGCACATACGGGGCATTAGCCCAATCCTTAATTTGTTCCTGGTGGGTGAACAACTCTACAACCCGATTCTTTGCTAATACAGCTCACACAGAATTATTATCGTGCCCATGGAGACAGCGCGCCACTTACTTGGCTTGTCTGTTTGTTAGTAGTTTAATTCTCTCTCTCCAGTTTACTTACGCGATTATCCTTATATTATACTTAGAGAACCAGTATTTATCTTGAGCTAGTCAGACCTCTTTCTGCGAAACCCACCGATTATATTATTATTTATCATTGATAATTGGAACCCCCCTATCCCTATTCCTATACTTCGCAGCTTTTAGCCATAATTTTCTTCAAGCCGAAGTGCGATTATACCACCCGGGCCATCGCAAGCCTTCGTCATACTTTTTCGTTTTTCTTCCAGTTCGCAGTTAGCGAACTGTTCGAGAACTAAAGACATGACCACAAATAACGGAGACCTTAAAGAGGGCACATCCCTGTTTTATTTCTGCACATGAAGAGGGATAGTGGCTTCATTTGTGCGCATTCTTATCCTTATGGTACAAAATGGTGGCCAGAAGGGAGCTCCTGATGAGCGAAACGCCCAGAAGGCCCTCCAGCACTGGAGATCAAATCGGAGACTTCTTCAGGTGTCGGCAAAGTAGCGGGCTTCGCCCACGGCACGCGGCAGTCCCTGAGAGCCAACAAAAGCACTCTTTGGTTCGCGGTGTAGCGCAGCTCGTGGGTGGCGACGTGGCACATTTTGCGGGGCGCCCCTGTCCATTTGGCCTCGAGCCTTTCTTCGGCCACGATCACGAACATGAACGCTGCTAAGCTTGACGGAGGATTGCGAGGGGCCTGATAGATATGATGGCACAAATCAAGAGCAAATGAGATGTGCAAAATGAGTGTCTTATTTTCATTTTGGCGCAACGCTAATCGAAATCAAGAAAGAGAAGACGACATGGCTTTATAAAGTGCTTGCGAACTGGCAAAGAAAAATAACTAGCAAATGATACGCGCAAACACCCACGCACCTTGTGGCCCTCGGCGCCTCCCCCGCGATCAGGCGCATACAGGGTAATGGTGGCCAGCCCTCGCGTGGTCTCGTGCTGCACTGCAGCGAAGGCAAAGCGCGCGTCAGCGTTGGTGGCAGCGGCCAACGCGGCTCCAGGAAAGGGGACGACGACGTCACTGCGCGCTTGGTCCCAGAGCAACTTGAAGTTGCGGTGCGTCCACAGCCGCACGCTCAGGCCACCGCTGATGGCAATGGTTAAATTCGTCGCTTCGTAGCGAAGAGAGGAAGGAGCGCTGCTGGAGTCTCCATTGTTGCCTAAACTCGTCTGAGCTAGCACGCTGTTTCTGTCTGAAGAGTGTATGGGATAATGCAGAAAGCAGATGGCGGAACACGAATACAAAGACATACATGACTCACACGCAGATACAACAGAGAAAAGTGGAGGAGGACAAAAGTGAGATAAAAGTATGACATCGTGGAATTGAAAACACTGCATAAAGCCGAGGCTGACCTGGCGGTAGAATACTTTCACACACGTGCAGTTGAAGAAAACCTGCCACAAAAAAAACAGGGGAAAGAGACAAAAGCAAAGAAAGACAACAATGAAAGCGAAAATAAATACAGAGTAAATGCAAAGTGCTGCCAAACTATGATCTTTTTGTACTTCTCTATCATCTCTATGAATTCATTGTCGTTCTCTTACCAATAGGATCATGGTACATGCCCCGAAAGAACGACGCGTGCTCAATCCCCACGGCTGGAATGAAGACCCGGCTCGGGTGGTGCAGCGACACAAAGGGAGACACCTGCGCAAGGCGTTGGTAGGGGTGGAGTTGGAAGTGATACTATGAATGATACAGCATGCACTCCTTGAACTTGCTTTCCTCTTTTTGTGTGTCGAGCATGTCTGTGTGTAGTAACAAACCCGCCATTAAATAGATGAGCGGAAGCTCATTTGAAAACTGGGAAGTAAAAAAAAGATTATGAATCTTCTCCCTTCTTAACTGCCTAATGGCCAGCTTTCTTTCGTCGGGGTATTCGTTTACCGGGTGTCGTTCGAGGACGTCTCGTGTGTCGGCTGCGGCAGAGGAGTCCAATTGGTGCATGCCATCCATGGGAGTCAACGGAAAGCCCAGCCGCGACAGGCAGCGGTGCAAGATCCAGTCCCCCCCTGGGGCGACATCCCACAAGGAGTCGTCGTAGCAGCGCTCCAAAGCGGCGCCAGACTGCTCGAGCAAGCCACCTTGTTGTGCATCGATACACACAGAGGGTAAAGTTGAGAACTCAAAGGGCCCAAAAGTTGAGTACGTGAAAACGAAAGCAAATCACACTTTGAGGCGGAGCTACTTTTCTCCCCTTTTTTCATTTTATTAATTCTTGGAATTTCAACTGTCTTCTTCTTATTTTATTTTTTTTTCAAGTTCCAACCGCTCAGCACGATCCCGCCGCCCCCGAAGCCCATGTCCCACCCAATCGCATGGCGCTGGCCGAGGTTTTCCGACCGCGTGCCGAGGTACCTGTTATGTATACACACATGCAGGAGGTGCCATTTGAGAGAATCACACCACAAGCACACACACACGCGTGCAACGTGAGATGCAAAATACATTATTGGAACGAGAGAACATATTTTTGGCATGAACATGATTAAAAAAAAAAGATGTAGAAAGTGAAAAAAAACAGGATAAATGCAACACAGCAGAAACGAGGCACGAGGGTCTTCACGCGCACCACTCATCGTCCGACGGATAGCGTTCCCCGAGCAAAAGTTGAGCGAGGGCGAGCGGCGAAAACATTGTGTCATCGTCACCGATCACGTACCTGCATGGGTTACCAGACAAGTCAGCTGTCACCTCAAATGCGATCGAAAACATTTGAAGTACTCCAACAAGAAAAATATGACGTCTACTGAAAATGTTAACCGTTGAGTGAAGGGACACTAGTGCGCATGTACTAATTTAAAATACCATTTGCGGCCCGGAAAGTGACGCCACGTCACGATTGGAATGATACCGCCACGAACCGTTGCGCGGAGATCGTCTCGATACCTGTTCGCAAGTAATGATAAGACACGATTACGGGAAAATGAGGAGATTAGGAGAAAAGAGGACAATAAATAGATCGAGAATGCATGCGTGTAAAAGAAAACGTGAGAATGCGCATAGAAACAGTGAAAGTTTCAATTATCCATGATTATATAATTTCTTGGCGCATACCAAGGTTTCGTCCTCAAGTCATCGGGCGTGAAACAAAGTGAGAGGCCGCGAGGAACCTACAGGAAAAGAAGACAGAAAAGAGATACGGTCTCTAAATAAAAACTTGAAGGGTGCCTCTTGTAATGTTTATGTGAGGAGAGCGAGAAAGAGCACCAGCGCTTAATCAAAAGACGAAACGTTCAAACCGGATCACTCCTACAAACCTTTCGTTCGATGTTTGGCGCCAAGCCTCTTTCCACGTACAAGCAACCCTGGGCTCCCGGCAACCACCAGTGCTTCAGTAGAAACACGCGCGATTGCAAGGTGGCCACACTGCCAATGATGCCAAAGGCCACGTCGTCTCGTATCAAAGCGGCTTCTTCTGAGAGCCATCTTCATTCAAGAGGAGGACAGATACAACGCACGAATGATATCGAAATGTAAATAAACAGAAGCGAATGAAAATAAGTTTGACATGATTTCGACGAAAGAATCCAATGTCATTATCACAAAAGATTTTGTTATCTTATCCATTGATTTCATTCTAATACACATGCATGACACACACTGACCGGGACCAAACCGGCGACGTGTGATTGGCCACAAGCAAATGATCGGGGAGCCGTGGCATCGACAGAGCACTTCCGTCTCGCCCGCTACTGCCACTGTCTTTGAAAGCATCCAGTGACCAAGTGCGGCCTCCACCACTGCTGCTGCCACCGTTGCTGTTTCCTTTCGATCCGCCGCCACCGCCACCATTATTCACGTTGTTGTTGCCGTTGTGCTTCCCACTGACGCCACCGACTTTTTTGGGTGGGTGAAGAGCACCGCCAGTGCTACCTGCTGCACCATTCATACCTTGCTTGTGAGGTGTTGACGAAGAGCTTGATATGGCCTGATGTGCATCTGTTGGAAGCGCGTCTGAAAACGTGTTGGGTACTAGTTCTGCCGCAGCAGCCATTACGGCAGCCGTGTGGGCGTCGTTGTGGTTGATGTTTGATGCAAAGACAGGAGGAGGCGCAGAAATCTCTTCCGCTTTCTTCTCTACGAAATTTGGCTTGCTTGTCAATGCATTGTTATTGATAATATTGTTGCTATGAAGGCTACCACTATGCTTGTGATTGCCACCAACACCAGTAGACGGAGAAACAGCAGTCGGAGCACCATTGCCGTCACAAACAAGAGCATTCTTCCAGGCAGCCCAATGACATCGCTTGGCGACATCTGATACTCGCAATTGACGCCCTTGACCTGTATCCTGACGAGATGGCGGCTCATCCATATGTAAACGGTCCCGTTGTTTCTTGTGGTCTCTTCGAAATCCGCTCACACCACTCATCTCTGACCTATTTGAACCACCGATACCATTGTCGCTACCGCTACTGCTGCTACCGCTGCTACTGCTGCCGCTACTGCTACTGCTGCTGTGGCCAGTGTTTTTCGACCCCGAAAAACTGCGTAAAAGTCCATTGAACTCGTCCTCGTCAACTAAACCATTGCCATTGGTGTCAGCCATGAGAAACGCCATTTGCAGTTCTGCGTCAGAAAACAGTGGTGGAGTTGATTCTGATATGGATGGTGGCATAGGAGCACTTCCTTCGACAGAGGTTGTCCCAGCTGCTACAGCAGATGCTTTAGCTTGGTGCTCACTGAGCAACTGCTTTGCGACTTGCGTGAATTCCACTTGCCCTAGCCCTGTTCCGTCGCTCCTGCCACTGCTGCCTTTGGCAATCATCGCTGCTCGAAAGAGTGTCTGAGCGCGCGTTGAATCGATCGCAAACTTGCTAGCACTGCCTCGGCTTCTGCTACGGGAGCGCTTATCGCGCTTGCTATGGTTGCCACCGCGGAGGTCAGCGCGATTGCTACTGCGATCGCCGCTGCCCCCACGAGGAACCTCTTCAAGCTGCCTATGATGATGCTGTCGTGTTCGATGATATTGCTGTAATTGGAGCCGGCGCCGGCGTTCAAAGAGGGCTGCATCTCCAGCGCCATCGAAAAGTGACAACGACAGGGAAGCCGGCGATGACGACGCTGCTGCTGCTGCTGCTGCATAAGATGCAGACGATGTCAGAGGAGAATCGAAGGAACGACAGCCAGGGAAGTCTGCGCAGCACACGGGCGCTCCCTCGGGGCTGAAGTAAGCGCCACCTCCAGTAGAAGGCACGCACCGGCGAGCTTTGCCTCCGCTGGTCAAGAGCAACTTTTGGTTGTACTGGAAATAGGAGTCTTTGCCGCAAGGGCTGGCAGACCATGAGTACCTGGTCATAGGTGTGGTAGAGAGAGGATAAGAAAAGATGGAAGTGATGAAAAAACAAGGGGAGAGGGAAAAAAAGTGTAGAATATGATAGGGCGATGGCATCAAAATCAAATCCTCTCCGTATAGCAATAGCACACCATGAGTTCAGTACAACCAACTCATTAGGAATCCTTTTTGGCCGCTGTTTTCTGGAAATAACTCAGCAAAAGCGAAAATAGTGTAGTATTTGTCCATCATATAATAAACGCACTTTTCGTGGCTTCCTTGGCAGCCCGAATTCCACCCTAGGCCGCGGCTGAGCTCAGTCAACGAGCACAAGCGAGTCCCAAATTGGAGGCAGTAACTGTTCGCCGCGTCCCAGCTTCTGCCTTTGCCCTCAGCACAAGTGCCGTCCAGAGGGGCCGCAGAGCGAGACCCACACGCGCCATGGTTCCTGCCCCAGGTGATCTCATCCGGAGGTGCAAACTTGGTGGCTTGGCATTGCACTGCGCTGCAATTCTTTCGATGGAGCGATGACCCAAGTCCTAGTAAACCACTACCACTCCTGCTGATGCTGCCAGTACGGCTCCTGAAAGAATCGAGTGCGGAGTCACCTGCTGAGGCTACAGGGAGGAACGCGTGATCGGCCCGGTGCAGAGTGTCGGAGCGCGGGCGCCTTCGCACGGGGACTGGCTCCACTAGAGCTGCCACCTTTCACACGGCGAAGACAACAAGTGAATAGAAGGAAATGGTTTAGGCAAAATTGTCAAACTGCCATCCTCATACTACGAGACACGATAGTCCACGATAATGAAAATAAATATCTGATTATCGGCAGCAAAATCACATGGAATTTTGAAGTAATGAAAAGATTCGAACAAGAAAAGAACCCGAGACGAACCGCTGCCAGGTCAGCATCGGACGGCCATCGCGGCGGCACATTGATGGACGCTGCCTGGCAGTCCCGCAGGCTAAACAGCAGCACCGCGCTGCCCGACTCGAAGGTAATCTCACGAGAGCCCACGTGGCAACTGCGGCGCGGCGCACCGCTCCAGCGGCCTCCTATGCTGCTGCCACCATTGCTACCGCCACCGCTACCGCCACCGCCTCTATACCCACTGCCTTCGCCGCCACCACTGCTGCCACCGCGTATACTGTTCGGCCATTTCTCCGAAACTACAACGATGAGCGCGTACGGCCTTTCTGGGGTAGTCGGGGTATAAACCACTAGATTCACGCCCACGCCACTGCTGCCCGGAGGTGGCTGAAGCGGGCCGGGCACGTATCGCATCGGGGCATCCAATAGATGATTGCCTGCAAGAAAGAATAAAAGAGGCGGTGAGGAGAATTACACGTTGTTACACGAGATAGAGTTAAGAAAATGAGCGCGCAACCCTTTGCTGAGAAGCTCTGGTATATGCGCAAGCAATGTCACTGCCTTTTTCTTCCTTTTTCTTCATTTTGCTCAACTCATAAATCATCAATTCTACTGACCCTCTTATTCTCCTTCACTCTTCTGCATTACATGTCATCTCACCTAAGGGCGACGGCGGCGGTTCCAAATTATCGACTCGCAGCGCATCCCACAGCAGTGTTTCCAGCCTGCCCGGCCACAGCCGCACCGACACCCCACTGCTCACGGCGGCGCTGAAACGAGCCCCGGAGTCACTTTGGACTTCGCAGACCGTGAGCTGCGCGAAGCCTTCGGGGTCAGTCCACACCTGTGAGCACATGCGGAGGACAAATGGTGCATGGCGAGATGACGAAAATACCTGAGAGGACTATTTGGAATGCATCTGGGTTTTTGATGGGGTGCTAAATGGTGCAAGGAATAGTACAACCGCTACGGTGTAATACGGTAGATGAATAGAGAGAGTACAAAATGCAGAACGGGCGACAGAGAGATAATAAGGTAGAATGAGAGAGAAGAGACCCATGTAGGAGGGAAGAACATGAGAGGTAACCTGCTTCCAAGTGGAGGTATGGTCAATCCCGACCAATGGCGCAAAGATTCGGCTCGGGTGATGAATGCTCAGGAAAGGCGCTACTGGGTGCCTTTCTAACACATCCCGCATCAACGAGAGCGCCTAGGTTGCAGTGCATTAAGATATATGATTCATAACAAGAAGATTTCAAAGCGAGAGAAGCAATAAAAACGCGCAAAGAAAACAAGACGACGATTAGATTGAATGAGGTTAAACGAAAAACAAAGTTGAAAAAGAGGTAGTAAAAAATCCTACAGAAGAGGAAATACCGTTTGCGTTTCGTCAACATCCGAATTCTTCATCTTTAAGCTTCTGTGCGCTTTACGGTTCTTGCTCTCCGTCCATCCTATACTGTCCACATTATTGGTGGTGGTAGCAGAACCACTTCCACTTCCAACTCCTAATCCCACGTCTAAAGGGTGCATCCCGCCGGCAGGCGTCAGCGCTATTCCGAGCCGCTGGAGGCAGCGGTGGAGGGCCCAGTCTCCTTCGGTCGCGCCCCCCTGCCAGTCGATCACGTCCAGGCACTGCTCGAGCAGCCCCGCGTAGTTTTCGAGCAAGCCCACGCTCAGGCAAATGCCGCCACTGAGGGGGGACCAGGACCAGTGCTCGGGGCGCTTGCGCAAGCTCAAGTCTTCGGATTTTCCGCCAATGTACCACGCGTCCTGTAGGCAAATCATCATCACAGGCACATGTGAAGTACATGAAAGTAAAAAAAAAGCCATAATGACACTTGCAGAATACAGCGATTGTCGAAGCAAGCATCAACACTTCGTAAGACGTTTTCAGTTGAATTCTTCAACCATCAAGAATGGCTATCAAGCGAGCAAACCAACCCACCTTGGGATCAAAGCGCTTCAACCACGCCGAGAGCGCTAACGGAGACCACAGCGTGTCGTCGTGGCCCGCGCAGTACCACTCTTTGTTGGAATACCGCTGCCAAAGCAACAAAAAACTCAACGCCGCTCTCGGGCGGCGGCTGTACTTCACGTACCTAGATAGAAATAATGCGATGTGCATTCACGCAATAGGGGAAAACAGGCTGAGACAAAGGCACAATGAACGGAAGAAGAACACGTCTAACGAGAAGCAGAAGTAGCACACCTCAAAACAAAAACCAATAGACACAGCCTTCGTACAACAATACCCACTCACGCAGCGACAAATGTGTTTAGAATGTGTGGAAAGCGCTTTCTTATAACAAAGTACCATGGTTTGCTCATAAAGCGGTCCGTAGAGTAGCACACGTCTAAGCCTTTTGGCAGTCTCGCTCTCGTAGCTCCGTTGAGTATGGTTTCATCTAAATACACGCAGCCACTAGCGCCAGGCAGCCACCACAGGTGAAGCATGGCCAGCCGAGTCTCCAGTGCTTCCACCGACGACAACACCAAAAATGCTGTGTTTCCATGGGATAACGACAATAAGGGAATATCATTATGATGAAACTTGCTGAATTCAATATAGGATGTAGAAACAGGCTGGGCGTGTGTCGATGCTCATGTGGTAAAAAGCGACACCTTGCAGTTTAATTATGGACAAGGGCGCAACGCCCTGCACACTCACCAATCTCCATAAGCTAGAATTATCATTGATGATAATTATTCATTCCTAGAAAGGAAACCTACCGAAACGGTCTTTTACTGAGCGGCACTCCACGGCTACTGGGCCATAGCCTACTGCTAAGTCCAAAGCAAAGTAACGGTCCGTATCATTGGCTAGAAGGAGCACTTCGTTGCGTAACTCCTTGGCACTACTACTGCCGCCGTTCAAGGCCAAACTACTGCTGCGCGGACTTCGCCCCCTACTTGCTTCCGGCCAGCCGACGACAGCGTTACTACTGAGTAACCAAAAGACAAGTGCGGCATTCCTGGCATGAAAGCGCATACTATCTCAAATCAAACCCCTCGCTATTCGAGCTATGGTTCGAACAAGCGAGTATGTATGAGAGATGCTTAAGGAGGAGACAGGCACGGCTAGCTAGGAGCTCCCCAGCTAGCTGGTTGCTGAAAGCTGCCACTTTGACAGAGCGGTTAGTTGGTTAGTTCGTGCTGATGAGCTGATGACGACAGGCAGCACGGCGGCAGCACAGCAGCACCCCCCTTTACCCCGCCCCTGCCCCCTTTACCTTCCCTGTTTCACGGGATTTTAACATTTTTATATTATGTGCACCAATCACGCGAGATTCTGAAATTCTCGTTACGAATTGAGGAAGCACCACCACAACGCAAAACCCCTTGTTGAAAAATGTTCGGTCGCTCCATCGTGCTTGCCCTCGCGCTCTTCGCCTCCTCGGCGGCGGCCGACATGAAGCTGCTTTCGAGCAGCAACGAGGCCAACCTTTACGCCTTTGAGCAGTTCAAGGCCGACTTCGCCAAGACGTAAGTGATGTCAACCCCTTGAAATGCCGCCGGAGCACACCCGGCACACCTTTATAAACATCATCCCGGATGATCTTATTTTGCGACATGTGCGTTTGATTTGCAGGTACGCCACCCCTGAAGAGGAGCGCACGCGCTTTGCGGCCTTCGTGGGCAACTTGGCCGCGGCTGACGAGCGCAACGCCGCGGAGCGCGCCTCCGGGGTTGCGGGCGCTGCGGTGCACGGCATCACCAAGTTCATGGATCTGACTCCCGAAGAGTTCAAGAACGGCTACCTCAACTCCGTTGGCCGCGATGCGGTAAATTTATCTCTCGCACTATTGCGCTTAAAATGAGGGGGTGAGATACGCTCTCTGTTGTGCTGATATGTGCTTTCTTCTTTTCTTCTCGGCAACTGAGATCTTAAGAGATCTTTCGTCAGCTTCTCTTTCTCTTGTTGATGTAACCTCTGCATTGTTAAAGCGCCTAACCTTGCACTCACCGTTTTCTCCGTACGCCGACTCTCGCCCCCCTCTTCTTTCCCCCTTTCAGCCTGAGCCGCTCATCGGCTTGGCGCAGCCTATCACCTCCACCGTCGACGTGGACTGGCGCGGCGTGTACACCACCCCGGTGAAGAACCAGGGCTACTGCGGCTCGTGCTGGGCGTTCTCCGCCACCGAGCAAATCGAGTCGGACTGCATTCTCCAAACCGGCACCGAGCTGATTTTGGCCCCGCAGCAAATCACGTCGTGCGACAAGACGTCCTTCGGCTGCAACGGCGGCTTGACTGAGCGCGCCTACGATTACGTGATCCGCGCCGGCGGCATCGAAAACGAAACCGAGTACCCTTACACCTCCGGTGAGTGCGCTTCAGAGGAGAGGATCAGTGTCTGTGCTTTCTAGGCGAAGATGCACCTGGATGTAAAATACACTGGTGGCGCTACACCGAAAGAATTGTGTGCGTTGTATGATCTTTACGAACAAAACGCGTGTCGAATTCACTTCACGCCCAAAATACCTTCATCTTCGTTAGCTTGCGGTTAAAATCTCCAATCTTTGTACTTGTTGTTGTTTGTTGTCGTTGTAAAAGGCACTGCGGGCATCACCGGCAACTGCGACCTGAACAAGGCCGGCCCCGCGGCCACCATCACCGGCTACACCACCATCTCCAGCTCGGCCTCCGGCGAAACCTCGGCGATGGCTTCTTACATGGCCTCCACCGGCCCCATGTCCATCTGCGTGGACGCCGAAACCGGCTGGCAAACGTACACCTCCGGGGTGCTCACCAAGTGCGGCAACTCCGTCGACCACTGCGTGCAGGTATGTTGGGATATTGGGAAGGACAGAAAATAATACCTTCGCGCGCGCGCCTGTTCCTTTTCCGTTGTTTCCGTCGGTTTGGTTGACATACTTGATATTCTGTGTTGCACGTCCTTGCGCGCGCAATTGCTCAAGAGTTTCTTCTTATACTTTCGCTCATTCTTTAATGAAACCCCTCTCGTGTTTTGTCTTTTTGTTTTGTCGTCTTCTCCAGGCTGTTGGCCTCAACACCGGCGCTTCCACTCCTTACTGGTAAGACTACCTCTCAAACGTAAATGCGATAAGTGCACTCGACCAACTGTCTTCCCTGCTTCTTCTTCGACCTTTGCTTGTGCCAAAGGATGTTGCGCGCATTGAAGTCCGTGCACCCAAGAAATGTTCGCTGCACCGTGGTCTCATTACCGTGTTTTTACTTGCCTTGTTCCTTTTTCGCCTCCTCAGGATTGTGCGCAACTCGTGGGGCGTGACCTGGGGCCAAGCCGGTTACATTTACCTCGAGTACGGCAAGAACATGTGCAACCTTGCTTCGGATGCCACCGTGGTCAAGGGCTGCGCGATTGTGTAAACGTTGAAAATACACGAAGGCGCTTCCCCCCAAAAAATGCACACACACTAGAAAAGGCAGCTCAGTGACTGCACTTATCTTCACTTGAAGTGCGCCTCAGTTGGATGCGTGAAGCGCGCGCGATCCGCGCTTTGAAGAGCCGTTTGAATCGCCTCACATCGAAGTGCATCGCCACAACTTTACCTATAAATATAAATGTGTCGTTCCCTGATTCCGGTCGTTCTTTAGAGAAAAACATTGAAATCAATAAGTTAGAACTAATAAGTAGGGATGGGCCAAAGCGTACCTACGGAGTACCCGTAGCTACCCGTACCTACGGTATATACCGTAGTTCATTTTGTCGAACATACGGGGTATATTCGTAGTTGCCCATGCCAAGGATGTCGATATCCGTGCACTCTGAGGCACTTTGCCGCCCATTTCTCGAGTCGAATGCTCAAAACAAAGGCATAACTTCCAACTGAAGTCTTCGAAAGTGTGTACAGTAGCTTCGGTGAAGCTGAAAAAGGTTAGAACTTCTTGATCCAATGCACGAAGGACCTTCGTAGCTCCCACCTTTGCTTGGACGCTTCACCATACAAAATAATGTGCTCTGCATCCAGTGAGGCTAGCTCAGAAATTGTGATTGATTCTGAACTCAAATGCGGAAGCATTGGAAGCATGCTTAGATGCGTCGGTGCTGCTGCGAATTGTTGGAACTGCCTAATCCAGAACATGTGGTGTGCTTGTACCGTTACCATGTGCTGCTCATATGCCTCGCCATGAGCAGCAACAAGCATGCCCTTGGGCATACTCATTTGAATATGTCTTAACAATGTTGCGGCGCACGTTAGAGGTCTTAAAACTATGCATGGCCGCCTGGAAGCTGTGGAGAGCGTCTTGAGTGGACGGAGAGCTACGCAAAAAAAAAACTATCTTTTGTACTTGGAACTACGGGTACGGGTAGTATAGTAGTTGGATTTCCAAAAACTACGGGTTCGCCCAACCCTACTAATAAGGCATCAAAGGTTGTATATTGTTGTGGAGCTGAGCAAGAAACCGCAAAGTGTACTAAAAAGGAAGTCGCTTCCTCGTACTTCTAGTCTAGTCTAGTTAATACTCTCCCAAAAACAAAGAAAGACAAGTACACAGCAGTCACAGAGGCACAGGAACTTCGATCCGAATTAATACGGCCATTCCGTATCAAAACCCATTGCGAAGTTTCTACGTAGTATGTAGTTGGAACTCGAATTCGAACTAATACAAACCCAAATGGCACCGAAGCCAATGCTGCGGGCAGAAGCGAGAAGCGGGAATGCGGAATGCGCGTGCGTTGCGCAAGCAAAGCAAGTGCGGAATGATTCAGGAGGGAGAGGGGCATTGGGCATTGGCCAAATTCCTCGGAAAATTTTGCAAAAAGCGAGGTATTTGTGGCTGTTGCGCACTCCGCAGATTAATAAAGAGGAAGGCGCGAGAGCAAGGGAGCTCGTGACATGCGAAACACGAGGTTTACTCGGCAGAGGTAAAAGTTGGCCTGTCCGCGCAAGGCGCCTATTGTTCTGACCCTGAGCCATAAGAGCACCTTCCTCGTCCGAAGAGTCGCAGTGCACACGAACGAGCACTCAGTCCCGCCGACTTGTTCGGAGGAAAGGCGCCAGTTGGAGCCTTAATTGGCCTTCTGGAGCGAATTCGCTAGCGCATTTGCAGCTCAAGTGCATTCTTTATGTGCCTCT
>Ga0307930_1001660_pt1 | contig 17571 bp, 15 predicted proteins | sample OrgLakmetageno46_FD_203161 | JGI IMG/M metagenome (GOLD analysis project Ga0307930, IMG submission 203161) | Saline water microbial communities from Organic Lake, Antarctica - #46 | ecosystem: Environmental > Aquatic > Non-marine Saline and Alkaline > Saline | place: Antarctica: Organic Lake...
GAGAATCACCAGAACACAGAACACAAATGAAGACCAAGATACCCAATCCTCTTTTTGTTCGGTGACTGGCTGACTATCTGACAAAACTGGGACAGCCGTGAACTGTGAGACAGTCAGTTCCGGGTAAAGATAATATGCACGACGGCAATAAAGTACCCGGATTTGGCTTCTGCCGGGCCAAATAAACGCGTTTTTGGTAGTATAGCGCAGCCAAATCACTCGAAGCAACCCAATGTACTACGATGTAAGCGAAACAAGAACGGCGCTAGCTGCTAAGGTGGCTTCAGTAACAAAAAAAGAGCTCCAACTCCTCCGGGCGATTTCACGCCACTACGATTGTTTTTCGAGTGGAAAAATTCCCGGGATTCGATATCAAGCCGATTTCCTTGAAATGTCGCATGTGAATCAACTGAACTGTCGCACACATATCTCTCACCAAGAATTTTTGTCAACTCATATCATAACATTGCTTTGGCGTTTTCTGATTTTCGTCCGAAAAAAAAAGCGCCAAACACCACACCAAAAAACGCGCATTTTCCCTGACATAAAACCCGTGTTTCTAGGGCGCTAACACCGGCCACATCGATTTGTATGCCCATTGCCCCTGAAATCCCTTGCCTCGCATCCACCTCTGGTTCCCAGAAGCAAGCAGCCTCCATGAACAGACGCGGAAATCGCCCAAACTCTACATTCGGATACTTTATTGCCGTCGTATAGAATATGCAATAAGATGGGGAAAAAAGTACCCCAACCCCATCCATGTTCCCTAGGGAAAAATTACTATGCCTTAAGGGAAATTTGAATTCGTATGGCTGAAGTGGCTTTCCCTTTCTTGGCGGGCGAACGGAATCGAAAGGCCGGGGCGAAGAAGCCACCCATGACTTCATCAGAAGATCTCATTCGATGTTTTGATAGCTGGCTGATCTCTGGCGGCGGCTGCCTCATCAAGATTCGCCATCTGTTCGGTTGTTGGTGATGCACCAAGATCCCTGGTCGGCCCGGCTGTGAGCAGGATATTCTTTCACCAGCTGGCTAGCACAGTAACTTCTTTCGATGCTCCCAGCTCCCAGCAATAGAGTTTGACCCCTAATTCCCTTAACGTGCCGACCTTTTATCACCCGGATCTTCCTGTAAAACGGTAACATCACTGCCCATCGTTCGTAAGTCTTCACACATACAGGGCGTAAATTTACTAAGGATGGAAAGTGCGACTGAACGACAACAACAGAAAGGCTGGCTTACTCCTCAGAGCAAGTACATATGCCGTTCACTTACGCATTACGCACAGGCAGGCTTTAACTTTGAAAATAAAATATTCCGAAGGGGCAAAGCACCTAAAACCATGCAATGATCTCCTTCGAGGACAACTCGGTTATTCATTAATCATGCACGTCAGCCTGGAGCGGCCTTAGGGGGGGCGACAGCAGACTCTCTCCAATCCTAAATCCCCTAATGCCTGATGGTTAGGGTTTAGTCTAGTCTAGTTAACATTCTCTCCTCTCTTAAAAGCAATGAAAGACAAGTACAAAGCAGTCGCAGAGGCACGTAAAGAACGAATTTGAGTGTATGTGCGCTAGCAGTTTCGCTCCAGATGGCCAATTAAGGCTCAAACTGGCGCCTTTCCTCCGAGCAATTGGGCGGGGCTTAGTGCATGCTCGTGTGTCACGTCCCAGGTTCACGGTGTATTTCTCCGGGCTGTTTTTGCCCCAACAAGGCACCGTCTCGATATTTTTCCCAGGCGCGCCTTTCCTCTTTTTTGCTAACGAAGTATGGGTCACGTAGCTGCGATGTTGCAGGCTATACAAACACGAATGTTCACGGGCCTACGAACACCAGGACTTGCTTCTCAACACCAGAAATGTTGCTGAGGGCGCCAAAGTGTACTATGCCAGCAAGCAGTAAGGTCCGGAACGACAACCTTGGTCGCATAGCTGGAGTAGCGGCGTGGGCCGCGTGAGACAGCTGAGCAAGTGATGCGCCGAAAACCGCAGTTAGGCGCAGAGCCAAGACAAGAAGAGAAGCTTCTTAGATTCAGTTTGCGCTGCTTCGCTTTTCTTCTCTACCTGTTAGTCTTCTAATTCCGGCCCTTAGGGGCCAGTCTCAGAAAAGAAGACGACGACGAGAAACGAGAAGAACAGTTACTACTCCCATTCCCCGCTAAGGAGGAATCATCCGGGAGCTGGACCAGAATAACCGAGCGGTGTGAGGCCATCCAACTATCCACAAACTTGTTGGTTGGATCGCTCCAAGCACCAAACGCGTGCTTGCTGCTCTGCTTATCCCGGTCCATCTCCCTCATTTTTTTCTTTTGTATCCTTCGGGAGGGGGGTTTACGCGCCCGGCCTTGGGTCTCAAGGCGGGGAGCGAGCTTCCAACATGCGTTGGTACCGGGCCCCCCCAAACCAGCTTGCCTAGCGGAAACACGGCGAGTGACACCAAATGGTTCGAGTTCGAGTTCCAGTGGTCGGTGGTGGGGCCGCGGGGGCAGCAGGCGCTGCAGCGGGCGCCGCAGCGGGGGCGGCAGCGGGGGCGGCACCGAGGCCGACCGCGTGTGCCGTGCCGAGGCCAGGCGCTTGGGCAGCGCGCATGAATTCAGACACTTCCACTAGTATATGCGCTATGCGTTCCTGCGTTTCTTCGGTGCGCTGTAAGCGCACATCGATGATTTCGAGTTAAGTGGTCTGGCAGCTTCCGCTGCCAATGATGCGCGTGTCGACGGCCCGCTCATAGCCCGCTCCTAACAGAGATCTTAAAGGAAAAAGATTGGGAGGATTCTGCCTCAGAAAAAATTGAGGGAGATGGACCGGGATAAACAGAGCAGCAAGCACGCGCTCGGTGCTTGGAGCGATCCAACCAACAAGTTACGAGCTTCCAACATGTATACTTTCCCCCCAAATGCCCATACTTCCCTGATTTAGCGTTTAATGACAGTTTATTCCAAGTGCCGCACAGGCTCGACTACTTGCTGCACTTAGCGAGCATGAACAAAATATTCGATTGTGTTTGAGCTCAGAAGGGCACCGCGATAGCTGCACGTCTCATGTTCCCAGATGCCATACGAATACTTCTATGTATTTGGGGAGTGTTTACTCTAGACCAGACCAGTGCCTTCAATTTTTCGGAACATACGAAACGCGTAACTTTCGAAAAACTGTGCAAATCGCCGAGAGCTTCCAAATTACAGCTCACAACAGGCACTAAGTCTATTCGTAATGCCCGAAATCGAAGTCCCGAATAGAGATATATCTCGCATATTACCCCCACTGATTGTTGGTTTGAGTGCATGCTGACGTACAGCTGGGCCGTAACCCTGGCCGGAGCCACATTTTGCATGAGGGTTGGCATGAAGCCGCAAACTCCTGTTCTGCTGCACAGACCTGCCCTGGCTTTTCACACAGGCCTCTAGGGTCTGGAATCAAAATGTTAACAGGTACATTTAAAAGGAAAGCAGCAAAACTAAAACTAAGAAGCCAATCAGGCGCACACGCCCAAGTGGCCATGGAAGTGATGATAGTGGTCCAAAGTGGCACGCCCCTCCGTGCTCTGAGAGTGCTGGTCAAAAGAAGCCTTCAATATCCCCGAGCTCGCAACAGCTACGACACTGACGTCGCTGCTTACACCTATTAGAGGGAACCCTTTCCTGTTAGTTACTAAATCCAGTCCCCCTCGGGGGGGGCTAAAAAAAGTAGAGTTTCCGCCCGAGAGGAGGGGACTACAACGAAGTTCCGCCGGTGATCCAGAAAATAGTTGCCAGAAAGCCAGTGCCGTGGGATGCCGCGTGTTTGCGAGCCATTGCCCGAGCAACGCGATCAAGCATGGGAATGAGGTCAGAGGAAGCTTCCCCGTATCGGCCAATGACTGGGGCAAGAACACGACCGACTTTCGACGAGTGGTTATGAGGCGCGCATAATAATGCCTGCTCTTTTTCCTTTAAGCGAAAGATCCCCCTGTTATCTCGTTAAGGGCTAATGGAATTTTCTCAATTGCTTCTGCGTCAAATGCCTTGTAAATTTCTACACCGGAGATGCCCATTCTTTCCGCGCACAATACTTCTCACGTCGCCTTTTGTAAAACCAATTTCAATCGCACGCAGCGCACGCGCGTACCAATTTACTTCTATCCGCAGCATTGGCTTCTCTGTCATTTGGGTATGTTTTAGTTTGAATCCTAGTTTTGCCCTCGCCGCTGCGTTTACCAGGCCCACTACCTGTAGATCTCTAGAAAGAAAGTTCTGATCTCTGATCTACTCCTGCAAGAACACTTACCGCTAGTACTTTTATGGTCTTTATCTCAGAGAGTCTTACAGCTCCATATTTATGGTAAAGAAAGCACACTATGACCCACAAAGACCACTTACCTCGGTCTGACTTGTATTCTGGAGGATTAATTATCATGCAGCCTATGCTTTGTACTCTTTAATCTTTAATGGCGTTCCTTCGCACATGGGGCTTATAAAGTATAATCTAATTGAATCTTCTATAATCTAATCTTGTTCTATCCAAGGGGGGCTTAATTTAATATCAAAACAAATTCCAAATACATCAACTAATTGAAGTTGTCGCCGTAATTTCATCGATCACTAAACAAAATGAATGGGATACGGAATCATACGACGAATCCCTCAAAATATCAAAACATTGATCCGAGGCCTTCTTCAGAAAGCTCATGGGTCGGTATTTGCTCTGGCATCATCGCGACATTAAAGGTAGCATTGACAAAAGCCGGAGGGGTTTGATGCGCCTTGGCTGCTTTCACGCCACGCAGTCTCGTGGAGTCCTCAGCATTGTCGTTGACACTCCTGCTACTCCTCCTTCCACTCACAGTGATGACCTGAGCTTCAGTTTCGAGGTCCTCAGTGTAGCCGCCCACCCCTTGGCCCGCCGCAAAGCCTGCTGCTAATGTAGCCATATCCACACCTTCAGTATTTTTCTCATGAGCATGCAATGCCGCGCGCACCTACAATACCAAAAATATCAAAAACAGATGAAACAGGGTACCCATGGATGACTTCATGCTCACATTCACGCGAAATTAAAATCCAGAAGTTTTAGTTGGAAATGAGCAAAATCATGTTTTCATGAAAATTGCATGTAAAAGAACAAACAGGATATTTATCATTCATTGAACCGCAGTACGATACCTTCAGGTGAGAGCGGCGATCAGCAGCGACTTCTTCTTTGGCAGTAGCTGCAGCATTGGGGTCAAACTTTATGGGCTTTGCCACATCAACCAAAAATGCCCCCACTACGAAGGCAGGCGACAAAAAGAAGTCTTTGTTTGGGTCTGGCAGGCTCAAATCATGAAAGGTTGACTGGGACACTGCTACTGCGTTTTCGCGGTCGCCGGGCGCAGCGCTAAGGCAAGCAGCGGGCAGTGCATAGACGAGCACAGCAGAAAGCTTGCCTTGGCTTTGGTACTCATCCATTTTATCAATGCCGAAACAACCTTTAATGAGTGCGACTTCGTAATTGTCCAAAGAATTCGAGCTTCCATGCTCAGCAGACCCCAAGCCAAAAGAACACGGCCCCAAGGTTGAGAAGTACACTCCACCATCGCCGCCAGGGCCGGTCGAGGACATTCGAAGGCCGCCGTGAGCAATAAGGGGCACCGCTGACGGCTGAGTGAAATGGTACAGGCAGACGAAATCAGGGCCCATGCGGTACACTCGCCGCCGCGTTTGAATCATCCTGGAGATCGGCAAGAGTGATGGAAAATAAGTCAGCATTGAGATGAAAAAATAATGGTGTAATGTAATAGTAGGATTAAAAAACATGGCGTCCTCACCTTTTGCAGAAGTCGGACACCGTCTTGGGGACTTCAAGGCCGTGAGCGTTTTCAGCGTAGTCGTGGAATATGTGGTTCGCCACGGAGTCCAACACCTACAGATACGAAGGCGCCCAAGGACCAGAAATAGAGGTGAGCCATGATTCAAATGAGACCACGACGGTTCACTGCTGCACAAAAAATAGATACGACAACTACTCGTGCCTCCCGCGCTTAATTTAGACCGAAGGTGCCGCGTACCTTTTCAGACCGAAAAAACGACGAATGGATGCGCTGAGACACAGATTCAGTGCGCTGCAAGCGCCGCTTGGAGACGTTGGTGCCTTTGGCCGCTGACGTTACAGAGGCAATCGAGAGGGTCGCCTTGCCTGCTTTCTGGCTTGCAAGTTTGAATTTGCTCATCAAGCTCGCTTTCCTTTTCGCAGCAGCCTCGAGATCAGGGTATGGCTTTCCGTCCTCGTCGTCTTCTAAAATCCACTCGGGAGGTTTTGGCAACATCATGGGCTCCGACATCTCCAATTCTCTTGGTTTCTCACCACCAAACAACCGCATAGACACCTTATGCGCAAGCGTGCGGTGCTTGGGCGACAGGGTTGCTCCGTGGTTGTCACTGCCCATACTTTTACTTTCGCTCTCGCTACTGTTACTGGCGAATTCCCAATCACTACTTTGGAGTGGCATTGATTGTGCGAGTGCCTGCAAGGCAGCTCGTTCTCTTGGCGATGTTACTTCAACGGCAGTTTCTACTCCAGCTTCAGCGTTCCGACCTAGCCGCCCCGTAGGACCAGGGCCTGACGCAAGGCAGGAAGATGGAACTAGTTGATACGACTTGACAACGGACGTAGGAGGTAAAAGGAGGCAGCCTGCGTCCCAGGGCGAGGACTCGAGCACTGCGCTGAAGAAAGGAGGATAGCACGCAGCGAGGTGTTCTGCAGGCAGAAAGCGAAGGCATGGATCAGTCTCGAAGCCAGGAGCCCCATACAAGAAGTCCTTTGGGAGCACCAATGCAAGGACTGCCTCAAAAGGCCGCGGCCGGAGTGAGTTCTCATACGGTGGATATGAGTTGGCAAATTGCGTAAACGCAAGCACATCGTTGGAGGCGAGATCATGAGGCCGCCGGAGTGTGACCAGTAATCCATTACATGCGGAGTGTGCAGGAATTCCTGACTTGAGGCACAAACGAGCGCCGTGCTACCGATAAAAATACACACGTCATTAAGGCAAAGATTCCATTCACACGTGAATAAATTAGAGGTGAGTAGGTTTTTGAAATTAATGTGCACTCATTGGAAACAGTTAAGGATTTGAGGAAATACGATGAGGAAAATAAGGGATACGGTAATATACGATGACGTGGGTGCACAAAATCAACGCACCAATGATGTGTAGTAGAACACGAGCACGTGAGTAGGCGGCACAGCGCTGTTATTCACCGTCTCAAAAGTAGAGCTTAAGTGCGAGTCAGTAAACTGTAAAGGAATTCATAATAATGAAATGGAAAGCACAGGCTTGGTAAGATGAAATGCACGCATCAAGCCATAATGAGCATGATTTTAATTAAACGTATCACACGAAAACGAATAATATTCAACACCTCGGAAATGAACAGACTGGTCGCACGAAACTTCGCATTTATCACAAGAATAGAAAATGCTAACGGGTCTAGCAAGTATATATTTATGCATGCTTGATCTGACATACCTCGCCTCCAGATTCGAGAGCCATGGCACGAGCTAAGAGCGTTGCGCGCTCCTGGCGATCAGCTTGAAGGGACACGAAGCCTAGCCCGAGCGTCAAGATAAGAATCGAACAACACATGCCAAGCAAGAACAAGCCCATCCCGAAGTCGTCGAGGCCGAAATCAATCATTTGCCCCGTTTCAATGGACAGCGCCGCGTAGAAACTAAGAAATATAACAAGTTGTGCCATGTACGCTATCAAATTGGTGAACTTCGTGTTGAAGGGGCTATATTCGCGGTAAAACACCAGGCTCACAATGGCGAGCACACAACCAAGGGAAGCACGTTTTGCAGGAGACGGCGACACGAGCGGCACTGCTGACACGAAAACCATGCGACGGTACATTTCCACGACTTCAAACCACCAGTTGTCGCAGCGGTATGAGTCAAAGAGAAACTCAAGGGAGCGAAGACTAACATCTTTTTCACGAATGTAGAGGCCAAGACTGGGGTCCATTTTGCTGACTTTTGGGTTAAGCTGATCTCTACGCAACCAGAGAAGATATAACCAGATCATGGGAATCAACTGGTAGATAGCTACGAATATGAGTGTCGTTTGTTTGAAGGATTGGTAGGAATCCGAATCACAGTCGACTGAAGTGTCAGCACGGAGCAATCTAGAGCCATCATGTGGAAACACACGGCAGTCCAGTGATTGAAGCTGCTTCATGGCCACAGGGGGCAGAACTATGTATGTTAAGAATAGGAAAGACCAAAGGTGCTGGGACTTAATATCATTGGTCAACTTTACTCCAGCATCTGGATTCAACACAGCCGCCAAGAGTAGCCGAAACCCGCATGCCACTACAATGGCCAGTGCTCCAAAGAGTGGCACAATTGAATAGAACATAACAGTTTGATAGTAGCGCTGCTCAGCATCGGCGTCTGCGAAGCACTCAATGGATAAGAAGTCTAACGAGAAGAACGACATGTAGGCCAAAATTTTGCCAAAAGGGTCCGGGTACTGTACAAGTATGAGAGTAGCATATGTTCAGGGAATACATCAAGGTAAAGATCGTTTCATTCCAATAACCAACATTGATGATTGAATTATAAGCTGGCAGGTAAGTATCCAGAAGGAAAATTACCGTAATATCGAGGTTGACTGATGTGGCAGCGATAATTTGGTACTGAAAAGAGAGAGCACACAGAATGACACAAAGGTTCTCTTCGCAGTAAGAGACAAGTCAATGGGGCCATAAGATGAAGTGGATGGAAGCGCATGTACGTGACTATTTTCATACGAGTATAATTATTCTCATGTTATTCTACTTCTTCTCCAGTCTTCTCGAGTTTCATGCACCTCTTGCTTTGTGCCATATTTGTTAAAATTTAATCATCATATCTTCCTTCTCAGCACAGTTGTATTGACTTTGTGATCGTTATATTCCTACAGGTATCATACCGTGTTCCAAGTGACCTTCACTGAGCCAGGGTCGAGTTTGATAAGATTTTCACCAATCATCTCTCCAACCACGGAGCCAATACCGCCGAGCACGATGAGAGCGACAAGAATGTAAAACGTTGTGTTTGATTTGCCTTCGCATGACGAGCACCTTCTTGATGCACCACTGTAAATGTATCCCACTCTGATGAAATGAGAAAGATGTAGGTCAGGTAGGGAAGTTAATTTTAGCAATGACAACGATAATCGAAAAAAAAGAGACTTTCGAACCAATACGGGCAGAAATAGTGACAACAAGAGTACATTGAAATAACTAGATCAATATGCAAAGCAGCAAGAGCATCCATACATATTTTTTTGCATTCTAATAATATTTTATATAGGATATATGGTAATAAATGACGATATTTTGACGCTTACTCGCAAGAGCCGCAGAGATAACCATTTGCGCCTGTTGTGCACAAGAGGTGACCCTGATCATTGCACCCTGAGTCATCATCTTCTCCACTAAGGCTGCCTTTCACGAACGCAGCTTGATGCCAGCAACTTTGGTTGCCCGAGCTGTTGGTTACAAGCGCGCCCTTGCAAGTCTCGCGCGAGCATTGATAAATTGTAAAGGTGTCAGAGTATTCACGGCGGTCTGACCAGAAACCTGCACTAGGTCGAGGAGCGTCGAGGCCACCCAAGCACACTGCGTTGTCAGGGCAAGCCTCTGATACTGTCCCGTTGCGCAAAGTCTTTTCGCCTGCTTGCTGGAGCGCCACTACGTTATTTGGTAAGTAGTAAAGCTTAGCCGCACGGAGGCAAGAGCGAGCGCCTTCTACTGAGGTGAGACCACCGGCGCAGGTTTCGCAACCATAAGAGCCTGTGGCTCCTGTGTACTTGCCCTTGGCGCAGTTTAGGCAAGACTTCTGCCCAGTGCCAGCACGATATTTGCCCACAGGACAACGCATGCATGATGTTTGCGCTTCCAACGGCTGATAGTAGCCCGCTGCGCATTCAGAGCAAGACGAAGCACCGATGACGTTGCTGAATTTCCCACCAGCACAGTTGGTGCACGCAGATGCGCGTGACGCCTGCATTTGTAAGTGAATCATATAAGTGATTGACGATGGAAAAGGAGATATTCAAAGCACAGGATGATCAAGATTGATGTGCTCGTTACAACTAGTGGGAAGGCTCTAGCGAGCATTCAAGATACACTTGTAGAATCGAGAGCGAAACTTCTCATAAACGAAGATACAAAAAAAAAGACAGAGCCCATAAAGACATCAAGTCGAATTCTAGGATGAATTCGTACAGGCCTCAAAATTAAGATGGCACTGAAACGGCTATAACGCACCGATAAGGTACCAACAGGGCAGAGAGTACAGTTACGCGACAGGTCGGTCGAGAAGCTGCCCGCATCGCAAGGTAGGCAGGACGTGGATTTAAGTTTACGGTTCACATAATCGCCTGCGAAGCACGTTAGGCAGCTATCTTTTTGCGCTGTAGGCGCATACTTTCCCCATTCACAATCGTTGCAAGCAAAATTGGAGGTGTACTGGCCCGCTTCGCAATCTTCACAGCCTGACCGCTCTGCGTTGCTCAGCTTCCCACCGACGCACTCCGTGCATGACGACTGCCCCAGGGCAACATTGTACTGACCACCCGGGCACAACTTGCAGCTAGTAGGCCAAGGTGCTTCCAACCGACCATTCACAAAGTCCTTGTCCGAGAGGTAATAACCTGACAGGAGGATAGTCCCACCAAACATGTTTTACAGGATAATCGAGCGTGAGTTGGAGACTCGCATGCTCTTCAGATTTATCTTGATGAAGAATGTCACCAACATACAGAAATACATTTGAGCAACCAAATACTACTTACCAACGCCACAAGGAGTGCAGGTACTTGGTGGCTCAAAATAAGTGCCGTTACCGCAAACCACAGTTGGAGCCGGGGTCGGAATATGGGTGGGTGATGGCGTAGGCAAGATGGTAGGTGGGTGCGAGTGAGTGGGCAGCATCGTTGGCGGCAGTGTGGGCAGAGACGTGGGTTGAGGTGACGGTTTAGGGAAAGGAGCTGGGGTGCCGGTCGACGGTTTGTAGGTCAATGTGGGCTTCGGCGTCGGTACGATGGTGGGCTGTTCCGTCGGGACTGGGAGTGGCATTGGTGAAGGAACGACTGTCGGCTGGGCTGTGGGATGTGGCGAGGGCACGTACGAAGGAAGTGTGGTTGGTGATTTGGTAGGACTAGATGTTGGTGGTAACGTGGGCTGCCCTGTGGGATACGGAAGCGGCTGTTGGGTGGGGTGCAGAGTTGGATTTGAGACCACCGCGAAGGTGTCGAGAGCCGCGTCGCCGGCATGTGGGTTGCCTCCGTTTTGATAATAGAAACGAAAGTATAGGGCGCTACTCAAATCCGTGGCGGCGCAAGTTCCTGCGCTTGAAAGTGAAATAACTTTGTATATCCAATTGGCCACGGTCGTTTGCCCACTATGTGTCCAGCATGTTGTGAAGGTTGTGCCATCTGAGCTCACTTGAAAATCCATTGTGCCGATGGAATTGCCTTGCAAGTAGTAGTAAAAAGAGATGCCATGAGCTGAAAAGGTGTGGCCGAGATTCAGCTGCATGGCAAATTCCGCGTTATTGTTCTTGTCGCTCTCAGTGTACACGTAATAGCCTGTGCCCGACTTGTCCGTCGAAGGACCAGATCTTGCGTCTCCTGACGGTGTTTGCCCTGTGTTCAGCAAAAATGGTTGAATAGTACTACTACCATCTGTTGCAACACCACCAATTGCAAGGTTCCAATTGCATGCGTCTCCAGTCCCGGTATCAAAGTCGCAGTCGAACATTGTGCTCTCGTCGGTCAGCATACGGCCCTTGTAGGCCACGTTTTGGGCCTCCATAGCTCTCGGCAATTCCGAATACGAAGGAGTAGGCAATATCAAATTTGATGGCAACCCGACAAGCTCGCCGCACACGCCGCCGGCGAAGGTCAGTACTAGTGCGACATTTAATAGTATGAAAGAACGCATGGGCCATGGGCGCTCTAGACGAAACGACGAGTCCGAGGAGCTTACCGTCGCCTTGGGAATCATCTTATCTCTCGTAAAACTATTATAGCTTCCATACATACGTTGCCGACTTGCCGATTGCCGACTCGTAGCTCGGCTGTACTTATCATCATCATCATCATCATAAAAACCCGACCGATCTCCGACCGACCGGCCCAGGACCGGCTGGGTGTAATAAGTGTTCCAATGAAAATAGTCCGCTACCATCACTTCCATGGCCACTCGGGCATGTGCGCCTGATTAGCTTCTTAGGTCTAGTTTGCGCTGCTTTGCTTTTCTTCTCTACCTGTTAGTCTTCTAATTCCGGCCCTTCGGGGCCTGTCTCAAAATAGTTCGGGAAAATTTCGATTTTATCTACAGTACCTGTAGCTAAAGCCAACCTCACCACTAAATAGGCCCGCTCTCATCGCGCACGCTACCAATAGAGCTCGTACTTCGCACATGCATCAATAATTATCTTCCGGACCCATAGCAATTAATCTTTTTGAATGTGAACGCGTAGTTGTTGCGCAACGGCATGGTCTTCATGCGCCCTCCAGGTGTTGTCCGCGGCGCACATCGAGGCCTCAAATGGACACTTACAGTAATGAGCTCTCATCGCACTGGGACTCAAACATGTAATGGCCATGATAGTCTTAATGTGCGCAGTATGTGCTATAAGTACGCCCTAAGCCACTAGGACACCGCAGCTCTCATTTTGTTACTCCGCAATATTGCACGGCTCAGGCCCTCCGGAACGAGGCGCTTCGAGTCGACAGGCGAGCATAGAAGCTGAAATTCGAGGCTGCAAACATTCATCTGATTCTATTTGATCAGAGCTACGGCAGCATTGTCGCAAGAGTGCCGGTACTGACTATTCGTTTATTGTATTACGACTGTATTGAACTCGAGTGTCTAAGTATGGTCTGATTTTAGCCTGTGGCGCACCCAGTAGTCCAAGTTCTCCTTTTCATCTTCCCTTGAGTACGTGAAAATACTCTTCTTTAGGTATTTCTGAAAAATTCTTCAATCCTTTTGAGCTGCAGTGTTGGGTCGCCTTGCTGAAGTCGCTTTCTGCGTGATTTCCGCAACAGCCACACACGCAGTAGGTGCGTTGAGATTCACCATTACATGCACGCTCATTTCTGAACGCTAGCCTTTGAAAAATCTGATTCATGCGATCGTTGCAGCAATTTGCCTAGACGGGATTTTTATCCATGCCCCGGCCGTCGGCCACGAATGCATGTTGCGCAGGCTATTTTATCGATTGCGCTAATTCCTTGGCGCCACCTACAGTATTGAAGCATTTGAGTTAAGTTGCACGTCTGAATAGGTTTCTGCCAAGACCCGCATTTCCCTTTGATATGCGAACCGCTAACGACTAGCGAGGTCTAGCAGGCAAGGGTCTTAGCAGCCGCAGTGTCTAAAAAAGCAACCTACCCACGACTTGAAGGCAAAGCGTTACACGATAAAATCAGAGAAATGATGCCCAGTCCCCTTGAAATGAGAAGAAGGCCACGAGCTTTTTGAAGCGGCTTTATTTCATGTTGTGTAGCATGCCGATGCCGGCCAAAAAAAGGAGCCTTTCTTATACTTTTAAAGTAAGTACAGTTATACGTACGCGGTGCACTACTAACTCAGAATAAGGGCAAGAAGGATTTATAAGTTCCTAGGTTCCTAGTCCGCTCCACTTTCCAAAATATATCCCGAAACCGAAACAATAATCTTCCGTAACATCCGAAAGTGCTGTCCGGAACATAAATAAATTCCGTAATTCGCACCTAACACTTGAGGTGGAAGGTATAACGCGACCGGGCACTCATAACTTACTACCCCCCCCAACTATCCAACAGACCACCAACCACCAACACCAACAGACCCAGCAATGAATAATACATGGCTGTAAGATATAAGACCTATATTATATATTTGATACTTGCTTTTTGGAGCACTGGGCGATTTAAATTGTGCATTTTCTATGAACTTTTGAGTACTAAAAAGTAAAGACGAAGGGCAAAGTACTAAAAAGTAAAATTTAAGGACTAGTAATTAATAAGTGTAAGAATACTTCTTGTGGCTTATGAGGCCTCAACTTCAAGGAATGGCGTGCCATAGCACAAAATAGGTCAGAATGGATGCCGCGGACGTACTCGAAGCCTATGCCTCCTTCCGAGAATTGGCCCTAAAGGGTTTAGCGGAGTAAAGATGAACATTGCATTACACAAAAGGACACTCAGCCCAGTCAGACTTGTTCTGTCAATACGCAACTTTTTGAAATTTGTTAATGCTTCTTTGCTAGGTTTGAAATTCCGCGCGAATCACGTGGAAATCACGCCGGAAGTGAATTTTCTACGATAATGAAGTGGTTCGCGTACGTGAATTAAGCAATTTTACAGTGACGCCAGCAGATGGCCTGAGTAGCCCCTACCTACTTAATAAGAGCCCTTCATCAGCCCTTCATCAAAACAAGGCCGCTATTTGTTTGTCAAAGGTCGGCATATTCGCCGCGCAGGCGCGCCTAGACCCACCCAGTAAGAAGCAAGGCAAGCCCTACCAGTGCATTTTGCGTCTCTAATGGCGAAATAAGTACATAGGTACACAAAGAAAGACATACACACCCATTGCTAATGGCTGTGAGCGCAGCAGCGGAACCGATTCCCGCGGGATATATATACGGCACGTGAATTGCGCGTGAACCACGCGTAAATCACGCGCGAAGTGGATTTGCTTCCCTGGCGCGTGAATCACGCGTTGGCGTGAATCGCAACCATGTTTTTCTGCAAATAATTAATAATTGGGGTGTATAATATAATCTGATCCATGGAGGCCTCTGAGGGCTATGAGGTTATTGTGCTTCGGGGTAACTTATGGCAGTCCATGGTCTTGGTGTCTCGAATATGCTATATGCAACAATATTTTGATTGCATACAGAAAAGTATTCTCTCAATTCTAATTCAGCTCTCTTACACACTTAGGGCGCATTTCTATTTCGCTGTGCCAGCACTGTCAGCTGAGAACTACACATCGCTACTTTCAGAGCTTCGCTTTACTTTCCTTTTTCCACTCTTCTTAATAGAATTTGCAACTGCCGCTTGCTCGGAAGCAGCTGTAGGATTTGCAATTGGAGCTAGCTTGTCGTTGTCGCTTCCATTCACAGTGATGACATTGCCTTCAGCCTCGAGGTCTTCAGCGTAGCCGCCCACCCCTTGGCCCGCCGTAAAGCCTGCTGCAAGCATTCCCATGCTTGATCCTTCGACGTTTTTCTCGTGCGCGCGGAACGCTGAGCGCACCTATCGAAGATAAAAAATAAAAGAAGGCAAGAGCAAAGAAGCGACGGATTACTCGACGTTATGATTGTTCCGATTGGTGACCGGATTAGCATCACAGAATATATATGTATAAAGATAGTCAAGCAGTATATTCTCGAATGTTCTCTTAGTTGGAAACCTTGAGGTGCGAGCGCCGGTCGGCAGCGACTTCTTCTTTGGCAGTGGCTGCAGCATTGGGATCAAACTTCATGGGCTTCGCCACGTCAACCAAGAATGCCCCCACAACGAATGCAGGTGAAAGAAAGAAGTCTTTGTTTGGGTCTGGCAAGCTCAGATCGTCGAAGGTTGACTGGGACACTGCTACTGCATTGTCGCGGCCGCCGGGCGCAGCGCTAAGGCAAGCAGCGGGTAATGCGTAAATGAGCACGGCAGAAAGCTTGCCTTGGCTCTGGTATTCTTCCATTTTGTCAATGCCGAAACACCCCTTGATGAGCGCGACTTCGTAATTTTTTAAATCTTGAGTTTTACTGTGATCTGAGGACCCCAAGCCAAACGAACACGGCCCCAAGGTTGAGAAGTACACTCCACCATCGCCGCCAGGGCCGGTCGAGGACATTCGAAGGCCACCGTGAGCGATGAGGGGCACCGCCGACGGCTGAGTGAAATGGTACAGGCAGACGAAATCAGGACCCATGCGGTACACTCGCCGCCGCGTTTGAATCATCCTGGAGATCGGCCATGGCAAAGGAAAAGAGAGAGATCAGACAGTCAAGATAAAAGATCATTGAAGTACACAGTACAGCTTTCATATTTTTCAAAAGAATCACCGATCTCTTAAAGTGAAATCCTCACCGCTTGCAGAAGTCGGACACCGTCTTGGGAACTTCAAGGCCGTGAGCGTTTTCAGCGTAGTCGTGGAAAATGTGGTTCGCCACTGAGTCCAGCACCTGCCAAGGTAGAGGAGAAACGATCAGGTCGTACGAAGCAATACCAGAAGACACTGCGATTATCAAGTTCGCGCAAAATCAACCTTCGCTAAAGACTCTTCTTACATTTTCAGCCCGAAAGAACGAAGAGTGCAGGCGCTGCGTCATAGATTCCTTCCTTTTCACGCGTTTTTTGGGCTCGTCAGCACCTGCTTTGGCAGCCGACGCCACTGCCGCGAGCGAGAGGGACGCCTTGCCGGCTTTCAGCCCAGCAAGTTTGAGTTTGCCCATGAGTTGGGCTTTCTTTTTCGCCGCCGCCTCGAGATCAGGGTACGGCAAGCCAGCTTCGTCGTCTTCTGGAATCCACCCTGGGGCTTTCGGTAACATCATGGGCTGGGACATCTCCAAGTTGATCGGTTTCTCGCCGCGGAAAAGCGTCCACGACATTTTACGGGTTGGCGCGCGATGCTTAGTTAGGAGTTTCGAGGACGGGGAATCAATATCGCTTTCGCTTCCATGGATGGCTGCTTTCAAGTCGAGGCTTTGGAGCGGTCCGGAGAGCGACAGAGACTTCAGGGCCGCCTGCTCCCTCGGTGATATCACTTCAACGGCACTTTCTACTCCGGCTTCGGAATTTCGACCAAGTCGCCCAAATGACCCAGGGCCGGACGCAAGGCAGGAAGACGGAACCAACTGATAGGCTTTGGCAATGGTAGCTGGAGGTAACAGAAGGCAACCCGCGTCCCAGGGAACAGGGTCGAGCACTGCGTGTAGTAGTCCACCTGAGCGACCATAACCCTGTTCCCTGGGACGCGGGTTGCCTTCTGTTACCTCCAGCTAGTGATCGGCAAGATCGTGCTGACAATGCTTGTAGCTGCTGTGCCTCCCAAGGATTTTTGTCCGTCATTCCTTCCTTCCGTTACATCACAACGACAAAAAACCTTGCGTGCTTCTTCTGACACGTTGTCACGTCACACGTCACTGACATCAACCATGTTCTGACACCTTGCCACGTCACTGAAACCAACTACGTTGATCGTTGCGTGGCGGCGCGCACGCCGCTGCAGTGATGAACCCATCATTTTTTCCCTCATTTTGATTGATACCTCAGAAACTCAGAATATAACAACTCCGACGACCTTGCTGCGAAAAAGAGCGAAACCCAACAACCAACAACTTCTTACTTGTACTTCAGTAAACGATGACAAGGGAGCGCTGACGCACTCGCAACAAGCAGGGATGTCAACAAGGTGCTCATACACCACGTTGCTCTGAGCTTCTACTAATTGAGTGCTCAGCAATCAGCGGCCGCCACTTGTACGACACCTTCATTCCCTTACTTAGACCTAGTAGTCGAGTGCTTTTCCCACGTACGTACGGGGAAGCTGTTTATTTTTAGCACTACAGTAGC
>Ga0307930_1001661_pt1 | contig 17568 bp, 16 predicted proteins | sample OrgLakmetageno46_FD_203161 | JGI IMG/M metagenome (GOLD analysis project Ga0307930, IMG submission 203161) | Saline water microbial communities from Organic Lake, Antarctica - #46 | ecosystem: Environmental > Aquatic > Non-marine Saline and Alkaline > Saline | place: Antarctica: Organic Lake...
AGGCATTCGGTAGCTGCGATGAGGTGGTCGGTTCTTAATTTAGAGTTTAGAGATACACAAGAAGCGAGGAACTCCTTGGTGTTTAGGTTTAGGCCTAGAAGTTTAGAAGCCCGACTGACAAAAAAAAATTCTTCTTCTAATACAGGCGCAGGCATAAAAGTGAAACGAAAGACACAAGCCCATTCGAATGCGCAGCTTAGAGGCCAAGCAGCGACTGGCGTGACCTAGCAACTTAAGAGGTTACGGCAAGTATATGGAGCAAACACAAGGAAGGTAGAGGCACGCACCCTCGTTGTGCTAGCAATGAAGTCGAGCACAGGCTGGCGTGACCTAGCAACTTAAGAGGTTACGGCGAGTATATGGAGCAAACACATGGAAGGTAGAGGCACGCACCTTCGTTGTGCTAGCAATGAAGTCGAGCACAGGCTGGCGTGACCTAGCAACTCAAGAAGTTAATACGAGTACGTAGATGGATCAAACACAAGGAAGGCTGAGGCGCGCACCTTCGTAATGCTAGCAATGAAGTTGAGCACAGACTGGCATGACCTAGCAACTCAAGAGGTTACGACGAGTAGATGGAGCAAGCGCATGGGAGGCAGAGGCGCGCACTTTCACACAAACACGACCCCAAAAGCTACACTCACTTGGCGCCCTGCCACGTCCGCCCGGTATCCGCGCGCCCCAGGAAAGGTGCCGACGGTGCTCGCCGCGACCACATTATCTCCTGGCTTGATCAAGCCGGATGCTTCAATAGGTCCTGGCGCTAAATCAAAACCAGTGGCGACTACGCCATGGGTGAGAGTGGTGGTACTGCTGCTTGCACTGCAACTGGGTTCACTGTTCGATAAAAAATGGTGGATGGTGGAGGCGGCAAACCAAGGCTCACGCGAGCGAGGAGGAGGTCCGAAGGGGTGGCCGCAAAGCGCACTTCGATATCAGTGGAGTTGCACAGCAGCAACGAGAGCGCTAGGGCTTCAGGGCCCGAAGCCGCTATGGTCGCAGCTTTCTTCAGCTCTTGAGCAACTTGACCTAGCACCTCAAGAAGTTACGACGAGTAGATGGAGCAAGCGCAAGGGAGGTAAAGGCACGCACTTTCGAGAAGCTAGCAATGAAGTCGAGCACAGACTGGCGTGGCCAAGCAACTCAAAAGGTTACGACGAGTAGATGGAGCTAGCACAAGGAAGGTAGAGGCACGCACCTTCGAGAAGCTCGAGATGAGATCGAACAGATACTGGTATGACCTAGATCTTTGCCAGAGCGCTGCATGGTTGAAGCGATGACAAAATCTTGGTGATTGCCCCTGGTTTAGCGTGAGCGTACAGGCATCTTTACTCTGTGAGGGCGCACAAAAACAAAAAAAAGGCCTTGAGGTACACAAAGGCAGTGATATATGAAGCAAATGACGCTGCATGGCGGCATAAAACGGTCAGCTTCTAGGGCATTAAGAGTCAAACAATCAAGACAAGTTTCAGGCAAAGGGGTGCACGCCCCGGGCCAACAAACGCGGCAACGCGCTCATGGTCTGGGCAAGTCGAAATTTTAGACTCGGCTTCTTTTCAAAGTCTCGAGGCTCGAAAAGTTTATCGAAATTTTAGACTTCGCAAAGTCTAAATTTTAGGGTCCAATCAAAAATTTTGATTCGCAAATAACGGGTGTAATAAGTATCTGTGTAGGTAAGTACCGCGGACTGACTTGACTACAACTAAAGATTTTGAACACGTCGAACAGCCGGACATTCACTGCTTCTCACTGCGAAAGTTTGCAGTGTTGTCGTGCTAAGTAGCAGTACAGATACTCTAGTTGCCGTGGTACTCATAGAAAGCAGACGCTTCTGTCTGTGGCTAGAACTCCAAAATGTATCCTCCGAGCCCTAACAAAATGCGTGTGCCAGTTGTGGTTAGGGGCAAACCACTTAGCTGCGGCACAGGCAGCAGCGCCAACTCCAGCAGCAGCAGCAGCAGTCGTAGCTGCGGCGCAGCAGCAGCAGCATTATCCGCCACGGCGAAGGCGGGGGTGCAGCCATGCCATATGCAGCTCCAGAAGACACCCACCCTCGCACTAGTTTGAATCGCTGCCTAGATCCGATTGAAACAGGGAAGAAAGCTGTAGCCTTCGCAGCAGGAACCATTCGTGTGGCTGTAGCGAAGCAGCTGTGGGTGTGCTCATGATGCATGATGGCTGATGGCGTTGTGCATAGTTGGAGAAAGATCATTGTCTCAATTATCGCCTTAGTTTCCTATGCTCTGATCGTAGAGGGTTTATCAGAGTAATGAGTAAATATTATCATTTCACTACGTCGCTACGAGAAAGGACACTCAGCTCAGTCAGACTTGTTCTTGAGGATTCAGCAGTATGCAGCTCTCTGCTATTTGCTGATGCTTCTTTGTAATTTGGGAGTATGATCTAGTCTAATCCACTTCGTAACTTTAGACCCGAAACCTAAATTTAAACCCGAGTTGCCGAGTTGCTGATGTATGTGGATTGCGTTCGGCGTTGAGTTATCAAGGGAGCTCCCTCTTGCGAGGGTTTTCCTAACCAGTGGCATGGTGCGCTTATGATATCGGGATAAGGTCAAGGGGGCCAAGGGGTTATAAACAGGCCGAGGGGTGGCTGGCGACGGAGACCGGAATCAGCGAGCTCTATGTTCTATGTTCTATGTTTGATTTGCTTTTTCCTCAGTAGGGCAATATATTTTTATTTTGATAATGCCATTTTACTTCCAAAAAAAATGAAGGCCATGTCCGACGCATGGTATTGTCCCATGCACACACTAACAGGAGACACGTACTTCACAGGGAAGTACGAGCCGTTGTTTTAAAGTGCTTGGAGCGGTGCAGCAACTTCTGGTTCGTAGTAGGTTCATCTGAGTTGTGCGTTCTCAGCACCTAAATAAGATAGGCAGCTACATTGTGCACCTACATCGACGCCACGAGGAGGTACACCTTGTATTCAACTCTTTTGCCGACAAGGAACAGAGTTAATTGGAATTAGCTTTTCGCGGACTCTCCGTTCGCCTTAGTGCTTTTGACCTTTTTGTTCATATCGGCAGCCTAGAAGACGACATAGAGAAGCAAGAATTGACGAGAACGAAAAAAATAAAAAGGAACTTCAGTTGCTATCAAATAGTAGCCAACCTCTTGGGGCGTAAACGTTGCATTTGCCTTCGAATTTTGTAGCTCGTTGTAGTAATAGTACGCGCCCTGCACACAAAACGCGATAGAGTCAAGAACTGCGAAGTTTTGAGATGGCGTTCAAATTTTAAAGGTCAGGTTGGTTTTGCGCTGGACGAAAAAATAAGGAAACTAAGACAATTGCTCTAGCTAGTGGTGCCTAATGGTGGGCACGCTAGTCAACGAACCGCGCCAGCGAACGCTGTCGCCCATGAGGCAGCTTGAAAGCCGCTGGAGCCTCCACCCAATAGTTTGGTAATTTTGTCCATGCTAGACTAGATAGTGCTTTCCGAACACCTTATAATGTCAATTCTGTTGCTAGTGAATAAGTTACTAGTACAATTTCTTTGAGAAGTAGCCTTCGTTGCCCGCCTGGAAGGTCTCGTGTCTAATAATTTCTTTTGCTCGTGTACTTCCTGTGTCATCGTGTCATCGTGTAGTCGCGAGTCATCAGCCAGCAGCCAGCAGCCAGCCCTCCTTGTCAGCAGGAAAACTCGTAAGTATATTATATTAGATCACTTTAAAAGTAAGACGAAATCGGGGAAAAGGAGTTCACTCTGTACACGCATCTTTTTGTCGCCGAAGTACCACCATGGCGTCGATCACGGACAAAACGGACAAGCGATACCTCCCTAAGAAGGAATTGGACCTCTACAAGTCTATTGCTAAGCACTATGAAACGAAGCAGTATAAGAAGGGCGTCAAGGTGAGAGACTGCCGATACCTGCTCTAGAATCAATCTAGGTGCCCACGCAAGGGAGATGCATCAGCGGGAGCTCTCAAGGATGGAGGAGGACAGAGATAGTCAAACACACTACTTAAAAATTGTCCCATTGCTCCGCTGCTAGAAGATAGTAGTCTTCTAGTCTAGATTACACCATCAATGCTGACCTAGAACGAAGCGTCAGCTAAGAGACTGTCAAGGACCGCGTGCATCAGCTTTTTCAGATTACACACTAAACGCTGCGTGCTTTGATTGTAAATAGTGACTGCTAGTCAACGAAGATCTATTCTCATTCGCGTTGCGCCACTCTAGAATGCCTCTTAGCTCTTGGTGCTATTTCCGAATCTACCAGTGTTGTTCCTCTTTCTTCACTATGCTTGTCTCGGGGGGTTCACGTTTTTACTTCGGAACACAGGCAGCGGACACCGTCCTGAAAAAGTACCCGGAGCACGGAGAAACGCAAGCCATGAAAGGCCTCTGCCTGAGCCTCATGGACGGCAAGGAAGAAGAGGCTCTAGCGCTGGTGAAGCTCGGTCTGCGGAACGACATGCGCAGCCACGTGTGCTGGTGAGTGTGCGCTCGCGCTGAGTTTAATTGAGAGAGCCAGAGCTAGAGCTATAGAGAAAGGAGGAGAAGAAAGAAAAAAGAAGAAGATTGAAATTAGGAAGATTGAGCAGCAGCAAACCTGCTATGCTCCTAATGACTTCGTGACTGCTTACAGTTTCCATTTTATTGACGACAATGTACCTTTTTCTTGAGATGACGTTGTTGGTGTAAACAGTGTCACCATCAAAGGCGTCCACGCTTGTTCTCATACACACACACATAAACACATGTATGCGTACAGGCACGTGATGGGGCTCCTGCACCGAGGCCAAAAGGAGTATTTGCAAGCCATCAAAGCCTACAAGCAAGCGCTGAAAATTGACCCGAGCAACATGCTCATTTTGCGGGACAACAGCTTGTTGCAAGTCCAGATGCGGGACTACAACGGGTTTGTGGAAACGCGGCGCAAGATTTTGATGGACAAGTCCAACAACAAGGTGAGTGGAGTTGGAGTTGGAGTTGGGTTAGCTTTGTGTTAGTATTGGTCGCAAGTGTGTCTGTCACCGTGTTCTTGTGAGATTGAGGAGGGATTGGTCTGTATACGGACCACCGCGAGCATACTGTGCCGTCTCTGTACGTACGCGTGTGCTTCGAAGATGCGAAAAACAATCGCCTCTTTGTTGGCAAGTGTATAAAAGTTTCTATTTCCTTGTAGTTCTCGTTTCGTACTGCTTGCTCTCTTTTCCCGACTTTATTCCATCCTCGCATCTTCCCTTCTGACAAAAAAAGACGATTTCGTACGTCTGCCTGTAAATATTAGGGCCACTGGATGGCGTTTGCGGTGGCCAACCACATTCGCGGCGACCTGGCCACAGCTGAAGACATTCTCACCAAATACGCTGCTACGGTAGGAGCGCGCGTGGGTGCACCGGCTTCGCGAAGGAGATATTTGAAGGGTCGATTATGAGGACAAGACATACCCTTTTGCGAGTCCTAGTTCGGGTTCCTAATGCATGAGCTCTTACTTTTTACTCCTCTTCCTTCTTCCTCTATCTTGCGTTCCCTCTTTCTCTTTGAACCCCATCATTCTCCACGACAGGTGCCCGAAGGATCCCGCCGGAAAGACTATGACGAGTCCGAGCTCGTGCTCTACAAGCATTCGTTGCTGGTGGGGCAGGGCAAAATTGAAGAAGGTAAGCGTGTTGTGGTTGTTGTTCGCAGCAGCAGCAAAAGTAGCAGAAGTACATGTAGTGTAATGTTTGGAGTAGTTGGCACCCACGACATTTCTAGTCTATTCTGGTGTACAAATGAGGTGTCTTTTCTTTCTTTAGCTGACTGTCTTCACTATCACCTTGTCGTTCAACCCCGTGTGATGGTAAAGATGATAGTTGCAGCGAGCTATTTTTCATCACCCAAATTGTATCTGTTGCAGCATCAGCAGCAGCAGCTGCTGCTGTTCCTGTTCCTGCCATGTTATCATCACGGCGCCCTTCTTTTTTTTTCCTTTCTTCTCTCGTTTAACATCATCACTTCGGACAGGCCTGGCGTGGTTGGAGGAGTCCAAGGATTGGGTGGTGGACAAAATGGGCTATGGCACTGCCCGCGCCGAGGCTTTGCTGCTCCTGGAGAAGTACGACGAAGCTCGGGAGGCGTGGCAGTCGCTGCTGCTGGATTACTCCGCGGAAAACTACGCGGTATGTGATAATTGCTGTAGTTGATCAAAGGAGTTGAGCGTGTGAGCGAGAGAGAACGATAACGTGGACTTTTCTGCGGAGAACTACGCGGTATATGATATATATGAAGCAGTCGAAGGAGACCACACAAAAGAGGAGTTGAGGGGTGGAGAGCAAGAGGAAATGGAGGAGCAAATGAAGAAGGTGTCATTTAGAGAGTGGCGAGGAGAAGTTTGAAAACTATTTTCTTACAACTTCATTCATTCATTCATACTTCTATTTCCAATATTCGAATCGATTTCAACCGCCATGGCTTCTAATTATGTCCTTTTATTTTAAATCACTCCCTCGTCTCTCATGTTTAACAACACAACAGGTGCACCGCGGGTGGCAGTGCGCTTTGCTCGAGTTGCCTTCCGCAGCCTCTTCTTCGGTGCTAGCGCTGAAAGCCCTCGACTTAGCAGTGCATGCCGTGCCGCTCTCGTCCGCTCAACAGCAAGTGCTGCTGGAGGCGTATGCAGCCCTACTGCGCGACCGGCCACGCAGGTGACGAGATAGATCGGAAAGCGCATGAGAGAAGAAGGAAATAGAACGAGGAAGAGAGAAACTGGATAGGGGCACACAGCAAAAGGCTAAGGCGTAAGAAATGCACATGCGTTGATGTGTACTGTGTATATGGTGGGTACTGATCTTCAGTGCCAATTTTCCATCCTCAATTCTCTCTCTTTTGCCCTCTTTTTGCTGTTGTATCTTCGTCATCCTCTCTCTCTGTCCCTACTCTCTCTCTCTCTTCTTCCAACAGCCGCGCGGTCCGGCGCATTCCCGTAGCTCTCCTCGCCGCCGCAGCCTCCACTGCCTCCACCACCAGCGATGGAGCCACCACAGCAGCGGCCGCCGTCGCTGCCCTCACGCCGCCCCTCACCGAGTACATGTACAGAGCGTTGCACGACGGGGTCCCTGCTTTAGCCGCGGACTTGACTGGCATGATCACCGAGCGCCTGCCGAGTGCTGCTGCTGCTGCTGGAGAGGGAACGCTGTCGCTCGCCGACACGGTCAAGTTTCTTTTCACGCAAGAATTGAACTGCATTCCTACTCCGGGATTTTGATTGTCTGACTATTTTATTCCTTTCTTTGCAGTGTCCCAATGTTGTCGCCCTTTTCTCTCTCTTTTCAATATTTTTTTTCCGTTTCATCGTTTATTCATTTATTCAATCCTATGTTACTCCTTTCTTCCACGTTAATTTACCATGGTCCGTATTATATTAGGTCAACGGCCAGCCGCTGCCGGGTTCCTGCCACGCCCGCAACGTCAGCGGCAAGGACGGCGCCGCCCGCAGTGGCCTCATGGTGCGCGTGAAGGACCCGGTAGCGGTAGCCAAGCATCCGGTTTATCAGGTATATTTTATATATGGGTAGATGATTGTTTTTTTTTGTCCAGTGTGTGTAAGGTATCATTCTACTTGGGTAGAGGTGGGGGGGAGCTGTTGTGTACTGGAGTGCCGTAGTCCTTAAACGTGTGGTTTTATGTGCTGTGGGGTATGGCTGCAGTACATCGAGAGGAATGTGCGCGCCCACTTTTACTACAATGCAGTCGCACAAATGTAGTATTCTTTACTCCGGCATTTTGCCGATTCATTTTTTTTTTCAATTTCTTCTCCTTCTTCTTCGTCTTTACACTCACTTCAACCCGATTCCCCTTTCTTTCTCCCTTTTTTCTGCCTCTTCTTTTCATCTCCTCCTTCTTCTTCTTCCTAGCTTGCCATGACCCTCGCGCAGGACTTCTTCGCGTCTCTGCAGTCCACGGGCTACCTGACGGCGAAGCAAGCCAAGACTGCCGCGGACGTGGTAGCAGCAGGCGGCAGAGGTCGGCCAGAACCACCCGCCACAGAACTGTGGTGCCGGTAAGAATACGCGTGTGTGTGCATAGTGTTGATTTCAATGAGTAGGTAGGAAGACATGTGATGCTGGTAAGTTTGTGGTATTTGTGTGACGTGTAATGTGTGCGTGTAGGGATAACGCCAGAAATCTTGAAACAGATGCAACGTGCACACATTACTGTAAACGATTATTTATTGATTCTTTTCATTTCAATACCTGATTTAAGTTGTTCCCATTTTGAATTTGTTTTCTATGCCTTCATGATATCAAATCGGTTCTCCACAGGTATTTGCTGTGCCAAATGGAAGAATGCCGCGGCAACTACGAAGTCGCCATTGAGCACATCGACGCCGCAATCGCCCACACGCCAACTGCGGTATGAAGTTGACAACTTCAAAATAGAAGAAAAGAAGAAGGATGAACTGCGTTGACGAAGGAAGCAGTCATTTCATGTTCTATGTTTCTACCCTGTACACCGTTCAAATGTGGGCCCTGTACGTTTCTTGAAGCTATCGTCCCTACGTCATCTACTTCTTTATTTTCTCAGTCTCGTGTGCACGCGCTTTTAATTCGCCCCCTCATTCTGCGATTTTCCTCCATTACTCATCCAATCATTAGGTGGACCTTTACGAGCGGCGCGCGCGGCTGTTGAAGAAAAGCGGCGATTTACAGGGGGCATCGCTGCAAATGGAGGTGGCGCGCAGCCTCGACTTGCAAGACCGGTAAATTGTGATTGATCGATTGAAATTGGTGATTGAAATGATTGAGATGATTGGGTACTGCGTTCTCTCTGTATCATACTTATCATTCTTTTAAATTCATTTCACTCTGTTCCTCACATTCTCTTTAATGAAATATTCGTCTGCCTCAAATTTCTCCTTTCATTCATCTTTTCTTCTCACCGTGCCACCAACCCTCCTCTCTTTCTGTTTTTTTTTTTTTCTGCGTCGACCAGCTACATCAACAACAAGTCGACCAAGTACTTGCTCCGGTGCGGCAACAAAGACCAGGCCATGGAGACCCACGGTTTGTTCACCAAGCACGACGGCGACCCCATGCACAACCTGAAGGAAATGCAAGTGCTGTGGGTCGCCACCGAATACGGCTTTTCCGCCCTCAGGGGGCAAGAATACGGCCCCGCCCTGAAAAAGTTCCTGCAGGTGCTAATATAGTATTGTTGTTGTGGTTGTTGTAGTGTTATGGTTGATTTTATTATCATCCTTGGTTGAGAGTAGAGAGAACACAGCAATTCTTGTTTTCCTCGCTCTTTCTCCCTATCTCCTGCATTTACACCTGTGTGCCTGCTGTTGCCAACACTACACGTATACATACATCAGGTGGAAAAGCATTTCGTGGACTTCATCGACGACCAGTTTGACTTCCACAGCTACTGCATCCGCAAGATGACCTTGCGCGCCTACGTGGCCGCGCTGCAGTTGTCCGAAACCATTGGCCACCACGTGGCGTACCAGCGCGCGTGTTGTGGCGCCGTGCAGGTATTCATGAAGTTTTGAATACTTTTCTAGTGCTGCCTGTTTTTGGAGTTCGTCATCTGGGCGTGGAGTGTCGCTGAGGTCTTTTGAGCCGTGTGGTTGGCATACAGCATTTCCATTCATTCCCCCCCTTGGAAAAAAAGAAGAGCTCTGTTTGTTTCTTGAAATTCTCCCTCACCTGACTTTCCTCCTTTTTCTGTGTGCAACCTTTACGCTCCGGTATGATTCTTTAAAAAAATGAAAATTCAAAACGAATCCAACCAATCATCTACTTATTAGTGCTTTCTGGACCTGCACGACGACCCGTCCTTGGCCAACGCCGGGAACGGAAATACGACATCCGAGCAAGACGAGGCCGCACTGGCGGGGATGAGCGCGTCGGAGAAGAAGAAAGCCAAACAAGCCATGCGCAAGGTATGTGCAATGATGCTGCTGCACTGTTTTTTACTGCTAGGGTTGCTAGTACGGCACTATAGAGCCTCGAGTGAATGCCTCCTCTCCGTTCGTTAGTTCAATTATTTCCGTTACAGAGGTGGTTCAATTATCTCAGTTGGTGCGCTATTTTTTTTAATTTCGTGTGTTGCTGTTGCTCCTCTCTTTTTTTTTGTTTCTGCTCTAACTTGCCCTAATGTGATAGGCCAAAGCGAAGGCGGAAGCAGAGGCGGCTGCCAAGGAAAAGGCCGCAGCGGAAGCGGCTACAGCAGCAGCAGCTGCGGCGGCGACGGCGGAGAAGAAAGGAGCTGACAACGACGACAACGACGACGACGAGAGCGGCAAGGGCAAAGACAAGAAAGCCTCCAAGTTTCCGCCGCCGCTACCCCCGCCCGTTGACCCTGACCCATTGGGCCTCGACCACCTCAAAAAGGTAGGTCGGGGTTGGGCCAGTAGGTTCAATAAGAAGTACAATTGTTTCTGGTTCCTGAGTGCAATAACGGCACCGATACAGAATTCGTTCAATCAACCCTTTGTCTATTTTCCCTCTTTCTGCTTCCCGGAGACCATATAACGCCGCCGTCTTCTAACCATTAACAAATACATACACAGGTGCCCCTGGTCGAAGCTGCCAAGCTCGTCATTGGCCTCGAGAAGTTTGCCCCTCGCTCCCTCTCCACTCACATGGCCGCTTTTGACACCGCAGCGCGTCGCCGTAAGCCGCTGATGGCGTTGCAGGTAGACTTTATAGTATACATGTGCATGATGTGATGTGGAGTGGGTGTGATGTGTGATTTGCGGCTGTGGGTTTGGGTGTAATGTAGTTTTGGCTCCTTGGTTTGAATCTTTTCAATTCCTCTTTTCCACCTCTGTTTTTGCAAGCATCACTACTTTTGATGAACTCCATACGGCACATAAATCACCCGAGTTATTTTTGAACTTTTTCTCATTCCCTTTCCCCTCTATTCTCTCTGCAAATCTGTTTTCTTCTCTCATTTCTACCTTGCCAGGCCCTCATGCGGGCCCACAAGCTCGACGCCAGCGACCCGTCGGTGTTTTTGCGCACGTCGGCCTTTTTGCTGGGGGCCCTGGTGGTCTCCAGCACGGCGCAAGCCATCGCGCCCGAGCAACTCAAGGCAATGTCGCCGGCCAGCGCCAACGCCACGGTGTGCCGGACGACTGTTGCGGAAGCGGTGAGAATAAGGAAAAAAAAACACATTGAAACAACACACATGGAGAAAACTGAAACTTTTACTTACATCGAATGCGGTTCTTTGAGTTTCATTGATTTTCATTGAAGTCTTTTTCTCGATTCATTTCTTTTTGTTTTTTTCATATTCGTGCGCGCTGTCATTTTTTCTTTTTTAAAATGAAAAACCATCAATGCAAAAACCATCAATCCAGGTGGCCATCCTCGGAGCAGCAGCCGGCGAAGGTGCCTGCGCGCCCGCGCTGTCGGCCCTGCAAGCTGAAGCCAAGTCGCTGCTGGGCAGCGCCAAAGACCCTGCGGTGTTCGTGCGGGCCTTCGCGCAGGTGATGGAATGAAAAGAGACAGAGAAAAAAACGGGGCAAGAAGTGAGGAAGTCAAGGGCGAGACTGCGGGAAGCCTGGGTGACTTGGTGAAAGGTCGCGCTGTTATATTCAAGCGATTCCATTTCAGGGCTACGTCTTATACACAAATCTCTTTTGCCCCTTTACCTTTTCCGTGTTCTCTGATCATCTACTTAAATCTTCCTGTCTCGTGTCCTCAAATGACACGCATCGCCCTATCTCTGTGATGTGAAAATAAATTAGGCTCACGCGGGCGAGTCTCTGCCGCATGCGCTCGCGGCTGCGCGGGCGGTGCTCTTGCTGGGCTCGGCGGGCGGTGGCACCAAGGAAGCTTCGGAAATTGTGAGCCGCAATGGTCTGCACCGCCGCGGGTGCTCGATTCTAGGAGTTGAAGAAGTGGCCACTTTTTTGGCCCAAGAATGCGGCGGTGAGTGGTTGGAAAAGAGAAAGAGGAGGAGTGAAGGAGAACGAGAAAAGAACCAGTTTACCATGGCTGGATTCTCTTCTCCATTCAGGAGTTTCATGTTTTGTGTAACTTTCTGTTTTCTTTTCTTTGATTTATCCAATTCGTGTCCATCATAATTTAATCATGGATTCTTTCTTTCCTTTTCTTTTTCCTTTTCTTTCTCCTTTTTTGAATCCCCAGGCGGCGCTGCCAGTGACGCATGGCGAGCGCTCGCGGCCGAAAAATGGCCGAGGTCCACGGCTTTTGGAACCCCGAGCCGGCCAGTGATTGGGGCCGAAGAAGCCGAGCCGAACGTGGACTAAGCTCTAAGTGCACGAGGAGAAAAATAAGGCGGATTGGGTGTTCATGGGGATCGGAAAAGACGAAGGCAGATTGATCTACTGGAATTGCTCAGTAGTCAGAGAGATAAAAAGGAAATAAACAAGAAGACAGGGCAAAAAAAGCTGCGGGGATTTTGCGAAGTGAGCGAGAGGACTGGGGTGGATCTAGAAAGGCCCCACGAGCTACAGTTCTGGGTTATCGCTCCGGCCTTCCTTGTTTGCGTACTCACATGCAAACTTACCAGTCCAGTTTATTGGCACCAGCTAGAACAGACCCAGGTACAGAAACAGAAACAATTACGGCAGTGGCATGTGGCAGTCAGGCATCTGTTCAAAGTCAGCAAACATGTTGGAAATCTCCTTTGGGGGGAAACTTGGTTGAAAGCGGTGAAAAGTTTTTTTTCGAGGATTTTTAGAACGTTGAGATGTTGCGTTGAGATCCCGAGCTCCCGAGCTTCCTTCCGGGGCTAGAAGTAGAGCAGAGTCTATGCAGCTTCGTTGACGAAGGAAAATAAAGCGTTATAGCTACTCCGTGAAAGAAGTTTCCATATTTCTCGAATCATCCACGGCGTTTGATAGCCCCAACCTACGAGCTGTTAGTCGGAAGTTGAGGTTGAGATCGTCATTCGCAATCCCCAAAAGCCATTCACGAGCGCCGTACTCGCAGGAAAAATCCACTCCAAGAAGCCATCGTGCGCCCATTTCAAGTATGAAATCATGCCCCGGTAGATCTCAGAAGTAAGGTATTAGGCAATATGGCAACGCCAGAAGACGATGCTAAGAAGCTTTTTCCGAAACAAACCCAGCAAGCCCGAAGAAAGACTCTGTTTTCCTTTGACCCCAGCTCCAAACGCGATACGGTGGCCATAGAGGCAAATTCGAAAACGTCTTACATTGTTTCAAAAGTAGCAGCTGCTGGCAGGCAGGACAGCGAACGTGCTGTACCCAAGACGACTAGGTCCAGGTGGGCTTCCCGAGGAGCAATTTCGCAGCGCAAGAAGGGGAACCACAGCAAAAAGCACCATCTTCCACCGCACTCTCCAGCGCCAGGGTCTCTAGTGCGTGGTTTAAGCTTAGACAGCAGTCAACGAGTCTCCTTACCCGCTGAACCTGCGCGCGCTCTCGATAATAGCAGCAGCAATAGTGAAGAAGGCGGCCGTCTAGGCACTAGTTTGGACTACAGTGAGAAACCTGAAGCTAACGACAGTGGCCGAGAAAAGTCAACTTCGCGTCACAACGAAGAAACGACATCAAACCAACCAAAGACACGCTCAAAAAAAGTGAGAGCAAAGCAGCCGAAATTGAAAGGAGTTGCTGGTTCTAAGGAAAAAGTCGCCGAAGGAGTCGTCGTCGAAGGTGACGTAGTCTCACCTTCTTCACCTGCCAAAAAGGGTGCAAATGCACAGCCGCAGTTGGCCCACCCACTCACTAAAGATTTGCCGCCTACAGAAGAATGGCCGCACTATCCACTTCTGGTACCGCTAGATTTAAGCATTATAATTTCAAAACCCTTGCCCACCTGAGCCTTAAAGCTACTAGTATCTCAATCAACCTTCAAGTTACCCATGCAATCGATCCTCCCTTTTCATCTATGTTCTTAGGTGCGGTCGTCTCCCCAGACGAATGCCACGATAGCGCGCGCACATGTGGGAAGCAAGTATAGTGACATGAACCTTCTTGGTGGAAAACACAACAACAATAGCAGCAACAGCAGTGGCGAAAATATCAGCAGCGACAGCAAAAAGAGTACCAGCAAACACAAAGCGAGCAACGATAACAACGCTAGCAGCGACAGCAGCAGCAGCAGCAGCAACGCTACTATTCTACTTCCCCTTGGGTCATTACCCATCAATCATGACCCGTTTGCCTTTGAAACGCCTCTCTTCAAAGGGCACGTGATGATTCGCTTGGCCGACTTACCATCAAGCTCCGCGGATTATTTCGAGGGCAAGAAGAGAAAACTTCAGGTGTGTTTGGTTCTGATTTAGACTGTTTTTGCGGTTGCTGAATTCCTTTATTCTATTTGTTTTCTAGAAAACTATTTTTCACTTATTTCGTTTCTCTGCTCCTGCTTCGGGTTCTCATTTCTTACCTCTTCACAGGTGTGCGTGCAAGGTGTTTTCAAACAAAGGCTCCGCTTCGATCAAGTCTTATCGGGCCAAGAATTCAACCAACCATTGAGGCGTGTGCCCGCGAAGCCCTTTGTGAAATGGGTGTTTGACATTCTGAGGACACGCTTGCCGCCAACTTTACATGCGGACTTGTTTGGGGCTTTGCCCTTTGTGCTGTCTCCTCTGGTGCTAGCTTCCAAAGTAAGTGTTCATTAAAACGGGTGCTTGTGCTTTCTTTTGCGAACATTCTGGAATTTGTTCTCATATTTTTGGCGTTTGCAGCACTCACGTTCTTTGCCTTAGCATGTGTTTTACATTGGGGTTGATTCTAATTTGTATTTTTTCGGTTGGTTCTCTACTTGGAGTTTTCGACTTAACTTGATTCATCTCGATCATTCGTTTACGCCTATACTCATGTGCGCGTGTGTACCTTCGTTTCACTCCTCTGAAAAAAAAACTAGGTGGTGCGCTGTGATCCCGTTGCTACATGCCACCCGCCTCCCGTCACTGATTTCGACTTTCAGGTATTTGTCCTTCTATATCGTAGAGTTGTGTAGAGTTGTGCCTCCTTTTTGTTTTGTGTTTATCAAATTATATTTGTTTCGCTTCTTTTTGCATCGCTTTCAAAAGCAACACAAGTACTTTGAGTATCTAGTACCTAACAATTCCCTGTGTTGTCCTATATGGCAGGAGGACATGAATTATCACATCGCTCAAATGGCTGACCCTGTCAAGCGCGACAAAGCCACAATGGCCTTCACGAAAGCGTCATCAGCAAGCAAAAAGAAAGCCCCCGGTCTATCGCTGAAAGCACGGGAACACGCCTTTAGCTCGCCTTCCGAACTGGCGTCGCAGTACTACGAGCCAGGCGTCGTGTACACTTTCGATTACTTTGACTCGTTCTTCCGGGCCGACTGCTTTCATTTAGACCTTAAGGTAGGTCAATGCAATATTAATCTGTATTTCACTCAATGGCAACAAATTAACAAACATCCAAGTCGATTTTTATTGAGTTCTGCTTCATGTTTTTGTTGTCAATAAAAGATTGATCTTTAACATGCTTATTTTCTCCTCTTCTTTACCTTTCTGGTTTTTCATATTCTCATCAATATTCTGAAGGTTTCCAAGCTCGATTTAGTACCAATTGTGGGAGCTCAACCGCTCGTCATGACAATGGCCAGGCATGCAGATACTGGGGAGTACTTGTGGAAGTTCGAAATTTGGCACGCGCGCAGCCTTTCTCTGGATCAGCCACAGCTGCAACAGGCAAAGAAGGGGAAGGACTTATGATAACAGCAGCCCAGCGATGCTTTTTGTGTTTGCAAGTACCCCAGCGATATATTTTGTGTTTGCAAAAGTTTAGTTGTGCCCCACATGGATATCTGCGACCGCTCACGTTCAGCGCCCAGGCCCGGTATAATCCTGCTCTTTTGAAGTGCTAGCTCTTATCCCTTATCGGGCGAAGTCGATGCACACTGGGCTTGAGATCGAAAGAAGAAATAGAAGAATTTTATTTAGAATACCCTGCGGAATCTATAGTTATTGTGTCAGCAAGTGCCGTATAGGTGTTCATAAAATAGGAGCAGTAGAAGTGAAAACTGCGGGATAAGTTCGTTTGTGCTTCTTTTTTTTTTGCGAGTGTGTGCGCGCGTGTCTGCGCGTAAAGCAGTAAAGCATGCGCGTGTTGTGTGTGTACTTAGTGAGGTTTATCTTAAGTCACAGTGGCCTTGTGTGCGCATGCATATGAATCCGGAAATTTTGAAGTTGCCAAAAGTACGAGCTATAGGGTTACGCTTCTTGGCCCATTTTTAAGTTCTTGGGAAAATGAAGTTCGTCTCGCCAGCTCAGCTGCTTTTGAAAGATGTCCGGGTTGAGCCATGTTAAGCGCTTCGACCTCTAGCCGCTGAACACTCGACGTTGCTGTCCAATTATTCTCGACAAACCCAATGCCTTGATCAGGTGCGTAATCAGAAGTGTTTGCCGCGTGCTGTGCCATCATAGTGGGCTCAATATCTAAGCTCGAGCCTACTGGCGCACCCAACTTGCGGCTTTGAAGAACAATAGGATGTTGACTTGCCGGTGAAGCTGCCAAAAGCCTATTGGCTCGTGCAATATCTACTGATCTTATCTCTAGCTGCTGTTGGGCAATCATTCCTTCTTCCCGCCTCTCGATCAAGTCGAAGTTATTGTCTAGAGCCGTAGCAGAATAATTTGCCGAGGGTTGTTGCACCATTGTGGGATCAATATCCTCACTGCCTTTCCAACAGAGGCGTCTAATGCCTTCACCACCGAGGCGTATGTAAATGGCAGTCACGAAGATTAAAATTATTCCAACGAGAGCTCCCAAAACAGCAGCAATGAATGCATGGAGCAGTGGAATAGGCGCCGTATTTGGCGTAACCAAATTCTGTGCAGCACAACAAAATTGCCGCAGAAGTTATAAGATATACACGATTGTAGTTAATTGCAAAAGTAAAGACGAACCAGGAGGGCAAAATTATGGACAATTGAAATCGCGAGCTTTCTCATGCTATGAAAAAGAAGGATAATGTAAGCTGACCGTGGGATTTGGAGTAGGCGGCAGCAGCACGATAGACTCAGTAAGTGGCTTTTGCGTAGGTGCAAGTGTCAATGATGGTGTTGGCACGTGGGCAGACGTGGGCACTGCAGAGAGTTTAGTTACTAGTACTAATGTGGGAAGCAGAGTGGACGGTGCTGAAAAAGGAACTACTGAGGGTTCAGTAGAGGGTACAATACTTTGTGTGGGCGAAAAAGAGGGCTCCATCGATGGCACATGCAAAGAGAATAGCGTGGGCGGAGGTGTGGTGATTGCGAAACACGACTCAGTCTTGCCGTTAGACCCTAAACCTGGTGGGCATGTCTGGCAGCTTGATCCATTGTAGAATTCGCCGGCAGTACATGCACACTTGGCAGCGTATCGGTTGCTTGAGCCTGACGATGAATAGAACATATTGGTTGTGATTCTCCCCCCTATATTCCAACATAGGACTTGGTTGAAATCGTACGTATATTTGAACATGGACTCATAAGAAGTCACCGAGGTAGTGTCCCACCCGCTGATGTCTACGTTGAAAGATGATGAGAAGGAGAACATTTCTTGTAACGAGGTCACTGCCCCTGTGTGCCATTCACTGATGTCTCGGTTGAAAGATTTGGCGCTTGAGAATGTACCAACCATTTCAT
>Ga0307930_1001664_pt1 | contig 17529 bp, 18 predicted proteins | sample OrgLakmetageno46_FD_203161 | JGI IMG/M metagenome (GOLD analysis project Ga0307930, IMG submission 203161) | Saline water microbial communities from Organic Lake, Antarctica - #46 | ecosystem: Environmental > Aquatic > Non-marine Saline and Alkaline > Saline | place: Antarctica: Organic Lake...
ACACACCGCCCTTAAGCCCGAGAGCAGAGGCGGCACATCTGCCAACTGAATGTCAAAAGTGCCACTCTGCTCCAACTTCTCGTTGAAGACCCGCACCTAATATAATGTAGCGTACAAGTGATGGAGCTCGTGTGAGCACGGAGGGTTCTTGCAATATTGCAACACATTCTCAAGGTGACATTTTTTATTCAATCTAGAATTCAAGCTTCAGCGTCCTCCTCTTCCCCTCATCTCCTCATCCTCTTATTCCTCGTCTCACCTGCCCATCTTCGAGCCCGCACGACACCACTCGTCCGCCTTGCCCATCGCGAAAGGTCGACGCCCACACTGACCCTACCGCTCCCTCATGCGCTGGCAGCACCTTCTCACAGGCTCGGCCTCGGAACGCATACAAATGACCGCTCAGACTCCCACACACCAACCGAGGTCCCGCAGATGCGCCACAGAGCAGCGGTTGAGCGCGAGATGCGGCGCCCCAGAGGCCTTTCTCCGAGGTTAAAGTGCGACCTTCGGCACTCCAAAACTTGACATAGTCCACGCCGCCCTGTAAGAGAGAAGAACAAAGAATTAAGAAGAAGTAGTATGAGAAGTCAGTAAAGTTGGAGGAGCAACGAGGACGAACTTATGAGTCAGATATCAGGTCATGATGAGGGCTATTGCTCAAATATTCAAGTATATCATACACATGTAAAATCTGCAGCATCTTACCGTGGCGAAAAGGTATCCCGGGTGCCGAGGAGGGGGGTTCTGTAAGTCGACCTGGGTTGTTTTTACACAAAGTATACACAGTATACAGGCAGAAGAGAAGATCATAACTAGTATCAATAACACTACACTTTAAGGAAAAGAGTTCCATAAAAATTCCCTTTTCTCTGGTCCTCATCTTCCTCTCGTACCTCCGGCTGGTTGTACAGACCCCCCGGGCCCCAGCAGGTCGGGTCCAGAAAGGTCGCAAAGTAAGTTGGCCTCGCATCGCCGGGGGCATACGCCAGCTTGCTCGCCAGAGGACGGCTGGTCGCAAATTGGGTCAAACCGTCGCTTCCCCCTCCTCCGGCGGGTACAGACGACAACTTCCTGGCGTCTTCCCAGAGACCGGTTAAAGTGCCCCACAGTACCACCGAATGCTCCAGATCAGAGCCGACCTGATAAGCGATAAATGAGCAAGAGAATGGAAGATTTGGCTTTCTTCATTCGGTGGCTCATAAGATACAAGTGCGCCTCTTCAATGGGGAAGAGAAATAGTACTAATATAATACCATACCAACCGCTCACCGACACGATTCGCCTGCCGTCTGCAGACCACGCCAGGCAGGCTACACCTCCTCTGTGGAAGGGCCCTAACACCGCTAGCTCCACACAGCCCGCGGCGTCCCATACCCTCACGAGTGGCCGAGGCGCCCTTTCGCCGCTCGCCACGTAGCGCCCACAGGGGCTGGCGGCGACACAACTGACGGGAGTGCCGGCATGGCCTCGGAACAGGCGCTGGGAGTTGGTGTGCGTGTCCAAACAGGCAACGAAGCTGCCTCCGCAAGCCCAGATCGGGTGACCAGCGGAAGTGTAGCCTAGGCAAGGCGACCGAGACCCAGGAGGCGATGACTGGACCCCGAATGCACGCTCTAGGGAGAGGGCCTGAATGTGAGAGGGAGAGGTGCAGGGGGGGGTAGCATTTTAAAAACCAAAGATCAGAAAAAGCAAAGGGCAAAGAAAATCAAAATTCACAGCAGAAGTAGTGATAAATCGTCAAAAATAACATACGAACAGTTTTTAATACGGGAAGGCGTGTTCTTGTAGTAGTAGTAGTACTATAACGTATTTTCATTGCAATTACAAAAACAAGCTCTTCACCTGAATGTTGGGCGTAGCTTCCAAATTGCCATACACCTCCATATCCGAAGGTTCCACCATCGCACTGAGCCACGGCATTTCAACCGGCGCACTGTTAATCAACGGGATGCTGCCAATTTCGTTGCCGTTTTCGTCGTGATTCTCGTCTTCCTCTCCGTCGAAATGGTCGTGGTGCCCACCTTTGGAATCTTTCTTTTTCTTGCCCTTCTTTTTGCCACTCTTCGCGGCTTCAACGGCCGCGTCTTCTAGCAATGATTCCGCCGCCGCTTCGGCTGCGCCTAGGCCATCCATCGCTTCGGGCTCAGCGTCTGCTCCCAGGACCTAATGAGAGAGGAGGTACGCACGCATGGAATAGAAGAGGTAAACCAATTGATATCGCAAAGATCTGCCTACACCTACTCGCAAGAGGAACGATGTATGAATTTACACAATTCGAACCACCTTTGGCTTATCTTTACTCTAATATCTCATTTCATTACCTGTTTGGCGTATCTTGGATCGACTTTGGGCGCAAATGGGCTCGTGTGCATGGCATCGTGCAGACCGGGATCGTCATGATCGAATGCCCACTGAAAGAGTACCTTCTCTTTACCACTCATTGACACCAGATGCTTGCCTCCATTCACCCAGCGCACTTTGCTCAAACCCGCCCATCCCTCCCCTGTAAGCGCAGGCATTGGCGCTGGCAGAGGTCGAGGGGTCCTGCCCTTGTGACTCCAGGCCGCTGGAGATGAGGCGCTGTGCGCGCGGTATAGTTTGTGCATCGCCTAGTTGAAAGCACACAGGTGGCGTAAGAAAGTGTAGAGGATGAGGTAAAGCTAAATAATGAGAGAAAAAGGATGTCAAATCAAAGAAAAAAAGACAAGAGCTCACGCAAATGAAGTATGTGTTATTAGGGATCCAACAAAAGCAAATACTTAAGTGCGATGTAATTCACATTTGTATCATATTCGTGTATATACACATGCGCACATACCAGGGAGGAGTCCACCGGATAGCGCCACAATTTCAGCCTACCGAAGCTGTCTCCAGTGGCCACAATTCCTTGCTGGTGCGCGTTCCCACTCCCGCTGCCGGAGGGGTACATGTGCATCGCGTCACATGTAACCACGTCGGTGCCATCTGCCTGCGGCGGCCACACTCCTTGCGTCGCCCATTGCATAGGCCCGGTGCACGACTGCCACTTGATGTCCCGAATCTTGCTCAAATCCTTCACTTCCGCCCCGCTGTCAGCCTCTACGTAACAAGTCGCAAAACCGCTGCAGTTGCTGACGATGTACTGCGAGTTTTTGGAGAAATCCACGCTTCGAATCGGGAAGTTATGCGCGACCGCAGCCCCTTTCAATGCGAAGCCGTCGTCGGCGTTGTACAGGTACACCTTGTTGTCCAAACTGCCAAACGCGAGAATCGAGCCACTCGGGGACCAGGCCGCGCACGACAGAGGTTTGTTGCCGTCGGTTTGACCGCTGTGCTGAACCCCGAAATCGCTGGTGCCCAAAATCACCCATTTCCCATCCGGCTGCTTGGCGTTCTTCTTGATCGGGCACCCAAATCCAACGGCTAGTCGATCTCCGGAAGGGCTGTAGGTGACGCACCGAGAGGGAGCTTCCAAGCTGGTCATAGAAAGGACTTCCTTTTTGTTGGCGTCCCATACCCGAAGCGTCGCGTCATCCCCCACCGTCACGAAGCTTTTAAGAGGATAAAGGTATGAGAGAGAGAGAGATGGAGAGAGAGAGAGATCAAGAAAGGCAAAGATACACAAGTGAGAGGAGATTTATACAAAACATGATTAGATGGCAAGGATTCATGAATAAAAGATTCAGAGGCCAATAAAAATGAAGAGCACAAGAAAAAGATAAAGACCCAACGTGTAACCATCAGCATCGCACCTGGCGCTAGTCGGGTGCGGTGCTAGTCCGTGCAGCTCGCAATCCAGGTCCGAGTGCGCATGTCCCTGTAGCATCGGCCCTCCTCCGACCATGCAATTCGTGCCATCGCGCGCACTCAGCTCGAACACCTCCGCGGCTAGGGTGGAGGTTAGCACACGCATGTTGGCGGCATCAAAGTCCAGAGACCTCACAATGGGCCCAACGGAACCATGCACGGCGACATCGATCACGCAGGTGACTGTGAGGGTGCTGGTCTTGTCCGCGTATTTCCAGATCTATATAAAAAAAGAGGCAGACAAAAGAATAAGCAAGTAAGTGGACATCTTAGTTTGTCAGGACACTTTTGTTGGGATGAAATCGAGTCGAATACGGCCAGCGATGCATTGTAAGTATATTCTATATCCGATCATGGAAATCACATGTAACACTTAACCCACCTTGATCAGGCCGTCGTGTCCTCCGGTCGCGAGCACATCTCCTTGACAGCTCAACACATTCACCGGTCCCGTGTGCACCGGCACTTCCTTCGACAGTTGCGCCCCCGCAAACATGTACAAACTTCCGTCCTGGCACCCAACCACTGTGCGCATCCCGTTCAAACGAGGCTTCTGGGGGTGTGCCGCAGTGCCAGTGGAGGCATTGCTACCGGTGGCGCCCCAAGGATCGACTCCAATAAAACCCACGCACAAGAAAGTCTGCCATTGCCCTTCAGCACCTAGCGTGGCACTCTGCCAGGTCGCATTGTGACCTCCGTCGCTAAGAGTCCAAAACCGAAGCAAATTCACGCCGCATTGCACTAATTCCAGCGGAGGCGAAGGTATTCTCTCCATTTCTTCTGCCGAGTGTTGCGGAGGCGGTGGCGGCACAAATGCAAGGTCAAAGACTTTGTCTTTGCTGGTAGGGCGGTTCAAGAGCACCGTGGTCGCTTCCCAGTCGTGCACCACTAGAGAGTGCCAGTCGTCACAGCTGGTGGAGGCCAGGTAACGGCCGCAGGGGCTGAAGCACAAGTGCGTCACGCCGCGGCGGTGGGCGCCTATGAGCGCGACGAGGGACTCTTTGGTGGGCGATCGTTCGCCGAGGGTAGCGGCAGGACTCATCCCGGAGGAGTTCGGCGGCACCGGTGGCTTCAGAGTGTTGCGATAGTCCCACACCAGGATGAAAGGGGTCTTGCCTTGCTGCCCGGTGGCCATGAGTGAGCGAGTAGGGTGCACGGCTGAGCATAAGACTTCATCGGAGTGCTCGCGATGGAACGACATGGTCCGAGAAGAGGCCTGAGATGGAGATCAGAAAGAAAAGAGGAAGAAGATGAGACAATGAATCACAACGAGTAAACATTTAAGCGCGCCAAAAGAAATCTAGTAAGACACAATATAAATTTCCAAAAAGACGAAAAAGATCGAGGTCGTTTCTTGCCTCAAACACTGCTGACACAGCTCCCCCAAAGAAAGTGATGAGCTTCTCGTTCCCGCTCCCTCGTTTCGAGGCTTGTGCAGCTGCTGCGTCAGGATGCATGCCCCAAGGGCGGGCGTATCTAGGGATGAGGAGGGTGGTGATGTTCTGAGGATTATGGTAATAAAGATGAAATAAGAAAAAAAGGTGGCAAGACAGACTCTTCATTTACAACGACACCTCTCTATACATACATCCATAATCGTATTCGTTTACCTCACGCCCTGTCGCACATCCCCTGCTCTATGGCCGTGCATCCATTCGAGCCGCAGAGATCCGGTGGGCTCATCGAGCTTCTCCGGCGGGGGTCGCGACGGCGCCATCGCCACTTTCTGCCACTGCCGCACGGGCGCAAAGTCGTCATTCGAAGCGCGCTCTTCGGCGAACATGAGCTTGGTGCGGTCGTCGATGTTGGCCGCTTCCGCAACGGGCAAACGGCTGAAGTCCTAATATTGTATATGAAAACAAATAGAACACAAATGGGTATAAAACACAAGTACAAAATAGTATTTAATGGTGATGAGAAAGGCTGCATTTCTATACCTCTAGCCTTGTGTTCACACTAACGAAACAAAAAGAAGAATTAGCACCACCAACCTTGGTGTCTCGAAGGTCGTGTGTTTGAGCTCCCGTTAAGACATCCTCAGTGCAAGCTTCATCCAAAGGCGCACCTCCGCTCGTGTCCACCTTCCACTGGCACACAATCCCATCCTCGCGCCCTACCGACATCAATCGCTGGTTGTCACAACTGAACACGACGCCACCGGTGCCGCCGCCGCCGTGGGCTCGGTAATCTGCGCTGCAAGGTTGAGCGCTAGCAGCAGGGTAGCGCCACAGCCGCACTCGACTGTACGAATCGCCCGTCGCTAGGAGTTGGGTAGAAGGTAGGTCCCCTTTCGCGAGATGACTCCTGCAGGCAGCGCGTAAGTCGCAACCGTCGTCATAGGTGCCCCAGCAGCCTTGCGTGGCCCACCCGTAAACACACGAATGCGTGTGCCATTTCACGTCTTTCAAAGTCGCCCATTGGGCATCAGGATCTCGCGATTTCTTTACTTCTTCGCCCCCTCGAGAGCCTTTCGCGATGAAGAATTTGAGGAACCCCGCAGTGTCGCAGGCTTGAATGATGGCCCCGTCTTTCGAGAAGTCGACTCCTCGCACGGCGCCTCGTAAGCCGCGGCATTTTCCAGCACCGATCCATCCGCCGAGGGAACGGTCCTAGGAGGAGGGGTAGTAAAAGAAGGAGAGATTGTTAGTAAAAGAAGGAGAAGAACAGTGAATGAGACATGAGAAAAGAGTGGAAAAGTAATGCAAACAGTTGCGTGTTCTCTTTTCTTATTTGTTTCCTTCTCTATATTAATTCACCTTTACACTCCCGATCCTCTCCCCTTCACTACTCCATTCGCTTCACCTTGGCGTAAATGTAGACACATGTATCGGCGCTCCCGCAGGCCAGCACACTCCCGTCCGGCGAGAAGTTGACACATGTAATGCACTCCTTGGCATCCCTTCCCTCGTGCACCACCGCTAGGCCATGCGCGTGACCGGCTCCGTGATCCCCCGCGTGATCGCCCGCATGGACTGTGCCCGAATGCAGGCCTTTGCCTCGCTTCAACACTAGGAAAGCCCCGTCTTTGACTTGACGATGGGCGGAAGGACCCACGCTAGTGCCTTGACTCGAGTCGTAGCCGAGGCCCACCTAAGAAGGAGAGAGGGAGTTCATTACAAGGAGAGAAAGAGAAGCAGTTCTAGAGTGATACGTAATACGTATATGCACACTAGCAGCCGCTACATTTGTTTCACATCACATCCAATAATATTGATTACCGCGATGAGGTCTCCTTTGGAGCTCCAGGCCACGCATCTCGCCATGGTATCGAGCTCCGCTAGCCCCACACAGCGGTGGTGGTAGGCATCCCACACTCGAACCTAATGTAGGGGGATGATTGTATCATAGGCAAGAAGAGGTGCGAGGAAGAGAGGTTAAGGGAAACAAAAAGGAGAAATATAAACGCGTATACAGTTCTGACATCAAGTCAATTCTAGGTCAAATTCACTGATCTTCCGACAGCAGCCTCTTGATCTCCTACACCTGCCCCTCTTCCTCACATACATACCGTCATGTCCTCGCCCACGGTCACAAACTCATTGGCATTGTTGGGGTTAGCCGACACGCCAAAGACCCGGTGTGAGTGGTGGCCAGTGATGATGGGCCCCGCGTGCATGTCAAACTCTTCCGAATCGTGCACCTCGTGGACCTACATGTAGTTTACAAAGAAGGAATGGGTGTGATAGATAGGCATGAGTGCACTCAAAAGGTAGGCATCATTCAGATGCACACATACATGTGAGACAAGAAGAAAACTACATCCTCAGCACAGCAACTGCTACCTTCTACTGCGTGCACATGTACTCACTTCGGCGGACCAAAACGCCACCAGCAGCTTATGGTTCGGCTCGTCCCACGTGCAGCTGTGCACTAGGGGGTTCTGCGGCCCTAAGAGTGGCACACAGTCGAGGCACCGCCCGAGCTCTAGCTGGGAGTTCCACAATTGCAGCTTGCCATCGGTAGAGCCAGTGATGAGCCCTCCTGCTAGTCCCTGCCTCCGTGCTTCGGGCTCTCGGGCTGGGATCACATGCATCGAGGTGACGGCACCACTGTGGCCCTGTATATAGAGAAGGGGAGCATGGAGTGATATTCAAAAGCGAGAGTGATGATGAATAGGAGATTAAGGCATTGGAAAATGGCAAAGCAAAACAGGAGGGGAATTGCACCTAATATAATCGATTGGAAAAAATGAGACCACACCAAAAAAAAGACACCTAATACCTTGACAGAGCGCAGCGCTGCTCGGCCTTCCCACACGATCAGATGGCCACTGCCGCCGCCCGTCAACAGAAGCTCGGGCCCGAAAGGCCGACAGCACAGCAGCGGCATCTGGGCAGCCTTCTTGCCAAACAGGCCTCGCTCCTTGGTGAAGTGCAGAGCACCCCCCTCTGTACCCGAGGCCCCGGGGCCACCCCCCGATTTGAGCCCTAAAATCGCCCTCTGCCGCAGGGCTTTTTTGGGGTTGCCACGACTCGCCAGGTCTGACGCTTCGGCCTAATATATAAATGCACGAAGGTATGGATGCATGGGAGAGTATTGTGAATGAGCACGTATAAAGAAGAAGGAGAAAGCGAGCAAGAGAATGGGAGAGGTTTCACACAGCAATAAAACCCCCAACAAAATACCTGAGTCCAAAACGACACATGCCCCACACCGCAGGTCACGAATCGTCGATCGTTGGCCCAGCACACGTCTAGGATCGGTCGGACAGCCCCCGCCGCAGTGAACAACAGCCACTGGGACCTCCACGCATAGACTGCCACGCAATGACGGCCCGTGGCGCCCACTAGGAGTAGGAGTATTGGGTACACGCACCAATACATGCAGGCACACAAGCGTTAAAAAAGATATTATGGCGAAGACGACGCACACACTTGTGATGAGGGGCTAAGAAGATAAAAAAGAAATAAGGACCTGAAAGTCATGCTTCATTTTTGTCTCGTCATTGAATAAAAAAGAACTCATTTTATTTTCTGAAGTATTCCCTGAGCATCATATTTACCGGTGGCAATTCGCTCGCCATCGGGCGACCACGCTACATGTGCAATGCCCCCCTGATGAAAGCCTTTCAGAGAGGCCAGCAGCTTGGGGGGATCTTCCGAGGAGCCCGGCGACCACACCAGAACCTTCGGGATGCGGCCTGTTTCGCCGCTGGCTACGAGACAGGGGGTCTCCTGACCTTGCTCGCTGAGAGGCGGGGGAGTCCCAATCCAGACCCGCAAGCAAGTGACGAGGTCCGTGTGGCCGTTGAGATACCTAGTGGCATGACAGGAGAAGATAATGTAGATTCAAATGGAAGTCAGAATCAAAAAAGAACGACGAAAAATTTGGGCACTTCCAATGTAATCAAGGGCCACAACCAAGAATAAGGGGTGCACGTAAGTTAAAAATATGATCAATACCGCTGCCTTCCGAGGTTCAAATCGAGCACTACACAGAGGCAGCCAGCTGGATAGACCACTTCTCCGCTGGCGGTGTAGTTCAAAGTCTGTCGCCCAGCCTTGGAATTGAAGCCGTGCACCCATCTTTGGGTGATAAAGGAGAGGACAGAATCGAGAAGGGAAGAAGGAGCTTACGAGAAGTAGATAGGCTGAAAGTTTGAATGGAAAAGATGCATGCGTTACACTTCCAACCCTCCGTGATTACCATTCATTATGCATTACTCTCAAGGTAAACTACTACAACTCCACTCACTCTAAGCTGAGGTGAGCATCGGGTGCTGAGTCCGGTATAGTCGGAGGGCAGTCAGTGGGCTCTGTGTCGGGCACCACGCCTACCATCCAGGGTGGCTGCGCACAGATGTCCTGAAACAAGCCCCGATCCTCGATCCCCACGCAAGCGCCGCCGCCGGAGTCCAGGTCAGTTGCCGCGAATTCTTGAACCGAGCGAGGCGGCGCGGGCTCTGCTCCATGCATCACCACCTAATATCATATTAGCACAAAAATTATGAAGGAGGAAAGGGGTGTCTCATCCACATTAGGGACCATTCATAAAAAAGAAACACACACTCACAGACACACAAACACAACCACCTCTTTTAATATGTAAGGTTTCATCTCACCAGCTCGCACAATTCATCGAGGTCGCTGGACTTGAGCACGGGCACGTCGAGCTCATCGAGGTCATCATAAAACGACAGCCAAGCCGACAGTTCCGGGCTGGCCTCCGCGTAGGTCAAAAACTCCGCCAAGGTTAAGAAGGGCGCCGATTTGGGGGACAATCGAGCGAGTGCACTGCCGTTGAAAGTGTTGTCTCTCAGGAACGCCGCCGCTGCCACTCGCTTGATGTCTTCCTCCAGAGGCACATCCATGTCGCTCAGTTTGCACAGGCCGCTGGCGGTAGTGCGCAGGGCTAAGGCCAGTTCTTGCGGAGACAAATCTCCTGACTCATCAAGGTCAAACACCCCAAATACGAAACGCGCTTTCTCCGCCGGAGTCATGGAACTCATGACCGCAAACGCAGAGATGAATTCGAGTGCATCAACGAGATCGTTTTCATCGTCATCTAGGGTTGTAAACACCGCCTGTTTGATTTGATGTTGCCGGTTCCGTTAGATACAGTTGGGAGAGGAGTAATGAAGAAACGATTTAGACATTGTGAGGAGCGCAGGAGAAATGCAGCCTAGTTTAAGAATAAGAACGTAACAGTGAAAAACAAGTAGAAAAGAACATCGCGTTGCGAGCCTTATCTAGAAGGCTTGAAAAATTAGCGCCCCCACGCTCGTTCTACCTACAGTTCAAAGTGCTTTCAAGTAACACGAGGGCTGAACGGACCCCTCTAGAAACCACGCATTGCGAGTTGACATAGCACTATGCGCAAGAAACATGACAGGAGCTGTGCGTGAGGGCACCTTTGAGATCAAGTCTAGCTTCTTTTCAGTGTATTCGAGGTGGTCCTTGAGGCAGGTACGCAGGATGAACATGAATTCATCCTGTGTCAAGCCCAGCCCCTCTGCCGTCTCCGAATAGCGCGCGTACAAACGATACACGAGCCTTTTGGGCAAGTTTGAAAAGTGCCGCGATGCAGGCAACAGCGGCGCGCGGCCAAGCGTCTGGCCCATGTCTTAGATTTTAAAATGCACCTCTAGTAGCTCAGCGCTCAGCGGCAAAAGCGGTTTGGGATTTGGGAGTTGGGAGTATTTGGAAATGTTGGCACCAGAAAGACTTAACACCCAGATAAAAAATTGTATTCAGAATATTTTAGAAAAAAAATCACCAGTTACCGTCACCAGTCACCCTGCTTGCTGTGCTTAGTATTGTGTATTTATTAAATCATAATGTTGTAGAGGACAGAGGCCGAAAAGAGTTTTCGAACACGTGAATATCCCACGCAGGAAGCTCATAACAAATATACATATATGTATGCGTTTAATATGGTTATAAGTGGAGTTATTATTTTCCTCAGTGTGCCTTCATGGGTAAATAGAGCCAGCGCTTATGCGCGTTAATCCTCCGGAGGTACAAAACAGACGGCGCCAACACAAAGGATACCGAGCAACTATTCGCACAAGCCACCCCTTACTAATTACGAGGGTTAATCACACCTAATACTTGTAGCCCCTTCCATTATACAAAATATCAATCAGATTTGACACTTGTGGCGACTTCTACTCCATTTTTGACGCGATGAGTGCGATAAGAACACCCCAAAGACGCGTCGACTTTAAAGACGTCCCTCAAAGGACCCTATGCAGGGCTCACGCCAGCTCCGACTTATGTTATTACTCACATCATGAACCTCTTGCATATATATTAGCTGGCGTGAGCCCTGCATAGGGTCCTTCTGGAGAATTCCCAGCGCGCGACGATTACAATCGTGCTGAAAGATGGTGAAAGAATCTGTGGTGGGTGCAACAAACTAGAAGGCGTAAGTTCAAATTTCATCGGCTCTACTTTTACGTTGGCTATGCTGCTTCCATCTTTTTGCGCACTGTCCACTAATATTGCTCACAAGGCTTGATCTATTAAATAAGGTATATCGCCGCCGGAAGCTGTATGGTGAGCTAATTGCACGATTTACGACCAGAACAGGTTCCGAAATCGTACACCCAGTCCTTTAAAGAATGTCTACTTTCTGGCCAAATCGTCGACCGTGGTTATGAGCTTCCTGCGTGGAATATCCACGTTTTCATAAACTCTTTTCGGTCTGTATCCCCTGTAGCACTGCGATTTAATACACCCATATCTTTTAATAGTATATCGGTCACCACGAAGTACATATGGCTTTATGGCACTTGTCCTCTTTGTTGTAGCTGGTATGCTGCTTGCTGTTTTTATGTTCCTTGGGGTTATTAACTCAATTAAAGGACTCAGTCAGTGAGGTAAGGCGCGAAAAATATTTATGTATGATCCAGTTCAAGTTTATGTATTGTGCACAAAGAAAAAATCTCAGGGACCTCAGGCATGCTCCTTTGTAGTGCAGCCACAAGAAAATGAAAAATAGGCTCAGGTTGCAGAATCCTCGATGAGTGTACGCAAAGCACGATTTGGAATGACCAATGTGTGTGGTAATTCTTCATTGGTCTACCAAGAAAAGGAGTAAAAGAGATAAGCGTGTGAAAAGCAGGGAGATTTAAAATTTAAGCGGGCTGAGGATTCGAATGAGTAAGTTTATCTGAATAATGAAAGATTATTTGGTTCGTGACAGAGCGCTTACCTTCGGAGAACGTCGACTTCGTTTGAACCACTTAAGAATCGCTTCGTGCTCATAGGTGTGCCCATCTGCTGCAATTACCTATCAAAAGAAACGCAATTCAAGTATTAACTTTGTTAAACTGAGAAGTGAAAGCCTGGAGGGTGATATGAGAAGAGCCTATGAACAAACGAGGCTCAGAGTAGTACCTACCGGATCTCGCATGACTTCATAGGTGATCGCACATAAGAATTCATGGGGCTGTCGCTGCGAGGCAGGAACACCATCAGTGTCTCTCTTTGAAGGTTGAGGCGCATCTCGAGGGCTATGACTCGAGGCATGAGGCACTGAAGGTGCTGATGCATCTTTGCTAGGGACATTGCTCGACGAATCTGGCACCTCCCAACGCCGCTCGCCCATAGTAGGCGGCAAATTTTGCACATGTAAAAGGTGCCCAGGCGTCTGAGGGAAGGCCCCAATTCTAGAAGGCGGCGCGTTAGAAGAAGGTACTGTACTCGAGGATGATAACACTCCAGTGGTAGACGACGAGCCTCTAGTAGATGGCGCTGATCCCGCAGCAAGATTCTCAGCACGGTGAAGTTCCTGCGCTGAAGATCTAGCTCGCTTTTGCGAAATACTTGAAGAAGACGAAGAAGATGAGGATGAAGACGAAGAAGAAGACGAAGCTGGAGATGCAGATGGAATGTCATGATCACCATCCTCATCGGAGGAGGAGTCAAGCACATGATTCCGACGGCGCTTTCGCCCTAGCGAGCCACCTGAATGAGCGCTAGAGAGCTTCGCACGTGCTGCTGTTCTCCTTTGGGGTGGTGCAATGGCACTTCCTTCGTCGCCACTATCGTCGTCACAACCGCTTCCTTCGTAACTCTCAGTACTTGCATCATCCCATTCTGCCTCGGAGTCTTCACTGTGGTGATCTGCCAATGTCCCTGTAGAAGGCAACAAGGACGACGACGACGACGTTGGTGTTGGTGCAGCAGACGATGAAGAAGGAGCTAGCACACGCTCGTGTGGTGGCTCCTCCATTCGATGGTTTGCACTCGCCCGTAAAATGAGGTGGTGGCGTTCAAGATAATCGCGCATGGCTCCTCGGCCGACAGACGCGCCAAATAAATTACGTAGTGCAGCATCGCATGTCAATGTAGAAGCATGCCCCCCTTGGCCGAGGCAGCCTCGAGATACGGCATACCGCCTCACAACTGACGTTACTTCTTTCGATGAAACCAAGAGGCGATAAGTTAGGCTTGAGCTGGAAGTGCCCTGTGAAGCTAACGAGGAAGGCTTAACTTTTCGGCAAGAGGCGGTGTAGGTTGGGGCGTAGGTTTGAAGAAAAGTTGTAAGGAGATCTGACGTCACGAACACACGAGATGGATCATCAGCTGACGAGGCTCCGGCTGGAGGGCCAGAGGATGTTGCATAGGGCGTTGAGCCCAAGTGTTGCGCTAGAGCAGAGGCGACACTGGAAAAATCAATAGTACTGCGACCAAACACCTGCGGCGGCAATCATGAATATTGGCATAAATCAAAGCATTCTTCTTCTAGGATCACATCTTTCAATTTTGAAAAACATGCATATCAAAGATACTGCACGGACCTCTCGCATCACATTGTTGCATAGAATAACGCGCCCATTTGAAGGATCTTGTAAGTTGTGTGCTTTCGCATAGCTCCAGAGCCGGGATGTCGCTTCACCTCTTGACAATCGCAGCCCACTAGTGCCGCTTAAAAGCCTTGAGAGGCCAGGCGAGCAGTACAAGGGTGGTGGCGGAGCACGCGGTGTCGCCTTGCGTTTCCTTCGCTTCTGAGAGCGCAATACAGAACATCAACTGTGTGATTTCATCCACGATTTCCTCTATATAAATACAATAATTGTCAAAATGCACCTTGCGTCGCACGCCGGGCATATCGTCACCACCGAAGCTAATACGCAACTGGCAGCGTTAAAAGTCAGAGAATTACTTATTAGATCAGCAGCAGCAGCCGAAGCAATAAGCTAAGGAAAGCGTTTAAAGCCGAAACCCTAACTGCTGCTTCACTTGCTGCGTTGTAGCTCCTTAGAAGTAATGATAATAGTAGTCGTACTATTTTGTAGCAGTTCAGCTCTTCAGCTCTCGGAGCTAAAGCTAGTGCTGTTGGCTGTAGCTACAACATGCTACACTGTACAAGCTACATGCTACAAATGCTACTCGAGTATACTCGAGACTCGAGATCTCGAGATGTGAGAGGCTACAGGGGCCAGCTTTAAACTGAAAAATTAGCGAAATATGTTGCCCCGCCCGACCACATTGTTCATTGGACTCAAAGACCGCCGAGTTGTTGCTATGGCGCGAATGGGAGGGAGAGAAAGGGTTTTCTAAAAGACATGCGAAGTTTCACCCCCCAGCCCCGTACCCGCCACATGCCACATACACAGAAGCAAGTGCTCCTCCGGACAGGGGGGCAGAACACACAACACAACGAGAAGCTATTATTAAGATTAGTATAGAGAGAGGCTTAATTCCTTGCCTACAACTACAAGAAGGCTCCCTACTCCCTACCTTCGAGAGAACTACACCTACGTGGTATCCACCTTCGTATAAAGTCAAACAGTTGTGTGAATATGGAGATATGGAGACGGAGACGGCGAGTGCGTTAGAGTACGAGGTCCTGTTTTTATTGTCCCTGGCACTCGGCTCAGTTATCACTTGGCACCCCCCAAAACCGGAAGTCTATGGACCGAATAACAAAATGATCAGCTTCCAACAAGCGGGTTTGAACGATTTAGGCGCAGGCGAAAATCAAAGGATCCTTCGTGTGCCCCTCTCATCAACCCATATGTCTATCTCATCTCTTACCAAACCCACGAAAGTCTTTGCTTTCGGGTGTCTTACTCGACGACGACGACGACGGGGGCCTTTTGTTCGTTGATGTCGACGAAGCTTCAGTTGCTACTGCTGTTGCTTCGTCCTGGTACCGTTGTGCTGCCTGCTTCGCCTCTTCCGCGGCTCGAGCTACTTCTGCCAGCAACTTTTTGGCAGCTGCCTCCTTCTCACCGGCGGCCGCCGCTGCCCGCCTCGCGCGCTCTGCGTTGGCCTCCATCTCAGCTAACCGACTGTCAATGGCTTTGGTGGGAGGCTTCACTGCTGTTGCCGAAGGAGTAACTGTCACTCCACTGCCAGCAGCAGCGCCACTACCATCAGCGCTATCGTCAATTCTTCGAGCCCCACTGCTCCTTCTTGCTTCAAGCACTCGAGAGGAAGCCGCTTGCGTTGCAGCCTTCAGTTTCGCCTCTACCTGGTTCTTGGCCTCTTCTTCGCGTAAAATCACGGTTGCTCGCTCGGCTTCAGCGGCCGCTGCCACCTGCTCTCGAGACTGCTTGGCCTGGGCCAGCCACGCCCTCCCTAGCTTCTGGTCCTCGAGATCCGCAGCGTGCTTCGCTGCGTTCGCCTTCATCGTGGACGCCTGTTGCGCGAGTTCCTCTTGCTGCTTCAAAACCAGTGCTTGGCTCGAGGCGAGCTCTACCTGGGCTTGCTGTAAAGCCTCTCGCACTTCGCTGACTTTGCTTTTGCCCCGACCATGCACCGACGAGAGCTTCACTGCGAAGTCCTTGCGCAGGGATGCTTTCTCTTGCGCTGCCAGTGCCATCGCTTGCTTCATCTCTGCTTGCATCTGCGCTCGTGCCGCTTCTGCTGCTTCTTTTGTGGCGCGCATGCTAGCGGCTTCGGCTACGCTGCGAGCTTTGTGGACCGCTTTCACTTTGTCTTCGTTGGCATGGGCCTCTGCGCGCTTCTTTTCCTTCTCCAATTGCAACACTTTCCTGTTGGCAGACTCGCTCGCTTTCATGTTCTCTTCTTTGCTGTTCTCGAGGTCCACTTTCAGTTTGGAAGCTTCTTTCTCGACCTGCTCCAGTTTGGCTTTCACGGCAGATAGCTCTGCTCTGAGCTGTGCTTCAGCAGCTGCCACCTTGGTGAGTTGCGCCTAGAGAAGAGAGGAAAGACAGAGACAGCAAGGATTTACAGAACACAAATTGTCAAAGAGTGACGGAATGTGGTTATGGTCTTATTCGGTAGTCAGTCGGTTGTAACAGCAGCCATTGTAAGTCTATAGCACCAAAAAGAGACACAAAACACTGCACCCATACCCCAAGCCCCTCAAATCATCACCTCCGTCTCTGCAGCCTTTGATGCTGCCTGTTCCTGGAGTGCTTTTGCTGCTGCGGCGTCTAGCTTTAGAGTGGCACCTTCCGAGGCTAGCTTTTGAATCTGCAGCTGAGCTGCCTCCACGCTCAAGCGAGCTTCCTTTGCATCACTGGCATTGGCGGCAAGTTCCTGCGAGAGGCGACTGGAGCGCGCTTGAGCATCTAAGAGTTGCGATTCAGCGGCTTGTTGGGAGACTTCCAGTTCCGCAGATCGGCGCTCGTGCCGGGCCTTTCGTGAGAATATGTATATATAGAGAGAGACAGAGAAGATGAGGACGCCTCAGTGAGAACAGTTGAGATGAAAGGAAATGAGGTACCTCTACAGAAACTATACCATAGAAACAAGCTGCTACACTTTAATACGCACCGACTCTTCTTGCGCTGTCTTGGCTCGTTCCTCCGCAGCTGTTTGCGCTGCCTTAGCCTCTTCCGCCTCCACACGTGCTTTCTCCACCTCTTCCACTTTCAACGCTAGCTCCTTCGTCAAGCGATTCTTCTCTACTTCCTGTGCCGCTGCTGCTGCTGTAACCTCTGTGGCCCTGGCGGTGCCCTCAGCCACAGCAGTCTTGCTGTTGAAGAGCATAGTGGGGGTCGTCGGTGTTTTCGAAGCCGGTGCGAAGAGCTGATTGGTCCATTGCTCTAAAGACCCGAAGGCGGCTACTTTAACTGACGATTGCACAGATGGTGGCGGTGCCAGGACCAGAGGCTTCACAAGCATAGAGGAGGTTTCTTCTGCTCCAGTAGCATTACTTGAGCCCACGCTACTTATTGCTCCTTTCTTCGCCGCTGCTTTTGTTTCTTCCTCTAAGCGCTTCGCAAAGTCATTTTCCAATTGTTCCTTTTCTTTGGCCATTTTGGCTCGTTCTTCTTCCAATTGTCGTGTGGCCTCGTCGTGTGCCGCCTTCACTTGT
>Ga0307930_1001665_pt1 | contig 17527 bp, 16 predicted proteins | sample OrgLakmetageno46_FD_203161 | JGI IMG/M metagenome (GOLD analysis project Ga0307930, IMG submission 203161) | Saline water microbial communities from Organic Lake, Antarctica - #46 | ecosystem: Environmental > Aquatic > Non-marine Saline and Alkaline > Saline | place: Antarctica: Organic Lake...
TCATGTACGGAGTTAATTTAAACGTGTTAGCGGAAAGGCGTGCCGCGTTACACTTCAAGGCGACGCGACTACAAGCCCGTGCGGTGGATGCTGCGTCAATATTATACTTCTATTACGTATCTATATATAAGTATATGCCATAGCAGGATAACGCTTACTCCAAGCTCAAGCACACACCAGGAAAAAAGAAAGAGGGAACTTAGAACAAGACTCTCGGTCCTAGGCCGTTGCCTACCCACTTCTATATGCGGATGCCAAGGAAAGAGGAAACCGAAACCCAACACCCGTCTGTGCCTATGCCTATGTGCATTGACCTACTGACTTTTATTTTTGAGATCGCAATTGCACATAACACCAGCGCCACGAAATTACGAAGAAGAAAAGGGCTACTTCTGAATTACAGTAATCCTATGACGCATTACAACCAGCGCAATCAAGTAGCCATCGATCCACGATCCACGTCTATCCTCATCAGCAGGCCGTAAGGAGTGAGTCATTTAGTGCCCCACGCAAGGCGCCTAGACGTGCACAGGGGCAGTGCCTTCCCAGCCCTCTCCGATGTTAAACGACACGCTCACACGCACGTTGTCAGCACTGGCGCGCGCTACTTCGGGTGCTGCAGCTCCTGGAGATGCATCGTTTACTAGTGTGTTGGCGGGTGTGTTGGCGGGTGTGCCTACAGGTGCACTTGTGGATGAGGATGTGGATTTCCGTGCGCCAGCATCTCCATCCTCCGTTTGGTCGCGTGAGACGGGGGAATTCTTCGGTACAGAATCAGGCAACCAGTCGACGCTGTGCACCAGCCACGACGGAAAGAGAAGGAGGTCGCCAGGCTGGGGGACGTGACGGGCCACTGCCGAGAAAGGCGGGGCAGGAAGATCATTGGGTAGGCGCAAGTTGAGGTGCGGAGACACGCCTGGGTGCCAGCACGACATAGAAGGCTGAGACACACAGTATTTCGATTCCACTTAAGTCTTGTCGTTGGAGACAAGAATACTTTTTGCTCGAAGAAAATATAGAGCCAGCAGTAGGACGAGACGAACTATTGCTCAGAAGAAACACAGCAACGTGTGTAAGAAATCGGAACTGTGTGCCTAAGTATCACATCACCTCTTGGGTCGTAAAACGTGATTGCGTGGCTGGCGCCCGACGGCACTGCTGCATAATACACGGCCGAAAGCCGAGCGTCCAAGTGAGCATGCATAGCATGTCGAGTGGCGTCGTCACCATTCGAACTAGCACTACGGTCTGAAGCACTTGTACTTGTAGAGCTCCTTTCAAGACCACCACTCGGGCTTTTCGCAGATTGAGAATGAGAAGGAGGTGGGCCCTGGTGCACTGACAACCACCCATACATGAGCGGATCCTCGTAGCTTCTTGATGAGTGGGCAGCATTACGACAGCTGCCACCGTTGTCGTTGCTACCACTGCGGTAACGGCTACTATCGCTGTTATCGCTATCACACGAATGCTTGCTTTCTGGGGCAATGTCTTCTTGTTGTCTTCTACTGCTGCCGTCCTTAGCTGCAGAATTCTTGAGAGGGCTGGTAGGAGCCCGCACAGTTTTAAACGCCGCCTGTAGCGTGGGGTTTTCGTGCACTACGCGTCTGACTGTGGCTACTACAGACTGCCACGCAGGGGAACTAGCGAGCTGAGGCCAACCTGTGGCATGCGCCTGCAAAGCTTGCGCAGATGCCGCTGACGCATGCGCCATTTGATACTCGAAAAACTGGTTGTTGGAGCTTAGAGGGCCATGCACCTACAGGTTTTACGGGTATTTGGGTGAGAGGAGGGTTCCGTATAAAAATGAGGAAGACATATTCCGACAGATGAAGCCAGCCTTCCTTTTTATGCCTCTAAAAAGCAACATATGGCATGCATTCTTCAGGTTTTTTTTTCACATTCTAGGCAAGCTATAGACGCTGTCGTGACCTTAAACGGTAAATTGGGCGCGCATGCAACACACGCACCTCGTCCGTGAAAGTGCCCTCCGCGTGAGCGTCCCTGTATCCCTCCAATGCCAAGTCCACCAGGGCAGCGTCGTCAATTGGTGCTTGCTTCCAAGCGGCCAAGAGGGCAGGCACGCGCACGACTACAACTGGCGTGGCAAAGAGCGACACAGTCTCCACAGCTGCTGCCGCTGCTGCCTCAACTGCTGCTGCTGGAGAATCTTCTGGAACCTTGGCATCTTGAAAATTTGATTCTTTTCGTGGTCTCGTAGACACGGAAGATGAGGGATGTCGGAGGCCTACTGCAACGTGCTCCTGACCTAGCGCACAATGCCACGCACTCCCGTTGGCCATAGCCAGAGCCTGCTCCCACCTAAGGTTACCGCGTGCCAAAAAGTGCCAACAGTAGATGAACAGAGAAGGGTTGCCTCTCTTGATAAACATGACGCACACACACTACGAAAACTTTACCCACGAGATAAACTAACATTATTCTACTAATCTTTCCCATTACGACCAATCTCTGCTGAATCATCACCGGCTTGGTGTTGTTTGAGCCTCGAGCTGTCCCACGCGCCGCACATAAACGTTTGCAAAACCAGGGCTACTTTGGCCATCCTCTCCTTTCCTTGGTGGGTCTAGCGCTAAGGCTGCCCGCCACGCAAGCAGTGCTTCTAAAGGCCGCCCAAGTTTCATCTATAGACGAGAACGAGCCAGGAAGACATTTTTGTTATACTTAATATACACCTTGCGTTCTTCTTTGAGATTAGAATTGAAATAAAGTAGGATACGAGCCAGATGATTAGAATTGGCCAAGCCAGACTGCAAGATCTCCTACAAAAACTCCATGAAGGCAAAGCGCAATCCTGACGAGGATCATATCGATTTCCATAGACCTCAAGAAAGCCTCTACATCCGCCTACCTGGACATCGCCGAGAGAGGCAAGAAGCTTAGGGTCGTCGTTAGTGAGGCATACAGCAGCCTGGAGCAGCTTTTCTGCAACCCTGTTGATAAACAAGCCATTTGTCTCATGAAACGAAGGCTCCATGGAAGCGACAGAATGCGCAAGATGAATCGTACCAGAAGTCTCCCGTATCACGCGCGTGTTCAAACGCAACGTGAGCAAGAGATGATGCTTGTTGTGCGTTCTGCAATTCAAAAGTAGACACGTCGCCAGCAAACCCAGCCGCTGTCGCCAGGCATATGCTGCAGACGACTTTGAAGACGTACTGGTGGCGCATGATCCTAATGATTTCAAAAACTGTCGTCGATGTATGCTAGTTTACGGCTTCACGCTTACAAGACAAATCGAGATGAACGCAGTCATCTTAGAGGTGCCAATTGAATATATAACACTCTTAGTTACAAATGATTCAATCTGAAGATACTTCTGAGCTTATGAGTGATGACGGCCAAGACAGACATTTTTTCTCTGCTTTTTGAAGCTGCTTTGAAGCTTTGAAACAAGAGAAGTGGGACACTAATATAGTATTACAGGGCCACTTCACCACTTCTCCGACTGGCTCCGGTAGTTTCAGTCATTCCATTTCCGAGAGGTGTGCCCATCGCTTCTGACCACCCTTGGGCGAAAGCTAGGACAGGCGCGATGATGCTGGCTAGGCTATTTGCGGGCCTACTCGCTTTCACTCCTGTGAATGCAGTTGACCGCTCGAAGTTTCGCACGTGCAAAGACACAGGTTTTTGCCGCCGTCATCGGTCGGCTGCGGAGCCCAAGTTTTCAGTTCTGAAGGACAGCGTGGTTACGCACGGAAATGCTGGAGTCACCGCGCTGCTGCAAGGCGAACAGTTGGAGTCGCCTCCTTTGAAGCTGACAATGAAGTTTTATGACACGGGCGTTTGCCGCATGCAGGTATCCATGGCTAGGGTTCACTGCAAGCTTTAATTTATCGTGGCATCGTGGCAGCTGCTTTTTCAAACAAACCCTTCCATTCCTCATTTTCCATTTCACAGGTTCGCGAAGCAAACCCTGCAACTCCACGATGGGAAGCACCCGACATCGTGCTCGAAGACCAGCTCACTCTAGTAGAACCCCGGCTGATGGCGGCTGATGAGCCGTCGCCCGTGGGTGCTGCGGACGCCCTGAGCATCGAGTGAGTTTGGTCGAAGCTTTAGTGTGCTCATGCGAACGACCATAAGGAAAGAGAGTATTATCGAAGACCGAGCAAGAGAGTGTGAGAGAGAGGCATAGAAGGCACATCGACGTTTAGAAGCCACGAATGCGCATATCTCACGAATGGTCTATTGTCTCTCATCCCAGTCTGTGTGTAACTCTTTTCATCAAGGTACCTCCCTGGCCACGTACTCGTAATGTCGTACTCGCCTTTTACGGCAACCTTGTACCTCGACGGAGAGGCTGCCGTCGTGGTGAACGGCGACAACAAGATGTTTTTCGAGTACCACCGCTCGCGGCAAGGCGCGCCAGCCTTAGGCCACGGCGCAGACAATGAAGTCACGGACAAGCACCAGGGCAAGAAAATTGTCGGCTACTGGGAAGACGGTGCGTCACTGAATGTTCTTAAGGAGGGGTTTTTGGTGAAGTTAGAGGTGCCTTATATCCCATGAATATTGAAGAAGACAGGGCAGTCTACCACTGCAATAAACGTACACCCTTGTGACTCTTTTTTTCAGGTTTGGCCATTTATGAGGACGGCAGCCGCGAGGAGAAAGCCGCCACCAGTGAAGTTGAAAGCGTTGAAGGAGGCAGCAGCGGCGGTGGCGGCGACGGCGACGGTTTTTGGGAAGAGTCGTTTGGAGGCCACCGCGACTCAAAGCCTTTAGGCCCTGCGGCCGTGGGCGTCGACGTGGCCTTCCCGGGCTCGCGCCATTTGTACGGTTTGCCTGAGCATGCCTCGTCCCTGGCGCTGCCCACTACGGCGGGCCAGCAACCGCACTACTCGGAGCCGTACCGGCTGTACACATTGGACGTGTTCGAGTACGAGCTGGACGAGCCCATGGCCCTTTACGGGGGCATTCCCATGGTGCTCAGCCACACCGCCGACCGCACCGTAGGGGCGTTTTGGTTCAACCCGTCGGAGACCTTCGTGGATGTTGAGCAGCGCGCGGCGGCCTCGGACAACAACAACAAAGACTCAGCGTCCACGCATTGGATCAGCGAAAGCGGGATCATGGACTTGATGCTCTTGCCGGGCCCTTCCCCGAAAGACACCCTCCGCCAGTTCACCCAGCTGGTGGGGACCCAGGCCTTACCTCCCATTTTCGCGCTGGGCTACCACCAGTGCCGGTGGAACTACAAAGACGAGCGGGACGTGGCGGCGGTGCACGCGAAGTTCGAAGAAATCAACTTCCCCTACGACGTGCTCTGGCTGGACATTGAGCACACCGACGGGAAGCGCTACTTCACGTGGGACAGCGCCTTGTTCCCCAACCCAAAAGCCATGATTGAGAAGCTGGCCGCGCAGGGCCGGAAAATGGTGACGATCATTGACCCCCACTTGAAACGGGACCAAAACTACTACATCCACAGCGAGGCCACGGCGAAAGGGCTCTACGTGAAGTCCAAAGACGGCACCGACGACTACGACGGCTGGTGCTGGTGCGTGTTGCAGCACATCAAGGAGACCTGTGCATGAACATATCTTGTCAGCGATGCAAAAGATTTAAAAGCTTTCTCTCGTCCTTGCATTTTTCTCTTCGAAACCTCCTTGTTGTCTGAGTCCTCCCCGAGGTCATGCTCCTTTTTGTGTGTGCGTCGATACTTGGTCGGTCAGTTTTGTGTACTCCCACTATTATGTCATTGCGCCTCAGGCCGGGCTCCTCCTCGTATTTGGACTTCACTGCGCCCCACGTGCGGGCGTGGTGGGCCGAGCAGTTTGGGTTGGACAAGTACATTGGGTCCACCCTGGACTTGTACACTTGGAACGACATGAACGAGCCTTCGGTGTTCAACGGACCGGAGGTCTCCATGCCCAAGGACGCCAAGAACTTGCAAGGCATCGAGCACCGGGAATGGCACAACCTCTACGGGATGTACGTACACTTTGGGACAAGTGTGCTATCATGCACACAGAACGAATTTGTCATGAAGAATGATTGTTTTTTCCAATTCAAATCCTGAAGTTTTTTTTAAAACCTTTTCTCCTTTCTCCAGCATTGAAACAATAAAATATTTTGATTATGAACACCCTGGTAAAATATTACATGGCATCTTCCTAATACCTTTTTGTCTGGTCTTCCTTCTCTTCTGCAGGTACCAGCAGCGCGCGACTGCCGAGGGGCAAGTGCAGCGGTCCGGGGACCTCGACTTGCGGCCCTTCGTGCTCAGCCGGGCGTTCTACGCAGGCTCGCAGCGGTTTGGCGCCATTTGGACAGGCGACAACAAGGCCGAGTGGTCGCACCTGCGGGCGGCTGCGCCCATGCTGCTGAGCATGGGGCTTGGCGGCCTCACGTTTGCGGGCGCGGACGTGGGGGGGTTCTTTGGCAACACCGACTCGGAGCTGATGGTGCGGTGGATGCAAGCGGGGAGCTACACGCCGTTCTTCCGAGGCCACGCCCACCATGATGCCAAGCGCCGCGAACCCTGGATGTTTGGGGAGCCCACCACTTCGATGATTCGCAACGCGGTGATGGCGAGGTACGCGCTTTTGCCGTACTGGTACACGCTGTTCTACGAAGCTTCCAAAAACGGGGTCCCCACCATGCGGCCACTGTGGTTCGAGTACCCCACGGACGAGGCGACCTTCAAGATGGACGACCAATGGCTGGTGGGGAGTGACATTTTGGTCAAACCCGTCACCTCGCCCGGAATCACCTCCACCGAGATTTACCTCCCGGGCAACGAGCTCTGGTATGACGTGGACACCCTTTCCCCCCTTCAGGGGCCGGGCAAGGTTCAGGTGGCGGCGCCGCTGGAGAAAGTCAGCGCGTTCCAGCGTGGGGGCAGCGTCGTGCCCCGCAAAATGCGCCTGCGCCGCTCGGCGAGCCTGATGGTGCACGACCCTTACACCCTGTACGTGGCCCTGGACTCCAGCGCCCAAGCCAGTGGGGATTTGTACCTCGACGACGAAACCACCCACGCGCACTTGCACTCACAGGCCATGAGTTTGCGTCGGTTTACGTGGTCCTCCAACGGGGTGCTCAAGGGAGAAGCGCCCGCAGGCGTGCCTTCCAACTTCAAGCCCGACAACCGCTGCGAGCGCATCGTAGTGGCAGGCCTCCAAAAGGCGCCGCGCAAGATTACGCTCACGCCGCAAGGCCAAGAGCCACGCGAGCTCACGTTCGAGTACGACGCCGCGAACCGTGTCCTTACGGTGCGCAAACCCGACTTTTTGGTGGTGGAGAATTTCGAAATGGCGTTGCTGGATTAAAGGCGAGGCGATTTCTTTGGGAAGTTACCTCACAAATCCCGCGAGATTTACCAGACCATGAGGGTCTTCTCGAGCCAACTCAAGCCGCTACGAGAGAAGTTCGCTCGGCGGTTTGGGTGCTGAATATTTAGTAGTAGCATTTATCCTTCTTTCTTTTGCTTTTTGTGTGTTCTCGTTTAAGGAACCACGGCGAATTATTAATCAATTAGTCAATTAAATTATTGTTTAAGTTGAAGTTACTTTTTGAGCTGCAATATGTATTATATAGCATCGCAAGTATATTGGGTTTATAAAATATTGAATTGCATTCAAAAAAATAGCAAATGGCCTTATCTCTGTCTGGTCAATTAACACCGCGTATCACGTACCCCGCTTATTAGCCGCTTACATTATATTTTCATCATATATTTTGACTATTTTAGTTTTGGTTGGTGTCAATGCTCCTTCTTTTGCTTTATCAACCAAGTGCACAGTGAACATCGCAGCAAGGCCACTAAATCACTTGTCACCCCGCACCTCAACACTGATCTGTCTCTATTTCGACTTCCAGCTCATGCCACAACATACACCTTGCTCTTGGAGAAAAGCTTCTTTGCGTCCTCAATTTCTCGGAGTTGCTGCTCGAGTTCTTCTTTCCGTCTCAGCAAGCTCGGTGTTGTGGACCGCAACGGAAGCTTAAAGAGCTGGCTCGACACGTGAGCCTCGTTTTCTTTCAGCGTTTGCAGGGTGTCCAGCCTTTCTTCCTCGGGCATGAGCACCATGCCCGCGGGGCAGTTGGGGTCGGGCATGGCGGCCTGCTTGCGCGCTTCCGCCTCAGCCCACTCCTCGTTGCGGTCTTTGATGTACTGCGGCACGGCGCCAAAGGACTCGTGCCGGTGCGTGCTGTCGGCTTTGCCTTTCCGCGGCGACTCCATCGTGCGCGCAGCGGTTCTGTTTTCTGCGATGAAGTCTTTGGTGGGGCGCGGAAGTTGAGGTACTGCAGCAGGTCTAGGTACTGGCGGCTTGGTCGACTCCTTGCGCGGTGACCAGTCGCGCGGCGAATTCGTTCGCTGCTTGGCTGCTAAGCGCATGTCGAGCGCTCCCTTTCGCAGGAACCCACCTCCGCTGCTGCTGTCATCACCGTGAGGCTGGGGCCGCCGCGGCGAATGAATGCCACCATTGTTGCTGGGCCGCCGGTTCTGTAAACCTTGAGCTTTTACTTTTTCGCTCGCTTCATTGATTCTGGACTTTACGGCCTTGAATTTGTTAAGCTTCCACGCGTCTGGCTGCTGCTGCGCTTCATCCTCAAGGCGTTGCCTGTTCTCGGCAGCTTTCTCCCTCAAGGCTAATACATTGTCACGTGCATGGTTCTTGGGTTCAATGCCCTTCGAGCGCATGGCGCCCCGAACCCCATCGACCGGATTTAAAAATGCTGAGACCGACGTCTTGCCATAGTGATGAGATCTGTATCGTTCGCTTGACTGTGCCATCGGATAATGGCTATGGGCAGCAGCGGCAGCAGCAACTTGATACAGTACCGCTTTCAAAAGTTCGATGAGAACTGTTAACTGCCAGCGCTGTCAATTTGGACAAAGCGAATCATCACACAGCCAGCCGAGCGAGCCTAGCTAGCCCTAGCCAGCAGCCAGCAGCCGAAAGCAGAAAGCTAGCCACAGCTGAAGCTAACTACAAGTAGCTGACCTCAAGGCTCTAGCTACCGAGCTAGAGAGTCTTATCACACCCAATCTATAACATACATAGCGTCAAATTGGTTTAATTATGTAAGGCGTTGAGAGTTGTAACAGACAGGAAGAATTATTCATGGCAGCCGTAACTCCGGATAATGTAAACGAGCAAGACGGGCTGCAGCCAATGCAGCGGCTTGTCGAAGACGATGAGCCCGAAGCGTCTACCGAGCCCCTTCCATCTCCCCTCACGCCAGAAGAAATCAGAAGCTTTACGGAGAATGGTTACGTTCTCCTGAAAGGTGCCTTTACGCGAGAGGCAGCGGCAGCCGCAAGAGCTTGCCTCTGGGACCGCATCGTTGCGGACGGCATTACTCGCAACCCAGCGACCTGGACGCGGCGACACGGCATCGCAGAAGTGTATGGAACAGACGGTACTGCCCCATGGGACGCAGTCATTACGCCCAAGCTGCGTGGGGCCATTGACCAACTCTGTGGCCAAGGCCGCACCGGCCGTTTTGGGTGTGGGTGGTGGGTGGTTACTTTTCCGGAAGTCGCGGAGCCGCCGAGCGGCGTCGACGGAAAGTGGTACAATGACGCCACTTAAAGTGGATGTTCTCCTGCAGACAGACCAATGTTGTACTTCTTGTATGTTCCCGCTGCTTTCTCTCCATACGCTGACATGAACCATCCAAACTAAACTCACTGATGCAATTGACGATCCAGGCACGTCGATGGCTTTGGGTACACTCACCACGTGGACAGTCCTGAAATCGGCTTGTTGCCCATCTTTCTGCTCAACGACCTCGGGCCGGGCGACGGAGGCACCTTGTTGGCGTCTGGCTCGCATCGCACTGTGGCTGAAATTTTGTGGACCCATGAGGGTGTAGGTGTAGAAGGCAGCAAACTCTCAAGCTTAGCGAGAAGACGCCTCGACGAATCAACGATTGTGGAGGTCAACGGCAGCGCAGGTTCATTCATTACTTTAAAAGCAACAAAGATACCTCAACCATTTTACCTCAGCACCCTTTATGATATTTCTAGTTCATCTCAAGCGAAAGCTCTCTATACTTGAAGTGCTGACGTGCACTGAAAGACGTTCCTTTTTATATATTTTCATCCCAGGAGATGTGATGCTAGCGCACCCTTTCTTGCTCCACGCGAGGTCCAAGAACTTGGGCCAGTTCGGTGTGGAGTCTGTGCGCTTCATGTGCCACCCCGCGGTGCCGCTCCGGGCGCCCATGCAGGTTGGGCGCGACTGCCCTGCGGATGGCGCAAGCAGCACTCCCACGCCCGTGGAGGCAGCTATTGTGAAGGTCCGCCCAGAGGAGCCTCCCACCCGAGAAGCCCGCGAAAATGCGCTGGAAGAAGCGAGCATGCTCAAAACAATGGGTTTCGGCAGTTTTCGAAATGCGAAGAGGCAAACGCTTTGAAACGCGACAGGGGACTTACTGCAAAGAGACCAACATGACCAAGTGTTTTCCCCGACGACAGCGAAAGTAAAGAAAAGTAAGCTTACGCAAGCCAGCAAAGAGAGAGGCAATGCCATCTATTTTACTTCGATATTCACATGGGTAATGCCCTCCCCCCTCTCTTCTCCTTCTTACTTATATGTCTCGGCTTGGAGCTGGCCGCTGTACATGCTCTGGCTCCCACATCTCGCTTATGATGCGACAGTAGATAATGAAAGATTACAGTAGCACAGTAAAAAGCAGACCTGCATCCGGAGTCGGAGTCTCTAAGCTGGTTGGCGATGTTAGGCCTCAGGTCGCAGTTCCATGCCTTAGTTCTGCCTTGTCGAATTCCCCGCTCTATGATTCCCTAAGATCCCAAAATGAACGCTACCGGAATTGCGAGTTGCCCTTATTTTATGACTGACCCACTCTTCGATTCCCAGAAATTAGAAATTGCGCTGGTGCTATTGCTGTTAACTACTCACTATTTAGACAGACCCACCCCAACAGAGCCATATGCCACTTGAAATTCGCCTAACCAGTGCCATCCCGCGCTGCTTCAAGAAGAAAAAGTGACCAACTTCTCTTGCGCAACCTGCAGTCCTTGGTCGGCAGCCTTTTTAAACCATCGCGCTGCCTCAACTTTATTTTGCGCCACGCCTTGACCTAATTCAAAGCATGTTCCCAGGTTATACTGAGCGCCTGCCCGGCCTTGCCCAGCTGATTTTTGCCACCACTGAAATGCCTGTATGTCGCTCTGCGCCACGCCGTGGCCTTCTGCATATGCATTTCCCAGCCGAAGTTGTGCCACCGCATTCCCTTGGTACGCAGCTCTTTGAAACCATCGCGCAGCCTCTGCTCTGTTTTCAACCACGCCGCGGCCTTCGAAAAGTTTAAAAGCGATAGAACACTGCGCTTCTGGAAGCCCTTGCTCAGCTGCCTTTCTATACCATCGTGCAGCCTCTGCAAAGTCTTGGACCAACCCTTGGCCACCGTCAAAAGACATTCCGAGTCTAAATTGGGCTCCAGGATTGCCAAGCTCAGCTGCCCTTTTCCACAACTGAACAGCTTTGGTGCAGCTCTGAGCCACGCCATGGCCATGCATGTACGAGATCCCGAGGCTACATTGCGCCTCTGCGTGTCCTTGGTCAGCTGCCTTTCGCCACCACCGTGCTGCTTCAGTCTCACTTTGGACTACGCCTTTACCGTTGATGTAGTAGACTGCTAGAATATGCTGTGCCATTGCACTCCCTTGATCAGCTGCTTTCCTAAACCATTGTGCTGCCTCCTCATCACTTTGCTTGACACCGCGACCTTCCCGGAAAAATATTCCCAGGTTGTATTGCGCCATCATATCTCCTTGCTTAGCTGCCTTTTTAAACCACTGTGCCGCCTCCACATCACTCTGCTTGACACCGCGACCTTCCCGGAAAAATATTCCCAAATTGTATTGCGCCATCATATCTCCTTGCTTAGCCGCCTTTTCATACCAACGTGCCGCCTCCTCATCACTCTGCTTAATAGCGAGACCTTGCTGGAACAGATTCCCCAGGTTGTATTGTGCGCTCGCACAACATTGAGCAGCTGCTTTTTGGAACCATTTCGCTGCAACTGCACCGCTTCCTTGTTGTTGCAAAAATGATATATCACCATTTCGTGTTTGCACCTCTTTCCCGAACACATTCCCCATGACCTTTTGCATATATCATTCCCAAGTTACACTGCGCTTCCTTGTGTCCTTGATCCGCTGCCTTCGTATACCATTGCGCTGCCTTCACGTCGCTTTGAGTCATGTTGTCACCGATCTGCAACGAAAGACCCAATTTGAACTGCGCGTCCGCATATCCTAAATCAGCAGCCTTCTGAAGGTATCGAATTCCTTTCACCTTACTCTGCCCAACACCATTGCCCTCTAGGAATTGATATCCCAAGATATGCATTGAGGGCAAATCTCCTTGATCAGCAGCTTTTTTCCACCATTGCGCTGCTTTTTCGTCGCTCTGTGCCACTCCGTGGCCCTCTTGATACAAGCCACCCAAGTAGCGCTGTGCATTTGCAACTCCTTGCTCAGCAGCTTTGTGCAGCCATAGTGCTGCTTCTGTGTAATTCTGTGCAACGCCACGACCTTCCCGATACAAACACCCCAAGATCGACTGGGACCTCGCATTTCCTTGAATCGCTGCCTTCCTATACCACTGAAAACTCCGTGCGTCATTCTGCATCACGCCATGGCCAGAACCATATATACGGGCCAGGCTACACTGTGCCGGCGCATACCCTATTTCAGCTGCTTCTTGCAACTTGGAAATTGCCCCATCTAATTCAACCTGTACCGAGGCTGGGAGGGCAGACCACGTTGCCTCACCTCGCACCACCAGTTGCTCAAAAACCAGGTAACACCGTATAGCTTCTTCAAAGAGCTTTTCAGGACCTGGAGGAAGCGGGATGCGGCACAAAGGGCATACTTGATTCACCCCAAACTTTCGCAACTGCGCCACACAGTCCGCGTGGAACTCGTGTGCACAATCTAATTTGATAACCGACGATCTAGCTAGCAAACCAAGACAAATGCTGCACTCTTCTTCCTCAGTAGTCGCCTTCAAAACAGTCTTTTCACGAGCATCTATATAATGTTGGGCTTCAGGCTTTCGGTCAGCTTTAGCAACACATCACTGCTTGTGGTTGGCCTTCCAGTGCGCACGCTGGCAATCCTTACTACAGTAGACTACAGTCCCACAACGAAGGCATGCCGAAAGCTTGGGAGCACCATCACTGCCTTCGGGTGTGAGGCAGTTACTGCAGACCTTTGCGTCAGGAGCTGGGCTTTTCTTCTTGATTTTCTCATGAGCCATCGCGGCACTTGTCTTTGCGTCCTTCTTGCCTAATGGATGTATGTGGTGCGTGTGGTGCGCGGGAAGCAAGAGGTGGGCAGTAGCTCTTCCGCAGCATCACAGGTGGTAGGGCGCTTTTTTTGCAGAAGAAACAGAGAAGAAAATAAAAAAAATGACCACTTTTTCGCGCCACCCCCCGGAGGAGGAAAACTATTTTCCTATAGCATAGGTGAACCTCATCGAAGAATATGAGAATTACAGCACCCAGCTCGCTTTATATACGGCCAAACAATGAGCATTGGAGTGGTTTGGTGTTCTCGGATAATTCGCATTACAAACGGACACAGGTCGGGTAGTCTGAAACCCATGGCCCGCCGACTAACCGGTCAAAACTGAAATGTGCTCTGTATCAATTCCATTGCAGTCGGATAGGCCTAGCAAGTCGCAAGTCGCACAAAAATTCGCAGATACTTCAACTTCAAGCTTTCGAAACCACCTGCAGATGTAGATCGCGTGGCATTGTATTATTCATTAATTCATTAAATTAAGGCCGAGGTCACTAGCACTCAGCCAAAATTCAGCCCACAGCCTAAACTTGACCGAATGAAGCTTGTCATTGTTATACTGCGCATTGCACCGATACTTGCCCTTGATTCCTTTCTTTGGGGCTCTTATTTATAAGAAGGTTTGTGGTTTCCCTCTATTGCGTTCTGCTTACCATAGAGGAGAAGTGAATAATCCAAATCGATCTTAATCTCCAAACGCCACATGACTATATTAGATATTAGATTGTGCCTAAGGATACAATCTTCAATTGAAAAGATTTACAAAGGATCGGAATAAAAAGGCTAACAGGCCAAAACGCGGAGCAATGCACAGCTTAGACTCAAAGGAGAATTCATCTTTTTATTTAATGAAGGTACCGTCTTTTACTCGCATAGATAGGGTAGAATCAATTTCTTGGAGGTCGCGATTTGCAGCTGGCACATACTTCGAGCAGGGGTTTACGGTTGGAGGCCAACACCTTTACCCTTGACATGAAATGGTGGGCGTTTAGCGGAGGGGGCAAAGCAGGCGGGAGATAGGGGTCATCTCAATGGAAGGAAGTAGTTGCCGCGTGTGTAAGAAGTGGTGCGCGGAGTGCGGAGTGTTGCAAGGCGGTGGCTGCGAGGCTGAGATCTTGTTCACTCGTAAATGCTCAGCTGCCCCTATCTCCACAACGAGAGGCTCAAGTTGGACTCCGATACCAAGAGCAGCAAGTTTGATGCGGAGCGTCAGTGGTATCATCATTGAGTCCGCGACTTTCAGATCGCACGTAGGCATCGTAATCATACCATCACTTTGATGCCAGTACCATCATCGTTTGTAAATTCATGCGAGCTCAAGAAATCGTTAGCCCTTTCTTCGTGCACAGCTTTCGTCGACTTTCTCCTCTAGCGCTTCTTTGCGCACAATCGTCGCGGGCCAGGACTGCCTGCTTGTGATACGAGCGAGCATTAAAGTGATGTATGCACCTCACGCACCTCGCTCGAAAGAGTGCTTCTCCTCGTCTCCAGCAACTACAAAGACCACATCGGCATCTACTAATGCCAAACTCTTTTGAATGTGCCAATCCTCGTCGGCACCGAGTGCTCCTTTAGAGATGGAGTCTACTTCAGCGTCGCCGTCGGAATTTTACGTGGCCAACCTCCCAGACTGCTCCAGTACCTCCGCGCGCCGGCGTGCACCATTTGTTTTCGACATGGCGTTCCACCGGAGTCGCGTGTATATTTTTCAGAGGCCATCGAAGCGCCTAGGGCAGTAGTATTTGGGCAATCCGGCAATCATTGGCTTACTACAAATAGCACACTGGCACCAACTACCCCTAGGAAGGGTGGTTGGAGCGAAAATCAGTAAGTTTCTCGGAATTAGTGATAACGTGGGTCCGTTGGATTTTCTGCCCACCTCTTGGCGGGAAGTGTATATTAGAGGCTTTCACGGATTTCACTAACAAATTCATGGACTGATCTTGCTGTACGAACCAAATTTGATCAGTACTGCAGTACGGTACTACAGTAGAGGACTGTACAACCATTGAACTGGTTCTTGTGATGCGATTAGTCCATGAATTTGTTAGTGAAATCTTTTGTTAGTGAAATTTCAGAACTGTGAAAGCCTCTATATTATCGCACTACACTACTACACTATACTGTAAACGACTACAGACCTATACAGTAGCTAGTACAGCTACGTAGCTACAGGCGTTTTTGTCCGTTGAAGTGGACATATGGTTTTCTCCCGGCCAATCAGCGCCGGAGTAAACGAAGTAGCCAGTACAGTACAACATTCGTTGTTCCTGACCTTCGCCTCCTACGCCTCTCAGGCGAGTTGCCTGCGTAAAGAGAGAGGCAGAATATTAGGCGTGCAATGAAAGTTTAATCGCGCTCGTTCTTTCTCTTTCTTTTCTGCCTTGACGAGCGCAACCATGCACCGGCATCATCATTCCGCAAAGGCACTCTCAGACTCAAACGAAGTTTTCCCACGCCTTATTGAGCGAGAGATGCACAGACATCCCCTGGAGTCCGCCCGGGCACTGCACTGTCTCAAGCTCAGGTTTTTGGACCCTGCCTTGGAGAGAGCAGGCATGCACCGGCATCCTCGCGAATCCGCGCGGGCACTGGACTGGCTCAAGCCCAGGTCGTTTCACCCTGCCTTGATGAGCGCAGCCATGCACCGGCATCATCATTTCCGCACAGGCACTCTCAGACTCAAACGAAGGTTTCTTGCTAGCGCCAGGGAGGTTACTAACTATGAAGCATGTACGGCTACAGGGAGAATGCTACAGTAAGTAGTACAGATAGTCAGTAATACGTACGTACAGGGTACAGCATCACAGCTCACAGCATCGCATCACAGCCAGCAAGAAACACAGCCGATCAAGTGACTTGAGAAAACTTATTAGAAGACGACTACACGACTACTACTCTACTACAGTAAAACAGTAATACTGATTAACTTACGTAGCTGTTTTAACGTCTTCTACCCGACTGATTAGCTAGGCGACGTCAAATATCGTAGAAGCTTGAACGAACCACACCGTTAGGATCTGCTCAAAGTTGTATTTCAACACGGCAGCGCTAGCTGAATTCTAACTTTCCAACCAACACTCTACCAAGAGGTGGCTCTAACTAGTCTTCAAACTTCAACGAAGGATGATGGCATTTCTGCACCGAGCGGTGGTCGTTGCCTTCTTGGCTCTGCTGTCACCAATCTTAAGCCTTGCTGAAGATGGTCTAGCAGAGCAGCGGCGGCAGCGAGGACAGGACCCGTCCACAGGCGGACCTTTCTACCAAGACGCTGAACAATTTGACGCATTCGTAGCTGCCGTCAAGGCCATGGAGACCGGCTCAACGATTGACCGAACCTCTGTGCAGGAGCTGCACGAGTCCTTTCTGATCAGTTCTGACCGTGACGTATGGGACGCGTGGGGGCAAGTGTGCGTAGTGGTGGAGGCGCTGTCGTCCATCAAAGGTTGCATTGACGCCCCCTCAGGGCAAACGGGACGCCGGGCTACTCACCATGCTGCCATGGCGGGAAACGTGGACAAACTGAGCTGGCTCGTGGAGCGCGAAGCCAATTTTGATGCCGTCACAGGCCCCAATACTATGAACGCAAAACAGACCGGTTTCAGCCCAGCTCACTTGGCAGCTCTCACAGACCAGCTCCCAGCACTTGAGCTGCTTGAACGAGGAGGCGCGGACTTGTACCAAAGAGCTCCGGGCGGCTTCACTCCACTGGACGTGGCGCTCGAGAAGGGCCACGCAGCCATTGTTCGTTTCTTGCAGTCGAAAGCGGCCCCTCGACCTGAGCTGTAATGCACTAGTAAGCGCGACTCCGTCTATTTGCTCTCACTCGCTCATGTGCTCACGTGGCATGGCCTGCAGTCCTTCATGTGCTAGTCTAGTCTAGTCTAGTCTAGTTAATACTCCCCAAAATACAAAGAAACACCACTGTGGCAAATAGCAACAGAAAAATGTAACCTTCAGAACAAGTCTGACTGGGCTGAGTGTCCTTTTGCGTAATGCAGTTGTAATCATTTACTCTTGAGGTGTCCTTCAGCCGTCAGGCATCAGGAGGTTTGGGAATGGAGTGAGTCAGCTGTCTCCACTTCGACCTGTCCTTGGCAATGGTGATCCACTCATCGAAATCCTTCGAAATGCCCTTACTTTTGAGCGCGTTCTCCAACGTCCTGCCCCAAGTCATCTGTGGACAACCAATCGGTCGAGAATGCGATACCCAACCAG
>Ga0307930_1001667_pt1 | contig 17509 bp, 17 predicted proteins | sample OrgLakmetageno46_FD_203161 | JGI IMG/M metagenome (GOLD analysis project Ga0307930, IMG submission 203161) | Saline water microbial communities from Organic Lake, Antarctica - #46 | ecosystem: Environmental > Aquatic > Non-marine Saline and Alkaline > Saline | place: Antarctica: Organic Lake...
ACTACAAAAATAGAAGAGTTTATTGCTTTTGAAAGCATGAAATTTTCTTATGCTAAAAAGCCATTAGGGCAAGAATTATTTGTGGAAGCTTATGGTTTATTAGACGAAGAAGGATTTGGGGATTTTGAAGTTAAAATGGACGATTGGAATGGAACTCCATGTTTTTTCAAGGTATCTAAGGATAGTACAATTCCTTTTGATATTTTTTCGGCTTCGTTTTATTTGTTAACTCGTTATGAAGAATACTTACCCTTTGTAAAAGACAGTATAGGTGGTTTTCCGGTAGAAGAAAGTACAGCTTTTGAGGAAAACTTCCTAAATAGACCTGTGGTAGATTTATGGGCTTTTCAATTTTTGGAATTTCTAAAAGAGAAATACACTACAGTTGATTTTCCCAGTAGAAGTTACAATTTGGGAGTTCATATTGCTGTTCATGAGGCATTTGCTTTTCGGTATAAAGGTATGCTGAGACAAATTGTTGGATTTGTAAATCAGCTTTTTATAGCTGATTTTCATCTTGCATGGCAAAGGATAAAAACCCAATTAAGGTTAGAAAAAGACCCTTATAATGTCTATGATGATTTGATTGAATTTGCAAAACAAGAACAAGTAAACATCAAAATGTTCTTTCAGTTAAGTGACTTTTCTAAAGTAAATAGAAACATCAACCACCATAAAACGCACTATCAACGCTTGATAAAATCCATGGGAGATTACTTCCCAATAGGTTTGTTGCCAGGTGCTAACGCTATTCAAGACATTACGATATTTAAAAAAGAAAAACAGCGCTGGAAAGAAATTGTTAAGCAAGATACAGAAGCCGTTTTATTAAAAAAATTCCCCTTGTCTTTTCCTGAATCCTATATCAATTTTGAAAAAGCTTTCATCAAGCAAGACTACTCCATGGGATACATGCATACACTAGGCTTTAGAGCAGGAACCTGCACACCATTTTTATTTTATAACTTAAACACGGAAGAAACGACTCCTTTAAAAATAAGTCCTTATGTATTCAATAGTGAAATTTTGGAAAATACAGCAATAAATGAAATCCATGAAGAAATTCAGCAGATAAAAAGAGATGTAATTAAAGTAAACGGAAGTTTAAATATTACTTTTGAAAATACTGATTTTGTTGGTAGACATAAGCAAGATATTCATGAACTTATAAACATATTAAATGTCAAAAATTAAACATATTTTCTTTGATTTAGACCATACTCTATGGGATTTTGAAAAAAATTCAGCATTAAGTTTTCAGTCTATTTTTCAGAAACATACATTGCCTTTTTCTGTAAACCAGTTTTTAGAAAATTACGTTCCAATAAATTTGAAATATTGGAGATTGTACCGATTAAATGAAATTACCAAAGAGGAATTGCGGTATCAACGCCTAAAGGAAGCTTTTGATAGCGTGAATTACCTAGCTGAAGACCAGCTGATTAATGAAATTGCTGATTTGTATATTTTAAAGTTAAGTGAACAAAAGCATCTTTTTGATGGAAGTGTAGAGTTGTTGAATTACTTGAAGCCAAAATATAAATTACATATTATCACCAACGGATTTCAGGAGATACAAGCCAAAAAAATGTTCAATTCAGGTATTTCAGATTACTTTATAACCACGACCACTTCTGAAGATGTGATGCTAAAAAAGCCACATCCAAAAGTATTTTTACACGCTATGCAAAAGGCAAAAGCAAGTGCAGAAGAAAGTATTATGATTGGAGATAATCTAGAAGCTGATATCTTTGGAGCATTAGATGTTGGAATGGATGCCATTTATTTCGGAAACAATGCTACATTTGAAGGCAAACGAGTTGAACAACTTTTAGAACTTAAAAAATATTTATAATGATGATTAAAAAACGCCTAAGCCTGTTGTTGCTGTTTATAAGTTTAAATTCTTTTGCACAAAGTGGTCTTTTTGAAGAGTACAGCTATATCATTATACCAACGCAATTTAGTATTCAGGAAACGGAAAATGAATTTCAATTGAATTCCCTAGTAAGGCTTTTGTTTAAAGAGGACGGGTTTAATGTGTATATGGATAAAGAGTTACTACCAGATGAAGTTGCCCTGAATCCTTGTGATGGTTTAAGAGTTGCATTAGAAAAAAGATTTAATATTATTAATACTTTTATTACCATCAATATTTACGACTGTCAAAATAATGTAGTATTCTCTAGCGAAGGTTCTACAAAGGAAAAAGATTTTAAAACAGGATATCACGACGCCATTAGAGATGCTTTTAAAGAAGTGGAAAGGGCTAACTTTAGTTTAAGTTCAGATTCGTCCAAAAGCATTAAAAAGGAAAATGTCACATTAAGCAAAGAAGAACGTATTGAAATGCGCAAACAAGTAGTTAGAGAACAAAGTGATGTTTATACCTTTAAAGGAGAAGAGCTTTATTTCTTTCCCGTAGATGACGAAATTCACATTTACGATTCCAATGCATACGATATTAGCGCTAAATTGAAACCCATAAATGAAACCATGTATATCTATAATTCCAAAGAATTAGATGGAGTGATGTCTAAAAATGAGAGTGGTAATTATAAATTGGAATACAGAGAAAAAAAATCAAAAGAAACAAAATTTTTGACATTCAAACTTGTGAAAAGAGTGGAATAGAACAAGTCAAAACGTTCAAATTGTTACTTTACCCGCTTTTCATTTTGCTTTACAAATGCACCCCAACCCGAATAATTTTTTTCTGCACTGGGTTTTCCTGCATTGTAAAAATGACAAACAGCAGCTGCTAAACCATCTGTAGAATCCAAGTTTTTAGGAAGTTGTTTTAAGCCCAAAAGCTGTTGTAACATCTTAGCTACTTGTTCTTTACTGGCATTTCCATTTCCTGTAATGGCCATTTTTATTTTTTTGGGTAAATACTCTGTTATGGGGATTTCTCTAGACAGTCCAGCTGCCATGGCAACTCCCTGAGCTCTTCCTAATTTAAGCATAGATTGCACGTTTTTTCCAAAAAAAGGAGCTTCAATTGCAATCTCATCCGGATGATGTTCATCTATTAAGGCGATGGTACGATCAAAAATTAATTTTAGTTTGGTGTAATGGTCGTCGTATTTTTTAAGCATCAATTCGTTGAGTTGTATAAACTCCATTTTCTTGTTGATTACCTTGATTACCCCAAACCCCATAATGGTAGTTCCGGGGTCGATTCCTAAAATTATTTTTTCTACACCCAACTGATTAATTATTTGTTTATTTGTACATGCGCAATTCTCAAAACAAAGCTAAGCAAAACTTTATACTACTGATGAAAATTTTAGTAGCAGTATTTAGTTGTTGGTATATTTTTACTAAAATTGAAGACGAACATTCCGGATTGCAAACTGCTTTTGCCGCTCTTTCTGAATATGATTTTTGGGCAATTACAAGCATCATTTTCACGATTACCTTTTTAAGTGTTTTAAACTGGTTTTTTGAAATCTTTAAGTGGAAAAGCCTCACGTCTCAAATTGAAATACTTTCTTTACAAATTGCCGCTTTTCAAACTTTAATTGCACATTCAGTTGCGGTTTTTACTCCGAATAGAATTGGAGACTTTGGAGTCAAAATACTCTTTTTTGAAGCCAAACATCACAAACGCATATTGGGTTTGAATTTGCTCAATAATTTAGCTCAAATGATGGCAACAATTGTATTCGGAATACTTGGTTTTTTATTGCTTAATCAAGCGACTTTTCACTCCTACATAGCATTAAATACAAATCTATTGCTTTGGTTTGTAGTAGGAACTTTACTGCTCTTTTTTGTGTTGAAGCCTTTTTTAGTTAGAAGCTTTCATAAATTGAAAACACATTTGCAACTAGGGAAGAAAAAGCAGCTTAAGGTGTTTGTGCTATCTATAATTAGATACACGTTATTTAGTCATCAATATTTTATATTGGGTTGGGCTTTGGGTTGGAATGTAGATTATTTTACCGCCATGCCTATTATTTTTGTATTGTATTTTCTAGCATCCTTTTTACCTAGCATTTTTATTCTAGATTCTGCCATAAAAGCTGGAATAGGAATTTATATATTTAGCACTGTTGGAGTTCCTAGCTTACTTATTGTCGCCATTTCTTCTATCATGTGGTTGCTTAATTTTGCGTTGCCTGCCATTATAGGAAGTGCTTTACTGCTTCAGTTGAAGCTCAACCCACTTTCAGATAGAACTCAAATTCGCATATACTAATGTGGTTCATCGGATTTATATTTTTTATATACTTAGTAACTTTAAGTGTCTTGCTTTTTAGCCTGGTGAATATTACCAACAAAAAAGTTTCAGCATCAATATCACCGAAGCGATTCAGCATACTAGTTGCTTTTAGAGATGAAGAAGTGCATCTGCCAGCCTTGATCGAAAGCCTTCAACTGCTTGAATACCCAAAAGAACAGTATGAAATTATTTTTATTAATGACCATTCAACTGATGCTTCTGAAAATCTAGTTGCTCAATTTGAAAAAGCGTCTAGCCAAGTACAACAGCTTCATTTAAAAGAAGGTCTCTTCGGTAAAAAGGCAGCTTTACAGTTGGCAATTGAACAAGCTCAATTTGAATATATCATTACTACAGATGCAGATTGTATTGTTCCAAAAAAATGGCTGCTTTCTTACAATACTTATTTAGATACAACCGATTCTGATGCGGTTATAGGAAGTGTTGCTATTGCTAAACCAACTGACTTTTTGAGTCGTTTTCAGTATTATGATTTTTTGGCTTTACAAGCTGCAGGATTTGCATTGGCTAACTTAAAAAGGCCCTTTTTATGTAATGGAGCTAATTTTTGCTATACCAAAGCAGCTTATGAAAAGGTAAATGGTTTCCAAGGAAATGATCACCTTCCCAGTGGAGATGATGTGCTTTTGCTTCAAAAATTTGTTCAACATAAACTGGAAATTGGGTATGTACTGCAACAGGAAAACCTAGTCTTAACTCAAGCCATATCTAAGTTGAGGCCCTTTATAGAACAGCGAAAAAGATGGTTTTTTAAAACAAAAAGTTCTACTTTGCTTCAAAAAGCATTCGGAATTTTACTACTGCTTACCAATCTTTTGGTATTGGTGCTTCTTATTTTGGCAATCTTCAATCATGCTTATTTTTTAAATTTAATTCTATTGCTAATTGTAAAACTTAGCATTGACTTTTTCTTTACTTTTGAAATGGCTAAAAAGCTTCAGCTTCCTTTTCGATATTTAGATTTTCTTTTAGCAAATTTATTTTATCCAATAGGAATAAGCCTTTTTATTAGTCAATTAACAAATTCATATATTCAATGGAAACAAAGATCATATCAAGTTTAAAAAGCATATTTTTTATTTTATTATGCATAGTATTCGGATTTAGCAGTTTTGCACAAGAAGAATATACTGTGCAAAACGAAGAACTTATATTGTATGTTGAAGAACAAGGAGAATTGACACTTCTTAGCGAACGCACTGACAAAATCTATCGTTTATTCCTGAAAAAGGACGATAGAATTAAAGAACTTACCCAAGAAAATTACAAAATTACAGTAACAGAGTTTACTTCTAAAATTGACTTGGATATTGAAAAACTCGAATTTAAATTACGAGCAATTTCAGATATAGTTTACCAATACAATAATGGAGGAGAAGAAACTGCGACTAACCTTTCTAATATAAATACGAGATTAGGTGCTTGGGGAGGTCTGAGTAACTTCACAAGTTTTGTAAATCCAGAAAACAAAAATATATTTTTTGCAGGACTAGAGGCTGAGGTGTATAGCGAAACAGATTATACACGGAACTCTATTATTGCTCAAGTTAGGAAGAGCTTTCCAGAAAATGAATTTGATTTAGACATCACCGAATTAATGATTGGATACCGATTCAAGGTTGTAGATCAAGATTTTATCCATTTTTACCTAGAAGCAGAACTTGTGACTTTTGGTAGATACCAAGAAACCTATACTAGTCTTAATGCTGAAAATTTTGCTGAGGAAATTACCCAAACCAATACAGCTTTAGATGCTCCACTTGGTTTAGGAGCTGGTTTGGCAGTTAAATTATTTAAAGAAAACTACCTTACTTTAGGGTATTCCAACTTGATAAAAATCGGAAATTCAACCCGAAGTGATTTTCCTGTTGATGTAAGACTGGGATTTAAATTTCGCTTGTAATAATGATAGGTAAAACAAAACTGCACTGAATAGGAATTCCTTGCTTTTGAGCAGGATGAATCTTTGGTAATTCTTTTTGTAAGTATGAATTTAAATTTTCTTGAAAAGAATTCAATGAGTCAATTTTCTTAGATTGGACATTTACAATACGGAGGTTTCCTTTGTTGCTAATCCTTACTTTTAAGAAAATACTGTCGTTTCTTAATTTGTGCTCTTTTTGATAAACTTCAAAAAAGGGTTTCAAATGTGAATGAAGCGTTTCAACAAAACACAATTTAGTAGCTGCAGCATCTTCATTGGTTTGGCAATTTGAAAAATTAGGATAAATGTCTACTTCATCAAAAGAAATAGAATTTATTTCTTGAGTTACCAATGAATCGTAATCTTGTTTTTTAATTTTTTCTTCATCACAAGAAAACACCAAGAATAATAAACAGCTGTATAATACCAGTTTTTGTTTCACGCTCTAAAAGTAAGGAAATTTTAAAAAGTGAAATCCATTTCAACTTAGTCTTTTTCAGTTTGCTGATTTGCAGTTAGAAAAATCTCTTTTCTTAGGTCTTTGATTCTATAATTGGCTAAGTCTACATAATTCCCATCTGGGAAATTCCTAATGTACAATTGGTATGCTTCTAGTATTTTTTGCAAATCCGCATAAAAGCGATCTTTGGCGTTGGCTAAACCATAGGTGGCTTTCTCGTGAGTTGGGTCTTCTGCAATACATTGGTTAAACATACCAATAGCTCTTTCAAAATCTTCTTTTTGTAAAAATACGCTGCCAAAAATATAGAATTGTCGCACTCTGCTAACGTCTTTTAGCGCAAAAGCTTGAGAAATATAGGCTTGTGCTTTTTTGGTTTCATCACATAAAGTAGCTATTTCTGCTGCATCTTCAAGAATGGAATAGTCTGTAGGGTCTTTTGCTATGCAAGCTTCATAATGCTCCAATGCTTTTGGATAATCTCGTAATTTTACATAGGATTTTGCCAAACGCAATTCAACAAAAAGAGGTACATCTAACAACTCCTTTAATTTAGAAAAAGCAGTAATGCACTTTTCCCATTTTCCTCGCATGTATAAAGCTTGACCTTGTATGGAAAGTAAACTTGTGTTTTCAGGATTACTTCGCAAGCCTTGAGAGGAAATTCGCTTTGCTACTGCATAATTTTTTTGCTTTAATTCTTCTTTGGCGAGTTCATAGGTAACTAGCATATTCTCTGGTTGCAAGAAATAAGCTTCATACAAGGTTTTTTTAAAATCATCTGAGCCTAATTTTTCCTTGGCCAGTGCTGAACAGTAAAGGTATTCTGCATTTTTAGGTTTCAATATATGTAAGTAGGTAAAAATGGAATCAGCTAATTTGGCTTGGTTTTGCTGAAGCAACAATTTTCCGTAAGCATAGAAATATTTTAATTCATCTCCATCCTCAAGGTTTTGTTGATAGATTTTACTTGCTTTTTTTGAATTTCCTAATCCCAAATAGGCCTTTGCAACTAAAAACTGTCCTTGCTTACTAAGTGAGTCCTTATTTATTTCTCCATATTGAATTACCTCTGCAAATTCACCAACAGCCATTAAAGAATCTAGGGCTTTAGTTTGAGCAAAGCTGAAAAAACTCACACATAGAATGAAAGGAAAGGTGATATAAGGTCTCATTTTTTTTGTTTTGATGGTTACTCACACAGATTTTTATATAGGTGTTTGATAATCCTTTTGAATAATTTACTGCAACACCATTTGCGTTCATCTGCCCTATCTGCGGGCTATTCTTGTCTCCCGCTGATTTCGCAGATTCTCGCAGATTTTTTAATATATGTTTGACTTTCATTTTTGTTGAATTTCGTCACCATCATATGCGTTTATCTGCGTTTTCTACGGGCTATTTTTTCTCATTATTTTCTACTTCAGGAACAGTAAAAGTTATTGGTAAAGTGTAGATTACGTTAACCGCTTTGTCTTTTTCCATTCCGGGTTTCATTTGAGGTAAACTTTTTATTATATTTTCTCCTTCATCACTTAATTTAGGATGAGATGCCCTTGCCATTACATCAGTTACATTACCTTTATCATTTATTTTAAAACGAACATATACGCGGTTAATACCTTCAACTCCCAATTGTTTTGCTTTTTTAATATCAAAATTATCACCTACGTGTTGTGAGATTTTTTCAACCAAACACTTTTTCAAATCATCCTCGCTCAAGCTTTCATCACAACCTGGGAAAACAGGTGAGCGGTCTACGCTGGCAAAAGGGACGTCTTTGTCTAGTTTTTCAATTTCTTCAACCTCAACAATAGACCTAAATGGAACAGAATTTCTACTTTTAAGTCTTACATTTTGTTCTTTTACATAGGTTGCATAATCCTTATTGAGGAAGTCTCTATCTTCTTTCTCAAATTCATTTAATAAATCTTCTAAAGAAAGAGCTGCAAAAGCCTTCATTTTATAAAATGATTCTTTTGTTAACATGCTGTTTTTTTTCGATAGATTTATTACATATTTATCATAAACTGATAAATCTTTTTCATCTAACAATACTTGAATCTCCTTCTTATATTTCTCCAAAAGTGCTTGCTCATCTTTCGGTAAATTTTCCTGCGCAAGGCTGCTAAAGCCAATACATAACAATAGTATAGAATTGATGATGGCATATCTAATCACACTTTTTGCACTTTTTCTTTTCTGTAACATCGTAATTCGGTTTTTAATGAATGATTTATTGTAAAATGAACTCATCAAGCTCATGTTTTTGGTTTCAAATGCAGTATTCAGCAATTGCCATGCGTATTTTTTTGGACTGTATTCTTTGCAGACTTTTGCATCAGCTTGGTATTCGTGTAGCAATTGTAATTCTTTTCGATAGAAATAAAGCAAGGGATTAAACCACATAAAAACTTGTAAAAGAGCCAGAAAACTATTGTCGTAACTGTGCTTTAACTGCACGTGCTCTAACTCATGAGCTAATACCGTAGTTTGTTCATCCTCGCTTATTTCTTTGCCAATAAAAATAAAGTTGAAAAAACTAAAGGCTTCTTTGCTTTTTTGTAGATAAATGATTTTGAAATCATTTTTGGCTACTGAAATATTTTCTTCTATAGAGTGTAAGACAGTTTTAATTTTGAAATAGAGCAAACCAAATGCAATAGAAAATCCGATGTAATACAGATTTTCTAAAATGGAAACATATCCAATGGAAGTATTTTGTTGAAAGGTCTCAGAAGTAGGAGTTGTAGTTGAATTTAAACCAATTTGGATTTCAGGAAGATAGATAGCGTTTATTTTCTCATAGGTTTCTTGACCAAAGTTGAATTGAAACCAATTGAGTTCAAGAAATGGCAATACAAATGAAGCTGCCAAACTCAATAGCAAATACAAACGATTCACTTTGAAGAAAGGCTCATTTTTAATCAACTGATAAGCGATTAAAAACAGACTTTGGTAAACTAGTATTTGAATAATTGTTTGCATCATTCCTCTTTTTTATTTAACTCTTGCATAATCTGTTCCAAATCGGTTAAACTCATGTCATTTTTCTTCATAAAAAAGGAAACCATAGATGAAAACGAACCTTCAAAATAGGTATTAATGAGTTTTTTCATGCTTACATTCTTGTATTGCGCTTGTTCAACTTTGGGAAAATAAACATGCCCACGGCCTTTTTTTTGGTAACCCACAAAGCCTTTTTGCTCCAAAATTCTAATTAGAGTAGAAACGGTATTGTAAGCTGGTTTAGGTTCTGGCATCTCTTCAATAATATCTGCAACCTTAGCATTTTTAAGCTTCCAGACATATTGCATTATATCTTCTTCAGCTTTAGTTAATTCTTTCATTTGAAATTATTTTATACAAATGTAACTAAAGATTTAGTTTAAACTATGTTTTTAGTTGAATAATTTTATTTCTTTTGAGTATCATCTTAATTGTGTGCTCTAGAAATGAGAGATGAGAAAAAAGTGAATAAAAAAGGCTGAATGATAATATTTGTTGTAGATACTATGAAATAGTGAGGGATATAATCTGCGGTAATTAGCGAAAACCGCGGGAGAATAGAATGCAGAGTTTAGATTTCATATTTTAGATTGGAAGAAGGAAATTAGAAAAAAAGGTGAATGTTTAAATGCTCGGATGCTCGCACAAAGTGCGACATTGTCCACAGAAAAATGAAAACTGAGAACAGACTTCAAAAAAGAGATGATATCAAACAATCTTTCTTTTCAAAACCCTAAAATTTTGTCTCATTGCCTAACAATTGTTAGTTTTGAAAAAACCTAAAACGATTTCGAATTTAAATAAAAATACATGTCAGAAGAAGCTTACGTAAAACACCATATTGAAAATCAAATTGCTACTGTGGAATTTTTTCATCCCAAAAGCAATGCCTTACCTGGACATATTCTTGCTAAACTAGCTAAAACCATCACAGAAATGGGTGAGAATGATGAGGTGCTTGTCATCATTCTTAAATCTGGTGGTGACCGTGCTTTTTGCGGTGGTGCCAGTTTTAATGAACTTGTAGCTATCGAAGATGAAACGACCGGAAAAACATTCTTTAGCGGTTTTGCAAACGTCATCAATGCAATGCGGAAGTGTCCAAAATTTATAATCGGTCGTATACATGGTAAAACGGTTGGCGGAGGAGTCGGCGTAGCATCGGCTATGGATTATTGTTTAGCAACTCAATACGCCGCTATCAAACTAAGTGAACTTAACGTAGGTATCGGCCCCTTTGTAGTTGGTCCAGCTGTAGAACGTAAGATGGGCATCAGTGCCATGTCTCAAATCGCTATAGATGCTAATACATTTTTTAGTCCAGAATGGGCAAAGCAAAAAGGTTTGTATGCAGATGTTTTGGAGACTGTAGAAGAGCTTGATAAAGCCGTAAACGCTCTTGCTGAGCAGTTGTGTACTTATAATCCAGAAGCCGTAAAACACATGAAGCAAATGTTTTGGCGAGGCACGGAAGATTGGGATGAGCTTTTAATGGAACGTGCAGAAATTAGTGGAAGATTGGTATTGAGTTCATTTACAAAGGAGAAGCTTGATTCATATAGTTAGTAGTCGGTAGTCTTTAGAGGGTAGTTAGGAGAAAGTAGTTAGTAGAGGGTATAAATTGGATTTTTATAAGACAATGGAAAGTAAATATTATTTTAGTTTTGAAGACTTAATTATTTACAAAAAAGCTATGGAGTATGGAGAGATTGTGCACAATCAGCTTAAAAAATTCCCAAAAATTGAAGATTATAGACTTTCATCACAATTTGCGAGAGCAGCTGATTCTATTGCATTTAATATTGCAGAAGGCTCGGGTAGTTCAGATGCAAGGTTTTTAAATTATCTTGGAATTTCCAGAGATAGTTCAAGAGAATGTGTTTCAGCAACTACAAAGGCTTTTAAGCGAGGGTATATTTCTTTCGAAGAGTATGAAACCAATAGAGGATTGCTAGTTGAAATAAATAAAATGTTATCTTCACTAATGAAGCATTTACGAAGTAAAGAAAAATAATGTGTTTTAATAAACCTCTTTCTACCCATCGCCAATAAATAATGAATATGTAATAGCTCATAGAGGTAAGGCAATAGAAATAGAGGGTAGTTTAGTCAGTAATTCTAAGTTAATTTTTGAAAAGAATAATCATGAAAAGTAAGTATCCCTTCAATACTAAAGAGTTTGAATTTAACATAGGAATACTCGCTGAGATAAATAAAGCACTACCATCATTTAGATAAACATCATAAACAAAATAAATAAAAAACATGAAATCATACGTATCTCTTTACACCAAATACAAACAACTAATACTACCATCTACTAACTACTCTCCAAAAACTAAAAACTAAATACTAAAAACTACCCTCTACCCACTAAACACTACCCACTATAATGATTTATAAATTCAAAAACCACATTCCCATCATCCATGAATCCAGTTTCATCCACCCACAAGCAGCGGTTACTGGAAATGTTATTATCGGTAAAAATTGTTACATTGGACCTGGTGCGGCAATCCGAGGCGATTGGGGAGAAATTATTTTGGAGGACGGAGTAAATGTGCAAGAAAATTGCACTGTTCACATGTTCCCTGGTAAGTCAATTGTACTGAAAAAAGGAGCTCATGTTGGTCATGGAGCCATTATTCATGGAGCGAATCTAGGCGAAAATTGTTTGATAGGAATGAACTCTGTAATCATGGATGGTGCTGAAATAGGAAGCGAATGCATCATTGGGGCGTTGGCATTTGTAAAGGCAGAAACTAAAATTCCGAAAAGGAGTTTAGTGGTTGGTAATCCCGCTAAAATCATCAAACAAGTATCTGATGAAATGATTGAATGGAAAACTGCGGGTACTAAACTGTATCAGCAATTACCAGCAGATTGCCACGAAAGCCTAATGGAAGTTGAGCCGCTTAGAGAAATACCAAAAAACCGACCAAAACAAGAAGATTTTTATAGAACTTTGAATGAGTTTATAAAAGAGAATAAGTAGAGGGTAGCTTTTAGTCTTTAGCTAGTAGAAGTGAGAGGTAAGAAATGAGATATGAGTCCCGATAGCTATCGGGAAGAAGTAGAGGATAGCAGGATTAGAAATAAATGTAGAAGAAAAATAATTAGCGGCTTCCTTTTATTGATAAAGGTTGCGAGAAATTAGAAATGTAAACAAGACCTGATTGTTATCGGGAGAGAGATTTAAAATAGAGAATAGACAAGGCTCTGCGACCTTTGCGTTATAGCTTGGCGTCCTTTGCGTGAAATTAATACACATGAGTAATCAAAATAAAGATACAGTTGAATTCAAACTCCCAAAAATGGGCGAAAGCATCACCGAAGCAACTATTTTGAATTGGATGGTAAGTCCAGGGGAAAATTTTGAAGAAGGCGACACCATAGTTGAAGTTGGGACCGACAAAGTTGATAATGAAGTGCCGGCACCCTTTTCAGGAAAGATGATTGAAACTAAATTTGAAGCACAAGACATAGTTAAAATTGAACAAGTAATTGCCATCTTGGAGAAAGGAGAGGATAAAGCTAATAGTAAAGCTGATACAACGAAGTCCAAAACTGAATCAACTTCGTCAACACCAAAGAAACAAGTAAATATAGCACCAACGAAATCAAATCAGCATCAAAAAACAAGTGCGACATCTGTTTCATCAACTTGGCAAAATAGCGAACGAGGAAATCATTTTTACTCGCCTTTAGTTGAAAAAATTGCAAAAGAATACCATATTAGTTATGAGGAGTTAGCACGTATTCCAGCAAGCGGAGCCAACAACCGACTTCAGAAATCAGATATTTTCAACTACATAGAGGCTGGACGCCCGGCACAATTTGCACAATCTGTTGTAGAAAAGCCCACAGGTTTTCAACTTCCTGATTTAAAATTTGATAAAGGCAAGGGCAAGCGAATCAAGATGGACCGAATGAGCCAAATGATTGCCGACCATATGGTCTTTTCAAAGCTTACCTCGCCACATGTCACTGCCTATGTAGAAGCAGATTTAACTAACTTAGTAGCATGGAGAAACAAAAACAAGGCTTCATTTTTAGAAAAAACAGGTGAGAAATTAACCTTCACCCCATTGTTCGTCCAAGCAGTCACAAAAGCTATTCAAGATTTTCCTATGATTAATTCGTCTTTAGATGGAGATGAAATTATTGTAAAAGAAGAAATCAACATCGGAATTGCAGCAGCGCTACCCAATGGGAATTTAATTGTGCCAGTGATAAAGAATTCAGATAAAAAGGATTTGGAAGGCTTGGCAAAAACAGTGAATGATTTGGTTAAAAAAGCAAGAGAAAATAACATTTCTAGTGATGATGTAAAAGGCAGCACATTTACTATTTCAAATGTTGGAACTTTTGGAAGTGTGATGGGTACTCCCATTATCAATCAACCAGAAGCAGCCATTTTAGCAACTGGGATTATCAAAAAACGGGCTGAGGTAATAGAATACGAAGACGGAGATAAAATTGAAATCAGGCAGATGATGTATTTGTCCTTATCTTTTGACCACCGATTGGTAGGAGGGTTTTTAGCAGGGAGTTTTTTAAAACGAATAGCGGATTATTTGGAAGAGTATTAGATTTGAATATTTCTCGCAAAGACGCAGAGACGCAAAGAAAAAAAATTATGACTGAAAATGAGTTATCAAAAATAATTGTAAATACTGCTTATGGTATTCACACAAAGCTAGGCCCTGGACTTCTGGAATCTGTTTATGAAGAAATTATGTATTATGAGTTGAAAAAGCAAAACCTATTTGTTGAGCGCCAAAAAGCAATTCCAGTTAACTGGGATAATTTAGAAATGAAACTTGGCTTTAGAGCAGATTTAATAGTAAATAAAAAAGTAATAATTGAATTGAAATCAGTTGAAGCTTTAGCTCCGGTTCATAAAAAACAAGTATTAACCTATTTGAAACTTACAGATCTGAAACTAGGATTATTAATAAACTTCAATGAAACTTTAATCAAAAATGGAATAACAAGAATTGTAAATAATTTATAAAAAAAGCTTAGCGCCTTTGCGTCTTTGCGAGAAAATAAGTCATAAATGAATAGAAACATATTAAAAAAAGCATTCAAAAACGTAGTAACTGCCAAAGCACTAACTGAGCTTTACGAAAAAAACTTCAAGGTAGTATCCAAATACGTCCACGCCACCTCCCGTGGACACGAAGTAATCCAAACCGCTGTAGGAATGCAACTTCTACCTCAAGATTACATATATCCATATTACCGCGACGATTCTATTTTGCTGGCCATCGGTATGAAGCCCAAAGATTTGATGCTACAACTCTTTGCAAAGAAAGATGACCCATTTTCAGGAGGAAGAACCTATTATTCACATCCCAGCTTAAGAGATGATGACAAGCCTAAAATCCCACACCAAAGTTCCGCCACGGGAATGCAAGCCATCCCTGCGACAGGAGCTGCAATGGGATTAAAGTATATAGAAGAAACGAAATCAAAAGCCCTTTCCGAAGGAGAGGGTTTGAAAGTTCCCCCTTCTGGGGATAGGGGGCTTGTAGTCTGTTCATTGGGCGACGCATCAGTAACCGAAGGAGAAATTGCAGAAGCTTTTCAAATGGCAGCGCTAAAACAACTCCCTATTATTTATGTGGTACAAGATAACGGCTGGGATATTTCAGCAAATGCAGAAGAAACACGAGCGCAGAATGCTTTCGAATATGCAAAAGGATTTCATGGTTTAGAAGCCATTAGTATTGACGGAACCGATTTTGAAGAATCCTATACCGCTTTTCAAAAAGTAGTAGAAATCGTCCGAAAAGAACGCCGTCCGTTTTTAGTGCATGCAAAATGCCCTTTGTTAAATCACCATACTTCAGGGGTAAGAATGGAGTTTTATAGAGACGATTTAGAAGAATCCAGACTTCGTGACCCTTATCCAAAACTAAAAGCAACTTTACTAGAAAACGGATTCACCGAAGAAGACCTAAACGAAATAGGAAACCAAGCAAACGCACTTGTAGAAGAACATTACGAAGAAGCATTTGCTGCTGAAGACCCCAAACCAGAAGATTTATTTACTCATGATTTTGCACCGACTCCAATTACAGAAGAAAAAGGAGAACGTTCACCCAAAAATGCAGAAAAAGTAGTGATGGTAGATTGCGCCTTGTTTGCTATTGAAGAGATTATGAAAAAGCACAGTGAATGCCTTCTTTACGGTCAAGATGTGGGCGGAAGATTAGGCGGTGTTTTTAGAGAAGCAGCTACGTTGGCTCAAAAATTTGGCGACCATCGGGTGTTTAACACACCAATTCAGGAAGCATTTATTGTAGGTTCAACCGTTGGAATGTCTGCAGTTGGTTTAAAACCCATTGTAGAGGTTCAATTTGCAGATTATATATGGCCTGGACTTAATCAGTTGTTTACGGAAGTGAGCCGTAGCTGTTACTTATCTAATGGAAAATGGCCTGTATCGATGATTTTGCGTGTTCCCATTGGTGCTTATGGAAGTGGTGGCCCGTACCATTCGTCTTCGGTAGAAAGCGTGGTAACGAATATTCGAGGAATAAAGATAGCTTATCCGAGTAACGGAGCAGACTTAAAAGGCTTGATGAAAGCAGCGTATTACGACCCAAATCCAGTTGTTATTTTAGAACACAAAGGTTTGTATTGGAGCAAAGTTCCAGGAACAAAAGGAGCTACAAGTGTCGAACCCGCAGAAGACTATATATTACCTTTGGGCAAAGCCTGGGTTTTACAAGAAATTTGGCCACAAGACGAACAAGAAACGCTGAGCATCATCACTTACGGAATGGGAGTGCATTGGGCAATAAACGCCACCAAGGAAATGGGATTACAAGACCAAGTGGAAATAGTAGATTTACGCACATTATATCCTTTAGATGAAGAAACTATAATGAAATCAGTTAAAAAATGTGGGAAATGTTTAGTAGTCACCGAAGAACCATCAAACAATAGTTTTGCTTTAGCCCTAAGCGGAAAAATTCAAGAAAAATGCTTCACCTATTTAGATGCACCCGTAATGACGATTGGCTCAGAAAATATGCCCGCCATTCCTTTGAATTCAATTTTGGAAGAAACGATGATTCCGAGTACAGCAAAAGTGAAGGTGAAGATTGAGGAGTTGTTGGGGTATTAATATAGCAATGTAACAATTTGAAGATTTGAAGATTCATCAATGTGAAAATGTAGTAATTTAGCAATGTAACAATTAGACGATGTGTTAATTTGAAAATTTGAAAATGGTGGCTACTAGTGCAAAAATAATGTTCAAATGTTGCATATCATAACAATTTACGTATGATACCTTATTTTTTATCTTCAAGTATAATACCGATGTATATTTTGCGGCGCCTTTTAGCGATAACTTGTCCCGAGAATCGGGATTCAAAATAACAATCGGTAATAATTCCAAATGCCTAAAAATTAATTATATTGCACCAATAATAATATTTTTGGTGCAATGGCGACAATTAGAAAATCGATTACATTTACAACACAACAAGAAGATTGGATAAAACTCCAAGTTGAAAAAGGATTATACACGAACGAAAGTGAGTATATAAGAGATTTAATACGCCGAGACCAAAAGAATTATGATAAATACGCTAAGCTAAAAATGGCGATAAATGAAGGTTTTCAAAGTGGTATTAGTGATAATTCAATTTTAGATATTATGGAAGAGGTAAACCAAAATCTTTCGTGATAGAATGAAGCATTACAAGCTATCTTCAAAAGCTGATGTTGATATTTCTGAAATATATAGATACAGCATCTAATGTAATTTAGTTAATCACTTTTCTGTTTGAGAATTTACAATTCATAACGTGCTTAAGTTCTTTATTATTTGTCCTGTAGGGACAAC
>Ga0307930_1001671_pt1 | contig 17473 bp, 15 predicted proteins | sample OrgLakmetageno46_FD_203161 | JGI IMG/M metagenome (GOLD analysis project Ga0307930, IMG submission 203161) | Saline water microbial communities from Organic Lake, Antarctica - #46 | ecosystem: Environmental > Aquatic > Non-marine Saline and Alkaline > Saline | place: Antarctica: Organic Lake...
GAAGTTTCCACTATACCATATGACTCTGGTGCGCAATTTCTTGCTGCTACTAGCGGTTTGCCCTTCAGGATCTCAAATGGTTCGTGGTTAGCTCAGAGGTGCAATTTATAGCCGGCATCTCAATTGGTGATCCAATTTTACCTCGTCTTTATTTCACAATCATTGAACAATGTGCTGCGTATATCAGGGCTTTATCCACATCGCCTCGCGTCCTACTTTTCATCAATTAGCCAATGTCTCGAGCAGGTGATCAGAATTTGAATTGAATACCTCTAGAAATATGATGTCGCATCAGTTATGGGTGAATTTGGTTTCTTTCATTGCAGGTGCATCGAGCAGACATTTTGTCAAAGCACTCGAATTATACTAGACGCCGTTTGAAGTCAATTTCAAAGCATAAAAAGTCGGTGTTAAGTAAGCAACATGGAGGGTCAGAGACCTCGACCAATGTAAATCATAGTAAGGTGCTTGAACCACTTTCGTCGTCGCCAATGCTAGAATCCACATTATCTACAAAGCCTCCTCCGCAGTCTTCAGCATCGTCGATGTACGACGCTATTGTTGTAACTCGGCTAGAGCTTATTGGCCTTGTGACACTGCGCTCTTCCCTTGACGAGCTCCTACAAGGCATTTATGTCTCGCGCCGAAAGAGCGGAAGAAGGGGAGAAAAGAAGCACATTAAAATCACGAAATGGGAATGGGAGCATTCGGTTGTGGCAGCTCGCGATACAATGCGGCGGTAGGCTCAAAAGGCATCCGACTGCAAGTTATGGTCGCTTCGTCAATCTTTGGTTTTGTACTTTCTATCCAATGTTTATCCTGATCGTCCGAGATAAATTCTTGCATTTATTCCTTTTGCCTTTTTTATTTGAAAGGTGTGAGGACCGTTTCTTCCTCGGTCCACCTCAGCTGATGCTCCCATTGCGATTTTTGTCTAGCAATATCGCCTATCTTTTCGCCCCCTTCCTTGGTGATTTCAACACCACAATGCTCACTAGCAGAAGATCTGATAATCACCGCAGAAGGCTTGACAATATTGATGGTGCTATGAGTATTAGAGGTGGCAGCAATGACGGTGTAAGGAAGATTAATGATGAAGGTAGCATTAATACTAGCAACATCAACTGCAGTACCCATGAAAATAGCAGTGGAAGTGGCGACGCCAGTGACAGCGCCAAAATGAATGCAGGGCGCACAGTTGATGAAGACGCATCTGATAGAGCGTCAGTATTGGCCTTGCTGAAACCAGCAAAGCTCTTCTGTCCGGAGACTTTACTATATGAGTACTTAAGTGCAATTGCGGCGAGTCAAGAAGCTACTGTAAGTACATGTTTAAACTTCGTTACCGTATGTATTATTTTACCTCACACCCGCCTTTACAATCTTGCATCGGAATTATTCTGCAGATTCTATCGTCAAGCACTTTTGCGACCATCTCATCACGATTTTCGCCGTGGAAGGTATTCTATATTGCTCTATTTTTAGCTATGAGTACACAAGTAGCTTCTTATTGCAAGAGCGTCACTGATTTTCCTATTGTTCTTCTCGTTTGTCTCAATACGTCGCGTAGCGAAAATATGATTCCACATTTGGGTCCAACCTAGCGCATCAACTCCACGTCTCAGAGGATTCTTTTGACCGACGCAGTTGACGTGCGCCTTTGAACCGTCTCGTATTGGAGCTACTGCTACTATTCTTGAGCAGATTTCATTAAAGAAAAACACGACGTAATTTAATTTCAGTAAACTGCAGCTGGGCTGTCTGTATATACTAGGAAGCTGGACTTCTGACTTTCATTGCAATTACTTGTGTGTCTGCTGCCCAATAGCAAGGACATATCAAGAAACAGCACATACCTGCACGTAGCCGAATCCTAGTTCCCTAATCGATATTTATATAAGTGTTAGCGAAGCGCTCTAGAATTTTCCTCTTGAAAAGTTACACTTTTAATCACCTATTACCAGGGCGGTAAAACCGTAAAAAACCTATTACCAGTCACCACCAGTTACCAGAACCAGGAAAAGCGCACCGGCCTCCCCAATATATTTGCGTCAGTTAGATTAGATTAGATTAGATTATACTCCCCAATTGCAAAAAAACAACGACAAGTAGCATAAAGCTGCGTTTTGATGAATCCCCCAGAACAAGTCTGACTGGGCTGAGTGCCCTTTTGCGCAATGCAATATTCATCTTTACTCTCATGAACCCTGTAGGATCAATTCGGAGGTACCAGTATAACACTGTAGCATTACAGCAGTACTCAGTGCTTTGCAACGCACACGCATACACTTTTGCCCGCAAAGCACTGGCTTCTGTGTCATTTGGGTTTGTATTACAGATAGTTCGAGTTCGAGTTCGAGTTCGAGTTCGAGTTCGAGTACTTTGCAACGTGCTAAATGCATACTTATTTGGGTCAAAGGCGTTGCTTATTTTAGAAAGGCCCAGAATGGTTCGGAGCTCGGAGCTTCTGAGCTCACTTTAAGCTCTCAGCTTGCTCAAGTTAGGTTCCGACGTACTATCAGTTTAGGCGCTCCTCTCCTCCGCCGTGCAGACATGCATAGTTTTTGGTGAATACATGAAATACTTTATGATTTTATTTTGATTTTCTGAAGCGCATCACGTTAACTATCGACTTCACAAATACTTTACTTATAGGATAATATGCACCATGTTTATCAGTTGTTGAGTTGTTGAGTTGCCTATAAATATCCACCGCCAGCCCTCCCACGCCGCACTCGATCACAGAGTTGCGTCTAGTGCAGTGAAGATGAGCAGTTCCAATTTTGCAGAGCAGAGTGAGCTGCTTCGGCGGCGGCTTGATACGGTGGCAAACGCGCCGACCTTGTCGCCGAGTCCGTTTCCGTTTACGAAGGAAGATCGCGACTTCAGTGAAATCTTTAGCTACTCGGTCTCCTTGGGAAATCGTCTCATCATCGGAGCTATCATTCTGACACGCTTGTGGCGATACCACAAATCCGGAGTTTTGCGCTGGTCGGAGCTCAAGACTAAGTTTCACGTTCTTCTTATCTTCACGGTGCGACTTACTTTCTTCAATTTGAACTCTTGATATTAGCTACCTATAGACATTCTGATGTTGCTAACGAGACTTATTTTTATAAAGGTCCCGATGTACACACCGTACTATGTCTTCTGCATCGATCGCTACGATCTCTGGCAGTGCTATGTCGACATTTCAAGGTATTTAACGCTTCGAGAAGTATTCAACTCGTTAGGGTAATTTTCATTGAAACGATTCATAGATGATGTATACGAATGGTAGGTTACGTCCATTCGTGCTGCATCTCGTCGCGCGCCTGATAATTTGGGTTTTTATGTCTTCATTGTTATCGTTGCTTCGTTAGGGAGACAGAGTTCGTCTACCGTTCAGTCTGGATATTTTATGGCCTCTATCGCATAGGGCTGTCCCTTCAGCTCGTGTGCTTAAGCATTACTGTACTCACGTGGTCTGACTTTTTGTCGTATTCGGAGCGCGCTGGTCGCATCGCTATCGTCACAACAATTAGGTACAGAGTTCTCAGTGTCATCTCTCGCTGCCACATAAAAATATTCGTAGCGCAATAGCTCTTTCGCGCTCTCTCAAATTTTGGAATTGCACGCCCACTGTTTTAGCCTATATGCAGCCTGTTCTATGATTTACTCAGTTTTATGAATCAAGACATCTGCCTTACTACTTTAAAACTCTCGTGTCCCGTATTGAAATCACCGATGCTGCCTTTCTATGCCAAAACAACTTCTTCTTCTTCTTTTTTCCATTATCGTTGAGCCAGGCACAAGCGGCTCGTGCAGTGGCTCTTCGGCATCAACTGCATTGACATCACCGTGAGCTGCCTCGTGAACGGCTACATTGCGGTGGCGCCCGAAGTGGCGGAGGTCAGCAACGGAGGCTCGCTCACGTTTTGGGTGTACTTGAACTGGCTGTTTCTGGACTCAATGCAGCTCAGCCTCTGCATTTTTCTCATGGTATTATGAGCATCTCAATTCCAATAGCTCCTTACAGACTACTCTTCTTTGATTCCCGTTGCTTACTTTTATTATCTAAGTAAGAAGAGAAGAATAGGGTGAGTTCGACTGTACTAGCTAGATTGATGCAGATCGATTCTATATAATCACCTGTAATCGACTCGTTCTTGCCCTCATCACAAGCATAATTTTCTTACGTGAATCATTTTATCGTGGATTGACAAACACACAGGTGCAAGGGACTCGATTGGTTGAGCGGATTCAGCATTCAACGGTGTTTGAATCGCAGCAAAAACTTGCTGTCGTCAGGAAGTTAAAGGTACTACAGATAGTAGTACACAAATTACAGTGCAGTCCTAAAGCATAACTTGAATAACCTGCTTGACAAGCACACCTCAGTAGTTTTGTTCTGGATTCATTGCATCTTTTATGTTATTCTCTGGATAATGTGTGCCCTCTAGAGTACAACCCTCACCATTTAAAAAAATCCTCACAGACGGTGTTGGTGGTGGTGACGATGTGCATTCTGGCCGAAATTATTTGTCGTATCATTGGTTCATTCCCCTTGATGCTTGGCACCATGGCTGGCAACGAGGACTGGCGCACTGATAACCCGGAGCTTTATGAAACGTGCGAGCGTGTTTATGCGTGTGTGTTTGTGCATCATCCTTTGCTTGAGTGGCTCATGTACTGTTTGTTCTCGTTGATTCTTTGAAATCTCATTCGCCTTTGGAGTGTTGCTCACTTGCCGCTTTTTTTCTTCTTTTTTTGAGCCTTCATCTCAGTAGCAAGACATTCGCTCGCTTACAACTAATTTTCCTCAGCCCCTGAAATCACTTTCTGGCGTACAGGTACCGCTTCCTTGAAGTGCATCACATTTTATGGCAGTTCGGGTGCTACATTTTGCCGTACGACTGCGTCTCGTTTTGCCTCCTGTACCTCATGCGCGCCGACCCCACGCCGCGCAATCGCACCGAAGATTTTGGAGCTCCGAACTTATCCATGGACAGTGCTGTCATGTCCCCAGGCGGGGCGTTTGGTCGATCGAACAGCCGCGGCCACGGGGCAAGCGACAGTTTCAGCGATGGATCTGCCAACCCGTTGCTGACTGCGCCGTTATTGAAGGCGTCTCGGGGTGGAGGAGACCACCACGTCGATGCGATGGACCCCAATACCTTGCTCCCTATTGGCGAGTCAATGGCCGGCGAATCGATGGTGTCCCAAGCGTCTGCCATGAACGAAGAAGGAGCCTTCGGCGGTGGCGCTATCTCACAGTACCAATACGGCGACAGTTCGCCAGATTCTGGGCCTCAATCAAGTGGCGACTTCCGGAGCGACGCCAGCGACTCTCTGAGCTCGTCCTTTGGCGGTGGTGGCGGTGGTGGAGGGGGGCGAGGCCTCTCGTCGCCGCGGTCGTCGCTGCCTGCGGACGTGGCAGCGTCGCTGGTGCTCACTGGCCGTGGCGAAGGCCGCAGCTCGTGGACTGAAGCCGTTTACAAACACGCCCCACAGCAGAACCATGGCCACAACAATGACATGCAACTTGATGCTTATGTGGCTGCTGCTGCTGCTGCTGCTGCTGCTTCTTCGGCGCCGACGCAACTGGAATGAAATGCCGTTGAAAAAATTGGCCTGAAAGTGTGGCTACATGGGCTTCACTTCTGTAACGGCATGTAAAGCACGCAGAGATAAGTCTGGTTGAAAACTTTGTAAATACTACGTCCAAATGTCGAAGCGCGCGGTGCCCCACTCATTCACTCGCTCAAATTCATAGTTATGTTTGACTTGAACCATCGGCAGCCGGCACCTCAGTTCGGTTTCTTGTTCTAAATTTGATGTGGTTCATATAAATTTTGAAGAGCGCGAGGCAAATTATAACTTGATAACTGTTATTGATGGGGATTACTATGCCATTATACTTTAAACGGAGTTAGGGATTGAGATGGTAACAAGACTATACATGAGGAGCAAGAGCAGGAGAAGAAGCATCGCCTCGGCTCGCATCTCGCATCTCAAGCCAAACTTCTTTGAAGCTATCATTTCTAAGTTAACAAGCGAGTGGCCAGAATGGCTAAAGAAAACCCGTATGTGAAATTATGCTTATACAGTAACAGCTGAGGTACTTGTCCCCATAAATATGGTGCTTCTTTTGTCTTGCCCTGCCCAAATTGCTTCAAAACTATGGCCTGAAGGAAAATCATTCACCTCACCACTTTGTATCCCACTTAACGAAGAAGTTCAGTTCCAGGCAAGATATCACACGCTGCGAAGAGTGCGAGCCGAGGAGCAAAGGGGTTGTGCGAATCCGTAAACACCGCCTAAGGTCAGAGGGAGCAAGGCAGTGTCATGAAAATCATTCGAGAAAAAGACAGGGAAGTATAGGCACTTTAATTGCTAACGAGGAGACAGAAAATGGCGCGCGAATTTTACCTGGTGCTTTACACATCGACTCTAGAGCTCCTATCTAATGGGTTGGCACAACGACATTACCACCAAGGTTGTTGTGTGTACTCCAATCAAATCTACTGCATACGACTGCGCACCTGCATGACGAGGTTGGCAACTTCTCCGGCACCAGCTGGCCGCACGAAGCGCCCTACGTTGCCAACCACTCGTGCGTCGATGCACAAAGGTGGGCAAGCCGGCGACGAGGAGGAGGCCCTGCTGCTGGAGCTCTCGTTGGGATCGTAGTCAGCTGGAAGGTAGTCCGAAACTCGAATCACGCGCCTGCAGCACGGAAAGAAAGCAACACGTTTAAATCTTAGGAAGGGAAGAAAACTTGATAGCAAGCCTCGAGGCACACACACGTGAAACGAATTCATCGAAAGCGTGCTGCACACTCCACCGTGACGTCAAAAAGAAAGAGGCAGGGCAAGACCTTCAGTTCCAAAATGATTTGTTACCGGTCTTTTCGAGCCAGCGCAGCAGCGATATCCGAGCGATTGGCCGGTGCCAACCTTCCCACAAATTCGCACACGAACGCGCCCGCTGACAGCCCTCCTTTGGATGTCGCGCCGTTGCCTCCACCGTTGTGGCTGCTGCTACGGCTGTTTCCGTTGTTGCTGTTGTCAGGGCCGCGCACGAGGCGCACCCCCCATCCTTCGACGCTGCTGTTGCTGTGGCTGTGGCTACTGCTGCTGCTGCTGCTGTTGTGGTGCGAGTCAAATTGCGAAGGAAAGTCCGCGCTGCCGGCGTCGGCTTTGGTGGTGGCCGCGGCAGCGCTCATTGAAGGAGAAGAAGAAGAGTTCGTTGTTCCCCCCTTAGAGGGAGGAGCAGTACACGTAGCAGTTGACGGCCCCACCTGCAAATAAGCGTGCAGGCCACGGCTCACCAGGCGACCCCGGCAGGTGAAACGGCAGGGGGCGCCAGGGCCACACTCCACTAATACAGGGGCTGAAAGTTGGTGGTGCACCCCGTCGGGACTCTTGCTCTTCTGCTTCTCTGCCACTGCCAATGGCAGCCGCCGCCCGTCGAGGGTGTAAAGCTTGCAGTGATGCAAAGGCAAAAACAAAAGCGAAACGCAAGAATATGTCCCATGTTAAATAGCTGTCTTGAATCATGCACAAACCGAAAGAGAAAGAAAAGAAGGAAGAGCTAGAGGAAAGTGAATTCAGACAAGGCGAGGATGAGACTTTCTCGCACTCCAATTGCCCAAAACATCATCTCCTGCACTCCTTCCTTTTCACACACAGACGTGTATCCACCCACAACCTCAATTCAAGATAGCCCCGTTACCTCGTGTTTCGCCTGGCAAACTTGCGACATGTCCGTCGTCACCGGCCCCAGCACGGGCACTTCTGCATCGTACACGTAATTCGTGGAGTACACAAACCCACTAGGCAGCTCGCGGCTCCAGCTACCCAAGCTTCCTCCTCCTCTGCCTTTTGCTGCTCCACCTCCTGTTGCTCCTCCTGCACTGCTACCACTGCCGCTAGTAGCCGTTGACTCCGCAAAGTTGGACCGGCTCCAAGTGACGGTGATTCGCTCGCTCCCCTTGCTTATGTCCTGCACCGCGCTGCGCGTAGACGGAGTTTGGTCGAACGCCAGGCGGTTGGCCTAATCATAAGGAAAAGTAGAGTATAATATGAAAAAATCAGACGGCGCAATCCAAAAGACGATGACGACTCGAAGTGCACTGAAAAAAAAAAATCGGTGTGGTAGAATTTAGATGAATACAAAGAGCAAGAACTTCCAAAAGGTTCAATTTAAACAATGTGAGCAAGGCACTGTAGGAGACAAAAGAAGAAAGTTAGGGATAAGCTTCGCATGATGCTTCTTGAACCGAACCTGAGCGTGGCGGCTGCACAGGAACGGGTTGCCCTCTCGCAGCCAGGGCACCGGCATCCGCCACCCTTCGCCTTTCACCGCACACGGCAAATGCACGTTGACGTGGCACCCGTGCGCATTGCAGCCAATGGTGGCGCCCTTGGCCCCGCAGGAAGTGCACGGCATTACTCGCCCGCGCCGAAGCTCTTTGGTCACGTTGTACCTGTCAGAGAGAGGGAAAGAGAGAGGCCGAAAGAGTGAGACAGAGAGGCAAAAAAAAAAAAAAGGTGAAGATGACGGTAAAGGCAGATGGAAGACGGGGTTCGTAATTATTCGGTAATGGGCTCAGGTGTAAGGACGAGAAGAACAAGCGCTAGAAATCAATTCAAATACAAGCCTATAAAAAAAGACGCAACGACAAGAACAACAACACGAGGAGGAAGGAGGCCAATATACCACGAGGACACGGCATCAGCGTCAGCGCCTGCGGAGAGAGCAGCTGCATGGGCAGCGGGGTCCACGCTGGGGTCGGTGCCTTCGAGCGCCACCTGGGGGGAGTACAGGGCGCAGGTCCAGTGGAGCCACACCCCAGCTCGGCCTCGTGACAAGAGCAACGGCCGCCGCAGCCAGTGGCCCTGCGTACAAAGGCAGAAGAAAAGAAGAAGGTGGAGAGTTCGTTAGAGAGAAGGGGGGGGGGGGGGTGAAGAGAGAACGATGACAAAGACAAGAAGATTGCTTGAGAGAAAGCGAATTCGTGAGTCTAAATGAATCTCTTAGAGATCCGACAACGAAATAGCAATGTAATCAATAGATAGACGAACTTTCAATTCCGAACTTCCAGCCACCGTAACCTACAAAACCCCTAAAAATCAAACCCCAACCCAAACATAAAGTACTTGGCCGTCGAAGTCGCGGCAAGTGTCTTCGAGCGCGGTCTTGCTGTCCCACGCGTGCGCTGTCAGAGCCGCTGCATCGCTGTCACTCCCCCCACACAGCCCACACACGCGTTGCTCTGGTGGGAGCATGGGGCCTAGATCCTGGCTGGAGGGTAGTGCCGATAGCGGTGGGGACGAGGAACCATTCGTCAGTGCTGACATGGGAGCTGTCGCTTCCGCTTCGGCAGCAGCTGCCGCCAGCGCCACGGCCGTCGCGTGGTCGTCGGTCGTAAACACGTCGAGCTTGAACAAATTTTCGTCGTGGCGCTTGCCGTCGTGTTTCAGTCCCTTCAACCCGCCGCCGCGCCCGCGCCCGCTGCCGCCCGTGGCGGAAGAAGCGGCAGCTCGCAAGCTCTTTTGGGAGCTCAGCTTGCGGCGCTTCGAGTTGGGCTCTTCTGGTGGTGCTGCTAGGCTTTTGAGTGCGAGCTTGCGCGCATACTGCGACGGGTCGTCATGAGTAGCAGTATTATTGGTGGTCGCGCCTGGGGTGTCTAGTGTTGTTCCTGAAGGAGGCTGGTCACTCAACGAGGTAGCTCCAGCAGCACCTGCATAAGTGGCGGCTGCTGCGTCTGTGTGGACAGCCCGCGGCATGTGCATAGCTAGAATGCTCGAGCTGTCCTCGGGCACCTCCACGGTTGTTGGGGGTGGGGCCGCCAAGCCTCCTGTCATGGGTTGCGTGGGTGGGGCGTAGGGGTTGTGCACGGCGGGCTTCAAAATGGTGGTGGCCCGGACGTAGGCGTCGTGCGCTTCAGCCTCAGTGCTCACCACGGCTAGTCGCGTGACCACGCCCAAGATTGTGAGAAACAGCTCAAACTTGCCGCCTGTGACCCGCTGGAGAATGCGGCCTCCGTGCTCGAGTGCACGGTCCAATGCAAACTCCTCATTCACAAGCGCCGCGACAGGCTCATCGACAGGAAGAACTGGAGGCTTGTCAAGCAAAGGCGCTGATAGCGTGGGATTCTCTTGCAAAGACATCCTAGACCTTTGAACAGGAGCGAGGTGCTTGCTTGAGGCCGTAGGTCTTGTTGTCTTGTTTACTTGGGGTTTGAAACGAGGAAGCCTCTGTCAAATCAAAAATCGTCAAAATACATTATATTAGAACATTTTCGCGGGAAGAATCTTGTTCTGCTGCTGTGGTGGTGTGGTGGTCCGTACGATGTTCGCTGTTCGCTGTTTGCTCGAGCAAGCAAGAGCAAGCAGTGGGTTTAGGGCGCGGAGCGAGAAAGCGGGATCTTGTCGACTTGTCGAGACCTGTTCATTCATTTCACTCATCTTTGTTCTACTACGCCTACCAGTATTATTCCCCCTAGACTTCGTACCCACCACTTAAGCTGAACCATCAATTAGTCGACATGCCTGAAATAGAAGAGCTCGTGGATGATTCCAGCGAGAACGTAGTATCAAGCAGCAGCAGCAGCAGCACTAGCATCAGCACCAGCAGCAGTGGTGAGGGCTACATGGGCCCGTGTGCGGTGTGCAACAAGATTGAAAACACCAAGCAGTGCGCGAAATGCAAGTGCGTAGCGTATTGCTCGCGTGCGTGCCAAGTTGCGCATTGGAAGGCGGGGCACAAGCAAGCTTGCCCCACGTTGGGTGCTGCCCGTGCGGCTGCCGCGTCCAAGGCGGCCGACGAAGCTAAGCTAGCGCAACAGACTACGATGGAAGCTGCGCTAACGGACCCAGGCACATCGGCGCGAGCACTTGCGATCAACTCCGCCGTCTCTGCGATTTGGAGCAACGAAGAGGAGGAGCTCGTCAGCAGTGGCCTGAGCGAAATGGGCATCTGCGCAGCGTGTGCCTGCACCTGTGCGGGTTGTGCTGTCCCAAACGAGGAAGATCAATACCCAACTTTAAGCGACGACATAGATCGAACAGACCTAGCGATTCAATCAGCAATACCTGAAGTGCCCCTAGCTTTGCCAGGCACGGCGGCAGCGGCAGCTTCCAGCCCTGGAGCTGCGACCCCACAGAACGTCGCCGCAGATGATGCGGCCGCGGCCGCCAACGCTCTAGGTGGTATAGCGGCAGCTGTGCGGGCCGAGGGCACTTCGGAGTCGCCCCTAGCTGTTATGACCACGGCGCTGAGCGCTGCGCTCGCCGTGACGGCGCCCCCCGAGGAAGGAGACAAGTGCGGTGTGTGCATGCTGCCGAAGCAGTTCGAGCAGCACACGCTGGCGTGCGGCCACTCGTACTGCGCAGCCTGCGTCGAAGCCCTCGAACGGCATTCGATCGAGTACTTGTGCCCCTGGGACGCGTGCCGCACGCCTGCGGCGTTGAAGCAAGCCGCGAGCCAAAATACAGGCGGAGGAAAGGAAAGCAGCGGTAGTGGTGGAGGGCCAACCAACAACAACAGCATACAGCGCGTACCGGTGTATGGCGCCCCTTGCAAAGCAAAAGGGTGGAGCAACCGCAGCTATAGCAGCAGCAGCGGAGATAGCAACGACGACGAAGACGTGGAGTACGTGCCGTCAGAACCTGAAGCTCAAAACGAAGCAGCTGCGCGCATGTAAGCCCCTCTAAAGGATCAGTATAAGTATATTCGTTTAATTTGAACTTTCTTTCAGTGTCTGTTTAGTGTTCTCCCCCTTTTTGTTATCTTCATATCTGTTGATCACGTTGTACGGACCTACTCCATTGATTCACTACAACTGTTTTAAAAAGATCTTGCTATCGCATCGCTGACGAACCATCGCTTCACTCCCCACTGATTCCTTCTCATATCTTTTGTCGGCTTTTCCAGGTACGTGCCCATTTTGCGTCAAGTGGAGCGTGGCTTGTTGACCTGGAAAACCATTCCGGCGCCCATGCAGCACTCCATGGGGCGCGCCGCGGACCTCCTGCGGCAAGCTGCGGACAGTGGCTATCCTCCCGCGCAGTGCTCGCTGGGGTTGATTTTCCTCGAAGACACGGGCGCGTTCGCGGGGGTGGCCTGCGACCCGAGCCGCGCCGTGGAGTGGTTCCGGAAAGCTGCCAAACAGGGCTTGGCCGAAGCCCAGTGCCAGCTGGGGCACATGTATGCGGCAGGCAGTGGCGTCGAGCGCGACGCCGAGCTCGCAATGGAATGGTGCGGCGCATATTTGAGAGAGGGAGGGAAGAAGGAGAGAGACAGAGAGAGAAAAGCAATCGCACTGGGAAAATGGAGAAGAAGAACAGCGAGAAAATGTTGACAGCATGTTTTTCTTTCTTTGAATAAGATTTTTCTCTCCCCCCTTTTTTATGTGTGTGAGTTTCAACCTTTTTTTTTCATATCGGAGGGTCGAATCTCTCTTAACGTTCTTCCAACACCGCATTTTATTTCTTCTCAGGTATGGCAAAGCAGCTGCTCAGCGCCACGTGAGCGCCATGTGCCTGGTAGGGAAAGGCCTCTTGCTGGGGTACATTGAAACCGTGGCGCAAACCGGCGACCCGCCTTATGGCTTCGTGAATTTGAAACCGCCACCTTCGTCGTCGTTGTCTTCGTCGTCGTCGTCGTCTTCTTCGAAAGGGCGCTCCTCGACCAGTACAACTAGCGGGAGTAAAAATGCAAGCGATAGTGGTGGAGCAAGTACTAACAGCCCGGGCGCGGGATTCATGAAGGGCAATGTGAGCGTGCCGGAGTCCAACGCTGGTGGTTCGTCGTCATCTTCGTCGCCGCCGTCGTTTGCCGAGCAGAGTGCAGCCCTAGGCGCGCGAGAGCCTCGGGAATCGGGCGTGCCTGGCTTTCCGGTAAAGCGATGAAAATTAAAGGAAAAGTTACTTCTCTGAGTGCTTGAGTCAACGACTATTTGCTGTCTCAGCGAAAGTCTTTTTGAGTTTTTTTATTCCCTCGAAAAAATCTCTCATGATATTTACCATCGCATAACTCATCCTCTACAGGTGCTGGCTGTGCCCAAAGATCGCAGCAAAGGTTTAGCGCTGTTAACCGAAGCCGAGTCTTATGCCCAATCAGGCGAAGCGGCCTTTCTGCTAGGGCTCGCATGTCGCCGACCCGCCAAAGCCTTCGAATGGTATGCGCTGGCCGCGCAGAGAGGGCACCCCCCAGGGCAGGCCGCGGCGGGGCGCGCGCTGTACCTCGGCGATGGCGTGGAAAGCAACCAAGAAGAGGTGAGTCACGCCAAGTAAATTTCAAAGTCGTTGAGAACTACTGTTTTTTGTTTTTTTTTAATCATGATTCAGTTAATGCTTCTTCGTGCACCGCGACTTTGGAATTCGTCCTCGTTTGATTTATTTCCAGGCAGTGGAGTACTTGCGATTGGCCGCTACTGCAGGGGATGCGGAAGCGCAGTTCATTTTAGGCACTGCTTACCAAACGGGGGACGGCGTCGCAAGAAATGCAGAGGAAGCGATTGAATGGTTCACGCTGGCTGCGAAGCAGGGTAGCGACGCCGCGCAGTACAGCTTGGGGATAGGGTATTGGCACGGGCGTTTCTTCCCCGACGCTACTGAAGACGAACGAGTGCAGCACTACCGCCGGGCCGCGGGATGGTGGGTGCAGGCGGCTAAGCAGGGCAACGCGGACGCACAACAGGGTCTAGGGTTAGCGTTTTGGATTGGGCAGGGCACCACCAAGGACCCCACCAAAGCGGTGTCCTGGTTTCGTTTGGCCGCACAGCAGGGCCAACCCAACGCACAGCACAACTTGGGGTTTGCGTACTGGGTTGGGGAAGGCACCGAAGAACAGGACCAAGTCAAAGCGGTGGAGTTGTATACTTTGGCTGCGGTGCAAGGCTTACCCGACGCCATGTATTGCCTAGGAGTCGCGTACTCTTCGGGGAAAGGGGTGCCCGCGATTGACACCAAAGAAGCGAAAGTTTGGTGGACGAAAGTGAGTTTTTGATGAAAGTCATTTTAAACCTAAACATACGCTTTTACTCGCGCAATTATTGTACTTCCTCTAATTCATATGGTCGCACTTCTTCGTCTTCTTCCTTTCGTGTGCCTAAAATGAGCTTTGTTTTCTAGAAATCTTCCTTCTTTTTCGCTCGCTGTATTCACTGTGTATTTCTTTTTCTCAAGTATTCCTTTTGCTCCCTAATGTTATAATCAATCTTATCAGGCACACGAGGCTGGCAATCCCAAAGCTGCGAAAGCGTTGAGCGATTTAGAAGAGTCCGAAGCGAAAGCAACAAGAGACGCGGCCAAAAAAGCGAAAAAGAAACAAGCGCAAAAGGACGCGAAAGCCAGAGAGAAGCGCGTAAATGCTTTGCAAGCGCGCAAAGAGGAAGCAGAGGAAGCAGGGCGAGCGGCAGAGGCAGAGGCAGAATCGTCGAGAGCTGCGATGGCGGTTGCACGAGCAGCTGCCTTGAGCCCTTTCCTAACAGAGGCCATGAAAAGAGTGCTTTCTCGGCCACCTTCGACAACTGATCTTTCCGAGGACTCCTGGGCGCAACATCGCGTAGAAGTGTCTGACCATTGGCGCCAGGTCTTAGCCAATGCGGTAGAAGCTCATCAAAAACAGCTCTCTCAGAAAAAAGTGCCCGACAGTGGAAGCAACGATAGTATGAGTGAAGAGAATGCTTTTGCCGTGAAAGTAGAACCTGGAAGCGCTCAACAGGAATTGGATGCTCTGAAAAAGCTACCAGCCGAGCGCCGTTCTGGTTCAGTTCTGACCGACGCCCAAAGCGTAACTGTCGACGCGAGTAGGAAAGTTGACGCTTTTATCGAGGCAGCCAATGCCGCCAGGGCAGCTTACGACGATCTTAAAGCCAATATCCCAACTACTACCCCTGGCACTACCAGTGTTACCTCTCAAGATGGAGAGACCGCTCGCAGCCATGCCAAAAACGTCATGGAAGACGAAGAGACCTTTACAGAACTCGTAACACGCGCAAACTTTCTTCGAAAACAAGCTTTTGACGCCAAGGAAACCATCGATGCAATGATTTCAATGTGGGGCGACGAAGAAGAAAACCAACTCAAAGCGGCTGCAGATGCGGCGGCGGACCTTGAGAGAAAGAACCAAAAGAAGACCGGGACAAGTACAGATGCTTCCATATCTAAGGGTGAAATTGCACAAATGCAGGTCGATGACACTCTTCCTGTTGACGATTCTGATGAAGAAATCGTATTAGTGCAATCCTCCAACCAAAGCCCTTCCAGAACTCAAAGCCACATTGGCAGCAACGACAGCAACAGCAATCTCGACAGCAACATGACTGCGCTAGGCAGCGGTGGTGACGGCGCAGCAACATCTGCAACAAAAAATCCTGCCGTGACAGCACCAAGTTTCCCGAAGGAAGGCAACAGTTTTGCAGCATTTTTCACGACCGGTCACCAGAGCAGTTCGAACCATTCTTCTTCTTCTAAAGAACACTCGCAGAGCGAAGCACTCCGCCCATCGGGCTCTTCTGAAATGTTGCCGCGACTACTCGCCACCGCCGCTGCCACCGCTGCTGCGGAGCGGAGCTGCCCTGCTTGTACTTTCTTGAACGCCAACGCGCAGGCACTGGTGTGTGAGATGTGCGGCTCTGAGCTTGAGCCATCAAGAGATGAGAAGAAGGAGGTAGCGAAAGCATCAAGCAAGTCTTCCTCTTCGTCGTTGCAAGCTCCTAGCCCCTCGCCTAAGCAACCACTACCAGCGACCAAAGCTTCAAAGGCCAAGAAATCATCTGCCAAAAAGAAAGCTGCATCGCCGCCGCCGCCGACACAGTCGAAATCCGTTGCAGCAGCACCCAGGCCGCCGGGATCAGCCGGGTCGTCAGATAAGATCAAGCTGTCGGGAGTGAACGGGCCGTCGGCGTCTGCGCCGAAGTATCATCCACCAAACACAGCTCCGAAAACAGCACTCTGGACTACTCAGCCTCCCCCTCCTGGCCCTCCCCCTGTAGGACCACCCCCTGTAGGACCACCCCCTGTTGGACCTCCGCCTCGTGGACCTCCGCCTCCTTTTGTGCCCAGACACATTCTTCAACGTCCGCCGAATTCTATGGTCTATTCTCCAGCACCACCACAACCTGCAGGAGGCTCTCCAACGAGGTTGCCTCAGCCACCGGCTCCTTCGCAACCTCCGCCACAAGGGCTGGAACGCACCTCGTCATTTGAGCAGTTCTTCGCGTCACAAAATGGGAACGCCAGCAACAGCAGTAATAGCCGCAACAACTTGAACCAATGCCTAGAGCCCAACGAAGAAGACAGCGAGTTGCCGTCGTTTTTCGTGAGCGGCGGTGCTTTACCAGACGGCGTCGACAGTTTGTTTGGCAGCCTGGGCGGTGGCTTTGACACCAGTGGTGACGGAGGCAACGCCAACAGCAATCACGTGGGCTTGGGTCAGAGGAGTCTTAGCGATAACAGCTTGGGCAAGGGTTACAACAACCACTCAACGGAGCAGGAGCGCCTCGAGTATGGGTCTTCTTACGGCAACAGGCCCGCAAACAATGGGTTGAATCATGGCGATGGTGCTGGTATGCGCAACCTTGTCAATGAAAGTCGGCAAGGAACAGGTCAGAACTTCAACAATTACACTTTTGGTGGCAGTGGTGGCAGCTATAACAGCACTAGCGGCGGAGTCGGTGGAGGTGCCGGCGACAATTTCAGTTTCCTATCAGCGCTCAAGGCCCAAGAAGAAGCAGCGGCCGACGCGCTCTTTAGTGATTCGTTCTCTCCGCTGTCTCTGGCACCACCTTCAGATAGAACTAGTACTAGTAATATCACTAGTACAAGTACTAGCCTGAGCACCCCTTCGCAAGTACCTCCAGCTGGCAGCAGTGTGTCTCGTGCCGAAGCAGAAGCTGCTGCCCTCTCCATGCTCGAGGATTTTTGGGAACGGTGCCCGGATTTTTGTGGCGGCGGCGACCAGGAAGACGACGACGACAAGGACGAAGTTGAAGGCAAGGAGAGTGCTGGAAAGAGCCCAGACGGCGGCAGCAACGACAACATTGCCTTTGATTCAGTGGAGGAGACCGCTGCGTGGGCGAAATGGCTGCACCGAGACTGCACCTACTCCCAGGACGTGCTGATGAACCCGTGGGGCAAGAAAAGTAACGCCAGCGACCCCCGCGGGGTCACGGCGGTGCGCGCCAACGGAGCCGCAAGCGTGGCCCGTGCGTTCCGGCAACACGGCTGGGGCACGTCCACGCGCGTGGTGGAAGCTTACCTTGGGGCCGAGTTCAAGGTGGTAGCGGTCGATGTTCCTGCCTCGGAGCCTCAGGCGGTGCCAACGTCATCATCGTCGACATCATCATCGTCGTCGTCGTCGTCGTCCTTGCCCCGTGCTACGGTGGTGGTCCGGCGCGGCGGCGGACGCGAACGGTTTGGGCGCCGCGCAGCGAATACACCGGTTGCCTGGGGCCTGGAGTGGACTTTTGAATTAGAAG
>Ga0307930_1001673_pt1 | contig 17456 bp, 1 predicted proteins | sample OrgLakmetageno46_FD_203161 | JGI IMG/M metagenome (GOLD analysis project Ga0307930, IMG submission 203161) | Saline water microbial communities from Organic Lake, Antarctica - #46 | ecosystem: Environmental > Aquatic > Non-marine Saline and Alkaline > Saline | place: Antarctica: Organic Lake...
TGTTGGATGGAGACTCGAAGTCTTCGGAAGTGCAGTACACGTAGTACGGCAACAGAGCCAAGAGGTTCGACACAGTCACATTGCCATACACCAGACGGGTTGTAGGGTGCCTCGGCCCATAGAGGGCAACATAGAAGCCCTTGTTGTAAATGGCCGTGAACGACTTCTCGAGATCGTCCGTCTCCACCGGAGTGGCTGCGCAGTATATGATCCCAGGCTCATCTGCTGTGAAATTCACCATGATTTCGTTGGTCGATGGGGTTAGGCTGGTGATCTCGAGCAGAGGGTAAGCGTGAATCGTGGTGAAGCCGAAGGCGGCCTTGTCGGCCATCACGTAGAAATTACGGGTTCTCTGCTTGGTTCGGAGGTCTCGCTGCCCCTCGTCTTCCACCATGCACCACGCTGTATAGTAAGTCGACGAAAACGCGAGGTCCATCACCACCGACAGGTTCTTGTATGCCCAATTGGTGGTGTCGTACTGATCCAGTTCCACTTCGATTTCATACGCCGATGCGACAGCGTTTTTCTTGAAGGTTGACGCAAACAAATCGTTGTATTCGTCGTCTGGCAGACCCACTAGGTCGAGCAGGAAGTCGAGCTGGAAGAACACGTTGGAGGCAAGGCACGTCACGTACAGGAAGGTGGACTCACGGTCCGCCACGGTCAAAGATACATTCACATGGAAGTCGCCGATGTCTTCCATCGCGACATACTTGATGAAGGGTGCCGTCTCATCGTCGGTTACAGTGGGGCTCGGAGTCGGCGGCGAAGGAGCTTTCGAAGGCAAAGGCGTCGGCAAGCGTGTGGGCGCAAAGGAAGGCGACGCTGCAAAGAAGAATCGAGCATGGCGAGGGTCGGCGCTTCCGCACAGAGGCACCAGCACGTCATTGGGGGACTCGTCTTCCTCAACGTTGCGGTACATGGCCACCGTCACGTTGCTGGGGAAACCGTCGACTTCGTCCGCCCAAGAGGGGGTTTTGGTCCGCACCAATTCCGTGCTGAACGCCTCCACGCCAGGATTGTTGGCGGTATAAGCGCGGCGCACCCCAGCAGGCACGCGCAAGTCGGAGAAGTCAAAGTAATAGGGCTCATTCACGTTAAAACCGTAGCCAAAGAAACTGATGGCTTCATTGCCTAAGGAGGACCCGACCCGCGGCGACATTTTGTCCCAGCACTCGAAGAACGAGAAGGCGTTCTCTGCGTCTTCCGCTTTTTTTATGGCCCATCCGCCCCGACTGCCCTTGAACAGATCGACCGTCGCATCGTCGTACGTGGCATTCCAAGCAGGCGACAAGCAAGTAACTTGCGTTGCCGAAGTAGGCTGCACAAAAGGCCCCACACGACGGCGATAAGTGCGCGTCTCCACACCATCCTCGTTGACCCCCACCACCGGAGTAGTGCTCACGAACGCGCAGTAGTAGTCGCTGTCGCCCACTTCAAAGCCGCCACCCGTGAACGTCAGCTCGTCGTCACCTTTGGCTCCCATCGAGGCGGTGTTGTTGAAGCTGATCCACTCGGCTTCGTAGTCCACCGTGTTGCGCGTGACCCCAATCACAGGGGTCTGGCGCAGCAATTTGGTGTCATACGTCACGGTAGGGTACAGCGTAGGCAATGGAGTAGGCGCTGGAGTGGGTGCGGGCGTGGGAAAGCAACTCACGCTCACGACCATCACGCCTTCATCAGTGTTTACAGGGGTGGGCGCCACCGAAGGGCTGAGCGAGGGCATCGACGTGGGGCTTTCCAACAAGAGAAGGGCACTGGCCGAAGGCGTCAGCGAAGGAACAATTGACGGCACCAATGTTGGATGTGCAGTAGGAGCGAGCACTGGAATAGCTGTAGGCAAGAGCGTTGGCATGGCTGTGCTGTTGCTCGTAGGCGCAAAGGATGGTAAAAGGGTCGGGCCAGGCGACAAGGATGGCAAAGCTGATGGCATGGGCGTTGGGCTGTGCGAGGGCTCGAGGGTGGCGTTGACAGTCACTTCACACTTGTAATTGGTCCCATTGGGTACCTTGATCAAGCCTCGCGCCCAGGCTCGTGTGCCATCTGCAAGCAAGAGTTGGCCCTTGGGTAAAAGCGCTGCCACTGCGTGAGCCTCCGCCGTTTGATCTGCGGTGAACTTGGAAGGAGCTGCCGCAGTGTCAGGTGACAGGGTACCGTCTGCATTCAGCGACAGCGAGGGCGCCAGCACCAGGCTTTCCTCTTGAGGTGATTGCGACGCAGAATCAAGTCCCAGCAACTTCCGTCCATCCATAACCGAGGTACCGTTGCTGCTACTGCTGTTGCCATCGTCATCGTTGTCGAAATTCAGCGGCCACTCTCGATCCACCGTTTGCCACACGCGCAAGTCCACTCGATTAGCGCCGAAGCTCAGGCCCCAGGGCTCGGTCTCGCATGAAATGTTGCGCACCACCCCTGTAATCCCGTCGCCACTCACGGCCAGATGCTTCGCGCGCTTCCGGGTAGAATGGTGAGGCAGCGTAGCGTTCAACTTTTCGCTGACGTACTCGCAAAAGTAGGCCTCGTGGTCGTGCTTCAGACCAAAGGTCTCCAGGATCAGCGATTCTTCCCCAAATGCCGACAAGTTGTAAGAGGAGACTTTATCGTAAGCCATGAACAGCTCATGGGGGTAGGAATAGCCCACGTGTTCTAAACCTTGAGGAGCGTCATGAGGGGTGGCGAGAGGGAGGTAGCCTGCGTCGTCTGCTGCTGTTGGCACAATGATGCTGATCGCTTCTGTGACCGTGGTGCTGGTGGCGGTGCCGTTGTTGACCGCCATTACTGTCGCATCGGTGATTCCATCCTCCATTAAACTGATGTTCACCGCCATCGCATAGCTGATCGAGCCCCAGGGTGGAGTAATGCAGGTCGCGGCTTTGGTGTCATTGGCCCGGGTAGGAGGGCCAGTAGCGAGGGAGAAGTTCCGATTCAAGTCATCGACGCCATACACCAAGCAGCGATACACCACATCTGGATCGTCGACGTTGAACCCGGCGCCTGGGAACGTGATGACGTCACCGCCTCGAGCACCGAACTGAGACGTGGTCTGAATAAACTTGGTGGAAGTAGCAAAGAATTCGTACTGCGACGGTGGATTGGACTTGGGAACCGCCACCACTTCCTGGTCTTCCCCCACCGCTCGCGCATAAGGGTGCTCAATCGACACCACGACCGAGGCATCCCCCGAATACAGGGCGCCCCAGGCCGGGGTGGTGCACGCCAAGCGAGTGCGGTTCAGAGGCGCGGAGGTGGTCAACGAAGTAAGGGTGCGCGAGGGGTACAGGGCGGAGGTAAAGCGGCACAAGTAATTGGACGACCCCACTACCAAACCGTAGGCATGGAACACCACTTCAGTGTTGCCGAGTGCAGTGCTGATTTGCGTCGAAGACTTGTCCCAGGCTTCATAGAAGGCCCAGAGGTTCCCGGTGGCAGAGGTGCCTTCGTAAGGGACCGTGACGAATACTTCCACTTCCTCGAGCCAGCACCCGCGCTGGCCAATCACCGAGGGCGCGGGCGTCGGGGAATAAGTGGGAGCGTAGGTGGGCAAAGGTGTAGGCAGAGGCTTCGCTTTGGAAGGCTGCTGCGTCGGCTGAGGCGAAGGCGTGAGCGTTGGTGGAGACGACAAAAACACCGTCGGCATGTGCGTGATGGTCGGCATTTCCGAGGGCACCGGCGTGGGCAGAGGCGTGGGGGCTGGCGAAGGCTTCAAAGAAATCGTAGGTTTATGCGTGGGCACTATGGGCGTAGGCGCCAGCGAAGGCGTAGCTGAGGGAGAGCCCGTGAGTGACGTAGGCGAAGGCGACGGGAACGTCGTTGGAGGGGAGGTGGGGAATGGAGTGGGCACCCACGTAGGGTAAATGCTCGGCACCGTGTTGTTGTAATCGGTCAGATTGCGCGTCGGGTTCAAGGTTGGCGATGGGCTCGGAGCCAAGCTTGGCGAGAAGGTAGGGAACACGGAGGGCACGCGTGAGGGAGCAAAGGTAGGTTGACGAGTTGGGGCCGAGGGCACAGGCGTGGGCAACGGCGTGGGCGCGGGCGAAGGGGTGGGCGTCGGGCGATAAGTGCAGAATTCGCGCGTTTCAAAGCTGACCGTGTGCACGGACACTTCCACCAGCCGCTCTTGGAATGCTTGGCCCCAAGGGGGGCTCACACAGGTGAACTCCGTGAACGACGAAGGGTGCGCGTACTCCGAAATCATCACTTCTTGGGTGGCTACTGTAGGGCTGAAGCTAGGCGTTAAGGTGTCGACATCTCCTGCAGCATCATCGTAGGAGTAGCTGAAGGAATAGCTGTACGAATACGAGAAGCCGCTGTCACTTGACGCATCCATCTCAGAGGAGGAATAATCGAAGGAATACAACGACGACGACGAGGACGCTGATTCTAGCAAGGCACGTCGCGCGATCTCTCCACTCACTACAGTACCATTGCTCAATAGCACCGACGAGGTACCGTTGGTGTGATTAAACGTCGACACAACGGTGGTAGCGCCCAAGGTTGGGCTAGGCACAGGAGGCAGCGTAGGCGATGAGGTCGGTGCGTCGGTGTACACCTCCATCGACAAATTGTAAGTGAACTTGCAGTAATGGCTGGCATTGGAATCGAGCGCTGCAGCGGAAAACACCAACCGATCTCCACCAGCAGCACCGTACTCGGCCGCTGAAGTAATGGCCTTCCAGGCTGCCTGGTACAAATAAGTCCCCGAGGCCACGTCATCGCCAACGAAGCTGACGTCACTGGTTTGGCCGTTGGAGGCCGCCACGAGACTGACCGTGGTGAAGTCTTGGGCGTAGTCCCAGAGCGGAGTGACGCAGGTGAAGCCCTGCACCGAAGTGGCAAAGGTCGCCTCGGTTTCGGCAATTTCAGCCAATGAGCGCTGACCGGTGAAGACGCACTTGTAGGTGGTGGTTTCGTCACTGGTCAAGCCGTAGGCCGCCAGAGTTAAAGAGTCGCCCCCTGTAGCGGGCCCTGCGTTGTCGTCCAGTTGGGTCCAAGAAGCAAAGAAGTCAAACTGATCGATGACGTCATCGCTTCGCTTCAGCAGAGGTTCTCCGGTCGAGTACTCCACCAAGCTCACCGACACCACTTCGGCTTCATAGAAGGCACCCCAAGGCGGCGTCACGCACACCACCTCGTACAAGTTCACCGCGAACACGGGGGCCGAATCGAGGGGATCCGAAGCCTGGGTGCCCGTGAATCGGCACACGTACTGCAAGGTATCGTCAAGGCCTGCTGCTTGGAAGGTGAGGGCGTCGCCACCCGCGGCACCGTACTTCGCTTCGGTCGTGAAACTCGCCCAATCCGCGACGTAAGTGTAGGTGAGGCCACAGTAATCGCTGTACCCGCTCTCTTCGGAATATTTGGCACAGGTCAGCGGACCCCGGTACGCGTAAAGCGGGTCTGTAGACGTGTTTCCGACGGGCCGCACCATTTCATAGCCACCGGTGCGCCCGGGCAAAGTCGAGTAGATGCGTACAAACACGTTGGCTGCGGGGTAGGTGTTGCCCCAGAGGGGAGATTCACAGGTAACCTGGTCCAGCTCCACCTCGGCCGCCGCGGGCACGTCGAACATACTAAAATCGTGCAGAGCCTCGCTCTTGCCCGCCCACTCGCACCGGTACACCCCACTCAGAGACGCCACCACGCCGAAAGCATTGAAGCCCACCGAGGTGCCGCCTTGCGCAGTGCCGAAGTTCGGCGTGACCAAGTCGAAGGAGGGGTAGAAGTCGTAGGGGATGATGGTCTCGCCGTCGGACGGAGGCACCAGACCGTTGTAGACTTCCGCATTGGGCTTCAGTGCCGTGTCTTCCAGGAGGATTACGGTCACGTTACCGGCTTCGTACACCAAGCCCCACTGAGGGGTGATGCAAGTCACTTCTTTGGAGGAATCGGCGGTCACTGCTGAAGAGGACATGGTCATGCTCGACGCTGTGGTGCGTGTAAACAAGCAAGTGTACAAATTGGGCACCAGAGGGTCGAAACCACTGCCCACGAAATACAACGCGTCGCCGCCAGCTGCGCCGGACTGGTCTTTGAATTGAGGCACGCCATACGCAGTCCACACTGGCAAGAAGGAGTAGGTGGTGTCGTCTAATGTCCGAACTTGGTCATGGGCGGTTTGATTCGCGAATTCGATCTCATTCGCGTGCTCCAAGCTCACGTGCGAGGTATAGGCCGGGTTCGACTTGCCCCAATTTGGTGTCACGCAGAATATCTCGAACGGATTCCCGTCGCCCCCAATCGCCTTCACTGGTTCCGAATAGCCTTCGTAGACCTTGTCTCGGCCGTTCGGGAGCAGGAACGAGTACGAAAAGCGGCAACGGTAGCGGTTCTTCAGACGAGGGTCTAAACCGTAAGCGCGCACGGTGATGTTTTGCCCGCCTCGGCTCGTGCCCACGGTGGGCTCAATCGCGTCAATGGCAGGGTAAAAGAAGTACTTGTCATCATGGCTACGGGGCTGTTTGGTGACCTCAACGTTGCTGCCGAAGCCAGAAATCCCGACGTCAAAGGTCCGCACCGGCACGATCCTGCCCGCACTCGCCACCGAAGCTCCCTTGGTCATCTCAACCACCGTCACTGTGGCGTTTTTGCCGAGGAACACGGTGCCCCAGGGAGGAGTGACGCAGCCAAGCACATTCGGGGCCGAAACATTCGCATCCACGCAATAGATCTCATCGGCGCCTTCATAAGAAGCTGCCACAGCCGTGTGGCAACACTGGTAGGTCGCTGAGGCGTTGAGACCATAAATGTCGAAGTCGAGATTGTCTCCGCCACGAGCGCCGTTTAGGGCTTGGTCACTGAACGAAGCCCAGTCAGGATCGAAGGTGAAGAGATCGTTGTTGGCATAGGAGACCTCGGGGACAATCACGCCCGCTTTCAGTAGCTCTAATTTAGTAGCCATCGCGGGATACAAGTCGCCCCACGCATCCAAAGTGCACCGAATCGTGGTGGTGGATTTGAAAGTGCGCACAAACGCAGGCACTTCCATCACCGGTACCGTCCCTAGGCCTTCTTCAGTGACCACCAGTGGCGCCGTCTCGGAGGTGACATTCGCTAAACCCGTGAAACGACAGGTGTAGTTCTGCGAGAAATCGTTGATGTTGTCGACGACCCGGTTGAACCTTCCGATGGTGCGCGTCAGAGGAGCCGCCCACGGAATCCCATAGGCCGAAATCGAGATGGTGTCCTTGTTCCCCGCTGATGCGTTGCTGGGGAACGCCTGGTCCCAGGCTTCGTAGAACCTGAACTTGGGCACCCGCCCCTTGGCGTTGAAGAGAATGCGCACCGAAGTGGCGTCACGCTCGATCAAGTACAGGGAGGTTTGCGCGGCCGCGAATTCGGTGCCCCATGGTGGCGAGACACAGGTCAAATTGTTGGGAGAGCTGGCATACACCGTCGCGGAAAATTGCATGTCACCCTTGTAGGTCAAAGTGGGCCCACCCGTAGTGAAGAGGCACCGGTAAGTGTTGTTGGTGGATAATCCATCTGCCGTAAACACGAACAAATCACCTCCCTTTGCACCGAACGCATTCGAAAATTCCACTGCCCTCCAGTCGCGGCTCCAGTAGAAGGTTGGTTGGCCTAAACCGTTGCCGCGGCTCTCGTCGCCAATCCGGTAGAATTGATAAGGATTGGGTAGCGCCAATTCCGCGTACAGGGTAGGGTGTTCTGCTACCAGCTCGACGGTGGCCAACTGCGCGCCAAAGGTTAAGCCCCACTGGGGGGTGGTGAACGAGACCTCGGTGGCGTTGACAGCGGTGGCATTGGTGCTTCGTACCGTGATGCCTTGTTTCAGGTCCGAGTTCTTGGTTGGAGTGAATCGCACCGAGTACAGTCCCGGCAAGTCGCTTATCAAGCCCCAGCCCTTGAGCACCACAGTTTGATTCCCCGAGGAGGACCCACCGTCGCCCGTGCCTTCGCCCTCGAAATCATTTGGGTATGCGGTGATCGACTCGAAGACCGAATAGAAGTCGTACAAGTTGTACACTTCCGAACTCTGCCGACGCACCACTTCGAAGTCGTAGGTGTAAGTAGCGTCGTTGTCAGTGTGTTCCAACACTGCTGCGTCTCTTGCCGCCTCCGCTGCCTCCAGCTGCGCATCGGTGGCCTCGCTCGTGGTGCCATTGAAGTTCTCGACGTCAAATGCATCAAAAGCCGCCACATAAGCTTCCTCCCCATATGCTGCAGCAACTTCCGAGTTGTCTTCGAAAGTCGCTGTCGCGTGCCGTTCTTCGAGATAGACCTTGGTAATGGCCTCATGGAAGTTAGCGCCCCATTGGGGGGTGCGGCATTCGGCGACCGTCGTGCTGTTCGCCACAAAAGCGGTGGATCGCAGCGAAAACGCGTAAGTGCGGCTCAGAACATTTTGGGCTTCAGCCACCGAGGGCGGCAACGGATACGAAATCGATTTGGATCCGTTCGCTGCCGTACCGTTCATCGTGGCATTCATGACACTTGCCATGATCATCGCATAGGTAGTAGCGTTGGCCGTGCCGTTTCCGGGCGTGGGAGTCGGAGACAGCGTGTCGTGGATCTTAAAGAACTCATCATCGAGTGCGAAGTCATCTCCGAAGGCCCACTGCTGTGCTGCCTGAGCGAGTCTCGACGAGTTCCCGGGGTCCACCAGCAGCTGAATGCCCCGCGTGCTCGGCGCGTAGTAATCGAAGCGGCACACGTACCGGAAGTCGTTCGACGCATTGAAGCCAGCACCATGGAAGGTGGCTCGGTCGCCGCCCTTGGCGCCGTAGTGAGTGGTCTCGGCGAGGCGCTCCCACACCGCTAGGAACTCAAAGTCGTCACGCCCCACATTCACCAGAGGTACTTGTTCGTTAAGGGCTTGGCCTGGCTTGTAGCCGGCAATCAGCGCCAATTTGGTGTCTTGCGCGGGGAATTGAAGGCCCCACGTAGGCAAGACGCACTTCAAGAGGCTGGGGCCGTTAGTAGCGTATGCGGGTTCGGAGTAGGCCACATAGCTGCCTTGCCCTACTTTCCCGATGAAACGGCACGAGTACGCGAGCCCGTCCGAAGGATCGAGACCATAGGCCGCCACAGTAATGGTTTCGTTTCCCAGTGACGAAGCATTGCGCTGGGTTTGTTCCCAGGATTCATAGAAAAAGTAAGACGTGGACACGCTGCTGGACTGCGGGAACACGGTGTAACCCCCATGAATGTCTTCCTCTTCCGTTAGACCGTCAAAGTACTCGATGAGGTCGTCCGCCTCGTCAGTGGCAGCGTAACGGCTGCGGCCGGCACGCGTGTTCCCTCCATTCGCGTTGGGAGACGTTGCATAGAGATCCACGAGCTGGAACTCCACCGCGGCCTGCGTGTACAAAGAGCCCCAGCGCGGGGTGTTGCAGTACAGCTCGCTGACTGATCTGGCCACCACCGGCTCCGAGGCCATCGTCCGGGCCACCCCTGTAAGCGGGTCGGCATTGAGCGAGTTCCAACGGCACAAATACCGCTCCATGCCGTCAATCGAAGCGTTCAGACCCGCTGCCGACACGTTGACAAGATCGCCACCCGCTGCTCCTTTCACCGTGGTGGCCACAAAGGACGTCCAGACAGGCTCGAAGGTGAACACATTGGTGAAGTTGGCAGCCACCACAGCTTGCTTGGCCACTAAAACGTCAATTTTCACTTCTTGCGCGGTGTACTTGAGGCCCCACGCAGGCAGCTCGCATTGCAGTTTGTTGGCAGCGACAGGAGTCGCCACGGGAGAGAAGGCCACGGCAAAGGCATCGGTCTTGGAGGTGAATCGGCACTGGTAGTCGGTACGGTCCATCTCGACCCCGAACACATGTGCTTCGATCACCTCTTGCCCTGCAGCCGAGCCCCAAGTAGGCGACACTCCCACAAAGGCTTCAAAGAAGTCGTACGAAAAGAAGCGCCCCACTGGCAAGCCATACTCCAAGAGCACCCCTGTAACGTTGGCGGCGCGGAATGTGCTCCCCCAATCGGGAGTAACCGTGGTCAAATCCACGTTGCTCTGTGCACTGAAGAAGCGCGAGTCCACATAGGCCGTATCGTTGTAAAAGAACCGCAAGCTGTAAATCCGACCGGCGCGCTTGTTGGTGCCAAAGGACGCAAAAATGATAGGGTCGCCGCCGGCCGAGCCGTAGACGTTGTCGGCAATTTTGGAGGACCAATCGGTGTAAAAGCGGAAAATCGTGTCAGCACGCTCTTGCCCCAGCAAGAACCCTTTCACCAGCCCCGGGGCCCCAAGTTCCGCAGTGGAGGTGGTGATACCCTCTTCGTAGTCGAAGCTTCCGTCATCGCCCACCTTCACCACACCAATTTCAGCGTCTCCGCTTGCATACAGCTCGCCCCAGGCTGGCGTGTCGCAGACCAACGAATGCACTGAGTCAGGGAACGAGGCCGGCCCCACGATCACTTCGTCTTGAGCCGTGTGCATGGCTTCGCCGTAACGGTTGTAGGTCACAAAGCCTTGGCGTGAGAAACGGCAGCTGTACTGCGCATTCGGGTCAAGGCCAAAGACTGAAAGAGCCAAAGCTTCACCGCCACCGCTGCTGCCACCACCCACATAACGACCGTAGGTAGACGGATAACTTGTGACATTCGCCCAAGTTTCATAGAAATCAAAGACCAGAGCATCACCATCAGCGTTAGGGAGAACTTGGTCGCCTTCCAACAGCAAAGTGTACACTTTTCCGCCAACAAATTCAGTGCCCCAGCGTGGCGTTACGCAGGTGACTTCAGTATCCGATTTCGCAGACACTTCATCGCTGAACATGCTTTCAGTGCCGTCGAAGGACACAAACGCGCAGCGGTACAAGTTCTTGTGCTTCCGGGGCTTCGCCTTGAACTGCTCGCCGGTAAAGACAATAGTGTCGCCTCCAGCGGCACCAAAGGCACTGCTCGCGTCTGCTGCGTACCACAAACCAGATGTGGTTGGAGCAGGCGTGTTGGTGTCCCCTGGAGTGGGCGATAGCGTGGGCGGCGCAGTAGGAGCTGAGCCACACCGCAGCTGCAGCACGTAGTCCAAGTCCGTTAAAGATTGCTCGAAAGCCACCTTGTCTCCCAAGTTGTAGCGCTCTACCGCCACGTAATAGAAAGTGGACCCTTCGTACATGTCATGAATGAAGCCAGCTGTGGAGGCGCCCGAGGAGGTCACGCCACACTGGTCGTCGTCGTCGTTGGCAGCCACGATGCGGCCCTCGTGAAGCTCCGAAGGGTTCGTGGGGCAGGCGTCGTGCACACTCAAGTAAGTGTCGGTGTTGGTACCGTAGTCGCACGTGCTCACGTAAATGGACTTGTTCGCCCACACCGAGGAAACGTTGAACCCGTAAATGTGTACTGTCGAGTCGGGCGTGGTAAAGTTCGTGACGTTGTACGCAAGGGTACCAGCAATCTTTTGGTCGCACTCAATAGGAATGTACTCGCACTCGTGTGGAGTAGGCTCCAGCGTTGGCTCTAGAGTCGGCCTTGGAGTGGGCCTTGGCGTTGGTTTCGGCGTCGGCAACGGCGTCGGCGGATCCGTCGGCTCGATGAAGAGCGGCGTTGGAGCTGGCGTGGGCTCTTCCGTGATGGCCTGGCAAATGACACTGAGCTCAAACTGGTACAATTCATTCGGACTCCATTTGAGCTGTTGATCGCTGAACCGCTCTACCGTCACGAACAAAGTTTGAGATCCGTTGATGTACACGGGACCAGCGGTGGATGCACCAGCGTTGGTGTCGAAGCACTGATCGTCGTCGTCGTTCGCGTCCAACACTAAAGGGTCTTGCGCGGGGTCCGTCGGGCACTCGTTGTATACGCTCACGTAACTGTCGAAGTTGGTTTGGTCGGAGCACGTACTCGCGTGCACGGTGGTGTTGAAGAGGTACCATGGGTACAGGGTCTTGTTGAAAGCCGCTGTAAAACCATAGGTTACGAAAGTTGTAGGGACAGTATCGTTTACGCCCGTGGCGTTGTTGACGTATCCCAAGTAACCCGTTACTGCATCGCCGCACTGCACTGGAATGAAGTCGCAGTAGAAAGTTGGTTGCGGCGTAGGTTCTTCGGTAGGTTCTGGCGTAGGCTCTTGAGTGGGTAGTACCGTCGGTGCAGGGGTGTCAACAATGCCGCACTCCAGCGTGAGTTCGTAGTAGTAGTCGCGGCCAGGTTGCCACACCAGATCCATGCCTTGGGCGTACATCTCCACTCCCAAGTAATAGAAACCGTCGCGGGTCACGTCCCAACGCAGGTCGGACGCGCCGCTCGAAGTTTGGAAGCACGTTTCTGCGTCATCGTCCGAAGTGAGCACAGTGGCGTTTTCACTTGGGTCAAGAGGGCATCCGTCGAAGAGGCTCACAAAGGTGTCAAAGTTGGTTTCGTCTGCGCAAGTTGACGCTGAAATAGTGGCGTTGAACAGACCCGTCAAGTTGACCTTGTACAGTACGTGGCTGAGCGGTTCATCGAGAAGGAAGAAACCGCCGCCAGGTGCACTCGCGTTTGCGGAGACGTTGTAACCCAAGTATCCGAATACAGTATCACCGCAGTTCAGCTCGCGCGTCGGGCACTCAACAGGCGGTTCAGGGGTTGGGCTGGGCGCTGGCGGCTCCACTTCGCAAATCAAGCACAGCTCGTAGTCGTATGACGTGTCCTTGTCGAAGCTCATGGAATTCATGCCGTCAAATCCAAGCGACGCTTTCTCAATGGCCATGTAGTAAGTGCCCGCTTCATCGACCGTGTACGACATTGTGGACGCGCCTGCGTCTGAGAGCTCGCAGGTTTCGTCATCGTCGTTGGCAGCGAGGAGCGAGACGGAGCCGTTGCCATAGAGCCCTGCTGTAGAGGGGCACATGTCGAACAAGCTCAGATGGGTGTCGAACGAGGTCGTGTCCATGCAGGTCGTCGCGTACACCGTGGTGTTGTAGAACGCTTCGGAGATGTTGACGGCGTACATCACTGACTCCACCGGCTTGTTGGCGAGGTGCACCGTGGTGTTGGTGGAGTTGTCGTAGCCGTAACCCAAGAAGCCAGTCACGCACTCGCCGCACTGCAGTGGCGTGGTCGGGCACTCGGGCTCAGGCTCGACTGGCAGCTCACAGACCAGCTCAATCTCGTAGGTGTAGTTGAACCCGGGCTCGAAGTTCAAGTCCGTGCCGAACGCGTAACGCTCCACCATCAAATAATAGGTCCCACTGCCGTTGATCACCGAAAAGGGCAGCTCCGATGCACCTGCATCACTCAGTTGGCACTCTCCATCGTCGTTGGTCGCAATCGCGGTTGCGTCCTCGCTCAAAGTGGGGCACGTTGGGTATAACGACAGGTAGGTGTCCTGTGATAACATAGGAAGGAGGTACCAGAATGACATTCAATATTGAAGAAACATATGGTACAGAGGAAGTGCATTTTCGAAAAACAAACAAACGTCATCAGCACATGGAAGGCACGTGTACTTACAAAGGTGGTTTGCTCGGAACACGTGTGCGCGATGAGAGAAATGTTGTAGAACTGCGCATCCGTGACGTTGATTTGGTACACGTGGAATGTTTCCTCCGGATCATACGATGGAGTCGACGAATTGCTGAGCCCCACATAACCGAGCTGCCCACGCACGGGGCTGTTGCACTGCAGTTGCTTGGTTGGGCACTGCGGCTCGGGTTCAATTGGCTCTTCGGGCACGGCGCAGTCCACGGTCAAGGTGTAAGGATATTCTACGCCGTCCTCGAACAAATTATCCACTGCGTGCGCATACTTCTCCACCCCCAAATAATAGTACTCTCGCCGGCCATTCGCCATGAAATGAAGGCCTGAAGCACCAGCGTCAGTGCCACCGCTCGAGGCAGAGCACGTTGCGTCGTCATCGTTGGCGCCGAGAACGGTCACGTTGGTGGTCGTGTTAGTGGGGCACTGATCATACGCACTCAAATACGTGTCGAAGGTGGTGTGCGGCGAACAAGTGTGGACGTAAATGGTCACGTTTTCAGCGTCCACGGGAGTCTTGAGGAGATACAAGTCGTAGTACGAGTAGCCAGTGGCGTTGGACTTGTTCGTCCACCCCAAGTAGCCAGAAATTACGTCACCACACACCACTTCTTGCGCCTCGCACGGAGTTGGAAGCACAGGCGGAATTTCTTCGTCACAGCTGAGGCAAAGCACGTAGTCTACCGACGTAGCGTTCGGGTCGGTTAGAACCACGTCACTGAAAGCATAGCGCTCCACGGCCAAGAAGTACGTCACACTTTCGACAATTTGCACCGAGAGCGTGGAAGCACCGGCCATGGTGTCTTCACAGAACTCGTCGTCGTTGTTGGCACCCAGCATGGAAGCGTTCGCAGTCGCGTTCATAGGGCAACGGTCGTACAACGTCATGAAGGTGTCGGCAGTCGTGCGCTGGTGGCAAGTTGACGCAATGACCGTGATGTTGCTGCGGTTTTGGAACCCTTTGGGCACCGTAAAACTGTAGAGGTCAAACCAAGAACGGTTCCAGAGTGGCGCCAGCGGAGAATCGTATTCCGTCAACGTTTCGTTCCCGTATTCCCCAAGCCCCACCACTGTGGCATTGAGAAAAGGCAAAGATCCGTTAATGCAGTCACCGCAAGCGATGTCCACCGCGTCACAAGAAGCGCCACTTTCGTCCACTGGGAACTCGGGAACCTCAGGCGGCACTACCGGGAAGTCGTCGTCGAACTCCGCAGCGGTTGGGCTGACACTGGGGATTTCTACTTTCGGCAATTGACAGGTCACTGACATTTCTGCCGTAGTGCGTCCAAGCAAGTCTTCAAGGAGCTCGGGGCCATCGGTGTAGCGCTCCAGAGCCAAATAGTAGACGCCGGGCACCGCGAACTGATAGGTCAGCGTCGAAGGGCCGTAGTCAGCGAAAGGGCACTTCTCAGCTTCATCGTTAGCTGCCAACAAGGTAATGTTTACAGGGGGCAGCACATCTGAGGGTGCGTTGCCCGCATGGGCTTGATACGACACTTGGTCGAGGAACCGGTTGGCTGTGGGGCAGTCGTCATACAGACTCAAGTGAGTGTCGTAGTTGGTGACGTTGGAGCACGTTGAGAAACTAACGGTGTACGCCAGCAAGCTATCGGTAACGTTGAGCGTGAAGAGCTGAAGCCCAGAAGTGCCGTACGTTGTGGTTTGCGTTTCATACACGTTCACTTCTACAGTAGTCTTGGTGACAATTTCCGTCGTCGTTTCAACGCTCACCTCAAAGGTGCCCTCAATATCATACACTTCTTGCACCTCCAAGTCGCTCCGGAGCCACACTGGTGCCGGCACATCCAGTTCGTACTCGAGAATGCACACGGAGGTGTTGGCGCCGTGGTACACAGTCTCCACGGCAGTTTCCGTGGTGTTGGTGCTGTACGAGGACTGAGACTCGGTCACATCCGACGAAAAGAGCTCGAGGTTGGTCACCAGGCTGTCTCCACACGCCACTTCGGTGTACACGCATTCGTCAGCCACGAAGGCCGTTGGGGCAGGGGTTGGGACCACCACGCCACAGCTGAGCGTAAACGCAAAAGATCCGTTCCGGCCGTTTTCAAGGTTGCCGAAAGGCTCGAGCAGCGCGTAGTACGAGCTGTTGCCAGCAGCGCCCTGGGGGCTGCTCGACCAATAGTCGTCGACCGAGAAACTGAGTTCGGACGCGAGGGGGTTAGCGTGGCAGCCCATCTCGACGTCGTTGTTCGTGTCCAAAACGCCAACGCTGACGTCGTACTCGGTGGCGCCAGTGGTGCCGCGAGGGCAATCGTCCAGCAAACTCAAGAATGTGTCGAAGGTAGTGGCAGAGTGGCAGGTAGACACTGTAATGGTGTCGCCAGGCTGAGCACTGCTCAAGTCGAGCTTGTAGACGGCCTTGTGCCTGAACTCTCCGGACTCCGCGAGATCAATGGTGTCAAACACGGTGTCACCGCACTGCACGTCAATGGCGGGGCACTCCGACGGTTCTGTGGGGCAACTCGTCACAACTTCAAAGTCAATGGGAGCCGTCAAGTTCACGTCCGTGAGCGCAATGAGGCCGAGCGAAAAGGACGGAATGGCGTCGATGTCGAAGAAGAATGACATGGTGGTGTTTTCTTGGTCGTGCTGAGAGTTGTAGTCCAATCCATCCACGGCGTAGCCATCGTGCCGGAAGCATTCCGTCAGATTACTCCCTGGGCTTCCCACGGACGCCATGGCAAAGAAATCCGCTTCCCACTGCGATTTGCCGTCGTAGTGGTGTTGGCGGTGCTGAGGCCGGCCGTCTGGGAGGCGGCCGCTGTTGCCGGTTGGGCAGGTTTCACTCAGAGTCCAGTAGACGCCGTCGGGGACGTTCAAGTTCGCGAGCGCACACGACGAGAAGCTGAGCGTGGTGTTGAAGTAGCTTTCAGGCACCGTGAATTGCGTGATGGAGGTTTGAGCATCGGCTTCGAACCCATCTTGAGGCCACAGCGCGGTGTTGCCTTCAAACAAGTCAAAGCACTGGAAAGGCGTGAAGGTGCACGCTTCTACAGTGGGCTCTGAGGTCGGCAAAGGCGTCGGGGACGGCGTGGCTTCGATTTCAGGGACAGGCCCGCACTCAAAGCGAATCGCCCACTCGAACGAGTCTCCGTGCAGGAATGGCAAGTACGTCAGATTCCCCTCCATGCCAAACACGAAGCGGGGCGCAGCCGCGAAGTAAAACGTGGCTTTGGTCTCCATGGCCTCGTCACCAACCACTCGAAGGGCACCGCCCATGCGCTTACGGTCGGGGGCGTAAAAGAACAGCCTCGCTTTCCCGTCTCGGCCCACGTGATCGTTGGCAGCAGTGTCGGCGTCGGGAAGGTCAACGGGCACCTTCAACCGGATGAGCCTAGACTGAGGCGCGCCCGCGTAAGTGTCCAAATATTCGGCGCCGCGCACATACCCGATGGCTTTTTGGTAGGTGGAGCGATTCACGCGCAAGTTGTCGACGAAGTACACCTTTGCAAATCGAAGCAGGAGACATGAGTGAACAGAAAAAGTGAGGATGTGTACACGGACACGCGCGCATCCACCAGGAGGACGATTGAAAGTAGACGGATTGATGTAAAGAAAGAAAGCGAAAATCGAATGAAGCTATTATATTTTCAAAGCAAATCGAGAAGGCACAGACAGCAAGCAACACCGGCTTTACTCACAATTTCACCCAATCCTGCCGCGGCGGGGTCGTATTCGGTGCCGTTTTCCGCCCACACGCCATCGCTGTTGAGGCTGAAGCCCAGTTCATAGCCGTGGTTGGACGGGTCGCTTTGGTTGAACAAGTATGTCTCTCCCGCCACCAGCGTCAGATCCACTTCGTCTCGCTCGCTCCCGTAGGCCATGCCGCGCGCGCCGCCGCCCACAAAGAACTGCAACCCATTGAAGTGCAAGGCACGATTTACGGTAATATCGAGAACGCGCCCGTCTGTCGCGCAGAAGCCGTCGGCATCGCTGGCGTTGGCTGGGACCGCGAAGAAGGTATCGTTACTACCCGCCGCACAGGAGCCGTAGAGGGCCAAGTACGCCGA
>Ga0307930_1001675_pt1 | contig 17450 bp, 21 predicted proteins | sample OrgLakmetageno46_FD_203161 | JGI IMG/M metagenome (GOLD analysis project Ga0307930, IMG submission 203161) | Saline water microbial communities from Organic Lake, Antarctica - #46 | ecosystem: Environmental > Aquatic > Non-marine Saline and Alkaline > Saline | place: Antarctica: Organic Lake...
GTAAGCCACAACTCTTAGATTTGAAGGTAAGTCGGGTCTACGTATTATGTCCAGTTCCTTCGGTGATGGCGACCGTGGTGAAGCCGCTGCAGAAGAGTTGGCTGAGATGCAAGCGATTCACTTGCCTATGAAGAAGTGGTATATATCTGCAGATGCACCTTCAGAGTACACGGCGGTAAGTTAATACAACCATGGGAGTTGCAAGCACGTGTCTTCTTTTTTGCTCGCTAGATTGGTTTGAATAGTTATGAAGCGCGCATAGCAATCGGATTGCTAGTGGTTATCTCTTAAACCCTATCAGACTACGTGTAGGAGTATTTTTCTTCTTCGATACGTAGTGTAGAAATGGTTTTTATTATTGCCAATGCTTACCTCTTTCTCTTAATACCCTTGATTTGCAGTTATGGGGAGAGTTTCCTTCATTCTGGAAAGAGTTGCCGAAATGGCCGCACTGGCGCGAGGTAAGTAAGAATGAATGGAGGGCGTGAGTTGTTTTCTTAGGGTTGACTTATTTCAAAGACTCCCAAGTTTTGAACAAGTTTTGCAGTTGGCATGCATTCGGCTCTTTCCCCCTTTCAAGCTGAGGAATTAGATGAGTTGCTATTACCCTCTAGCATTTGAATTGTGAGAAACTTTCTTCTGGGTAAAAAGACTAAGAGATCCTAATGAACACTTCCTCCTTTGGCGTTCTAACTTGTCTTTCTCTTTCAGGCGCGTCGAGCCTTCAATGCTTTTCAAGATGGCTATGCTTACAAGCCGTCGGAAGCTACCCTTGCCGCTGCAGCGGCTGCTGCCACCTCACCAGTAGCCGCTGCAAGTGCTCCAGTGGCAGCGGCACCAGTGCCTGAGACGCCAAAACAGCTGTCCAAGGCCACAGCCGCGGCGATTGCCATGCTCATCACTCCTGGAAGCCCGGATGCGTCTCAAGTCAACAGCACTGATTTGAACAAGCTCACGGTGGTGAAACTTCGAGCTGCCTTGGAAGCGCGAGGCCTAGACGCCAGTGGTTTGAAGCCTGTGCTGGTGGAGCGGCTGGCCGCGGCAATACAAGACTCACACACTAGTGCTACTGTTAGCAATGGCGGTGATGGTGGTGCTAGCGGAGATGTGCCCACCAGCGCTGAGGCTGCCTCGGCAGCAGAGTCCATGGCTGATCTGGCTGCGGGGGCAGGAAGCACAGGAGAGAGCAGCGGTGGCGGCAATGGCGGTGCGACGAGTACCGAGGGGGTCCAAGAATCGGCATCGGCACCCGCGGCTGCTGCTGCTGCTCCTACGACCGCCCTTGCGCCGGCACCTGAGCCGGCGCCTTCACCTGTTGGTGGTCGCAAGGAAGACGATGAAGACGGTGGACCTTTTTCAGGCTCTTACATGGAGCTTCTCGCTGCTCGGCAAGCGCTTTGGACCAACAAGCGCAAGTCTCGCTGGCACAAGGTACGTCTACGTATAGAAGGTTATTGGTATAGAAATGCTAGGGTAATTGCCCCTGTTGTCTCTCTAAGGTTTCATCAGACACTTAATTTTCTCTGGCAATATTCAAGGTATCATGCAAAAAAACTGATAAATTTCTGTCGTCCTTTTCTTTTCTTATGAACTTGTTCCTTGAGCCTATTCACCTTTCCTAAACATTTTCGCCTAATGACAGTCTAGCTTTCGAATTTATTTTAGCCATGTTGTAACTTGTTTATGCATGTGTGTGTATGTACTAGGACACGGTGGCGCTGGCCAAAGAAGGCTTCAAAGAAGACGGCACTCCCCTGACCGAGGACGACAAAATGGAGGCCGAACTGAAGAAGACCTTTGGAGCAGGGGGGGTCTTGGCGAAAGTCGCACGGAAGCACAAGGGCGCGGAGCTGACTCCGATGCAAGAGCAAGAACTGCTTTTGAGCATGATGAAAGTGGAATCCTTGACCGAGAAGTTGCGCACGGTACGATTGAATGTATGCATCAGTTCACATACTACTTCTGTGCAGGCTGGGTGTAATTGTAGTTATTACTCAATGATTATGTGTGCGCGTGACTTGAATGTGCGAAGTCTTTATTTTTTCTCTCCTCTACAGTATAAAAGTACATGGAAGCATCGACGTTCTCTTCCCATAAGCCCCCCTTTCCCCACGCTTTTGAACCCTCCAAATTACCCCCCCCTACACACCCACCCACACGTTAAAATCCCCTCTGTATAATACAAGGTGGCCCAAGACGCAGCACGAGAGGCCTTAGACCCCCGAAGGCCCCCTTCCCCCCCGCCCCAATACGACGCCTTCGGGGCCCGCACCAACACCCGCGAAGTCCGCATGCGCAACGCGCTCAAGTACGAGCGGGACAACTTGATCAAGGAAATCCTCAAGTACCGCCCCCACTTCCCGACTCCCCCCGACTACGTCCGGGAAAAACCGCACCGCAAGCTCTACGTGCCGCAGAAAGAATACCCCAACTACAACTTCGTGGGCTTGGTGAGAGTTTAATAGCAGTTCGTAACAGTAGCAGCAGCTGCAGCAGTAGCATGTAGTAGTTTAGAGTATGGTCATGCCCTCCCTTCCCTTTCTCTCTTTCGTTTTGCCTCTCCGTGTACTCTCCTCTCTTCTCTGTGTTCGGTTCTCGTAACCTTCCTTTATTTTTCTCCTTCTTCGATACAACTCACAATCGCGTTCATCTACCTCATTTTCTTCCCTTCCCCCTTCTTTCTTCTCTTTTCTTCTTATTTTAACAACCAGGTGATTGGTCCTCGCGGCGCCACTCAGAAAGCGATGGAGAAAGAGTCCGGGGCCAAGATCGTGATTCGAGGCAAGGGCTCCATCAAGCAAGGCATGGCCGGGCGCAACGACGGAGGCGCCGACAGCGAAGACGCGATGCACGTGATGATTCAAGCCGACACCGAGGCACAGGTGACATGAGGATGAGGATGATGATGATGTAGATGGTAGTGATGTTAATGCTGCACTAAATTTGTTCTTCATTGAATGTTTCTCCTCTGCTCCCCCCGTTTTGTCTGTTATGTTATCTTTTGTTCAGTTTTCCTTTTATTCTTTCGAAACCGCACAGCCACAATCACGCCAAATCTTTTGAACTCTTCTGTTCAATCAATCCAACATCACTTTCCTTTCTTTCTTCAATTTGTCTTCTTCATATGCATGAAAACGTACCTTCGAAAGGTGGAGGTAGCGGTGAAGCTGGTGATGCCCCTGCTCCAGCCCATGGACGACACGGTGAATGTGCACAAGCAAGAGCAGCTGGCCCAATTGGCGAAACTCAACGGCACCGAAAAAGACCCCCTGGTAAAGAAGAGCGAGGCTTGGTGTAGAAATTGATGATGATGATGATGGGTTGGAGTGAGTGAGTGAATAAATGCATTTGATCGAGGGAAGGCTTAACTTGTACCTTGACTGTTCTTGAATCTGATGGATTAAGGGGTGGATTTATTACGAATGATTATATTCTGATCATTGGAATTGATATTGCCTGTTTTGCCCCCTTGTTTCACCCTAACTCAAATCCAACCTTGTACATGCCCCCCCCAGGTGGCTCACGCGCGGTTCAACGAGCAACTCGGCCCCCAGCGCACCTACCAGGCCAACGTCAAGTGCGGCATCTGCGGGGAGCCGCACGCGACGCGCGACTGTCCTTCCGCCGCTGCCAATGCGGCTGGTGGTGGTGCAGGAGGTGTGCCTGGAGACGGCACTGCTGGTGGTGGTGCTCCGCCGGGCGCGAACATGGATCAAGAATACGCGAATTTCATGGCGGAGTTGGATGGAAAACCGCCGCCTTCGTCTGCAGCAGCAGCACCGCCACCGCCACCTCCAGCAACGGGGGGTGCAGGAGTCGGAGGAGTCGGAGTCGTAGGAATGAGTGCGCCAATGCGGTTCGTCCCAGCAGGAGGTAGCGCGGGCGCCAATGGCATGCCTGGCCTTGGCGGTTTGCCTTCTTCCCTCGGTGTTGGTCTAGGCGCACCTGGAGCTGGAGCACCATGGTCGATGCCAGTACAAAATGGAATGCAACAGCAACAGCAACAAGCGCCGCCGCCGCCGCCGCCAGCTATGGCGGGTGCACCGCCCCCACCGCCGTCTGATGCCCCGCCTCCACCGCCCCCGCCTTCCGAGGCGCCACCTCCGCCGCCGCCCCCAATGGCTGGGTTCCCACCCCCTTTTGCTGCGGCCCCGGGGATGCCCTACGGGATGCCTCCCCAGGGCTACCCCCCACAACAGGCCATGATGGGTTTCTACGGCCAAATGCCTCCTCCTGGCTATGGGCAGTACGGCATGCCGCCACCACAGGGTTACGGTGGGTACCCCCCTCAGCAACCAGGGTACCCCCCTCAGCAACTAGGATACCCACCGCATCAAGGGGGTTACCCGCCACAGGGGCAGTGGTAGGCAGCTACCAGCTACCTCACATGAAGAGGAGGAAAAAAAAAAAGCACACTCCTGCATAATGACTATACTTTTTAGAGCGCGCGTGCGCCATGCGCCGTCAGGGTTAAAAATAAAATCCAATTCCATTACAAATTCCCATTGAGATTTCCGGGGTTCAGAACACTACTGCTATATGCCACAGTGTTGGTGTTTCTTTGTATTTTTGGGGAGTGCTAACTAGACTAGACTACATTTCCTACTGCCTATTGCCACTGCCGAGATTTGAGATCGCGTTGGAGCTAAAGTTCAAGCGTCAAGCGCGTTCCAAGAAACGGTATTCATGTCTAGGGTGCTCTGGTCTATTCTGGCCGTTCTGATCCCTGGATGTCCACGTGAACTGCTCCATGCACCACACTGAACTCTTCCAGACTTCCAGTGTTCCAATCCATTATTCCTATTCGCCAGCGCCCTTTTGTGGCAATGCACAGTAAACAGTAAGCAGACTACAAACAAGAACCCGAGCACTTTCCTGAGTCCTTAGCACTAGTCACATTTGTTCTGAAGGTCACATTTTTCTGTTGCTATATGCCACAGTGGTGTTTCTTTGTATTTTTGGGGAGTATCTACTAGACTAGACTAAGCACTAGTGTGCGTGAAATGAGCCGTATTTGCGGAGCAGCCTGGCCCTTTCCATGGCTTTGAGAAACAGTGTCGCAAGATTTTGAAGGTTCTTTTTCTTTTCTCTTCCTGGCATTTGATATATCTTTAGTATGCGGATTATTTTCTTCAATTCAAAATGAGATGGCGGGTATGGTAAATGATGCAACATGTAATACCATACCCTTTCTATTAAATGGAATTTCGTTCGTGGTTCGTGGTGGTGGTGGTGGTGGTGGTCGTCGTTTTTTATGTACCTACAGTTTGCCTACAGTACTGTAGTACAGATTTGTTGTACATGTGCAGATGTGCAGTAAACAAAAACACAAGGCGGACCACGGGCATAAGAAGGGACACGTGCCACGGGCACTACAAGGGCACTCACCCACGGGCATCTCAAGGCCGTGAACGGAGGTGCTAAGAACACGCACCTACGCCTCCGCAGCAAACACATTGCTCCGAATCCGCGCATCGCGCGGGCACCTGAACTTGTTGTTCACAAAAAGCGATATAAGAACCATGAGATCTCAGTGTAATATCTGAAGGTCTCTCTCTCATCGATCGATGTAGCTGGTCAGCTGGTGATAGAACGATGATGATAATTCATTCAACGGCTCAGATATAGTACATCAACAATCCCTCGAAAAAAAATGAAGTATTATTCGCACGGGCGCACCAAAAATGTTCAGATCCCAATAATGGCCATGCAGCAGAACTTGTACATGGACAATGACAATGTTCAATGATAGTCTTTTCAAATATTACTCGCAAACCCTTGCTCTTTTGCCTTCGTCATTGTCGTCGTCTTCGACTTTCAACGTCACGGTTACATGTGGATTCAGCTGCCATGAAGGTTCGTAAAAGAACGACGTCGAGTCTTTTAATTCATACTACATCTGTAGTACGCCTTCATTTGCCACACGAAGAGAGAACGCGTGGCAACTTCGAGGTGTGATGATTGAACTCTCCCCCATGATTAGCGTCACTTTTCTTCAACCTTCTTGAAAGATAAGATGCCCACGGCAGTAATCTTTAATTGCCAGTATAACCATTGCATTATCTTCAGAGGTTTACAGCAGGCCTAAACTTATCATACAACGCCAGGTTCTGAATGGAGCCAAAGGCTCGCAAACTTTCAAAAAAGAAAAAGAGTCAAGAGGAGATGCACAAGAGGCCTTCTTCACTTGGCTTGCTTTCTTCGTCAAGTTCAAGTGCTGAGGGAGCAGTCGCAGATAACACGATTTCTTCGCAACAAGATCAAGAGGATGCCGAATTCTTGAGTGACAAGAATCGAGATGCAGCAGCTGATTTGGCAGCAATTCGTGTTGCTTTACTCCGTGGTGGGAAAACTTGTAGCATTGCCCTTCGAGAGTTCAAGACGTCCGCAGCAGATCCTGCCCTCAAGAAGGCCCTTGAAATAGTCGAAGACTACGAGGTATAAAGGCATCATCATGAACTCATCTTATAATGACATCACTGAAGAATCCGCATCAAATTCTGCGCCTTGAATGGTTGTTCCGGCGTTTTTAATTACACAATCTTAAAGATATCTCTCACACTCACCCTATGAAAACGTACGAGTTATGTCTAACTGTAGCCTCATTCTGTACTCTAAACATCGAGGAGTGTTATCGTCGTATACTATTTGTTCAGACAATTTCTATTCAACCTCCTGCTCGTCGCAGGAACTAGATTGTCCTCCTCTCCACGAAGCAGTGATGCAAGCAGATTTTACGACGGCGCGAACACTCATTAGAGCCGGTGCAGATGTGGACGATGAATGGGAGTTCTTAACGCCCTTGCAGCTGGCTTCTGGTGAATGCCGCGCTCTGCTTGAACTCCACGCAGAAGTCCTTTCTGTTCTTAAAAATGAGCCGGCCGCACTTCTTCATACCATAGTTGCGGAACACCCCACCCTCCCTGTGCCTGCAGTGAATTCCACATCATCGTCGGCAGTGCTGCTACTGCATGATTTCCAGCGTAGCCCCTCATTCATGTGGGCCCCAGCCCCCGCTCGAGCTAAAGTTGTCACTTGGGCGCGAGATGCTTTCATATTTATGCATACTACTGTGAAACCCTTTGTGGATTTGCCCGCTGATTGTGTGGGCGACATCTTCGAGTACTTCAGATATACGATGACGCGTACAGAGTCGCTGCATATGGCGACACAGGACATTGCGCCTGAGGCACGCGCTTGGGTGCGCGCGGTGATCAGAGAAGCAGTTTGAGAAGCGGACAGGGTGAGTCTTATTCTAACTTTTTATGTAGAAATATCTTAAATGTATATTGAGTGGTCGGCATCGAAGAAATCTTTATCTTTATCTTCTCTGACTTCTGCATATTTAGAAGTCTTCCGAAGCTTCGATGCATCGGGCCTTTTTTGGCCCTAGAACAGCTCATGACAAACGATTCATCGTAAGCTTGGCCCTGGAATCATTTCGGGCTCGCATCGAAGACGACGACGACAACGACTATTAGATTCAGCAAGTTCGCACTTGCTTACAGTGTTTCTTCTAAATGAAAACAAATGCTAAAGCGAAAGCTTGAAGTGAGAATACGCAGGTCGCCACAGCACGCAGGCTTCAAAAACGTACTTGTAATTATAATTTCTCTTCACTTCCCAACATCTGGCCTCTTCCGAATACGATTACGTTTCAGATGGATGTCTTTTAGTCTTTTATGGTAGCGAACATGCTTTGCAATTATAAATCATTAATTTTTCTATTTCTCAAATTTAAATTTTAATCAAGCAGAATAGCTAGTACCGTTGCCGCCAGTAATCGGGCATTTTATCAGTAACTCTGATATACCAGCCCCATTCGAATGCAATAAGTATGTGGTAGGAGGACTACATTTAGCTCCTGTTTCATTTGAAATAGCCCTTCTGCTTTTTGTCTTTCTCTCGGGGATCCACCTTGCATATAGTAGATGATGGAAGTCATCATAAACTCCCGGCCTATACCACGGCTCTAGAACATTAAGCGCCCTGCCATGTGCGCTATATTTCGACCCCTGCTTTTCGAACTCTATGTTACTCAAGTCTCGAGTTATGCCAGCGTTTTTTTCTCTTTATTGGTCCGCGGACTTCACAAAACCCACAAATCCTCCGCCTCGAGCTTTGTTTGCACTAAGCTCTTGCCTTCTCATGTCCGCAGTATTAGCCTTTGTACCATTTGGTTTTGAAGATAGTCACAATGATGTAAGGTTCGATTTCGAGTTCGAGTTTCTGAACAGGTCGCTCACAGTCTCGTAGGAAATATGTGTCAAGTCTTTTCAGTACCGCACAAAGAACAACGTGTGAAGACCACCTCCTGTGTGCTCTTCCGGGTTGAAAGTACATCTTGAGCTTAGAGCATCCTCATTATTTTTAAAACATGCCTGACCTGACGCTCCAACTGCGTTATTAGGTTGCACATGGCATCGAAGGCTTGTAAGAGTTCAAAAAAGAGAAAACACGGAGAGGACCCTGGCTCGCATTGCAGCTTGACGTCGTCGAGCACAAGTGCTGGTGCAGAAGGAATCGCTGCTACTACGCCGCCGATCCAGCAAGAAGATCAAAAGGATGCCGAATTATTGAGTGAAAATAATCGAAAGGCGGCATCGCAGTTGGCGGCTTGTCGCGTGGCTTTACTCCATGGCTCAGACGCGTGCTGGGACGCCATCGAAGAATTTGATTCACCAGACAATTCTGACCTTGAGGAGGCCCTCGACGAAGTTAGGGGCTATTATGAGGTGTCGAGAACTTGTTAAAACTTATGTCTGTGCAAATCTCACTGCTTCTTTGCGCTTTGAGCCCGTCGTATCTCAGCTATAGCTTCGTTTTTTCCAACAATCCTAAAGTTGTTACTTCTTACGCCCTCTTCCTTCTATTAACGCTCACGTCGTTTGAAAAGGAAAGCAAAATGTATTTTTGACTGTTTCCTGTTTCCGTTCTTTTTATGAATGTTCTCTTCGTTGTTTGCAGGAAGATTGTCCTCCTCTCCACTATGCAGTGATGGAAGACAGGTGCGGATCTGATGTTGCAACGGTAAAAACACTCATTACGGCCGGCGCAGATATAAACGCTTATTCTTTCGGGTCATTCGGGTACTCAACTCCTCTCAAGCTGGCCTCGGGAAATTGCCGCCAATGTTACAAAATCCTCAAGCACCATGCCAGTATTCTATCTGCACTCAAGATGGACCCGACTGCTCTTCTACGTACCGTGATTGCGGAGCATCCTACCCTCCCTGCACCTGCTGCAGGGGGTTCCACTTCTTTAACAGCAGCATTGCCACTGCGAAAATACCAACGCGACCCTTCATTCTTATGGGCTCCTGATGCCGCACGCACCGCTGTTATTGCTTGGGCGCGAGATGCTTTCATATTTCAGCACACTACTGTGAAGCCCTTTCTGGATTTGCCATCCGATTGTTTGAGTGATACCTTCGAGTACCTCAGAAATACGATGACACGTACAGAGTCGTTGCACATGGCGACACAGGACATTGCGCCTGAGGCACGCGCTTGGGTGCGTGCGGTGATCAGAGAAGCAGTTGGAGAGGCGGACCGGGTGACCCTCTACCCTACTCCAGATTTAAATGCAGACCCTGAAACTCAATCAAAACAAAAGTTTCAAATCCGATGCAACAAGCTCGTATCGGAATACCAGCGCATTTACAAGAAGCCAAATTAGTAAGCATTACAAGACTGCGCGTAGATGAGTGTACCAATGATTCTTCAAACTGGTATTCAGGGTTCATTTGGCAGGGCTAAGTGCCCTCTTGCGTATAACAATGCCTCCTTTTTTGCTTTCGCCTTCGACTTCGACTACGAACTACGAAATGTAACCACTAATGGGGTCAATTTCAATGGATCTTCACTTTACAAGCCAGCCTAGGTTGCATGGTGGTGATCTTTCGTGCTTAGGCGCATAATGACTTCCCGGGACCTTTTTGGAATTCCGAAATCCAAGGCCCGGTGGAGTCATTGTCGCCATTGCCTTTGCCTTTGCCATAAAATATTAAGGGGTAAAAATTATGATACAGCTGAGGATATTGCGCTACTGCTCCTGCTCCGTATCACACGCACCTGGTTACTAGTAAGGTAATAAAGGCCTGGGTGCGGGTGCGATTGACGTACATGCATAAATTATAAATAACAAATTACACGCCTCGAGCTTAATGTTTACCTTCCGTAATTTACGCGTAATTTACGTGTGCTATACACGAGGTAGAAGCCGTTTAAAAGGCAGGAGCTCTATATTCTTTAGTAGTGCTTTGCCCTTCCCAAGCAGGGTTGCGATTCCTGTTTCCGCGGAATTTCCGCGCGATGGCGGTATTTTCGCGGGTTTTCCGCGAGTTTTCCGTGCCGTGGTCATTAAGGCGCTACTAAATTTCCGTCGCGGAAATCACGTCTGAATGGTATAATTACTCCTTTCTGCGGAATTTCAGCGGAATTTCCCGTGGGAATTCGAAATGACTTCCTTACTTCCTGCTTGACTAGCTCACTGCCTTTCTGCCTCTGTGCCGGGCGTGGTCTCTGCCCAGAGGGAAGTGGTACGCCTTTTTTGCATGGGTGCTGTTCTAAAAAGCCTACGAACAGTGAGCAGTGGCTGTGCTGATGCTTATGAGTTACACCCGGAAGAGCCGGAAGTACAATACGGTGACGAAACTAGTTCATGGGCGTTTTTTTGTGACGGAACTTGCGCCTAATTGATAAAATTACTTCCCCGGCTTCCCCGCGTAATTTACGCGCAATTTCTAATTTACAGCGCAAATCGTATCCTAGAAAAAAAGTAGTGAGCAAAGCGGGGAAGGAATGTTTATAGAAGGCTAAAAAGCCCGTGTTCCGTGATCCGTACGGGCGCTATGGGTGCTCACGGCTCCATAGCCTCCCTTGCACCAAATATTTCTCTTTTCTATCTAATTCCGCAACTTTCGAACCTTACTTCTTCTGAATTCGTTTACTTGATTGGCTCTGCGATTAAAGGTAAAGGCTGGCAGCGAAGACGATGTCGCGGCGCAGAGAAGCCGCACAGCGCTCAAACTTCTCTTTGAGTGCTGCGTTGCCAATCACGAAGGAAGCAGAGGCCAGCTGCCTGAGGAGCTCTTCCAAGCGCCGAATCACGCGAATGACGGTGCCTTCGTAAGTCGACGTGAGCTTCACAACGTCCACAAATCTGAGCCGAATAGAAAAATGAAAAATGAAGGGAGGGTTAGTTTATAGTCCATTAATCGAACTACAGTAACCGATGTGGTTACAGCGATACAGCAAAGCGAAGATAAACTGCACAGAAGCTAATTTACTCATGTTTCTAAACTCCCCTCCTTCACGCTCTAATGTAGTGTATTTTTTGTAAATCTCCACTCACTTGGCGCCGTTGCACCACCCGTAAACCACTTCCATGAGGTCGGGATTGAGCCCGTTGAGGTACTCCTCAGCGTCTGCGTCTTCCACTTTGCAATCCACCATGGCTCCCACAACCACCTGCGGTGACGAAGACACAAAAAAACATGGAAGATGGGGATTTCAAGAGTAAGTATGATAGTGATGAAAAGGGAGCTCACATAAAGAAGTGTTTTTTTTTTGCCGAAAGATAAAACTTAAGGAGAAAGGATGATAATGCCAGAGGCGCACGCGATGCAAATGTTTGTCTCGTGCAAGAAAAACAACTTTACCTTGGCAGTGTCCAAGAGAGCGCGGTACGGGGCCTGCAAATTGTTCGGTAAAGTTGGCGGGCCTTCTTCCTTTCGCCGCTCTCCGTGCACCTGGCATATTGTTAGAGGCATACCCATTTAAAAAAAGTGATAAAAAAAACAAACCACAATAATCAAACAGCCGAAGAAATTGACCAAAGAGGATATGAAGACACTGAGGTTAAATAGACAAAAAGACATGTTTGAATTCACTAACCAAGCAGCTGAGCAGGGCCGCAGTTTCGGCGTCTGGCAATTCGATGAAGGCCCCTGTAAACACCAGTTCCGTCACCAGAAGCTCGTCCGCGGTGTTGACTTCGCAGGCCACCCGCCCCTTGGTCTCGATCACCCCCGTAGAGGGGTGCACATGGCCCAAGCGCTTCAAGACACGCTGCATCCGCTTCATCGCGTCCTTCATCGCGGGGGCGGTGGCCTGTTTGGCGGCTTTGCGCAGCGCTTTTGCCGACTCGCTCAAGGCGTGTTTCTCGGCGTAGCGCGCCAGTTTCTCGTCATGATCGGGCCATTGGGTCACTGGGCTCTCTACACGGCGCTTCTCCAGTAAGGCCTTCCTCTCCAGCAGTGCGTCGAGGTCGCTACCCACAACTTTCATGTCTGTGACCGGGTCCAACGGATGCATGTTTACTTTGGCCAGGCGCCGCGACACTTCTCCAATGGTTTTGGAGACACCTGTCCGGGATTCGGGCGAAGTCAAGTCACGCGGCAAATGAATGCGCACCGCACTCACGTCCTTCAAGGCGGTGAGGGCTACGCGGATCACGCGCACTTCGGCTTGCGTTGGATCTACCACCGGCCGAGGCTCGCCTTTGGGCCCACCTTTACTGCTGCCACTGCTGCTGCTGCCGCTGCCTCTGCTGTTGTCACTGCTGCTGCTGTCCGGTGTTGCATCCTTGCGGCAACTCAGCGCCACTTCCACGAAAATGTCCGCCGCATCGGCAACCGACAGGCCCCCTTTTTTGGGCGCTTTGAAATCCACCACAGCTCCCCAGCCGAAATCGTCTTCAAACGTCTCGTCTTCAGTGCCCGCCAGCTGCTTCCCACCGATTCGCTTTTGGCTCACGCTCGCACTCCCGCTCCCGCCGCCCCCGCCCCCTACTCCACCCGCTTCGACGGCAATCTCGTCCACGGCGGACGCTGACGTGTCTTTCGCGGGCCTCGTCCCTTGCACCACCACCCACACCAGCCGGCCGGCGGCGAGGAACGGCAACACGTTTTCGGGCTGCATTTTGAGGGCCCGCAAGTCTGCCTGGCACTTGCTCAGCTGTTCGCCAATCAGAAAATGGGCTTTCAGCTGCGCTTCCTCCTCAGGGGTGCCTACTTCTAGGGCATCTTCTTGCTCTACGAGCTCTGCTGCTTTGGCTTCGAGTGCGGGCGCGCCCGCTTCTTGCTGGTATTGGTGGAAGCTGGACTGCACCAAGAAATGCGGGTCGGCCCCTTCTACTCGGAGCATGTTCAATAACATGTTGTAGCTCACGTGGTACGAGGAATACAATTCGTCCGGCTGGCCATAGAGAATGCCCTTGCAGACCGAGGGTTCCATTTTTTCGTCCAGCATTTGAATTACGATCCCTTTGTCGTCTTTGCCACGCCGCCCCGCACGCCCCGCCATCTGAATGTATTCGCCTGCGCTGATCCACCGGAAGTCTTTGCCGTCAAATTTACGGCATGCCGTGAACACTACAGTATGGGCAGGCATGTTCAGACCAATGCTGAAAGTTTCAGTGGCAAACAAACACTTTAACAAGCCTTCCTGAAACAGAATTTCAATGACTTCTTTCAAGATCGGCAAGAGGCCGCCGTGGTGAATTCCAATGCCGCGCTTCAAAATGGGCAAGAGGTTTTCCACTTGCGGTAAAGTTTTGTCGTCATCTGACAAGGCAGCAATGGCGTTGGCAAAGACTTCCCCTACTAGGTCCTTTTCTTCCTCATCGTTGAAATCTTGCTTGCTCATTTGCAAAGCGTTGGCTTCGCACTCGCGTTTGGCGAACGAAAACACAATCACGGGGTCAAAACGACGCTCCATCACCAGGTTTACGATTTTTGCCAAGTCGGATTGCCCGTTATCCCCCCCTTTAGCTCCTTTTCCACCTTTTCCGCCTTTTCCACCTTTGCCTCCTTTTTGGCCCAGCACGATGTTTTCCTCGGGCGTGTTCTGTTGCAGTTTCGCCATTGCGTGTTGGAAATTGTCTTCCCGAAAGACCCCTTTGTCGTCCACCACCAAATGCAGACCGTCTCCGCCCGCCGGGAAAATGTAGTGCTGCAGCGGCGTGGGGCGGTACTCGGTGTACACCACGTGGCACGCTTGGTGGTGCATGGCAGCAATCCACCCCACAAACTCCCGCGCGTTGGGGATGGTAGCGGACAGAAACACGAAGCGGACCTTGTGCGGCAGCAAAATGATGGACTCTTCCCACACCACTCCGCGCTCTTTGTCGCGCATGTAGTGAATTTCGTCGTAAATCACCCAGGCCACTTCCCGCATCACTTCGCTGCCGCGGTACAGCATGGACCGTAAAATTTCGGTGGTCATGATGAGGCACGTAGCCCCCGGGTTGATGGTGACGTCACCCGTCATCAGCCCCACCTCGTCCACTCCAAACTCCTCCTGCATGTCACGAAATTTCTGGTTGGACAGCGCTTTGATTGGCGAGGTGTAAATCACGCGCTGTTTCTTCTTCAAAGAGCGGGCGACAGCGTATTCCGCCACCACTGTCTTTCCCGCCGAGGTGTGCGCCGACACGAGAACGGATTCGTTGCGCTCAATGTACGCAATCGACTGCTTTTGGAACGGGTCAAGCTCGAAAGGGTACACTTTGGCGGGGTCTTCGGGCATCGTTTGGCAGACACCTTCGTCGACTACCGGCACATAACCCTCTGGGAGCGCGGAGAAAGTCGTCACGCTGCGCCCTGACCATTCCATCTTGCGGACCTATACCCGAATAAAGAATGAGCCAGGCAAATATGAATCCAGAAGCGTACTAGATATACCAAGCAATGCTAGTTTAGAAATGATTCGGAAATACTTCCATATCCATTGTGAATATAATATTCAAATCAGGTTGCACCTTAGCCTTCGTCGACCACAAACATTTTCTCTTGTTTGTCTTACCTGAGTGTGAGTGACACCACTTGCGGCACGAGGTACAGGTTCCACCGCTGCCGCCGCTCCTGCTTCTGCGCTAGCACTAGCGTCCCCATCGCCTCCATTGCTACCCTCAACACAGCTATCTGCAGAAGGTTTGAGTTTGGCCGCTGCTGGAGCTGCCTCAATATCAGCCGCACCTCGCTTCTTACTAGGAACATTTTCAGCAGGTGCTACCTCGTCAATTGTCTCGCCTGATTCGAACGCTCCAAAAAGGTCCAAATCCATGGCTATGCCGGCTTCAATATAGCCTTCCTTTGTCAATGAGCCTAGCCGAACTACGCCTTCGTAGCTTCTATGGCAGCTTCCCGTTAAACGAATTCGGAGAAATCGGCGACGAAAATTGTTTTCATTTTATGTTTCCTCCCTGTAATTGGGGAATCTCCTCCTTTCGGGGTTCACGTCGACACTGAACTGTTGAGTGAAAATGGCGTTGCATATTCAATAAGTGAATGTAATAAACCAGCTCTATTTGATCTAGACTACAAATAAGGTATGGAGCCTGCAGATGTGGTCGTGCGACTCATGTCTTCTGTGGAAATGGATGATTTGCAAAGCAGTTTCAATCACCACGGCGACCCCGCTCCGAAGCTAGGGCGGTGGGGGAAGAGTGCGTCGTCGACTGTAGTAAAACCTGTAGCGAAGTCGGAAGGCGGCCAATCGGATGATAATGAAGGTGTTACTTCGAGCAAAGTTTATTCACGATTTGCCCCTGAGACCTTATCTTTGGCTGGTCGATTTGATAACTAGTAAACAGCACATAGGAATCCTCTCAAAGACAACAATGAACACTGCATTTGGACTTTACGATCGTCTGTGAAACTACACGCGCTGCTTTTAAAAAGGCAACGGTCGATTGCTGAAATAACAAATAGTTTCTCTGCTTTACTTCAGCCCGTGAGTGCGCAAAACGCTTTTTGGTTCTTACTCTTGTCTCTTCGTTTCTCATCGTAGGTTCTGTCAACATGGCTGAATTCGTGAAACTGCTGCAAAGAGTCGAAGTGGAAAGTTTCTCGTCGTCAAGCTCTCCTTCGTCTGGTGCTGCCCGCCCGCCTACTGCGGTGGCGGCCGAAGCGTCCGACTTGTTTCGCCTCATGGAAACGCGCGGCGACGGCTACCTGCGGTGGAGCGACTTTTCTTCGTTCGTCATCAACATGGATATCTCGGGGAGCGGTAGGGGTGGTGGTGGTGGGGCTACTGATCCAGATGCACTGGTGCCGGGTGCTGGTAGTAGCAGCAGCGGCCGACGACCTAACGCGAAAAAGAAGCACGGTGGCAGTGGGGCTAGGAAAAACAGTGGTGGAGCTGCTGCTCCTGCTTCGCTGGTGTCTGGAACTCAGGGACTGCCACCTCCTGTGTACGGCCGCGTCGCAACTACGGTAGGTGTAGTTGTTATCTTGTTGTCTTAGGGTGGGATTATGGTCGTTCATAGCGGTGGTCTACACTTGGCGCTATAAAGTGTAGCAACCAAGATATCCTTCGTCTGGCTTATTTCGTTGGTCTGTTGCTTGTGTTTTTCTAATACGCTGTGTGCATTCGTTGGCTGCTTGTTTTTGTGTGCACGTCACTGTCTGCTCAGATTGTGGACGGTGTAAAAGCAGTGGAACATGTGCAGCTCTTGCCTCATCCGGTGAATCGCCTCGCCATTCTCTTCCAAGGTAAATGTGTGCAGTCCATACAGTAGATAGCATGCGACACATGCCTCAGTCAGCCGCTAATATTTTTTCATGCACGTTGCATGCGTGCTGTGATACTTCATTTGCCTCATATATCTTTGCCATCTAAAATCGCGTCTCATTAGGTGGCGAGTCGGTGATGCTCTTCACGCTTCCGGCTTCCGTGAACGATTCTGGGCCTCCTTCTCCCTCTTCGTCTCAGAACCAAACCAGCAGCAGCAGCAAGAGCAGTTTTCCTATGACCAAAGCAGCGCGTGCTGCTGCGTTACTGGCGGAGGAGTTGGAGCAAGCCGAAAGAGCTGCCGCGGAAGCGAGAGATCACGGAGGCGAAGACGTGGGGGCGCTGTTGTTGCCACTCTTAGACGGTGATTGAAAGCCATCTGAAACAATAATGCATCGCTTGAGTATCAACATCGGTGTCCACCTAAGTATAGCATTGCTATAGATTTGCATCATACAACTACGAGTCTTCAATTGTTGCCGTTGGAAATCTTCAATTTGTTAGCTTTTTTGGAAATCCTTCTCACTTCTTTTAAACCAAAAGGCGGCGGGGCCACAGCAGTGCGAGGGCCACGGCCGGGGGTGAGCTTACGTCATCACACTGCTTACCGGGGCCACTCGGTCTTGGCGATTGCGCACATCGACGGCACCGACCAAGGTAGATACACGTGCTTGTGTGAGGTGTAGTACTACAGTAGTGGCCGCCCATATATGGAGTAACTTGAATGCTGTCTCGCGTTAATCTAAATATCGGGTTTGTGACCGATTCCTTTTTTGGCGACAAACCGGGTATTTAGCAATCTTCGCCTCGTTCTACTAAATTTTGTCCTCTCGTGACCTTTTGACAACCACCTGAACATACAGTGGTGGTCTCCTCGACGGAATGTGCTCCTGGCGCCGAAGCTTCTCCAAGTAGCAGCGACCAAGGGCAAGA
>Ga0307930_1001676_pt1 | contig 17444 bp, 21 predicted proteins | sample OrgLakmetageno46_FD_203161 | JGI IMG/M metagenome (GOLD analysis project Ga0307930, IMG submission 203161) | Saline water microbial communities from Organic Lake, Antarctica - #46 | ecosystem: Environmental > Aquatic > Non-marine Saline and Alkaline > Saline | place: Antarctica: Organic Lake...
GTTGTACAGGGCGTAGGACGCGACGGGAAACGCCACTGCCCAGAAGGCGAGTTCCGTGAGCACATAGGCCAAAGTGCCTGCGACTCCAAACTTCTTCACGTCAGCCATGCTCAGTGAGGCCATCGAAGTGCTGCCATCCTCGTCACCACGCGAAGGCAAGTTTAGCTTAGCGCTGAGGTTCGGGCTCTGGGTTAGGGTTAGGGTTGCCATTAGCGCTAGTGGCGGCGTTAAACATACGGCTGCAGCCGCGGTTTCAGGATGCTCTGAGAATGGCAAGTCCAGACCTAATTCGCCGTACCTGAAAAAGGAAAAAGAGGCAAAGGATCAGGGTTGGTTGATCAATATCAACAGAATTATCTTCGCCTCACTCTTTTTAAATCCTCCAGACCCTTGCTCACTTGACAACGTAAGCGCCCACGATAGTGACAGCAGCCAATTTCGCGAAGAGCAAAGGTTCGGATTCCAGCCCTTGAGTGCGCAGCGCGAGGCTTTCGGCAGCGGCAGCTTCAGCAGCGGCTTGAGCGGCCGCAGCAGCCTTGCTGTTAGATGATTCGGTGGGTAAAGCAGCAGCTGCAGCAGTAGCACCCCCAAAGGACGCAAAGAACGCGTTCAAAGGGTTGGCGGCCGCTTGCGGAGGGGGCACTTCCTCTTCAATAATTTCTGCTGCTGCTGCTGCTGCATCAGCCAGAGCATAGTTGCGCCACTGGTCCGCCATGAGTGATGCTTCTGCGCTGCGCGCCTCGCGCCGACCTGAGAGTCGACGGTGTTGGCGAGGCAAGACAGTCAGGGTTTAAAGGGTCCAACCAGAGATGATGGATGAAGAGAGGAATGCTCCTGATGAAAATTCATGCTCAGACTCAAGACGGGAAGACAGCAATGCACTGCAAGAGCGTCGGAGAGAATAGGATGAAAAATATCGTGAGAGTCAGTCTTACCATCGTCAAGAAGCAAGCGAGGATCAAGCTCTTCGAGAGTCCATCCGTTGGAAATGGCCAGACGAAAGCACGCGAGGGCCAAGGTAATGTTGCCAAGGAGCGTTAAAAATGCCTGGGGTAAAGGAGGAAGACCCGAATATAAGAAGGGGTAAAAAGGAGTATACAACGGGTTCCAAAGCGAACGCAATTATCTCTTAAGATATCTTCATACTGCAGAAGGAGAAATCGCACAAGGTAAAATAATTCCGTCAGCAAGAAGTGCGAGTGGTTCATTCAAGTAACTCCCAAGTGACCTTAGGGTTACAACCTGAAGGGTCACGAGGGGCACCACAGCTTTGGCGTTGAAAAAGAAATGGTAGGTGCAAGCCGCCACTCCGCTCGCGTGCGAAGGCACCATGCCCCACGCGAGGCCCTTCCACTTCTCGTTGCCCGTGGCCTCGGCGTACTTCCACACCTGGAAGAAATGGTGCATGGCAAGGGAAGCACACATAAGAGGACGAGGACAATGGTCATGAGAGTGTAGGTTGAGTATTCAAAAACGAATAATCTTGACTTTTTCATGGCTGCTGGGAGGCAGTATACGCACTCTTTTCCATTGGCCCCGAAAGCAGGTTGAGTCTATCCATGCATAAGAATCTCACCAGGTTGATGGCGAACACGAACTCGGCCACCGACGACACGTGCACCGCCCACGTCGGAATCGAGAGCGCGTTTTCGGGCTCCGCATGAGCTAGACCAGCTACCGCCTCCGCTGGTAAAGCGCCAATGCCGCCGAGGAAGCCGTCGTGAGGGCCTAGGCCGAGAGCGCCCACGCCGCTGGCGCAGAAGGCTGCTACACTAGCAGCGATCACCAGAGCCCCCGCACGCAAAGGCAGAGTCGAAGCAGAGTAGGCGGCACTGTCCTCTTGTGACGTCAGAGGGTCCCCTTTCACCACTGGCCCCTGGGCATCGTCAAGCAAAGCAGCGCGAAGACCGAGCACCACCATCACGTTGGAGACGGTGAGCAAAAGCTCAGCGGAGCCATGCAGCCAATCCACATCCGCTAAGGATAAGCCAAAGGTGGACTTGGAGATGATGCCCGTAGGAATGGTGGCAGCAACAAAAAGCAGCAAATAGGCAAAGCCAAACTGCATCAACTGCGGGCTGCGGTTTTTTTCGTACCTTTAGCCAAAGATAAGGTGAAAGTAAAGTGAAGGCATTGTCCAAGGAAGTAAAGAAGGAGTAAGAAGGTAAGCAAGGAGGAAGAAGAACAAGCGGAGAGAATAGGGATATTATCCTAGCCTACTCAGAGCTCGTAGATGATCCATACAGCATGTGCACTTACCCAAGAAAGTAAAGAAAAGCAAGATATGGTGGCAGAGAACCCATGAAGAACTTTCCAGCCAAGTTGCCTCCCTAGCAGGAAGAACCAAATTGTTTTCTTCATAATGTGTGTGACGACCATGAGGCAATACATGGTATTGAAGCAACAGGGCAGCCTCAAGACTGAAATATATCTAACCGATACCTCTGGTCATCTAGAAGATAGGAATACGAACCTGATCAGAGAAAGCTAGCAGCGTGCCTCCAATATCTTGAATGCCAGTGAGACTTCCATGAGCAGCACTCGCTGCAGCTGAGGCGGAGCCAGCCAGAGCATCTACAGCAGTTACATCAACAGCATCGACTGGAAACACAAGACGCGGACCCGTCTGCGAAATTCGACTAGGTATCTTCAAGAGTGGAGATACCCGTGGCGCGAAGGCATTCGCCGGGGCAACCCATAGCGCTAAGGCGGCGACATAACTCTGAGTTCTCATTTTCGTATCTACCCGAAACACCACGTACCACGTACCAACAACTTCAAGTTTTGAGGCATGCTCTAATGATATGCAAGTGTGTACAATATATGTTGCTTTTATACTTCAATCAACACGTCGACTCATCAGAAGCCGATTCCAGAAGTACAAGAATGGTCAGCATCCGTGCTATTAGCGCACTTGCCCTCGCTCACCAAGCCGCAGCGTTCGCTACCCCAGGACGCCAATTTGCAAGCCGCATGGCGACTGTCCCTTCGGCCTCCTTCTATGAGTTGCAGGACACCGACACCACCGGTGCGCCCGTCGACTTCAAACAGGTAAGAAGCTAGAACTTCAAGAGTTTTCTTTTTCTTTTTCCGAAGGCACAACTGAGTCATCATTGAAAGTATCATGATATAATGATGATATATAGATTTTCTGAGCTAAACTTAAAGGGTACCGTCTCAATGTGTTCACCCCTTTCTGCTGCTGCTGCTTCGCAGTTCGAGGGCAAAGTGGCGTACTGCGTCAACGTGGCCTCCGCGTGAGGCAAAACCCGCAGGGAATACCAGGTACCAGACGCTTGGAGAAAAACATGTCATTATCTGATAGTCAATCATCCCGCACAATTTAAATTGATCATTTTGTTTTTAATCAGACTATGGAATCCCTCGCGGGTGAATTCGGTGACAAGCTTGCCATTCTCGCGTTCCCGTCGGGCGAATTCGGGAACCAGGTACTAAAACACAGTAAAACCTTTTAAACTACTTTATACCCTTTGTATTTAATTATGAACCGTTGGTTTTTCCCTTCATTTCTTCCCGCACTTTTTATGTTCATGAAGGAGCGCGCTACTGACGCGGAGGTGGCGGAGTTCGCCAAGAGCGTCAACTTCCCAGAAGCCCCCAAGGGCATTCTTATGTCGAAAGGCATGGTGAACGGTGACTCGGCTCGCCCTGCGTGGAAGCTGCTTAAGGAAGCCACTGGCGCCCCAGACCCTAACTGGAACTTCGCTGGTAATGGAATATGCGTAACCTACCATCTCTCAAAGATTACCCAAATATGTTTGAGATAGAAAAACGAAAAAATGCTTATCCTGAGCAATAAACGTCTATATATCAAATTTTCATCATACTCTTGGCTTTTTTGCGACCTCTTCAGGTAAGTTTCTGGTGGGACCTGACGGTTCGATGAGCGTCCCAAGCGATGACATCGCCAGTGACATCAAGAAGCTCCTGTAAATGACGCAGGAACAAGTCCATGTGAGCTATTATTACGGCGAACTAGGAAACAGAAAGCCAGTGAAACAATGACAGGGCGCGCGATGCGGATACTTCCGTGCGTGCCCTTGATGTACGATCCACGGGCTCATCTGTTCTCTTATTTCCATAAGGCGCAGGGCCATAATATTATGCAATGATATTTCATTGGATTTGAATTCATTTAGAAATTTAAAACTAAAGCAATCCTTTGTATCGGGCGGGTTACACTGACCACCAGTTCAAAAATATCTATAAAATTGCCATAGGTTCCGAGGATCGCAAAATTAGGGCCATGCGCGGTTATGAGAGAGGTATATATGTCCCATAACGAACCACATAAAATTCAAACTTCAAACTTTGATGGAATTTGCAATTATTATCTAATAATCTTGAATTACTAAATTATATTCATTTAAATTTCCAGATTTCGCGCAGAGACCAGGCCCAACCCCAATTGAGCAAGTTATTTTGTTGGAAGGGCCTATATTTCTGTCGAATGTGACCTGTCAAGCTTCTGACGGTGCTCTTTGGCCTACGCGGTGGCGTTTCGCGTGATGACGACAAAAACGCACTTGACTCGAAGTTTTGCATTTTGAAGTACATTTTCACATTGGAGTCCCCGACTGGTAAACGGAGAACGCGATGTGAGTGCGGCAACGGGAGGGCGATGGGGTTGATGGCAAATCCGAAGTACCAGGCAATTTTACGCTACTGCAGAAGTACAGTGTTTACTGCACAGCCCGCACTAGTAAGATCTGTAAGCCGATGGGGAGTTTTAATAAAACTGGCCCCTGTACTGCACTGTACAGATCCAGAGCACACACATCCTTTCTATTAAATGGAAAATCGACCGTGGTTCGTGGTTCGTGTCCGACGTATATTTTTGGACGGACCCGTATATGGGGAGAGAAGTGTTTTCTGCTCTGTTCGTGCTGTCGCACACCAACGGGGTGAGGAGGACCACGGGCACAAGCATGGGCACGGGCACGGGCACCACGAGAAGGGCGCGCGCCGAGGGCCGAGATACCAACAACACACCTCCTGTGTGCTGCTGCGAACCCATAGCGCCCATAAATCGCGCATTGCGCGGGCACCTGAACTTGTTATTGTGAATTATGAAGAATCAAAGAAAAAGAAAATGTGTGTCCCGACGTCGAGGACGTTCTTCTGCCGCAGTACTGCAGTTGGTAGGATGGCGCAATTCTATTGAAGTATTCTTCGTAGTCAATTAATGCGATTTCTTGAACTGTGCTCTAAATGATGACGAAGCTAGTGATGCTCTTGGTAGCATGCTGTTTTGGTATTAGCCCCGTCTCTACTTCTGTGGAGAGCACAGCCATTTGCCTGGTCGCGTGGGTAGCGGTCGTGTCTGCGGCCGCTGGAGTCGAGGCGCCAACTTTGAGCTCTGCTAGCATCAATTCAGAGATGAGTGATCTACCGACGAGCGCTAGTGACCATTGTCCCTACCCGCAATTTGAGCTAATGCGCCAGGGTCCTCATGCTACCCCATACGCTGATGCTTGTGCCCAAGAGTACGTGATTCCTCACGGATCGTGTAAAGGAGCCACAGTATTCATCAAACCCCTTGGCGTTTATACTGCAGTTATTGACGTACGTGCCCCGCCAAATGAAGTGGAGTGGCCGTGCGAGGGCCGGGAGCTCGCCGACGTCGTCATCCTAGGTGGTGTGGCACTAGTTCCTGCTGCCTATTTCGGTCTCGGAGGCAAGCCTGGTCTATATCCTGATAATACTGACCTAGCGACAGGGAGTGCAGGCTGTGTAGCTTTCCCTTTAGCTATGCCGAATATGCGAAGCTGGGAGCACCACGCCCGCGATGGATTAGACCGGTCGATGAAACAGTGTTCGAAAGTCCTTGTGAACCGTTCTGGCACTCTAATGCATGCTAACCCCGACTTTGACAACACCAACATGTGGCATTCAACAGCGCATTTGCATGCACTTTGGACTGCATCCACTGTGCTTGCTGCTTCGGGTGTACCTTTAGACGCGCCCCTTGACGTCACCTCTGGTCAATGCGCATGTGCAGAGGGAGGCGATCGCATTGAAGTGAGGCGCGCATGTGGTCGTAGCAAATCCTTAGCCCACAAGGCAGAACTCATACTCTATTCAAGCGTCCATGAGGCAGCGGCTGAGGAGATGGATTTGTTAGTGGCACACGCACAGAGGCAAGTAGCCGTTGAAAAGGCTGTTGCGGAGTACTTTTTGGAGTTTGACAAGATGCGATCCGATGCGAGCATTTCCCATGACGAACTTCAAAAATGGTCCAGAGATGCCCGGCCCAAGCATCGCGATGAAGGCGGCCCTGCGTCAGCTCAAGCCTGGCCTTCAGACCTTTCAACCTCTTGCCTCGCCAAAGCAGTAGATGCCAGCCACGCTGCCACCGATGCCGCCAACCAGTTGAAAGACGCTATGTTAGAAGCACGCATCTTACAGGCGAAGCATCTCGTCTCAGGTCCTGGCGTAGACCCACCCACTTCGGAGGCAGGGATTGCAGCAGCCCTCTTGAAATTGCCGCCGCGCGCGCGTGTGAATGCAGGCTACGCAGCAGCTCAAAAGTTGGTAGCTGCGGGCCATAAAGCGAGCGAACAAATTACCAAGTCCCAAGCACACGCGTCGCGGTCGCACTCATCAGGTGATGAAGCCGGCACAATCGCTGATGCAAGACCTCATTCATCCGAAAAAACGATGGCGGGTGTAGCAACTGCAGTGGCTGATTTTGCTTCGTCTGCGTTGAGAACGTCTGAGGCAGCGCCACCTGGAGACACCCAGGAGGCTGGTGACACTGTTACTAGGGCCGCGGGGGCTCTCTTAGCAGGTATCAAGCTTGTTTCTCTCGTCGAGGGCGCTAAGGGAGATTTAGCTCGCTGCTTGGAGTCTGCGCAACCGTTGTATAGAAAACCAAGTAAGGACGCTTCTATCGATGCAAAGGACGCTAGCAACAGTAGCAATAGCAGTGTTCACAGTACTATCATCGAACGCTTGGAAATATGTGCTCGAAACGCGAACGCAACAGCGCAGATGGTGAAGGCAGCTGGAGCAGCGCTGGCACAAGGTGATGCTGGCTACGCCTTCCAACCTCTGCGCGGCAACAATGGTCTGTGCACATGTTCTCTGGCTACTCGTGCCGTCGGGAGCCTCTTGTTACCTATATCTAATACGAAGTCTCAAAAAAGATCTGAAGATACCAGCGCAGACCTATCGCGTGTGCGACCACTTTCAAACTGGAACAACACGCACTGCTACGCAAGGCACGTGTTTGTCTTGCGCCATCGCAAGCGCGGTCCTTTACAAGTAAATTCTAGCCAAGCTGCCATGGCTGCTATGGCATATGCTACAGCGCGGGCAGCGGAGGCGTCACCACATGCCAGCAGCCGAAGTAGGCTTGCACCAAGTAAGGATGAAGCGCAGATATTTGACTATCGTAAAATTACGAATGGGCGCTGGCCAGACGCCCGGCCGCCAGAGTGGCAACAACAGCAGCTTCTTGTAAGTCAGAATTTTTCTGCACCAACTCGTTTCAGACATAGGCAGCTGCGGCCACTGCAACATCAGTCACAGCCGAAGCCATTACAAACACAGCCACAGCTGCAGTATACACTAAGCAGCCCCGCAGCCCTAAAAGGGTTTCTTGCACTTAACGACCTTAGTGGTTTGGCACCAACCCTCACTAAGATGGGTGTGCTTTCGATGAACGATCTTCTGGGAACGGCTACTGACGAGTTCCGAGGCGACCTTTCGAAGTGGGGTGTCACCCGTGCAGAGCTCGAGAAACTCAGAATAGCTGTGCTCCTGAAGAACAAGCAGTTGCGGAGCGAAGCAGCCGCTGCTGCACTTGCGGGTGATACCTCTGCAGGTCAATATCGAGACGCAAGCGACGCACTCGCTCGGGCGCGGCGGCAGGCAGTGGTGTCAGCACGATTGGAAACCACGGATGTTGACTTGAAGAAAAGTTCTGGCGTAGAAAGGAGCCCACCCAAGCATGTTGGAGATCGATCCAGCTGCGGCACGGTGCAAGGAGGATACTGGGGCCATAGCGCGGGTCTGTTATGGGATGCGAAATTGTGCGCATCAGAATTTGCTTGTGTGCGCCCCGAGTATTTCCCACACTTCACTGATGACGTTAAAGCCGCTGTTCACGCAAAATCTGCGGCTACTGCTGCGGCGGCGGCGGCTGCTGCTGCTGCTGCTGCTGCTGCTGTGGTATCTCCAAGTTCTCCCTCGACGCCATTTGGAGCTGCGGCAAGTTCAACGTCCTCCAGTGGATCCCCTCCAGAAATGTCAGTGGGAAATCAACCCCATGCGGAGAATGCCACAAACCCGAAAATAGATCCAGCGGGTGAGTTAGCAGCAGCACTTGCCAAGCACGCAGCTCTGGATGATGTAGAGCAAAAAGGGGGAGGTGGTCGTCGCAGCGTGCTGTGTTACATGTCGCGTGGTGCAGGAATAAGGCGAGGTGGAATGGAAAACGAGACCGAGATGCGCAACTTCGTCACGGCTAACGGCTGCAAGGATCCTTTTCAAGCAGCTGGTGCAGGGAATTCGCGGGAAACACCGCCCAGGAAGTCGGAATCCATCTCTTCACAGCGTCGGCTTGCGCCGGAAGCGAAAGCGAAGTCGGCCCAGCACAGGTTCAAACGTGGACCGCCTCCTTCGTCGAATTCGACGGAGCACGGCTGCACAGATGGCGTGATCTTAGACTTCACCGAAGGCGACCTTTACTTCCAAGACTTCGAGGCACAAGCTGCAGCGGTGGCGCAATGTGACGTGCTACTCGGACCTCACGGCGCAGGAATGATGCACCTTATCTGGATGACTCGGCAGAGCGCAGCTGCCAAGGTAACACCAGGCACACAAAGCAGCAGCAGCAACGATAAGCACCAACAATCATGGCACGCAAGTTCAACATCACCCACGTCGCAACCAGCGCCGCAGCGTGCAGCGTTTACGGGTGCTGTCGTGGAGCTTCTAGGTCTATCTCACGAAGGTCGCGTCGTGCGCATGTACTACTACGAGCATTTGGCTGCTCTCGCTGGCCTCGAATATGTGATTGTGTCGTCTGGTGATCCGTCGACTTACGTGAAAGTAACAAATGAGTTCGAAGACATGGGACTAGGCCAATTGCCCGATCTCAGAATTCTTGCTGAAGCATTACAACCCCTCTGTGCAGCTGCCGATGGCTCGGGTCCGCCATTACAAGTGCCTGCCCCAGGAGAAAAGTTCGGCAAGGAAGTAGCAGCTACAGTTTGGCATGATTTATGGTGATGAGGATAATTCAATTTTTCATTGCCGATGACTCACTCCGAATTAGCGCGACCTCAGCAGCTACGTTATAAATGGAAATAATGACCCAGTCTAATCCGAAGACCTAACTCCATATTATCCCGAAGATACCGCATTCATAAATAACTTTAGTCGATTCTAACCTTCTCTAGCCCGATTCGAATTGCAATGGGGCTAAAAACGCGAAATATAGTTGAGCAAACACCACTTTACGCTTTTAAATCTTAGTAATTCTTTTGTAACTCTTGAACAAGAAAAGTTGAAGCATTTACTCTCAAATGGCGAAATTAAAATCATATTTTTCCTCGTGTTTTAATACAGGAGGAAGCAGATGAGGAGTATCTAAAGAAATTTTCGCATTCGCAAAGCACACGGCTCCTACTTACACTCATGCTCGAAGGTAGCTTCTTGTGCTTCGTTATTTTCTACGTCCACGTCGTCCACCCGCTCCCGATCACCAAACCACTACCTTGCAGACTTTTGTTTGGCCAGCGCCTCTGTAAGTAACTTCTCTACGTCAGCAAGACGTCTCGCCAGCTCTTCTTGCGTCGCGACTGGGTCAACTTGCGCCCCATTTAGCCCTTCTTTGAAAGCATTGCCACTTCTACCAGTCGACTTGCTCGGCGTGTGAGGCGATGACTCTGTCGAACGGTGGCCTGGGGCTGTTTGCTGGTCGAGCTGAGGCAGCAAAGCAGAATCAGTTTGGCTGCATGCCTGCAACAACAAAGCTTTCAACAATCGGCGCTCCTCCGGTCTTGTTGAAAGGACCGCTTCAAAAGACGCCCGCGTCAAAGTCTGCACTTCGCAAAAAGCGCGTGCGCGAACGTTGCCTCCACGACGAGCAGAACTCAGAAGCGCAGCTTCGCCGAAATAGGAGCCCCGAGGCAGTACTCGCAGCACCCTCTCCACCGCCATGAGCTGACCGCCTTTAATTCCTCTGCTACTATCGCTAACGCCGTAGCCTTCTTTAACACAGGCCTCTTCGTCCTCGTTTGACACGTTGTCCCCAACGCTGATTTTACTCTCTTGGGCGCCGCTGCGGTAGCCTTCATTTATGGTAAATACACCCTCAGCACTCCCTTCCTTAATTTCATCGCTTTTTGAGTCACCATTTTGTTCATCCAATTCAATGGCTGTAGATAGCTCACCAATCCCAGCAGGTGCAGGGCTGACTTTTGCTTTCGCTCCTTTCGCATTTGCAGCCGTCTTGAGGTTCTGCAACACGTCAGCCCGGAGCGCCGATAAGCGTCGCTCAGCAGCAGGGGCTACAATCCAACTGCCACGGCGCTCGGCAACTCGAGGCTGCGCAAAACGCGATGATCGACGCCTAGACTGGCTATTGCTAGAGCTACTTACAGGCGTCGCGGGTTCCCTAGATGATGCATTGCTATCTGGTACCGTTGCAACAGATGGGATCGCAGCAAAACTGCTATCTCCCCCTATCTCCTCGTGCTTCTTGGCTCTTCGAATGAAATTGTTGGTGACCTCACATTTCCCACGGCTGATGAAGTACATTTCACGCCCTGGCATACCTTTGTGCACAATGTAGTCGCCTTTCAGATACACCTTTGAGGATGGAGAAGTAGAAAAATAAAATCTTAAAGATTTCATATGAGCAAAGTAGCCTCGAATATCATTCCGTCCTATTATAGTGTGCGATTACCTCCGTCTTGAGGCTAAGAACGAGATCTTTTGTGAGCATTGGGGAACACTGTGTAAAGAAAGGCGCATTCGTCACGAGTGTTGTGCGCATGTAGAGCAACACTTCAGAGCCCAGCGTAGAATTCAGCTCCGGCAAAAAGAGGTCAGTGGACCCATCTAAGCTCCGGTAATGGCGCCACATCTGGTCGTAGTAGTCCACAATGCGTTGCTTCAACCCTGCAGTCGAAAAAAGGTAAAAGAGTCCGTTTGCATCATGCAAGAAGCGCCACAATGATGTCACACACTTTTTTTGACATCATCTCATGATAACGGTCGGTACCATAATGCACACCATTGACGCATTCACAAAGCCACTATAATATTCGAAATCACTCTTCAAAATGTATTATGATAGAACAATGGTATAAACTTACTCTCCCTCTGTCAGCAGTTAAGCACTATGTACCTTGAGGCAGTTGGAGATGGTGCATGTTCTCGTAGAGCGACTCCATTTTTCTTCGGTATGCAGATTCATTTGCGCTGAAATTCATGATGATTATAGACACGTTTCCGAAAATAGTTGCAACAATCACCGATCTGTACGAAAGAAATTGTACATGGCATTTGATGAAATGGGTTGAGCTGACATGAACTGATATGAATAACAAATATGTGTGCGTGGGAGCTACTCACCAACCGTGGTGATATCACATGTAAAAACATTAGAGAGAAGGAATACTGCGGTGTGCGGGCGGCTGACAAGGCATGGAGTAGTTTTCTCACCCGACGAGAATGGCTAAGACAGCAAAAGATCGCTCTGCATCGGTCCGAGGCCTTGTCTCTTCGCCATTGATGAGCAAAAAGATGGTGTAATACGCCGTCACGTAGCTATTGAGAGTGAGCGAAATGGAAATGGAAGATTCAAAGGAAGCCAAGTTGGTAGAGTGAGTCGACTATTGTAATCCCCCATCTATGGAGTCGTTTACTTTGTGAACAATCTTGGAAGCAAAAGGAACGCACCGCTCAAAAGCCGGCGCTTTGTAGCAAGACTTGCTACCTGGGCAATCTTCAAGGCGAAACCAAAGTTCAGGGCCAGCTACTGCATAGAAAGCGCAGGCTAAATAATGGCCAATCATCACGATGATGAGGAGAAGCCGCACGAGCTGTGCAGAAGAAGCAAGTCCATGGTCATAATGCAAACGTTTGAATCATTCAAGGGTCGATATTCTCAGAAAATATTAGACGAAAGTTTGATACATGAACTGATAGTACTTGAACGATAGAAAGACCTTGAGAGTGTTTGCGTGGTTGGAGTAGTAAAAGAAATAAGTGAGGCGGCGACGGAGAGGTCCCGCTCGCACCAGCCGCACCTTCATATTTAGTAACATACAGCCATCGCCACACATACAAGGGGCACGCCATCGTCACGTATACATGGCGGCATAATATGATACAGCGAAGATGGAATAGAGAAAGCAAGCAGTTATAATGCACGGGAACCAGAAAGATAAGTACGGACATAACAAGGAACTGCATTGATCCTCATGTAATGTACCATGCGAAGCAGCCGAAGCAGTTTAGGGACTCGCATGGCCTTTGCCAGAGCTGCTGCTTCAGAGCCCCGAGGTCCACTAGTGCTTGTTGTAGTGCTACTAGAGTTGGAGACATTATGAAGTGCAGATGTCACAAGTTCGATGGGCACGGACGCTATGACGTCGACCTGTCAGAGAAAGAGTGGATAAATTAGATGGAAAGGAATGAATGTAAATAGTCTACAGATCATTAAGTAATCTCAAGGTATACGTTGACTATAATGCTCTTAACGAAAGAAGAAGTAAAACACACACCAAAAACCAGCTTTTGAGGTAGTGGCAGGCAATGACGAGGCGAGATGTATGGTCACGCTCTTGTTGTCCATCTTGGAGGTTAGAAGAAGAAGAAGATTTTGACGACGAAGAGACAACTTCGGTGGCTGGAAGGGCCGTATTGAAGGTGAAGCAAATGTCGGCGAGAAAGATGAAGTCCTGAGTGTACTCAAACATTTTCCATGCATGACTCAACGAAGGGCGAAACGCCAGCAAAAATGGCACGTACACCGCCTGGTTTAAGAAGGCATTCGAATCAAGAGAGGACCAAGCGCTGAAAGTTGCACTTATGCACTTGCCACATAAAAACAAAAAAAATACAATAATTTCAATGAATTACGACAACAAATATCAAATCTGCGTGTACGAAAATAAACGAGTAATAATGTCAACCTGAAGGCACACCACAGTGACGATAACAACGTTCCACGGCCGGCGCCATTTCGATTCTGGGTCCCATGGCCCCATCATTTCCTTCAATATTTGCTTCATCCAATCCTTTTCTGCGGCTATTCCGTTTCTCAGTGAACCTGTGATGCCACAATCACCACCATTACTCTTCCTGCCTGTCGAAAAGTCGTGCGCTGCACTAGTGGTGCTCCGGCGCCACGATAGGGAAAGGCCTCTATTAGCGAAAGCTATAGGCGAGGTAGCAGTGCCCTGGCTTGAGGATTTTGTCTCTTCGGGAACAGCACCTACTGCATTCATCGAAAGCCTTCTCAGGCGAAAGAGAGACACCACCTCGTTGTGTTGCAGATCAAGGCGTTTCTGCTGTGCATCCTTGTCGTGCTGCCGTTTCGTGCGGTAATTTCGAAATGCGCCTAGTGTTCCAGCAGAACCCCTCTGCTCAGCTTCTCCAACTGCATGCGCTGCTGCTGCAATAGTGCCTGCCAACTTCAGCCAATGATCCCTTAACCGCGCCTCTAGCTGCACATTCATACCTGGACTGCTGGCTGTCTTTTCACCGCTAGAATCTTTATCCGGGTCGAAAGGAGGTAAAGCAGCAGCTGCTGATGGGTCCGCATCAAGAGTGGCACGATAACCGATAACATACTCCAAATGAGCCCGGAAGTCCTAAAAGTCCCAAATTGTGAAAGGTAAACGACTTCGATATTATCAACTGACTCTCGTGCTGAAGAATTGAAATGCATGTGAGGGTGTATGCCCACTAAATACTAAAGAGAAAACTTTTCAATCAATGACATGAATACTCAATATCTGAATCAAGCCTACAATAAAGAACTACCATCGTTACCTCAAAATAGATACTGCTAGAGCTTGAGCTAGCCTTGTCTTTATCAATGAGATTCACCATAGCTCGAAGATCGTTATCGGGTAGGGCATCGCTATCCAATAGGCTCTGGATCACGATGCCTACCTGAGGATGCCAAGTGAGAGCGAAATGCTAAATCATTAACTAATTGTGAATTAATATTTACACTTTAAAAACTTAAGGTGGTGAAATTGAAACTAGCTCATTACCTCGTCTCTTGAGATACAGCCGGAGCCTTCCTCGTCAAATAGATCAAACACTTCCCGCACCGTCGCTTCTTCTCGTGTTGATAATTTACGCCGAATCACCCCAAAAGCACCGCCTGAGCTAGCCCCTACGAAATTCATCGCGCCAAAAACGGAACCACGCCGACTCTGTCTTCGAACCAGGCCAGGCCTTTGCCCCCCACGGGAAGGTGGAGATGCTGCTGGGCTAGTCGAGCTCGCCTGTCGAGCCAAGGACGGCCTTCGTCCCAATTGAGACAGAGTCTGCCGGCGCACCCATGGACGACCGGCACGCTCCATACCAGTGTGTTCTTTCTATATTGCGAAACTGACGGAAAATATAGACACCATCTACTTTTTTTACTTGAACCTGCGTTGTGAGTCATCTCGCACATGTAGAGAAGAAAAAGCCGTGGATCGTGGATTCTCCGGAAAGTATGCACAACTGCTACTTTAGCGCTCCGTGTGTGTCTCAAAGCTTAAGGGCTGCACGATAGTTGTCGGACGGCCGCCCGTTTGAATGAATTTTAAGCAAATGCAAAATGTGCGCATAGTCTTGCTCTTGCAGTTGTATCAGAATCAGAAGAGCACAGAGAGCATGAGAGCACGAGAGCACCGGCCAGCCGTCTTCTCCGAATTTTCTAGGAGTTATATTCTAGTTGTCAGAATAGTGGACTGCCACGTCGCCAAAAGAGAATCGTTTGGGCGCTGCATCATTGCATCCTCGGAGCTCATTACCTATAACATATTCTCGGTTAGTACCTCTCTCATTGACATTCTCGGTTGGTATCGCATCGCACGCAGCCTTGATTAATCCGATCTCTGTGTTTACGGCCTCCTTGTCCCGTGCCGTTATGTCCTTCGCTCCCATTCACTTTATTTATAACCTCTTTGTTTCCCCTGTTGGTCTCGTCGCCACCTTCAGAATCGCCACAATGTCTGAAGCCGCCGGAGCAAAGATTTTCAAGACGAAGTGCTCGCAGTGCCACGTTGTAGAGGCTGGAGGCCCGCACAAGCAAGGCCCTAACCTGTACGGCCTCTGGGGCCGCCAGTCAGGCCAAGCTGAGGGCTACTCATACTCGGCTGCCAACAAGGAGTCGGGTATCACGTGGAACGAAACCACCCTCTTCGAGTACCTCCTTAACCCTAAGAAGTACATCAAGGTCCGTATAAGTTGTTATAGTGCCGAATGCATTTTTAGGTATCCCCAGTTTTGACGCTCTCTGGATTCTTTAGAAGATCCATTATGCCGTCGCAATGACCGAGCATTGTATCCCATTCCTGAATCCCGCACTGCTTTGTTCGCCTTTTCCATGCCGCTACCTTCGATGTATCTTTGGCCGCATGAGTTGTAACGATCTGATCTCCGTCCTCACACCCGCTCCCACCTTCTCCTTCGCCCTCTATGAACAGGGCACGAAGATGGTGTTTGCTGGCATCAAGAAGGCTGACGAGCGCAAGGACCTCGTCGCCTACCTTAAGGCCTCCACCACGGCCGCCTAAAGTCAAATGCGTTTTTCGTCGCGCTAATGAACGCGCTCTCATAATTGCAGTAGATTTCAAAGACTCTCTCGGGTCGTGTGCGCAGCGCAGTGCCTTAATTTTCAGCTTTTGTGCCGTCTCTCTCTCTCGTCTCTTGAGGACTTTAAACTTTGAGGACGAAGAACAGTAATCCATAATATATATTATATAACGCGCGAGTCCTCCAAGATCAACAGTACCGCACCAAGGGAAACGCCGCTGTAAATCATAAGCCCCAATCACCACCCACGCGGCCATTCGTGCTTGCGCTCGAGGCGCGGAGGCGGTATCGGTATCTCCGATCTCCGTGCTGGTGCTGCGCTGCTGCGCCGCTTGCACCACCACAGCACACAGCAGCGCCTAGAGACCGAGACCTCGAAACTCAGAAATGCACCCAACAACCAACAGTTCCCCAGTAAGTAAGTCGACACCCGTCGGCGTCTCTGGAGTCTCTGGCAACTGGCAACTGGCAACTCCAGTACTCCAGTGGGTGGTGTGTGTGTTGATGTATGTGGGAGGTGTTGTGTTATTGAGGAATTTCCCCTTTGTGGGGGAGGTTCGACTTACCGTATTAACGAGATTTACAGGGGCCAGTTTAAACTAACCAGGGGCTAGGGCCATGGGCCATAACTCGTGCGTATCCGGGCGGATTTGTCTGAAACTTCGCATGAGCCTCAAGTAATACCTTATTTAACTCCCATTCGCATGAAAGGCACATGAAATTTTTTCTTCACGTTCATTTTTTTGATCAAGCGCAAATAAGTGCCCCCCCGAAACAAAATTTGGCTGCACGTCCATTTTTGTTGCCAACACGAATATGGTCACCAAGAGGGCCAAATGGCACCTAGAGAGGCCCGTATGGTCGCATTACTTAGGAAATCAGATGCATTAAACAGCGCACCAAAAATATTTGGGTTAAAAACTGATGCTTTTGTGCTATATGGCATTTTCCTGAGTCTGGATCCTAAAAAAACACAGTGATTTCATTTGAATTAGGGATTTCAACTTTTCTTGGGCACAATCGAGTCTGAGCTCTCTGAAATTTCGCGTGTGCTTTAAGTCCCACTATATCTAACTTGCATTCGCATGAAAGGCACATGAAAGGGGCTCTTGGTATTTTTTTTCCCGGACGGGCGACGACAATTTTGGTATAAAAATAGCAACCAATGGTTAGTTTAAACTGGCCCCTGTAGAGAGCGGGCGATACGTTCTTACCGGACAATCGACAGGGTGGGCCCTAGTAAACGCGACTTCACGTCGCAGTCTGAGATTATTGTGTGGTAACTATGGGTAAATTAAGCGCAACAATTTGTGTGCCATTTGGTGCAGAAACCGTGGAGAACGATCCATGTACCGTCGGGACGACGAGAAATTACACTGCCGGGACGGGGAACAGGCAGAACACTTCAGCGCAAGCCAAGGAGCGGAACAGGCAGGCTTTTCAGCGCAGGATGGCTCAGAAGACGTCGAGGATTCATGTCGCCGAGCGGGAGACGTCCCAGGTTTTTGGAGCCGAGTTCCCAGTCTCTCCAGATCAACAGGTATGGGCTCGTAGTTACGCACCCTGCGGTGGTGTTATACAAGCGGTAGATTGTAACGTCGCGTTCGATGGTTGAAATGTGGTCAAATTTTCAGTCCATTCGA
>Ga0307930_1001679_pt1 | contig 17414 bp, 17 predicted proteins | sample OrgLakmetageno46_FD_203161 | JGI IMG/M metagenome (GOLD analysis project Ga0307930, IMG submission 203161) | Saline water microbial communities from Organic Lake, Antarctica - #46 | ecosystem: Environmental > Aquatic > Non-marine Saline and Alkaline > Saline | place: Antarctica: Organic Lake...
TTTTAGAAGCTGAGTATTGCACTCAACTTCTAATACTTCCCAAGTATTAGAAGGGCTCGTAGCTCATCTGGTAGAGCGCCTCATTTGCACTGAGGAGGTAGCGGGTTCAAGTCCTGTCGAGTCCACCTTACAGAAGTCAGCACCGTCTGACTCACAATGTAGCCTGAAAATACAACCTAGATTAGCGGTTCCAAAACCGCTTTTCTTTGTATAACGAATACCCTTAGGAAACACCAACTTTTGGAACCGCAGGCGATATTCTGGTACCAGGTCTAGCCACAGCTTAGATACATCAAGAATAGCCTGTTCAAAGTACTCTTTCTCGAATTCCACTTCTAGGTAGTCAATATGCTGTTCGCTCTTTTCAATCTTGGCTCCCATAGCTTCTGCATCAATTGCAGCTAATCGTTCTTTGGCAATCTCTGGTGTATATACTCCACACTCTGCCATGAGGTAGACTTGTTTTCGCTTCTCAGCCACTTCATTCAAGGCTTTGTCGTATACCTTAGCTTCTTCTTGTGCGCCCTTTAGAATCTCTTTCTGGCGGTTTACGACTGTGTGATGGATGTAGGCTAGGAATGGTTCGCTGGGAGTAATGGTTTGTAGTAGGTCCAGGAAGTCACTCTCCAGTTGTTGCTTCTGGATTACTTTGCCGTTGTGGTTGCAGGCTTTGTTGTAGCAGTGATATGACGGATATTTTTTACCTTTACGTCCTGTTGGTGAACTACCTGTCATTGCTCCATCACAATAGCCACACAGCACAGTACGTCGTAGTGGAAACTCTGGATTGTATCGTTCTTTTTTAGCTCCTTGGTTAGTCCTACCGTCACGAACAGCCACAATACGATGCATTTGTTCCAGCGTAATCATTGGTTGATGTAGACCATCGTAGTACCTATCATCTTCAGCGCAATAAAGACGTCCTGCATAATAATCTAGGTAGTGTCGAAGAATGCGGTCGGTAGTGCTAAACGTCGCCTTGGAGCCAAAATGCTTCTCGTATCCTTGTTCATTTAACACATCAATCATTCCCGTTTGCCCGTAGCGTTGTTCCATATATCCAATTAGTACCATCTGAACAATTCGATACAGTTCTGAATGAATTGGGTCAGGTGTAGTCTTCTTCTTATTCTGGTTTTTATTTTGTTCGCAAATGTAACCAACTGGTGGCTTGTGAGGATAGATACCACTACGAAGTCGGTCCATCATGCCACCGTAGCAGCGCGTTGAACGAACTTCATTGTCGAACTCTGCAGACGCAGCCAGCATTGTTTCCATAAACTTACCGCTCGGACTATTATCTACAGGTTCAGTTACGGAGTGCAGCCTGGTGCCATGTTTAATCAGTGCAGATTTAACAGCTAGATGGTCTTCTGCATTACGGGCAAACCTATCAAACTTCCAGACTACAAATACACCTACTTTGGCTTTTCGGGCGTGGTCGATTGCTTTGATAAACTCTTGCCGATTTACTGTCTTAGCACTTTGTCCTTTTTCTTCAAACTCAGCGACTACTTCTAGGTTGTTCGCTTTACAATACTTCTTACATTCTCGTAGCTGCATGACGAGTGATGTTCCATCGAGTTGTTCAACAGAACTTACACGATAGTAAATGATAGCGGTTTGATTTTTATTCTGGGTTTTCTTCAGTCTCGTTTGATGTTTATTTCGTTTATATTTTGACATTATATTTTATAGTTTTAAGTGTGGGAACAAAAACACCACATACTCAAGGCATGTGGTGTTTGTGGGTCCCATTATTGGGTTACATGACTGGAGTGTGTTGCATAGTTGCTACCATGATAACATGCTCACATTAAGCCTACCTAGCTCGCCGCTGTGCTCGCTTTTCTCGTTCTCGCCGTCGCACTTCACGCATACGCCAAGGGTCTGCTTTTGTCCATACAAGCGCCTGAGGATTTACTGCTGGTTTAGTTTCAGTATCTTTTTTAGCTTCAACCAACTCTTTTTTACGAGCAATCCCAGCTTTAATTCGCTCACTAAGTACCTCCGATTCAAATTTAGCCATACATGATTGCATGTTAGACATAAACGTAGATTCTTCTGTTTGATGTAGTGTAATACTATCTTTTTCTAGGTACTTACAGAATTTTAGATACAACTTGCTGTTTCGAGTAATTCGGTCCAAGTTGGTTACAAGCAAGTGTGTTCCTCCGCTTTGTTTGATTACTTCTGCAAACTCTTTAACTGATGCAAGGTTTTTCTTACTACGTTCCACTTCTTTGATTACTTCCACAACCTGCAAATTATTCTTCTCTGCGTACTGTCGCATTGTTGTAATTTGATTCTCAAGTGCCATTTCACTGTTAGGTAGTGTGTCTGATGCGACACGTGCATATAGAATTGCTTTATTCATGCTTGATTTAACTATTATTTATTAATTCACTTCTTAATTCTCTTCTTCGTCCAACGTCTGTTCTTCAATTTGAGCACCAATCTTGTAGAAGTGAGCACCATGTGCACCAGTTCGATAAGAGATGGTTTCTTCTTTTTCTAGTTCTTTTAGTGCTTCAGCTACTACTTTGTTTGTAGTTTTCACGTCGTCTGTAATTTCTTTACGGGTAAGTTCTTCTCCAGCTGCACCGTGTAGCAGTTCTTCGATAGCACTCTTAATCTCTGTGACGTGGTCTTTACGTGATGTGTCTTCTCCTCCATACACAAATTCAATATCATCATTAACAATTCCTGTGCTAATGGTTACGTTGAACGGTGCTAATTCCTGCTGTACTCGTAGTTTGTGCTGTTGTACTACAATAGTATTAGTATTCTTTTTGATACCAAGATGAAAGTGCAAAGCATTAAAGATGTCAGTCGAACCTCGGACACTACCACTTCCAGAATTACGAGCTCCACCTTGCTCTTTCTTGTGGTGATGAATGAATACCACTGAGCGTTCTTCAGTGACTAGACTTCGCATGCTTTCCATAACCTTACCCATCTCAGTCGCACTATTCTCATCCTTGTGGTGAAATCGTACCAGTGAATCAAGTACTACTAATACTGGATTAATCTTGTCTACAGCCTTTTTGAGCTTCATCAGATGGTCTTTATTGTCTAGTTGTACTCCTGTTTGGGATAGAAAAATAATATTCTCGTGTGCTTCGACTCCCATGTCTTTGAATCGCTTTTCAATAATGCGACGGTTATTCTCTTCATCAACAATCAACACCTTCCCTTGCTTCACTTTGAAGTGACCCAGGAATGGTGTGCCTGTTGCAATAGCCTGAGCCAAGTCAAGTGTGAGGAACGATTTGTAGCAGTTAGATTCACCTGTAATTGCTCCCAACATTCCAGTCGGCAGCAAATCTTGAGCCAGCCATTCAATCGGTGGAAACTTCATGTTGTACAGTTCTTTTAGTGTAAACGGGTTAAGCACCAACTCTCCAGCCTTTGGTTTAGAATCTTCACGCCCCGCGATACTAGTAAATACCTTCATCAATTCCTCATTAGGTAGAGGTTCTGCTACTTCGGTCTCATTCCACTGTTGCAACAAAGCCCAGGCATCATTGCGACTATGGGCATGTGGCATATAAGCCAGAATCTCCCCGGCTTTCTTCGTTGCTAATACGTTTCGCTCACCAATCTGCACTAATTCGCCAGTTTCCAGCGGCATCTCGGGCTGACTTTGCAACATATCTCCTGTATACAGGGCTGGTTCGGTTGTTTCCTCTACCCAGTCATATGCTCCCTTAGTGCTAGAACTGCCTGGTGCTACCACATAGCCACCATCACCACGAATATCTACTAGTTCCATTACTTTGACGCCGTTTTTCACGGGAGTCCCTGGATGCTTGTAGTACAAATGATACCCGTTACCACCTGTTGTTGCGGTCAAGGTTTCAGGGAATTGTGTATGGTCACCACCTTCTTCTACGTCAATCACTACTAGGTCTGAAATAGCTCCTGTGACAATCCCTAACTGCATGTTGGGGAATTGTTGTAGCCACTGCTGTACTTCCGTTTCTTCTGCTTTGCGCGTTTGGTACTCGGTCCACTTAATCAATGGCTTTTTGTCTGTACCGACTGGAATCACGGAGTAGCCTTTACTCAGATACTCCTGTGCTTTTTGTAACATTGGGTTCTTTTGCATAATCAATTTTGTGACGAGCCCAGTATCCACGGATGATAGCTTCTGCCAGCTCATCTACGACATCACGCGCTTCACGTAGTTCATCGTCAGATAGATTGAGGTGACCAAGAAACTTCTCAGTTGTTTCAATAGGTGTCATGTTTTAATGTCTAATTTCTAATATAGAGGGTCACTGCAGCTGCCCCTATAACCTTATTAGACCTTTAAGCTCCAAGGTGCTCCAACGAGTGTGTATCGACTAAATAATATATAAAAAACAGCCCATAAATTGAGCTTGGTATCTCCGTAACAGAAAATAGACACCAGTGGTGTGCACACCGTGCCTATTTAATTACTGTGCTTTATCAGTGAATCCTAAAGTACAGCTTATTCCGTTATCGGTTACTTTAAGTCTTCGGTAACCTGCAGCATGTACTACCTTATTGATTCGCTTCATGGTGTTTGGTATGCATGCTTGATTCCAACCTTGCTTACTTGTTTTCTGGTTTACATCTACAAAAATTGCTTCATACGAACGTTCAGCACCCCAGCTTTTCAATAGCACGACCAGCAACTCTCCTGCAATAGACCCCTTTTTACACAACTTCTTTTTTCCATTTCCACCCACAACAAACCAAGAAGTTCCATCCGAATCGGCGACTGGTTTTTCTCCTAACTGAATCAAATTACCGCTACTGTTGTTTGATAGCCGTAGTCTGTTTATAGCCGCAATAATCTCTTGGACATCGTCGAGAGAACCATCATCTTCAGTCACTTGGTTCATCTCAAGTAAGTCCTTGGTTCCTGATTGCACCTTACCTATGTTTGCTATGAAGTAATCTGCATCATAATCACTCACTCTTATTTCATATGCGATGCTAAGCAGGTCTTTGAATGGTGTCGGGTCGAAGAGAAGTTTATATCTACGGTCTGAGGTTGGTCCTACTTTAAGTTTTGTTACAAGCTCATTAATTTTTGGTACAAGCTTGTTTCTGTATAAAGCATTGAGTTCCATTGAAGTGCTGCGAGGGTTATCCATGTGGTCCAGAGTGGTATTCTTGTAGACATCATAAAGAAGGAAGAGGGCTCGCAACGCTTTCCTGTTTGCGTCAGTGCTTAGGCTCGGTCTACTAGTCATTACCTCTACTGTAGCAAATAAATCACATTTAAGCCTGTGAGATAAGTTTGTATATACCCCCTTTGTAAAAGACCTGTCAACTAACAGCAAACTTTGAAAAATATGGCAGAAATTTTTGCACCCCTACTGTTTTGCTGCCAACCTTTCAACCAGAATATATCTCCGAGCGTAACCGTTATCTAGTATCTTTGGGAGTTCTATGGGACCCATTCCAAACCACTCCCCATACCCCCATTCCCGCAGAGGTTCTTATAACTGGAAAGGTGTAGGGCTTATTCAACTAAGGCAACCGCTCTATGTACTGCAACACATCCAGTACCGCCGCAAATAAAACACTATGAAGAAAACAAGTCAGCTCCTAGAACCCAAGATAACCACTGGATACATGGGGTCCAAGGCTACCTATGAGGACGTGAAGAGTCAGCTCCTAGAACGTTTCGGACCCAAGGTAGCAAAGTCATATAAGCCAAGTGAGAACTGTGCCACCTATAGAACTTGGTCAGAGGCAGGCTTCACCGTGAAGAAAGGAGAAAAGGCATTACGCTCTGTCACATTCATCGAGAAAGAAGACGAAGAGACAGGTGAAATGAAGAGAATTAGACGTACAGTTTCGTTATTCCACAGATGCCAGGTTGAGCTAACGAAACCAGTAGCTAAACAAGTTGTATGACCCAAAAAATCAGCGTAGTGAGTGAACAGATGGCCAAAGACAGAGTGTGCATCCGTATCGCAGATAAACGCCTAGCAATGGCAGGATTCGCCCTTGGAGACCTAATCAGTGTGACGATAAAACCAAAGACCGTGATTATTAAAAGAATGAATAAACTAAATTAGACTATGAACACAGCAACAGCATCACGTTTTAGTAGTATGCAGACAGCGCAGCCAACCAAGCATCCAATCCGTGAAGAGATAGAAAAGCACTTGGGTGTATATGACATCACAGCTACGTTTGAAGAGGATATGCAGACTTCCGCTGTATTTAATCACCCAGGACTCATTGCATATTTATGCACCCTGAAGATTGGTGAGAGAGTTATCGGGCAAGGGCGTGGAATTTCAATTTTGTCATCCAGTAACCGATACATTGCAAACTCTACAAAATTTGCCTTTTCGAGCGCATTAACCGATGCTTGTGTCCGAGCGGGCAAGTTCCCCAACGCCTTTAGCAATGATGAAGCTGGTCCTGTGCCGAGCTTTGGGATGAACAGTGACAGTTATTCTGCTGCCACGTATCAAGCGTCAGACAAACAGAAGGATTTCTTGCGAGGGCTGATTGATAGCAAGGTGGATGACGAAGATGAGAAGAATGAGATGTTGAGCAACCTGGATACGATGAGTAAGCAGGATGCTAGTGAGATGATTCAACAACTGAAAAACTAATAAAATAGCCGTATATTCTTAATTGAGTGTACGGCTATTGTTGTGCTGCAAGGCCGTACAGAGTATTATAAACAAACAATATAGCCACCTAACTCCTTGTCGTGAGATATGGACATGGTGCGAATAAGTTAGACACGAACAGTGATAAAGACCCCGTCATCAAGGGTGTCACTGTTCGTGCAGCAGCTGGGAAACTGGTTGTTAGAGTCCGCTCTACTTTGGTGGCGGGATTTTTGTGTCTAAATAAATATATATTATGAAATTTTTACAAAGAGGGAAGGTTGCATCGTTGGCAGAAACAGTAGTAGCCCATCATGAGAATAAAACACTATTGCTAAGTGCCGTTGAAAAAGCACTCTGGATGAAGACTCACGTTTTTATTGCGACAGCTATAGATAGTTCTGTGATGAGAGACCCTGATTGTTCTGGCGAACTCAAGGCCTTTAGTTTGTTAAGCTCCGGTGAATTAGCGAATGTGTATAGACACCTGGCATTTTGGTACTTTTACTTTAACGACGCTATAGATAATGAAAAAGTAAGAACAATGTTAAAGGTAGTCTACGATTTATCGCCTGAACACATTGAAGGGATGAAGTTGAAATATTCCGACAAGCAGAAGTGTTTGTTTGTTTTGTCTGAACTACTCTCATCTGCGGTAAAATACGACATCGGATACGCTACGTTTATTCGACATTTAGTCCCTGCATTTTCACAGGCCAACAAATTTGGAGAGTAATAGATGAGAAACTATATTCCTACAGCCATTATAATCTGTGTATTAACCTTGAGCTTGACTTGGGCGGTATTGATATCTCTCGATAGGGATGAAGGTGGCGACGTGGTTGTTGAAAAAGTAGTCACTCAATGCCCAACCTGGCAAAACCACTTACAGGTCCTCGATGACTGGTCCGTAGAGTTTAATAAGAATAACCCAAATGCCACTGACGATGAGCGCAGAGAAGCTTGGTATACAACACTCGAAAATAATAATTGCGAACGGGAGTTACCCAGATGCCCAACTGGACCAGAAAGCTTTAATGCGTACTGGAATAACTGGTCCCATGATTACATAAGTGCGTTCCCAGATGTTGACGTTGATACTCAAATGGATGCCTGGAATGCCATGATGGTAAAAAATCAATGTGGTGATGAATGGATTGACCCGTTAGATGATTTAATTGCTGATTATCGGGAAAACACTAGTACAGTGAGTGAATAATATGACACCGTTAGCTGAATTCAATCAGCTGCTACCAAATGACCACACAATGAGCGATGAAGAAGTAAAAACCATGCGGGATTTGATTGATATGCAGGCAGATAAGATTCTGGATTTGTATTTACAAGACAAAGCAGATGGTAAGATATAAGTATGAAATGGGTAAAAAGAAACAACGTTGAATTGGTTTTGGGTATCAGTGGGACATTCTTCCTTATGAACTTCTTTACAGAGCAGGATAACGATTTTTACATACTGATTATTCCATTCTTGGTCCCCGGCTTTATTCTGCTGTACAAGCGACACTGCACACCTGCAAAATCACAACGGTGCACTACCTGCGCCACCCCTCTGTTTGGCACAGTGGATTTTAATGATGACGATTTATATGAAGAAGCAAAAGAAGCTGTTCTAGAGGTGGGTAAAGCATCTACATCATATTTACAGCGAACATTGCGGGTCGGCTATTCACGGTCTGCACGACTAATGGACATGTTAGAAGAAAATGGTGTCATTGGTCCCCAAGACGGTTCAAAGCCACGTAACGTAATTAAAGACAAATAGTATGAATAGCGGCTCAAAAGAATTTGGTGTTTCTATATTTTCATTTTGGGTAGCAATAATCCTCATGCTGGCAATTCCTGAACAATTCAATCTTATAATCATCATTGGATTCGGTGTAGCAGTGACCTGCGGATTGCTTGCAGGCAAATTTAGAGATTTGTTTTAAGTTAAAGCAAGTTCAACACAACCTCTTTTTCTTTACATACAGCTTATTGATTCATAAAATTGAGCACTATCCAGCAAAATGGTAATATCTAGATTGTAATGCAAGTAAAATCCAAGGATAGAGTGCGAGACCATGGTGAGGTTCTCACTAATGAGCGTGAAGTGTACGCTATGCTTGGGTTGGTTGGGCACGAAACTGAACGTATCGAATCTCGTTTCCTGGAGCCTGCTTGCGGTACTGGTAACTTTTTACTACCTGTTCTTGAACAAAAACTAGCCCGAGTACAAAAAGTCTATGGTCGAAGTCAAACTGAATTTGAACGGATGGCGGTCATAGCGGTCGGTAGTATATACGGGGTAGAAATACTGCCAGATAACGCTGTAGAGTGCCGTAGTCGCTTGTATACCATGTTTGATGAGCTGTACACCAATGAATACAGAAAACGCAGCAAAGACCAGATGCGAGACACTATACGCTTTGTGCTTGACCGAAACATTGTCGTCGGTGACGCTTTGGATTTGCGGCACCCAGAAACCAAAGAACCAATCGTATTCTCTCAATGGTCCCTAGTGACAGATAGTAAAATCAAACGCCATGACTATCTCTTTGAAGAACTAACACCAACAGACGAAGCGCCCGATTCACTATTTGCTATTAAACGTAACGACCAGGGTGATACTTCTTTCATACCCAAATCAGTCAAGGAATATCCACTCACTCATGTCCTAAAAATAGCTTATGCAACCAATAATTAACTACAATCCAGACGTTCTCACTTGCTTGGCCAACCTAAGTAACGATGAGGTTTTTACGCCACCAAACGTGGTACATCAGATGCTTGACCAGCTACCAGAAGAGCTATGGAGTGACAAGAACGCCAAGTTTCTAGACCCAGTGAGTAAGACAGGGGTGTTTCTACGAGAGATTGGTTTGCGACTGAACAAAGGACTAGAAAAACAAATACCAGATACCCAAGAACGCATTAATCATATCTATAAAAATCAGTTGTTTGGGATAGCAATTACCGAACTGACTTCGCTACTATCACGGAGAAGCGTATACTGTAGTAAGACTGCTGATGGTGAATACTCGGTTTGTACTGATTTTAATGACGAGCAAGGAAACATTCGTTTTAACCGTATTGAACATAACTGGAATGGTGAAAAGTGTACGTATTGCGGTGCAGGTAGGTCAGAATACGACCGTGAAGATATACTAGAAACCCATGCCTACGAGTTTATTCACACCGAAGACCCAGCAACTATTTTTAACCATATGAAATTCGATGTAATTATAGGAAACCCACCATATCAATTGAGTGACGGAGGTCATGGCACTAGTGCAACGGCTATTTACCATAAATTTGTTTTACAGGCGAAGAAACTTGAGCCTCGATTCTTATCTATGATTGTACCTGCACGCTGGTACTCAGGAGGAAAAGGCTTAAGTGACTTTCGAGACAACATGCTTCACGACGATTCTTTGCGTAAGATTGTAGATTTTCCAGAAGCGTCAGATTGTTTCCCTGGGGTCCAAATTAAGGGGGGTGTTTGTTACTTTTTATGGGAAAGAGATAGTAGTGGTGATTGTACAGTTAGCACTTCAAGGAAGGGTGTTGTTGTTTCAGAAATGACGAGACCTCTTTTAGAAAGTGGTGCAGAAAGCTTCATTCGTTATAACGAAGCAATTTCAATACTCAATAAAGTTAGAAGTGAAAATGAGCCATCGTTAGCTTTGAAAGTTAGCTCCAGTAAGCCTTTTGGACTCAGGACTTTTGAAAAAGGAAAAACTAAACCTTTTGATGAGGCTGTGACTTTGTATCAGAATGGAGGTATTGGTTATATCAAAAAAGAAAATCTACCATCGGGACATGAGATGATTGATAAACATAAAGTACTAATCCCTGCGCTTGGTAGTGGTAGCGACGCTTTTCCACACCCTATCTTAGGGAAACCATTTATTGTTGAACCCAACACAGCTTGTACTGAAACCTACATAGTTGCAGGAGTATTTAAAAGTAAAAATGAAGCAATGAATCTTGAGAAATACCTTAAGACACGATTTCTGAGGTTCATGGTGTTACTTAAAAAGAATACCCAACACGCTACCTCAAAAGTGTACGAGTTTGTTCCTGACTTAAGCATGAGTGAAGAATGGAATGATGAAAAACTGTACAAGAAATACAAACTCACTAAAGACGAGATTGCTTTTATTGAGTCCTTAATTCGCCCAATGGATTAGCCTATGACTCAAGCATTCTTTCCTTCAAGACCAGATGTAAATCCTCGTATCTATGCCTACGAGCTTATTGGTGTACCTGAGAAAAAAGGCTGGATAAAGGTTGGAGATACAGGTCGTTCGGTAGAAGAACGAGTATTGGAACAACTGGGCACAGCTGGCTTGCAGTACCGTATTTTGCTTGACCTGCCTGCACTACGTAATGACGGGAGTTCTTTCCGAGACCACACTGTACACACAGCCCTTACAAGTAAAGGAATCACAAGAGATACTGGTTCAGAGTGGTTCGAGTGCAAAGTAAGTGACGTAGAGGCAGCGTACACAGCCGTGATTCGCAATGAGACCAACGATGAAAACCGCCACCAGACATTCGGGATGCGTCCTGAACAGGCGTCTGCGGTAGAAAAGACTGCTCAGTATCTAGAAAGCTACGGTAGAGAAAACAAGAACAAAACACCACACTTTCTCTGGAACGCTAAAATGCGATTTGGTAAGACGTTTGCTTCGTACAAGCTAGCAGAGCAGATGAAATGGAAGCGAGTCCTGGTGCTTACATTCAAGCCTGCAGTCCAAAACTCTTGGCGAGAAGACTTGATGTCACACGTTGATTTTGAAGGATGGCAGTTCTTTAACTCTGACCCAAAAGATGGACTGACCTATGAAACTGTAGACAAGAAAAAACCGTTTGTGTGTTTTGGTTCATTCCAGGACTATCTGGGTAAGACCGACGGCAAGACTAAAGATAAAAATAAATGGGTTCACGAAGAGAACTGGGACTGTGTGATTTTGGATGAGTATCACTACGGCGCATGGCGAGAGAGTGCCAAAGAACTCTTTGAAGGTGAAGAGGATAAGGTAGCTGATGGGCTTTCTAGTGACATGGATTTCTCAACTGCAGCTCTGCCAATCAAAACGGGTGCGTACTTGTATCTATCAGGCACACCATTTCGAGCTATCCAATCTGGTGAGTTTATCGAAGAGCAGATATTCAACTGGACCTACTCGGACGAACAACGAGCCAAAGAAAACTGGTCAGCACAAGATGGTGATAATCCATACGCTTCGCTACCAAGGATGGTAATGATGACGTACCAGCTACCTGATGCTATTCGTGAGATTGCTATGGAGGGCGAATTTAGTGAGTTTGACCTCAATACGTTCTTCACTGCTAACGGACGAGACGAAACTGCTCTCTTTACCTATGAGGATGAAGTGCAGAAGTGGCTCGACTTGATTCGAGGGGCGTTCCAAGAGACGACCGTTGATAACCTCAAGCTGGGTGCCAAGAAGCCACCAATGCCGTTCTCTCACGGGCAACTTCTGAGTGTACTCAATCACACCCTATGGTTCTTACCGTCTGTAGCGGCTTGTCATGCTATGTCTAACTTACTCAAGAAGCGACAGAATACGTTTTATAACGACTACAAAGTAATCATTGCAGCGGGTACCAAAGCTGGACAGGGTGTACAAGCGCTCAAGCCTGTAGAAGAAGCAATGGAGGCACCACTACAGTCAAAAACCATCACACTGTCTTGTGGAAAGCTTATGACAGGTGTATCGGTCCGACCGTGGACAGGTATTTTTATGCTACGCAACCTCTCTACACCAGAGACATACTTCCAGGCTGCTTTTCGGGTCCAGACACCATGGACAATTAAGAATCCAGACGATAAATCACCAAACAAAGAGGAAATAATTAAACAAGAATGTTACGTCTTTGACTTTGCACCCAACAGAGCGCTTCGACAGATTGCTGACTACAGTTGCCGGCTAAATGTCAGTGAGACTAATCCAGAGAAGAACGTGCAGGATTTCATCCATTTTTTACCTGTGCTTGCTTACGATGGTAGTGCTATGAAGCAGATTGATGCGGCCGGCATTCTCGATATGGCAATGAGTGGTACAACTGCGACCTTGTTGGCAAGACGTTGGGAAAGTGCATTGTTGGTAAACGTAGACAACAGCACACTACAACGACTCATGAACGACCCTGAGGCAATGAAAGCCTTGATGAATATCGAAGGCTTTCGTAGTTTGAACCAAGACATCGAGACCATCATTAATAAATCAGACTCACTAGATTCCAAGAAAAAAGAACAAGCCGAAGACGATAAGAAGCCCACTAAGAAAGAGAAGCAGGAAATGTCTGAGGATGAAAAAGAAATGAAGGGTAAGCGAAAACAAATCCAAGAGAAACTCATCAAGTTTGCGACCCGTGTACCAGTCTTTATGTACCTAACTGATTATCGAGAACATGCTTTGAAAGATGTGATTAACGAACTAGAACCTGGGCTATTTAAAAAAGTAACAGGCCTCGACAAGAAAGACTTCCAGTTGCTCGTGAGTCTAGGTGTATTTAACGATAACCTGATGAACGATGCAGTATACAAATTCAAACGCTACGAAGATGCGAGTTTGGTGTACACAGGAATCAACCGACACGAAGGAGAAGATGTTGGTCTTTTTGATACGAAAATCTCAGAGTCAGAATTCAAGGGTCAAGCAGAGGTGGTTGACGAAGATGTGTTTGTGAACAGCCCTTCCTGATATGAAAATTCTATATGCAAATTACCAAAATAAACACAATCAGAAATGTAGGACGGTTTAAGCAATGTAGTCCGTCTAATAAGGACACTTTTAGCAAGTTTACTTTTATATATGCAGATAATGGTTCTGGGAAGACTACTTTTTGTGACATTCTACGTTCCCTGAAGACTGGTGACGATAGTTACCTGCACGGGAGAAAAACTCTAGGTTCAGATGATGACATTTATGTGTCTTTGGAAATTGGCGGCAAAAGTATTAATTACGAAAAAGGTGCGTGGTCGCAAGTTGTGCCAAATATAGAGATTTTCGACGATGCGTACATTAGTGAGAACGTCTATGCAGCGCAAGGTGTTAGTCATGACAATAAGCAAAAATTGTATCAGATTATTATTGGAAGCGAAGGGGTTGCGTTGGCTCGTGAGTATGAACGATTAGACGGTGAAGTAAGAAAAGTTGCAGAGCAGGGACGGCAACAGGCAACGGCTATTGAACGTTCACTTCCTGATGGAGTTATATTAAAAAGTTTGGAAAACTTGCTGTGTCCAGTAGACATTGATGAGCAGATAGCTAGCGCAGAAAAAGCTCTTGCTGCAATGAAAGCGTCGGAGACCCTGAAGACACATTCAACACTGCAACAAGCTAGTATTCCCTTAGTCCCGGAGAATCTTGAAGCTGTGTTAACCGAAACGGTTGATGGAGTAGCGAAAGATGTAAGCAATAGAGTGGCGCAACACATAACAGAACATCAGATGCATGGGCGTGGTGAACAGTGGTTGTCTGAGGGTGTGAGATACCAGACTGATGATTGTCCTTTTTGTGAACAGAGCTTAAGCACTTCATTATTTAGTCCTATTCTCAGCGGCTTCTTTAGTGAAGGATACAACAACCTAAAACAAAAAGTGTCTACCCTACAAACTCAGGTTGATACACTGCTTGGTGAGAGAGTGGTTTCAAATCTTAAAACTAGCATCACAAATAACAATGCGAACTTTACGTTTTGGTCTCAGTACTGCAACATTATTGTGTCAGATGTGGATGTCGAGGCTCTTGAAAGCACCTTGGTAACATTAAGAAATGAAATCGGTCAATTAGTTCAAACCAAGTCTCAATCGGTCCTAGAAGCCACGGAATTCACTGAGTCGTATAACACAGCACTGTCAGGCTATCTGAGCAAAGTGGCTATCTTAGAAACCTACAATCAAGAAATAGCAGCTGCAACAGCCATCATCATGGAAAAGAAGCAAAGCCTCGGTACTGCTGATGTAAGCGCTGCTCAACTTGCTCTTAATAAACTACTTACAGCAAAGAACCTACATCACGACAAGCTGAAGGTAGATTACGAGCAATACACTGCACATGAAGCTGACTGGCAACGTTTAGACAAGGAAAAGAAAGCTGCTAAGACCGCACTTGATACTTATACAGCGTCCGTAATCGAAAACTACCAAACTGCAATTAACACCTTGCTAACTTCTTTTAATGCTGGCTTCAGGGTTGCAAATACGACTCATGATTATGTTGGGGGCGCACCACGCACTTCGTTTCAAATTGAGATTAATGGTGTTTCTGTTACTCCTGGAGATGGTACAACGCCCCTGCATGAACCTTCTTTCAAAAACACATTAAGTGCTGGAGATAAGAGCGCTTTAGCCTTTGCGTTTTTCTGGGCTCAGTTGCAAAGTAAGGGAGATTTGAGTAACTCAATCATTGTGCTTGATGACCCATTTTCAAGTCAAGATAGGAATCGCAGGCATCACACTGTAGTAAGGATTGCGAGGTCACCAGAAACAAATATTGCTAAACAGTTAATTTTGTTATCACACGACAAGGTATTTCTGAAAGACGTCAAATCTAGACTAGCAGATGACAACACAAATGATTTAACTACATTCGAACTGTTGACTAATGGCAGCTCAGCGGCTGTTATCCAGAAAATTTCACTTGAGCATGAGTTGATGAACCAGTACGAGAAAGATAAATTCATTGTTCAACTTTTTGTAAATGAAATGAAAGGTGAGAAAACTGCGGTTATACGTAGTCTACGTCAACTTCTTGAGACATATCTGCAGAATAAGTATTCGGAGCATTTCAGCAAAATAGAAGGCTTAGGAGCAATGGTTACAGCTATGAGAAAAATTGAAGATATTGAAGAGCTCATCCAGGTCGCTGATAAGATAGACGAGATAAATACCTACACTCGACAATATCACCACGGGGGCAGTATTGAGGCACAACCTGATGAAATTATTGCAAGTGAGTTGAGACACTATGCGTTATGCACATTGAGTATTATTTAGTATTTAACATTAATAACCATGCAAGCACGAGAAGCAAAATTCCTAGAAGTAATCGAAAAATCACCACAGTTTCAGATTCCGTTGTATCAGCGGTCCTATTCGTGGACAGAGCGTGAGTGTCGCCAGCTTTGGGATGATGTGTTGCGTGCAGGTGCAGACGATAGTATCAAGGTCCACTTTATTGGTTCGATTGTTTACATAGAAAGCGGTGTAGGTGGTATTACACATAAGGCTCCCGTATTAGTAATTGATGGTCAACAACGACTTACCACTGTCACACTACTCATTGCTGCTTTAGCAGGCGTACTAGGCGATTCTGAGCCTCTGGACGGCTTTTCTGAGCGTAAACTAAAGAACTATTACCTGGTAAACCCTGAGGAATCAGACGAACGATACTACAAGCTTATCCTCTCCCAGACCGACCGAGATTCACTCAAAGCGATTGTTGATGGTAACGATATGCCCAAGGAACACTCTATTCGTATTCACGAGAATTTTGAGCTGTTCAAGAAATGGCTGACTGACAAAAACACAGACTTGAAGACCGTGTGCCAAGGTATTGCCAAGCTAGTAATTGTTGATATTGCTCTCACCAGAGACCAAGACAACCCACAACTAATTTTTGAAAGCATGAACTCTACTGGGAAAGAGCTGAGTCAGGCTGACCTCATTCGTAACTACATTTTGATGGGGCTGGAGACTGAGCTACAAACTCGTCTATACAATGACTCATGGCGAAGGATGGAGATTGATTTTGGTCAGGAAGCATACACCACTCACTTTGATAGCTTCATGCGGCACTATCTAACGGTAAAGACGGGAGAGATTCCAAAGATTGATGCGGTATATGAAGCGTTTAAGCAGTATTCACGTGATACCCAAACCGATGATGTATCTGAGAGCCAACATATCGAAAACCTAGTTAGTGACATACGACAATATGCTAGCCATTTCTGCCAAATGGCACTAGGGGCAGAATCAGACCCTGAACTGAAGAAAGCCTTTGATGATATACGAGACTTGAAAGTGGATGTGGTATATCCATTCCTGCTGGAACTCTATGACGACTATTTAAAGGAAATTCTGACCAAGGATGAATTGGTAGAGATGGTACGGATTGCTGAGTCATACGTATTTAGGCGGGCAGTGTGCAACATTCCAACCAACTCTTTGAACAAGACATTTGCCACCTTCACCAAGTCCGTAGATAAATGTCGCTACCTAGAAAGTGTTACCGCTCACTTAATGCTATTACCATCATATAGGCGATTTCCAACAGACAAAGAATTTTACAATACGTTCCAACAGCGAGATTTATATAACTTTCGTACTCGCTCATACTGGTTGCGTAAGTTTGAAAATCATAACCGTAAGGAACGAGTGTATGTAAACGACTATACGATTGAACACATCATGCCGCAGAATGACAACCTCAGTCGGGAATGGCGAGAGAGTCTAGGTGAAGACTGGGAACGAGTCCAGAGCACATGGTTGCATACACTAGGAAACCTCACCCTTACTGGCTACAACTCAGAATACAGTGATAGACCATTCTCTGAAAAACGAGATATGACGGGTGGATTCAAAGACAGTCCACTACGAATCAACGAAGGACTAGGTATTGCTACAGACTGGAACGAAGAATCTATTAAAGACCGTGCAGGACGCCTGGCTACACATGCTGTTGCAGTATGGAGTGCTCCAGTGATAGCTGATGATGTGCTTGAATCATATCGCCTAGAGAAGAAAGAACGGAAATAGTATTCAATCGA
>Ga0307930_1001680_pt1 | contig 17410 bp, 23 predicted proteins | sample OrgLakmetageno46_FD_203161 | JGI IMG/M metagenome (GOLD analysis project Ga0307930, IMG submission 203161) | Saline water microbial communities from Organic Lake, Antarctica - #46 | ecosystem: Environmental > Aquatic > Non-marine Saline and Alkaline > Saline | place: Antarctica: Organic Lake...
CCTGTCGCCTGGCTTGCTCTAATGTAACGCGCTCCTCAAAAGTGCGCATCACCGTAGAGGACTGGGTAACAGGTGAAGCGAGCACGGCGGGGATCTGAGCGTAGCTCAAAATGAATGCGCCCATCGCAAACACCACTCCGAGGGCTGTAGCATCAGAACAAGAGAATAAGAGTGCAGCGCGGATTCAATCTCACACGTATACTAGATTAGTTGCCAAGCCAGAAGAGAAAGCAGTAAAGAAACATGAAATGAAAACATGCATCCACCTTTCACCGCTCATGAACTTCAATGAACGCAATCACCAGTGCCCGGTATGGCCCTCCTATTCAATCACTCACCGATGCCGGCTTCCACTCCTCCCAGCATGCAGGCAATGAAGCTCGCGAGGTTTACGGCGTATTCAGTGCGGGCCATTTTCAGACGCGCGCCCCACAGCCACTCTATGCACAGGTCCTAGGTGCACGCAGAGAAAAGAAGAACGAATGAGCAAGGACAACTAGACTATTACACCTCCTCTGGGTGTAAAAATAGGCCGAGGATTATCTTCTAAAGAGTCGGTGCACTCATGAGTGGTCCCTTACCGTGGCAATGAGAAGCAAAAGCCCCCCGAAGAGAGCTCTCGGGACATAGGCCATGGGACTAAACGGCAGCGCAAAGACCAGGCCTTCCAAGAGCACAATCACTAAACCCGTCAAGCGAGAGTCCACGCGCGCCCGCAAGTTGAAGATGGTTTGGCTGAAGATGTAGGACCCCGTGTAGCCCCCGAGGCAGCCGCTGACCACGTTGCTTAAGCCCACCGTCTTGAGCTCGTGGTTGTAGTTAAGGGGCTTCTGGACTTCCATCTCGATGGCTGCGACGTCTAAACACGACGAAAAGGCAACCACCACCACCATTGCTGCCCAGCTCGCAGCTTGAGTAGGAACTACCCACCACAACACCTGCAGGCAGCATATCGCGTTGTGAAGTAGCGATGAGTCCGATACTGGCTGGGAAGTTAATGCACTCAATGGAAGAAGGATTGAGTGAGCGAGTTGCACTCAATGAAGCACGGTCTAGGTATCACTGAAATGAAACTTCAAGGAATGTTTTCAGCCCATTCTCAAACGATAAGACGACTTTATGGCACCTCTTTCAAGTCGAAGTAAAGCCACCCTTCGTAGCAAGGCCCAATCTGTTGCCGCGGTGCGACCCACCCCATCTCTCGTGCGTCCGGCAGAGAGGTTCCAGTCACACTCAACAGCAAGTAGAAAGCCGCCAGCGCAGCTACTAGGAAAGTAGGCAAGGCAAGCATGTGCCGCACCTAATGACACGTTCGCACACAATCACGTGAAGTTTCAGGTACGACCTACGAGCTATTCAAGGCGTCATGTCTACAGAGGGACCTTGTCTCTTCTTCATAGATAGACCTCCAAGTGCATGCAGGAACTTCATAGGACTTTAACAAGTGACTGCGAAGCTTCCTAGCTTGCTCTCACATCTTACCGTTCTCAAGACGCGAAAGAGGCCGACACCAAGCACCACTCCAGGAGCGACCAGCATCAAGGCAGTTGGGTCGAGCAGCTGGTGCCAATCAGCCAAACTCACGATTTGCACCTGCGCCATGAGCGCTAAGCCCGCTTGACCGCAGAAGAACCCAATGTAAGCGAGGTAGCCGCCAACCACCTGAAGGCAAAATCATTTCAGGAAAGTTTACACACACGAAAAGTTGCGAGGAGTCAGTGCGTATGTATCAACAAGGAGCAGTTATAGAAGTATTTTTAATCATACAACAGTGGGCTTGATTCAACCCTAGGTTCCAAATAGAATCCAATCCACATAAGCTTATACCGGCATGGGCAAGTATTGGACGAGCGATGCCAATTTGAGGCGCCCAATGAGCATGAGGGCGAGGCCGAGTGCTCCCGTCGCTAAACTCAGCGTGACCAACACCTGAATTGAGGGTGGGTATGGTCAAAGTGAGAAAAAAACAAAAAACAAATGAAGACATGAGCAAAGAATGAGCACGCCCCCATGCCAGAACTAATTGTTGCTTCAACTTGTGAGTACAGGGGGCAATCTATTCTACTTCACCCGTCACACCCACCGTGGAGATGGTAGCAGTGTCTGAAGCACCGTGCGATTTGCAGTGATTTACAATAGAAGATGCCATGGTTGAAAGGAAGATTAAGCCAGCGTCTTGCACCTGCAGTAACGATGAATGACACGCACACATAAAGCAGAGAAAGGCAGTGCTGACACCAAAACTCAATCAAGTCACTTTCTTTATGCCTAGCAGGAAGTGAACGGCGATCTAGTAAGTTACGGAAAGGATAAACCTGCATTTATACTCGTGAACGCTCACCTGTCCAACGGCGAACGATAACGTCGACTGCATGACAAAGACGGTTTGATGCACAAGGGCGCTGAAGAGAACCAACTTGATGAGCCTGCGACACCCATAAAGACAACATTGGGCGCTTGTAAGCACAATTATTAAAGTAAACAGATCTTGTGATGACTGTCTGTCGAGGCTAGATATAAAAATAAAGAGCCAAACAAAAACGTCCAAAAGCTTACGCACTGCATCCTTCACGAGGTTGATCAGATTGCTAGCATTTGTTAAGGAAAGAGATCTAGATATTTTACATTGGCAAATGATCTTCAAAGAAGGGGTCCCGATAGATGATGGTTGCAAATGAGATGCATATCGGCACAAGTAGAATGGAGTTGATGACGCCATACAACCTGTAGAAATGAGCGATCAAGCAGTTGCAGGTTTAGTTAGGTGCCTTAGAGCTAGCCAAAGTGGTAACAATGACAGTGCGGTCAGGCCGCAAACGAAGCATCTGTTGACTTACACTTCAGCGAAAATGTTGGCTGCTGATCGAGACGACATCGGAGCCCTGTCGACTGATGGTTGCCCTTTGCCTATGATATCTCGACAAGTCTCAGTTGCTGTGTTGCTGTGATTTGTTTGAAAGAAGCAGCGCAGGGGCAAGCGCAGGAAAGAATTCTTCGAATTGGGTAAGTACGTACGTGCTAAAAAATATATCCCGTAAGTTAGTTTGAGGTTGATCGTATATTCTACATTTCTACAATTTCTACTTCCGGTTGTTCCGAGGTCTATGGGAGTTAGGTACGTGGCGTGTTTATATACGGTAACGCGCTCTCGTCGAGAGGAGAAGAGAGGAGAGCCGGGTGTTCTCATAGAATTTGTTCTATTTGCCTGCATCAGCACTTTCCACTTCCCAGGACCTTGGGCCGGTAACAGTGTAACGGCGCTGGCGATATGTATCTGGCGCACCCGGAAATGCAGGCCTCGCTTTCGAAGAATCATCGTAAATGGCTTTGCTTCTTGCGATGAAGTCTTCCAGTGTTCCAGCATTCGGCTTGTCGTTTCCTTCAGACGTGCCCATCTCGCCATTTTCGACTTCATTGGTGCTCTCGCCGCTTCCACTGCCGTTTTTTAAGCGACTGGTCTCTCCGAGGGATGAGACAGGCGTACTGGCAGGATCGATGCCTGCTTGTTTCAGCAAATTCAAGCAATAATCCCACTGCTTTTCTCCGAGATGGTGCGTGTTTTTGGCATCACCCTGTGACGCATAGAGTTCTTCAACCCATGCAAATCGGTCCTCAAGAGGTGGCTGAGGCGGCGCTTCACCGCTCCATACTTTGGCGAGAAGGGTGCTCTGAGGTGGAGATACAGTGAAAGAAGAAGAAATGTCAAATTGACGGCGGCTAAGTGGACGAAAGGCGCAGGTACATAGAAATGCCGAGTTGCTAGAGGACACCATCACAAATTTCAAAGCTCACCTGAAATTCGTGAAGAGGAAACGGCACCACCGAATGCGGAATGCCAACAAAAGCTAAGGATGGATATTTGGCGTGGAATAGCTGCAAATACAGCGGATCAACGCGACGGTCCCGGGCCGTTACCTAAACACACCAATGCCAACTCAAACAAATGAGCAAATGGTTCGTGTGCGGTGGAAGAAGTGGCCGTAAATACAAGAACACTAGATAGCTCGCGCGTGAAAGCAGACAGAAAGCACATATCATCTCACGCCAGTAATTTGAATAACACGCAAGTACCAAAAAGGTTGAACAAAACAACGCACCAACGGCTTTCCATCTGAGCCCAGCTGCCCTTCGAGGAACGGGAACTCGTAATTGAAACCAGTGCACCAAACCACGTCATCAATACCCAGGGTCACTTTTTCCATGCCAGCGTCACCGCCACCCATTGCTACTAGTCCTTCTGCTGATTGTCCATCGTCATCACTTTGACTCAGCGCTCCACGCAAGGTACTCTCGAGTCCTAAGCCTGCATAGTCACCTATGGTAGCTGCACTGGTGCATTCCTCGTTCTCACCAGCACCGGTGCCGAGGTCATAGAGGCGTGGCACACGAACGACGTTGTTCCGGGCACCACCCACCCGAGCAGCACTTTTATCAGTCAAATCTGGCTTTCCTCCTTTGGGCAGTGGGAGTGAACGGTCAATTACTAGAACCAGATCGGCTACAGTGGCAATTTCACGAGCCAGATCGGTCCCCGAGGCCCTTGAACCCACCACCACAACTCGTTTCCCTGTAAAAGGTTGCGGCTCGTCGTAATCTTTGGAGTGCATCACTGGCACGCCACCGCGCGAGGCCATCTCCTGCAACTCTGACGGCACGGAAGGAGACTCGTAGTGCCCGTTAGCAACCACCACCACATCGTACTCTTCTTCTCCTTCGCTACTTTCTTCTTCCTTTGAAGACTCAGCACCACTCTCATGGCGTGAGGCAGTGTGTCGAACTCGCCACCTAGGTAATGGGCCTTCCCCACTCCACGCACCTCCTACTGGACTGAAACTACCACTATTGTCGAAAAGAGGCGAGACAGCCGTAACTTTTCGGTCAAAGTGAATAAGAGGTTCCAAGTTGAAGTGGGTAGCGTACACCTACAAAACACACACATACGTAACAAAATCAGGTGTGAATTTAGGACTATGCATTCTAACACGCATATGAGGTAAGTACAAGTATTTTACCTTAAGATAATCAAGCACATCGTTAGCTGAAAGGAATGAAGGCAGAGCTGCGTCAAAGGGCAGCGAGGCGTACTGCATGACTTCCTTGGGCAAGTTCGTCGTCAACCTAGCAGATTCGATCAAGGAATAGGCGACAGTAACATGATCGCATGCGGCTACCTCACAATGTTTAAAAAAATGGTATTTACCCTTTGTACAGGACGGGGTTCGTAGCCTCTGGCTGTTCGTAGCGCCACACTCCTCCGAGTTGAGGGGCTTTCTCGAACACGTCGACATGAAATCCTGCGTCCCTCAGTACCCGAGCTGATGATAATCCTGCTGCACCTGATGAGCCACATAGCGCCCCACGAGAAACGAGAATGGCATCAAGCTAGCTTTGATTAAAAACTAACCTTCTAGAATTGCTACCTGCGCCGATGACGCAGCCCCGCAGACCTTTCTCGCTGCTAGCAACACCACAGGAAGTTGACATGGAGAGAGCACTAACAGAGGCTAGTCGAGCAGCAACGAGCAAACGTGGCGGGTGGCCCATGCACAATCCTTCTTGTATTCTTGAGCGAAATAAAGTTGGCGCCTAGAGGAGCTCTCTGCTTATTTGTCAACTAGAGCTTCCCAGTAGCTTATTTACTGTAGCGCTTTAGCCAGCCTTCAGCTTGACAAGTTAAGTGTCAAGTGTACAAGTGCAGCTCACATCTCAGATCTCAGAACTCTTATCTTCTGAACATGACTGATGATGAGAGATGAGGAATGAGGAGACGATGACTCATCACTATTGAGACGAAGGTAATAATAATCAATTAGAACTCAGCAGTCACATTTCCCAGCTGCAGCTCGCCTGTTATCTTATCGTATATCGTGCGACGGACCAGGCTATTCGATGCAAGAAAACCGCCACAGCGAACACGGAATATGTGAGGCCACTTGAATTTACCCTCCCTTTGCGAATCGAGTTGCTTGAATCGCGAATCTAAAGTACGAAGGGCAGGTTTAATCGAAAGATCCGTACATTTTGGACTCCTTAACCGGCCTGAAAGAAGATTCATAAAGGCGCAATGCACGACTACGGAGACTTCTGCCCAATTGCACTTTAAGCTCTAGATCACCAGCAATTCTTTCAGAGGCATATCGGCGCTCAGCGAGATAGAGAAGGCCACCTCTTGGCACACCAGGTGCATCACTTCTTTCCGCCTTTCTTGTTGTCCTTGGCCACAGACGAGCGGCCTTTCTCGGCCTGCTCGACCTTCATCCGAAGCTTGGCTTTTAGGGCACCTTCCTCCGCCGATTGAGCGCGCTCTGCGGCTGTAGCGCCTCCGTGCAGTACGCCTCCTTCGTCGATCCAACTGAATGTCCGAGCATGCACCGACACAAAATAAGGAAATGAAAAAAATGTTCAGTGAATTCAGTTTACAACGCAATATCTCTCACCGCTTCCAGCCTCGCCCCGGGTCAGCCTTCTTCGCTGCTTTAGTAGCAGCAGCCTGAGAACTGATGACATTGTCCAGAAATGCCATCTCATCGTCATCCTCGTCGTTGTCACCACCACCAGAGTCCTGTACGGGAAGGGGTGTCTTTGTGGCACTATTCGCGGGCTTTTTGCTTCCACCACCGCCACCACTGCCGCTGCCAGACGTCTTCTTGCCAGCCTTCTTTGATTTTGGCCGCTGCACTATTGATGTTGCAGTAGGACCCTCTACAAGCCATTCGTCGTTTGCAACGTCTGCTGCTTTTTTAGCTGTACTGGTAGGGGCAGCACTCGCAGGAGGAACAGTTGATGCTGCCGCTTTCTGCCGCTGCCGCTCCGCTCGTTCCATCGCTAACGCCTTCAAATCTACCCCACCACCTCCACCCGTGCTCTTGTTCGTATTGCCGCTGTTGTTCGTATTGCCGCTGATTGTTTTCTTGGAGGCTCTCTCTGGAGCAGCTACTTCGCTGGCGGAGTTCTTGTCACGAGCACTGTTGTTGGAGTCCACTTTAGGAGTAGTGGCAGGACTATCGAGTGGCACCATCGCAGCACTTGTATCCACTGCTGCGCCTACTGGAGCGTCACCTGTGGAACGTTCGCTTCCATCCTTCAGTTCTGAGCTTGATTCCACTGGTTGAGCGGAGGCGCTGATGGCCACACTTCGCTTGCCGTCGCTCCCAGACGAACTGTGCCGCAAGCCTTTCTCGATGGCAGCCTCATGCACAACGAAGCGCTGTCTAGCCGAGAGGGTCGGCGGAAACACCAGGCGAGGTGAAGAGGCTACTGGTTTGCTACCGTTTTCATCTTGCTCGCTCCCATCACCGCTCTCAATCCACGCCGGTGCCCAATCGTTTTTCCTGGATGAGTTTACATCTAATTCCGAAACGGCCGCCTCTGAGGCGGTGCAAAGGGCCGCAAATCGCTCCACCAATGAAACGAGCTCTTGGTCGGCTGCTACTGCTTCTTGTTCCATTCCTTTCCTGGGCGCAGAAGAAGAGACTACGGCCGTGGCTACCACAGCTGCTGCGGGTCCGGTAAGCAGGAGCAACACCGTATTTTTACCGGACTTTGCAGGGGTGTCTCGGAAAAGATCGCTGTCTCGGAGGCAAGCTCCTGCGATAAAGAAAGAAAAAAAAAACCCAGGCGGGCAGTGAAATAGGTTGAAGATATCAGGCATTATGTGGTGAAAAAAGATAAAAGCAATTAACTTGAGAAAAGTAATTCCGCTACTTAGTTGTGTGATAAATCTCCACTCTACCTTTGCAGACCAGCCGATACGCAGCCTCCGTCTCATTGAACGGCATCTCTGCAAATGGCTGAGCGAAGCCAAAGGCCAGCGCTACCCGTCTGCGGAAGCAAGCTACAGGTTCTTCCGCACAAGTTTTCACCAGGGCTTGCTGGCTCCGGCACCGCACGCTCACGTCGACAACAAACCCTTTGGTGGGGCGATGCATCAAGAACGTGGAGCCAACGGTCAGGTCGCCACACCCACCTGCTTCAAGGAATGCTGCGAGAGAAAAGGAGCTTTCTGAGACTCCATCACTTGCCACCACTTCTGCTCCTCCTCCAATTGCAGTACATGGACTTGGTGTTCCCTTGTCCACTGATTGAAGTGTTGTCGCTCCAACAGTAGGATCAGTCGGCACAGCAAGTTCTGGGGTGGCAGTAGTAGATGTTGATGCGGCAACGATATGGTGGTCTTTTGTTGAATCAGGAGGTGCGGTGTGAGGTGCAGGCAACGATGAGGAAGCACTTGTATTGGTGGTGGTCGGATCACTGTGATTGGACGAGGAGGACTCCGCCTGATGATTAGAATGCCCGTGATCCGCAGTATCAATTTCAAGAGCTGAAAGGTGTCTCCCCTTGGCAGCCGCATGCTCAACCAGGGAGGTCACTGCGGGGGCGCGAGCACGAGCATCGGTTAAGGTGTCCACGTCAGCAAAGATCGCGCAATGACGCTTGGCTCTCGTGACGGCTACATTCAAACGCCGCGCGTCGGCCACGAAACTGACGTAAGCAAGGAGAGGATGGCAGGAGTGGAAGTTGGAAAATAGAGGAGGTGAGAGCTAGGAAAAGGTCAGGATCAAATGAAGAATTTATTCTGTACTCCCTTCCTCCCTCCCTCCCTCCATCTACATCTCTCAACTTCGTAGGCTACTCTGATGTACACAAAGACATGTGTGCACGCACCCGACATCGCCCCGGCGGTTGGAACGCACTAATGAGAGCACGACCGCTTCTCTTTCGGCGCCCTGCCACAATAAGGACAAAATCACGAAGAAAGATATGCAACTACGAAGACCACGAAAGAAAGTATGACGAAAAAGGTGTGCATATGTTTAAGGCAAAGATTTACTTGGCGGCATAATGTTAAAGCACTGGTCAACTGCTTTAACAAACCTCTGCACACCGAAATGGCGTACTAATTGTTTTTTAAGGCCATTTATGTTCCAATCGAGTATCTTACCTGAAAGCCATCCACCGAGCGCACTTCCACCGCACTGCATCGAGGCGCTACTACATTAGTGCTTCCTGCTTCTGTGCCATCACTCGACGATTGCTGCACCATTGCCGCTGGCGGCATACCATTCTTCGCCGCTTTCTTTTGGCGCCGTTTGTCCTTTTTGGAGATGGGAGCAGCGTTGCTGCCACTCGCAACAGCGGTGCTTTCGACACCTTTATCGCCTCCTTGGTCTTGTTCCTCCTCTTCTTCGCCAGCTGCTCCTGACGGGACTTTAGTATTACAGGACGAACCAGCAACTTCACGATGAAAGGAGAACCCATTGGCATCGTCTTGCTCGTCGGATGCGGCAAGTAAAGTTTTGATCGCGTCCACCTAATATATAGATGAGATGTAAACCAACATAGAGGATGGGTCTACAACCCCTTCGCAAAAAATGATGGTATGAAGTCCGCAGCTTTGAATCATAAGCCCTCTGTTCTTCTTCCTCTACTTCCAGGGGAATGATCCATGCACTTGGATTCATCACGCTCCTCTCCACCATGCTCTCTCTTTTTCTCTCACCTGTCCGTTGTACGGGGTAATCACGGCGATGTCCTGAGGACGTAACCCTGCGGTCAAAAGCCGCCGCACGTGGGCCACCACTAGTCGAGCTTCCTTCGCATTCGAGCGACTGCGCACCATCTCTCCGCCAACCACTGAGACGTGCGCATCTTTGCCACCAGCAGACGATACGTGTGCCTCGTCTGCGTCATCTCCGTCTTCGAGCAAGTCGCATCTGATCATTAGGGAGTGCAAAAATTGTAACGATGGTGATAAAGTATGCAAATGCAGGAGGATAATAGGATACAAGAAATGCAAATCTTTCAGGCACAAACAAAACAGATAGATTTTTTTCTCTGCCTTCAAAAGATATGGAAGTGAAAAAAAAAGACGTAGCACTCTACTGTCTTACCCAGATGTGTCGATAAGGACTAAGGGGCTCAGGAGATCATCACTCAATAGCACATCATCGTGATTATCATCTTGCTCCGTGGACCTCGCCATTGCAGCTTTCACATGTGGAAAATCTGCAAGGGTGCGCTTCGCTACACTCGGGGCCGACTGTAGGCGCCCCTGGTACATGTAGTGTGAAGCCCAATCGCTGATGGTGGCGTGCATGCGGTACTGCACCGCCAAGAGGCGCGCTAGTCCTTGGTTGCCTCTTTTCCCCTCTCTTGCTACATCTTCTTTTTGAGCATCGAATTTTGCGCCACTGCTACCCTCGCCCCCATCACCACCTTGAGCACTAGAAGGATGTTGCGGTTGGTCCAATGACAGCAATCGCTCAAACAGGGTGCGGCCTAGGCCCGCTTGCATGGCGTTGTCGCTTTTGATCGTTGGGGGGAGCTGGCAGTGGTCGCCCGCCAAGCACAGTCTCTTGGCGCGGAGCAGGGGGAGCCAGCAGGACACTTCCAGCGCCATGGCCGCTTCGTCAATGACGCACAAATCGAAGGGTTGCGCTTGATCGAGGGCTTTGGACGCCGCTCCCACACACGTGGCCGCAATGACGTTGCAGCTAAGGAAATTCAAAGACGAGGGAGCACCAAAATTCAAGATTCATTGCAAAATTAGAGAATTGGATAAGTGTAGAGAGAAGGCGCGAGTGCTTCGATACAAGCTTGTAATAGGAATGAATATTCGAAGGTGAAGACGATAGATAGAGGAGGAAACCCCATAGAATTACCTCTTCAGTAGACTCTGAGAGAGTTTGGACTCGCGCTTCCCCAGTTCTTGACGCAGTTCGGTTCTAGATCTCTGCAACTTCGCGCGGCTGTCTCCCTTCCCACTAGAAGTTGCTGCTGCCCGGTCATTGAGCTTGCTCAGGTCTCTGTTCACGCTGGTTAACTCTTGCCGCACCCCTTGCACCACCTCAAACCCATCCGCTGTGGTCAGACGAGCATCTAGGCAGTGCGCCAACACTTGAGGGGACGCTCGCGCAGGGTGGCCTAAGCGCACGGCCTCGACACGTCGTTTGGATGCACTCGGATTTGAGCTACTTGGCCCTGTGCTATTCCTAGACTCGTGCACATGCGCGGTAGCTGCTGCAGGTCCAGCGGCAAGGAGCAAACTTTGCAAGAGGTTATCGACGGCCACATTTGAAGGCGCTACTACCAGCACTCGCCATCCCCGCACCAAGACGGCCTACAATGAATAAATGTGGCACGCATCGATCAGGACTATTTGTACGGCAGCATAGCATTCCACAGCAGCAAAACCAGCGCAGGCGAGAAACAAAACACGAACAACACTATGAAAACAGCCTACTTTTCAAAGAAATAGACGAGATGATCCACATCTATCATTCCTTGAAAAAGCTCCTTCAACCTACTTTTCTTCTATAAACTCGATGCGATTTCTTTTCCCTACCTGCAACAATAGTTCCACTAAAGTCGTCGTTTTCCCGGTGCCCGGTGGTCCATGAATCAATGACACGTGTTCCGAGGCCAGGCTAAACGCCACCGCCGCGCGCTGATAGACGTCCAGATTGGCATTGAACACATACGGCAGGGTCGCCGCTTCAGATATGGCTTGAGCCTCCATTGCAATGGTGGTGGCTGCTGCCGTTGAATCTCTTTCCATGGCACCATCAGTGCCTTCACTGGATTCTGCTCTCGCTACCTCAGTGTACTCTTCGCTATTTGGTTCATCTGCAATGACCTTTGAATGCTCCATCGACGGAGGCGGCATTTGAGGTGGAGTGGCTCGACTTCGACCTAGAAGCACTTCTCGCAATTGAAGGGCAGGAAACTGAGTGTCATCGCTAGCAGCAGCAACGCTTCCACTGTTTGTATGGTTGCTGCCTCGATGACCACTTCCATAGGACGCTACTAGCTTCAGAGCTGCCCCGAGCTTCTTGTGAGAGGCATGAGACGCGCGTTGATCGAGGCGAACACCCCCACATCCGACCACTGGCAATGATGCCTCATCGCGTCCCGACGCCACCAACTATCCATTGCCACAAATATGTATATACGTGAATAGTTGATTGACAAGTACACAAAGTATAATATAGGACCCTACAAAATCGCAACATCTTAACGAAGTTTAGTGGACAAGGTATAGATAGTACCATCAACAAAGTAATATAGTACTCACTTCTATGCTAGTAGCATTAACGGCGCTCACAACCCCATCTACCGCAGATGTGCCACTGCCACCGCCATTCTCTTTTGGCAAGGTCAGCGTTACCTCCCCGCCAACGCGAAATTTGTGGGGGGCAGGCAGAGGAGACTCGTTCTTGCGCTGCAGCTATTCACACGGGCAAAAACACAAGCAGAGCAGTTTATGATTAGTAACAAGAAAGGATAATCAATGCGTTTTACCGTAATTACGACAAGCAAGAGCAGAAACGAGCATGTGTATTGAAACCTAGCAAGCCGCGAGCGTAAAACCTGTTATTCGCTCTTAAGTTTAGGCACCTCAATCATGATGCGACCGAAAAGCGCCGACTTGCGACTTGCCACGCGCAACCCTACAAGCGACAAGCCAAACTTCTGAGCCTCTACAGCAGACAGCGTGCCCAGTAGCCCTTGCAACTCGCCCACTTCTTCTGCATGTTCCACGTCTAGCCATCGTTGCTGCTCGAGACACCAGCCAGGAACATCATTGATAGGCTCATCACTCCAGAGAAGGCCCTTTCGAGTTGAAACTGTGTCCATGCTTCACCACTTAGCCGCTATGTGTTGTTCCTAGTGAGCACTTTCTTGCTTTTATATAGCTCCAATAAGCCCCTAGCTAGAGCACTATTGAGTTGAATAATGAACTGTACTTAGTATCTGTTAGGCCTTACAAAAATACGTCAAATATTTGACCCAAATACGTCAATCAATACGTCAATACCGTAAATTGCGTTATATTAGGGCATATTCCCACTATATGCATGGCAAACGCCGTATAAAGGCGTATATTTGATGACGTGTTGGTGATGACGTCAGCAGAAAAGTCGATACGTCGCGACGTATTTGCCTTATATTATGGAGAAAATACGTCAGATGTTTTATTGTAGGGACTAGTATCTGTAGACCTCTAGCTAGAACTAGCTATCTGTAGAGTAGAGCCAGTCGGAGCTGGAGCGAACTGAAGACAGACTACTGAAGAGCGCATTCGACTACAGGGGGACTTTACCATTCATTCTTCTTTTTCTCGTCCCTCCGTCCCTCCAGGAATTTCGGCTCGTACCTCGCACCACTCCGCCATGTCATTCGCAGACCAATATACCTAGCCCGTATTAAAAACCACTACAATACACCGGTAGTACTAGGCCATATGATCCGTTTCTAATGGGGATTTGTATTGAATCCTTATAACGATTGGTCCGTGTAGGTGTAGAGAGGGCGACGGGCGACGTCCCACTCGAATGACCTTGCGGCTTGTAGCTTATTTGAGATACCTAGTTTTCGAATCCGCGACATCCATTGTCGGTGGTATGGTGTTCTCAGTGCACAAGCCAAACCTTATTCGTCTTTATTGTCAACTGAAGCCTCTTTAGGTGGACCAAAGTTTTTTCGGTACAGGTAAAGCTGACTGAAGAGGCCAATCTGTCGAACAACAGATGAGAAAAAATAGCCGAAAGGATAAGCAACTAGTGTGCATACTCAACTCATCGAGAAGGCATCATATGCATGATCCCACAGCGCACTGCGGACGTCATATTTATGCAAATACATCGTGTTTCATAATTGAATTATACCACAGAAGTAGCACTTCATCTATGCATTTACTATTGCTCACCGTTTCTTCGTCCTCGCCATCTCGTTCAAGTTTGGCTGCGACAGCTGCATGAGGCACCTGGCGATTCATCATTTCAACGTAGTGGATGAAATTGTCGTCGTCCTCTAATTCGTCGTATTCCGCTTTCCACAACTCCGCCTGTACAAATGAATGTACACATGAGCAATTACCAAGTTTGGTACGCACAACAGTACCTCGACAATAAATTACCCCTATGTAACATAATCATTAAGGCTCATGTGCTATGCGTGCTTCCCACACTATAAGCACCATGTTTACACAAACACAGCCATAGATCCATTGACACCCGGTACCTGCTCAGGATCGATGCCTAGGCGCACTAAATCAGTTTCTTCAACATCTGATGACGAAGAGGCACAATGAACAGCGAAGCAGAAAAAGATGCAGAAGAAGACCAAAATGCAATTACAATCATTTCTACACAAAATTCTCGAAGAGGTCGAAGCAGATTCATACGAAGAAGCTCTCAGCTCTACTATATTTTGATAATTACACGGTATTGCAATATGCTGCCAATGCGCACACTTCCTTACCCTCGGGAAGCTCAAAATGTGCGCGGGTGCCCGCTATGTGCAAGAGGCGGGCTCCGTCCGCAACGCCTTTCACAGCTAAGTCGCGCTCGAGCTGAAAGGAATTATGAGTAAGAAATACAATTGGAAGGTTAATAATAAACGATATCTGAACGACTCCATGTGAGGCTTAAATAAAAAAAGGGTACGTATGAAGTACTTTGAAAGAAAGAAGATGGGAGGACAGCGAGGCGGACGTATGCTTGTGCATATCTTCATTTTACAAAGGAAACTTACTTGTTCAAAAGTAACGCCAATGCTAATATAGTGCGCCAAACGTTCAATGAGCGGATCCTCGTCATCGTCGTCGTCAGCTTCTGAATCTGACCCTCCGCCACTGATCTCACTGTAGACTTCAGCTAACCCAATCCCGTGGTTCGCTTCCCATTTAAATCGCGCTTTCGATAACAGATTCGCAAATTTTACTAAACCCGCAAACACTACTCGAGGCCCGCTGATTGGTATAGGTGCAGAAGTAGCTCTGATGCCCCCCTGTGCTTTCTCTGCAAAAGTAGCTCTTGATACTCGAGCTACTGTACTACTCTTCAACGCATCAACATCACCGGTATTCTCGCTGTCCTGGCAATTGAATTGCACGCTAACTGCTTCGCATACAGTGGCCATAGCAAGGGTGTCACTCTCTAGTTGTTCTTGCGCTGGCTTCGCAGCTTTCAGGAATCGCTCAAAATCATTGATGAATACCTGCAGCTGCTCTTCGAAAGGAACTTCGTCGTCGTTATCTCCTTCGTTGTTGGGGCTTGACAGTGATTCGCCACTACCCCTACGCGCAATGGCCATTTGTGGAGTAACTGCCCCCGGAGACCCCAATAAGGGGAGACTTGCCTCGCCAGATACTGCGGAGGATCCATCACTTAACTCAGCAGGAGGAGGAGACCACAGTTCACTCACGCTTTTCGCAATGGCAGTCACCCATTTTTGTGCAGTAGGTTCATCATCAAGACCAGACGGTTCCACCTCAAAATAATAGCGCCGTAAAGTCTTTTGTTCGCCCAGAGGATAAGCAGATAGCTCGAACCGTTTGCCCTGATGAGTGACGCCAGCGACAGCATCGGGAGTCAACACAATGACCCCCTGCTTGTCCTTGGGATTGGAAGAAAAGTAAAGCACGCGCCGCGACGTAAGCACCAACAAACGAGGTTTGAACAGGCTGAATTTTGACGGGCCTTGCTTGGTGACTGGGCCATGCAGCACTAACTTTTCACCGTCGAAAAGGAAAGAAGAAGGTGTCGGCAACGGAGGGCAGTGGTCGCGGGGGTGGTGCTTTGAAACAATTGCTACTTTCGGCGCAGGCGCGAGTCGCTCAAACAACTTTCTGGGTTGTCCAGGCGAGGAAGAACCAGGTGCTTGAGTTATAGGGGAGTTTAAAGCATTCACGGCGGAAGTAATGGCATCCACCCACACTTGAGCGTTTGGTTGAGGGATGACACTCGAGTCGGCGCTCGCTGCGGGCAAGAACAGCAGCGGTTCGAAATAGTAGCGCCGCATCCCTCCGCGTCCCGGTTGAGCGCTGAGCTCAAAGCGTGAGCCGCCGTGGGTTACACCGCACACCTGATGGTGTAGTGGAATGGCATAGTGGCGTCAGCACGTGGATGACAATATACTAAAACATGTCTTTGATTTCAAAACAGGTTTTCTGGATGCGTGCTCGTCTACAAAGAAGGAGTCCGCATAAAACTGTAGTGCTAATATCCAACACAACACACGCCACCAAATAATAGGCACGCACCGAATCACGCGTGAGCCAGATGACGCCTGGTGCGCCCCCGCGCTGTGAAAAGTATAAGAGCCGCCTTCCTGTGAGCACCAGGAGGCGGTTGCGAAAGGGGCTCATGATCGAGGGCCCTTTCTTTGCGACCCCACCATGTAAGCCAACCAATTCGCCTGCTTTCAGAAAAGACACGGGTGGCGGCAAAGCTGGCACGTCGTCCTCGTTCCCGAGGCATTGGCCGCTCGTGGAAACCCGCTGTTGCGATCGGCCGATTCGCTCTTCGTCTTCGCGGACAGCGTCCCAAGCCACCTGAGGGAGGTCAAGACGATTGGTGCAGAGATGAATCGATTGAAACTTTTTCCAAGCTTTAGTGTACACACACGAAGAAATTGTAAAAGTGTGTAGCCGTTCTTTGTGGTTTTACCGCTGTGAGTTCAAATTCAATGTACTTGAGAGACGCGCTCAAGTTCGCCACTTCCGCTTGAACCGCTCGAGGGTCTAGACGGCTAGCGGCATGCAAGTCGGGAATCTCGCGGCTAAACAGCAGCATAGACTCTTCTTCGCACGCGTAGCAGGTTTCTACGAAAATTTGAAGCACCGTCGAACCGGGCTGGGCTTCACACGACGCTAGCTGGTGGTTCAAAAATTACAAAAATGGTTCGTTGTTTGGCTAAATGAGGGTACACTGGCGAGAAGGCAAAGTTTTGATTACGAGCGAGTGTTGTGTATTAGCTCGTGCTAGTGAAATTTTCTGCACAAGCGGTGCTTACACCTGCATGAGTGCTTCTGGGGAGAGTCCGCGGTCGATGGCTTCGCTTCCGTCATCAAGCAGCTTCGCCATGTTCATGAAGTGCTCTAGCACCGCAGTGAGGCGCCCGCTTCCCTGTACCTGCTCCGCCGCTGCTTGCAACAAGGCCACTTTAGCTGCTACGCGGTTCGCCGCCTCCCAGAAGGCTTCGGCTGTGACAGCAGCGCCCATCATTCGCACTGCCTGCACCCCGCGGATTTTGGCACCCCCGCCTGGCTCTTCATTGACGTTCATCCTGTATGCTTAGCCTTTTGTAGCAGTAAAGGCCTATTCTAATATCAACGATTTCTCGCTTCTATATGCTCTTAGGAGCTGCAAAATGAGAGGTGCCAATAGCCATCAGCCGTTAGTAAATTTGGCCGTCGCAGCCACAAGCCACAGGCTATCAAGTCGAAGCTAACGAGTTTCGTGTTTCGAGTTTCGACGACAACAGACACGCCGGCCGCGCCTAGGGCCCTGGAATTCCCGAGGCGGGAATTCCCGGCGTTGAAATCTGTGGAATTCCAATTGGAATTCCCAGCTCAAAAATGGTCGTTTCGTGGGAATTCCCTGGAATTCCCATACAGGGGAGGTCA
>Ga0307930_1001682_pt1 | contig 17399 bp, 15 predicted proteins | sample OrgLakmetageno46_FD_203161 | JGI IMG/M metagenome (GOLD analysis project Ga0307930, IMG submission 203161) | Saline water microbial communities from Organic Lake, Antarctica - #46 | ecosystem: Environmental > Aquatic > Non-marine Saline and Alkaline > Saline | place: Antarctica: Organic Lake...
ACACACACCTTCGAAGAGCTCTACAGTAATGCCACGCTGGTGGGGATCTGCACAGCGAAACACCCGCGTCGTCACCGCTGGTAGCTTGGTCAAACGAGGGAGTACCACGTCCAACCATCCACCTTCTTCATTCTCAACCGACGCTTTTGTTTCTAATTGGGCTTCTCCCGCAGTCACTCCTGCTTGTGCTACATCAGTTGATTTCTCTGTCTCTTCTTCCTCCAGGTTTTCGTCCTTCCCTTGACCTAATTCTCGTCCTCCACCTCTGTCTCCTTCTCCACCACCGTATTCTTCGTCATCAAAGCACTCGACGCCAATGTCCATCGGCAGCACGTCCGACATGAGAAACTTCTGCAAAGTTGACGGCGGCACCGCGCCTGCGACTGCGCCTGTATGATATATTAGTATATGATATAGGCCCCAAACGAGAAGAAGACAAATAAAACAACATACAAATGATATACTTTAAAATCAAAACCTTGAGTTATGACAAGGACTAAGAAAAAGAGATAAAAATGACATTCTAATGCTGAATCCCCCTATCTTCAACTTTCAACCATCATTCATCATCGCCGCATAAATATTCACACACTTTACCTCGAATCGCGAGGCCTTCCGCGACGGACGTGTCAGCGTCGCACGAGGTGCACAAATCCGGTACATGTGGAAAGAAGGTCCTCAAAAGGGCGCGAATACAGGGCGTGCGAGAGACGCCGCCGACTAACACCACCTCATCCACCTTGGTTGGTTTGAATTGTTTGAATCGCACGCACACACACAGAGTGCGAAGGTTGAGAGAGATGGCGCGAGTAGAAATGGACGAAGAGAAAGAGAAGAGGGAAGAGGTTGGTTTGAGGAGATATGGCCAGAAGCACAGCACAACGAAACGAGCACAATCCACAGCAGCAACTAAATGCATGCACGTCATTCAATGGGCACGTTCATAATTTTCGTCGTAGCACTTTCACCCTCCTTCCTCTTCACTCATCTACCCGTGCCTGCGCCATGTACTACATGTACCTCGTGAGCACTGCGCTCCGCGAGCACTTCTGCCAGGAGATGTTCCACGCTCTTGAGAAAAGGTGTGGCCACCTTCATTTCGAACTCGTTTCGACTCACGTCCACTGACACTTGCTCGACCTCCTCCTCCTCCTCCTTGCCATTGTTGCCATTGTTGACATCAGTGCTGGCAGCATTGGCAGCAGCAGAATTAATAGTACTTCCACCTTCATTCCTTGGCGTTGTGGTAGCAGCAGCTGCAGAAGTTAGAGAAGACAAAGAAGGACCGCACCGTCGGCGGCGTCTCAAAGTGCATGCAATGGTGGCCGAGGTGGATGTCGAAAGCTCAACGCGCGCTGTTGCTACGGCTGCCCGCAACACCTCATTTCCGATCCACGATGAGCTAGCTGTTGCTGCAGTAGCCGGTGGAGATGGAGAATTGGTAGTGTGGGCAGACTCATCAATAGCACCATTAGCGTTATCTGAAGCAGCAGCACTTGTAGCAGCAGCAGCAGAGCCGGTACCAGCCGTACTACTTCCGTTGTTGTTACCATCATCGCCATTTGCCTTCTTCTCAACCAAAAGACCAGCTTTTTGAAGCACGTACACCGCGAGCATAGAATCTAAGTCTTCACCCCCTAAATGATTGTTGCCACACGTAGCCAGCACCTCAAATTGACCTTCTTTGATGCGCAAGAGCGTCAAATCGGTGGTGCCGCCGCCACTGTCAAAGACCAAAACTGTTTTGGTGCCGGCAACAAAGAGGCCGTACGCCACGGCTGCTGCTGTCGATTCAGCCATGACTGCAACCTGCAACCACAAACAAGCACATGTTTGCAGGTTTAAGAATGAATTACAAAGACAGTTCGCAATCATGATCCAAGCCATGAAGCAAACAAGAGGGGTAGAAAGCAACGTGCTTGCCGTGAAGAATAAAGATCAAGATAGGCCAACGCACCAACAAACCGAAAAGCAAGCTGCATTTACCCACCTCACGAAAGCCGGCCATTTGGCAAGCTTCTTGCGTGGCGCGCCGCTGCCGAGCGTTGAAATGCACGGGCACGCCGACAACGCAGCGCCGCACTTCCACCTTCTTGTCGGCTAGCAAAAAAGGGGACACAAAAACAAGAGGGTTGAGGAGAGAAATAGGGTCAGCGTAAAGCACAGAAATGACGACGAGCAAATACAGCGACTAAGTTAGGTGAATACCATCTATGTAAGAAATAAGATAGGTGGAGCTGCGGGGGTCTAGCCAGCCTATTCTATTCTATTCTATTCTATTGTGCCTTACGTTGGTTGTCTAATTGGAGCGCTTTCGACATTTCAGTGAAGCGACGATGCGACCGGTCGTTCAAGTAAGTTTCGGCTTGCAACCGCAACTCTTGCGCCACCGCTGCGGACACCACCGTTGGCGACACCCATGCACCGTCTTGGTCCTTACTGCTGCTACTGCTGCTACTCTTGCATCCACTTAAGCTGCCATGAGAATGATCGAGGCCACCTACACGTATCAAGACGCTGTTTCCTTCCTCCTCACTACCTCCGATCGTCACAGGTTCGCCTCTGCCACTTGCTCCTGCAACCCCTTCACTGCTGCTGCAGCAGCCCTTGTCGCTCGAGCTATTACTTTCGATGCAATCTCCAACTGGCCCAGGCGCAGCTTCAAAAGGCAAGGAAGGCAAAATGCTTTGAACGTCATGCCACGGCTGCCCGAGGACACGCTTGACACAGCGCACCTGCAAAGTTCACACCATATGTACGCACACCCATACATAAATGCGATAGACATTCACACGCACACAAAATGAATTGAACCAGAGTCGCACCTGCAGCTTCCTAGAAAAAGAAGCGAATGAAAATCGAGACAACTGCTCCGCTCGTGCACTACCCAAAGAGCACACTACTCTCAAAACCTCAAACGTTAACTCGCTTATTTTGCGTCATAATACGCATACATGTCTAGACAGTGTACCGTAGTGCCGCCGAGGATTGGGCTAGCCTCCGCAGCGGCTTCCCCTACCAATGGAGGCGAGCTTGTCAGATCTGAGCCAGCGGGCCAATGCACCACGCTTGGGGTAGTGCGCCGATGATGAAGCTTGCTTTTGAACACCTGCGTCGTTTGCACGCGCATGCGAGTGTGAAAGACACTGAGCCTCAAAAATCTTCACGCTTAAAGTGTAGCTCTGAATGTCTCTGCTGCATTAGACGACAAATAGTTGACACTTGGCTGATACATTGGAGCAACTATGCACCCTAAGTTGTAAGCAGATTTCAACTTGCAATAGCTTAAAGGAACAGCCAGGAGAGTATAACACATTTTCACCCTAAGTTGCTGATCCATGGACGCAGCCCACGTCTAATAGAGGCACCATTTACCTTTGTGATGCCCTTGTCGAGGTGCCACACTGCAGCGCACGAGTTGCTAGTGCCCAAATCGAGGCCAATCACTACACCTTCACTAAATGCAAGTGCACCATCTTTGACTGCGCTAGGGTCAGCGGCCTCGCCTTCACTCTTCGCACCGGACCATACGTTCGTTACTACGTCGTCGCTCATTCTTTGCTGCTATGTTCTTCCTCTTGAATCAAAGGCTTTTCGCGTGGCAGCACGACAGTAGCGTTCTTCTTCAAGCTAGCAGCAGCTAGCAGACGCGAGACGTGAGACGCGAGACGCGAGACGTCAGACGTGAGGCGCGAGGCAGGCACGAGGTGAGCAAGCTTAGCTAGGGTTGGCCGAAGCCGTATCCGTGATCGGAAATTATGTTATTTTCTGATTGATGTCGTGGAAAGAATGCAGAAAATGTGAGAAGTGGAATCCGTGACACCATGACACAATAAAGAGATACCGCCAGGGAACAAAATTTTCCTGAGTTGCGAATAAAGTATAATAGAATTGGCTAGCACGTGAAGGCGCTGGGTACGGAGCAGCTACAGTAGGCTCATCCGGGGGTTTCACTGCCATCTAGTTTAGATACTGCCCTGGAAGGGCGTTCGGAACGTTGGAACTTGAAAGAGCCAGGAGGGAAAAAAGTAAGAAGCACTTCAATAATTCACATATTATTGTTGCATAGACTATGAGAGCATGGGCTAATGGTCAAGTTGGCAATGTCGTGTGGCGTAAAGTATTCACGGACCATCCCGGGCTCATCGAGCTCTTCAGCCCAGGCAACGAGAGTACTTTGGCAACAGCACGAGCTCAAGAGCCCAAGCTTGAAGACGCCATCATCCGTTTTGGACCTCCGCCTCCAGCTCTCATCGAAGAGCTTCTAAATGGCCGCAGCAGTGCTAGCCGTGTGATCGCAAACGGCTGGGGCGTTCGGCCGAATGGATTTCGAGCCAACTTACTCGCTAGAGCAGGGATGATGCCTTCTCCGCAGGCACCTCCAAGCGCTGCCTTTTTGGAGGAGCATGCCCTGAGCGCTGCTCAACTCCAACAGTTCTTTGCGGAAGGCTATTTAGTGATACCCGTTGCGGTGCCCACTGCCCTCATCGAGGATGCCCTGAGGCATGTGAACTCGAGCGTAGGCCGCGGTGCAGTAGACCGCTCCAAGCCTATGTTAGTCGGGCTAGCGGAGGGTGCTGCTCGAGCTCCAGAGCTGCTCAGTGTCTTCGACAGCAGCCGTGGCTCAAAACTGCCCACTGCCGTGCAGAGTTTGCTGGGCCGTGGGCGCGCCATGCTGCCGCCTTTTGGGTGTCAAGTAGCAATGAAGTACCCGTCACCTGGCGCTGCGATCCCTGCGGACGGAGGAGTGGCAGCGGCAGCACATGGCGACAGGTGCGCACGCAAATCTTCACTTGCTTGCATCGTTCATGACGTATATTTCTTTGTTCAGTCAACTCGTGTTGTGATCTTCCCTACAGATGGCACGTCGATGGGTTCAACAAGGGCGCTCATTCGCCGTTCACGCTTCTCGTGGGGGTCGCCTTGAGCGCGCAAGCTGCGCCGCGCTGTGGAGAGCTCATGGTGCACCCCGGCGCTCATTGGCAGTTGCAAGGCGCGGTGCGCGACCACGTTGCGTCTGGGAGCGCCACCTTCAGCCGGATGGACGAAGGCGAAAGCGAAGCCTCGCTGAACCCCATCAACGGCGGCAGGGCAGGCAGCAAGCCCAACCTTGCCCCCCCAGTCTCGGTGCTCTTGCAGCCCGGCGACGCCGTGCTCTGCCACCAGAAGTTGCCCCACTTGGGCGCCAACAACTACAGCCCTCACGTGCGCCACCAGTTGTACTTTCGCATCGCGCACGTGGCGTTGGCCGAACACCGCGACCAATGGCTCGACGATTTGCTTTTACCCTTCGAAGGCGTTCGTGCGGCCGTCGATGGTGCTCCTTAGAGCTTTCTGTGTTTCGTATAGATGCTGTGGCCATGGAAAGACATGAGCATATAACGAATTTTATTTGTGCGTGTGTTGAAAGAAAACAACGCACGTGCTTCCGAACTGCTGATGATTTAGATATAAGGCATCTCTGGGTTCTATACTTAAATTTTCCGCACTCAGCACCCAGCTCCTTGGCATGGCCAAAACAAAAATGAAGTATGGCATTTGGGATTTCGGATGTAAGCCAGCTAGTATATTGTTAATGGTCATAAAAATTCGGCGTCGATTTTGGAATTGGAATGTATTCCCAATTCGGGCCTTTTGCCGGTGTGCTCATTCTTTTGGCGTTCGCCTGCGAATTCTGGAAATTGGCAACCGGAAGTGGGAGTGGAAAGGGGCAGGGACATGCAGCATTCTAAATCTTAGGGCTTAGGCTTAAGCCTAAGGGTATTGGTATTCCAGCATTCGCAATTCGCAATCGGAGTTCTTATTATAAAAATAAATCTCTGCATTTCAAATCGAATACACCAAATGACATATCCATTCACTTCGAAGTGGCAGGTATCATGCGCATATTCAAGCAACGAGGCACCTCATATTTGTACAATATTGAACACCTCTGGGAAAAACAAGAAAGAAATGGTTTGTTTCCTGTCCTCGTCAAGCGCGTTCAAGAGCAATACTGCCCTTGCTAGCGACGGCATTGTTATTCATCATCCGCGCTTTGATCGACATTGCAGTAATCGACCCAACAATAATAACCGTTGCACCGGCAATTTGATAAGTATTTGGCGGAGTTTCGATCAGAAGCATTTGCCAACAGAAGGACATCACGACTTCGAGGTAAAGGACTTGTGCTACGGACGTGTCTTTGGAACACGCAAAGCCGGCGTTGCGAAACACAAGCATGAGCGGCAGGCCAAAGCTGACGCTGATTGCAAGGAATTGGTACTGAGGGCCAGCGGAGAAAGTGTAGGTAGACTCTTGGTAGAAGACTTCTTGCACGATGACGACAGCACCGCTGAAAAGTACTCCTGCCGCCATGATCGCCACCGTCATGCTCAAAGGGTGCTCGTCGCGCAGCTCCGTGTTGGTAACCAGCACAGCATCCGCATTGACCATGGCAAAGACGACACCCGCGATGATCCCAATGAGGGAAGATCGGTGGTCGAAGGAGAGCCACAATTCGCTCACCAAAACGACACCGCCGAGGCTTACCCCTGCAAGCATGATGTCGGCATAGCCCCAAGGTTGTCCCAGCCTGAAGTAAGCGAGTACTGCCGTCCACAGTGGCATGGTAAACATGAGGCAGTTCGCGACCCCCAAGTCGAGGTACGATATCGCGACAAAAGCGCACAAGTTAGCCAGGCCACCCAGCACGCCGCGCTTGCCCATGGAATACGCGTTTGATGGGTTGACGAGGTAAGGGATGCCCGCTGCCCTCATGATGAGTACCGACGCAAAAAAGCCGAGAGCACACGTTTGGAGCAGCAAAGCGCTCCACTGAAACCCCACGGGTGCGCACAATTGAATGGCGGCACCCTGCAAAGAGGCCACGAGGCCCGCCATGAGCACCAACACTATAGCTCGTCTTGTCTGGTTGGGCTTACTCTCCGCCGAGTCTGGAGCCGACGCGGCACCTCTTCTTAAATCGTTTGAGCTCATGAGGGTTTCTTTGTCACTGATATCTCCGTGTTCAGGTTCAATCAGGGGGCCCATAAGGCCTGACACGCCAGGAGGGCCGTGTGTTGATGCATACATCGAGCTCGAAACGTGGGCAGCCTAAAGGGGGAACGACATCAAGATATAAACATGAAATTATAAATGTGTTGTAGGGGCGCCAGACAAGGTAACTTTATTCGAAGCTCAATGTGGTGGGACGTACCGAGTAGGCGTCACTCAATCTCATGGAAAGGGCGAAGTCATGGATCGGACGGCTATTCGAGGCGCGGGCATGCTGCGACTCGTGCAGTGGGCTTTCGCGCGCTAAAACGTCATCATTTGACATATCTTATACAACCAGACAGTTTCTTACAAGAAGGTTGTTATTCATGTGTCTACGAGGGCGCAATGATTCATAAGCACTACAAGAAGGTTTTGATATAATATCAACCATCAGCCATGAATTCTGTACCAAAACCCAAGAGCCCAAGACCCACAAAACACAAAACACAAAACACGCAGCGGGACAAAGAAAGCCAAAGACGGTCTCACTCCCTACTGTATCAATCATTCGTAAACCTACGTGAGTAGGAATTCCTATGATGCCGCCTAAATGGCGCCCTTCCAACACCAGTCCTCCCCTCGGAGGAGGTGCGAAAAGAGGTAAGCACCAGGCGGCGAGTAGGAGCTTCATTTAAATTTTCGCTTACCCCCCCGGGCATTCAAGACGCAGGCCCCGAGGGGCCGGAAGTAGGAGGCTAACAGGCAGCAAAACAAAGCGAAGTAGCTTATACTAGGGGAGAGGAACCAGTACTAGAAGAGGAGGTAATCAGGCACACATGCCCGAGTGGCCATGGAAGTGATGGCAGCGGCTTTAATTAGCACGCCCCTTATGCTCTGAGAGTGCTTTAAAAAGAAGAGAAGGAGCTTTCCCCTCGGGGGAGACTGGCCCGTAGAGGAGGGGGCTACTGCGAAGACTATCAGGCGATCCAGGAAAAATATCGCCCATACCCGAGCAGCTGTCTCTAATCGCGAGCCACTTCGGACCGCTGCACCATCACTTACATGGCCACTCAGGTATATACTACTAGCAACTACGTATAAGCTCCTTTGCTTTTTATTTCTTCCTGTTGGCCTTCTAATTCCGGCTCGTTGGGACCTTTATCAGAACCACTTCAGTAGCATAAGCTGCTTTGTTTTGCTTTGTCTTTATCCAGCATATTGGTCTTCTAAATCCGGTCCTTCGTCCTTCGGGGCTGTGTCAAAATCACCTGTTCTTCAGACCTGTAGAGCAGGGCAGGCTCAGACCAAACTGTACAAATTTATACTCGCGGGCTAAGCACCAAGATTTTTTCGCTGCCTTTGCCACAACGGTGCCCTGCTGATGAGCACTACTTGCGCAGCATTTCGCATTTCGCTAACTTTAGCGCCAAATCATGGCTTCGGCTTCGTCTGCGCGTGTAATGAATTAAGCCGGCCATCCGACTCCGAGGCTACAAAATTTTCTGAGCCTCCCGCGACCCCACCTGAGAGGGGAGGGTTGGATTTAAAAACTACGTAACAGGTAGTTTCTATCAAGTTAAGTTGGTGCCTGCAGGGCCTCCCGGGCTAGGCAGAAACGGAACCTTGTTGTTTTCGAAGTGCAGGAAGGGACCTCACCTGGCCTCTCTAAGGTGGAACTTGTTCACGAAATTAATTTTGAATCCTGAGTTCTGTCGCTTCTGTGTCGTTCTAATTGCCATGTATATCTCCAACAGCCCACGAAGGAAGCAACTCAGCTCCCCGTAAGATTGTATTATCTACAATCGTACTGGCTCATCAAAACGTATCGGCGCTCCTAATCCTCCTCACCACCCTGCTTTTTGGCGGCACGCCACGCACGAAACGTTTCTGGCTTCATGCTCGCCTTAGCTGCTTTACGGCTCAGGGCGAGTTCTTCAGGGGTAAAGGCAATGGAATTGCTCTCAGTTTTACCCCTAGTTGCTGCAGACAGCCCGATTGCCTGATTAGCACTCCTCAAAGTAGCGGGAGCACCGGGGTTCGAGAACCCCCCAGCGCTCATATCTTTTGACGGGCTTCTGACACGAAGAGCTGCCAAAAGTGAGCTTAGTGGAAACGTGCTATTACTCAAAGCACTGCTGCTGCTGCTGCTGCTCTCAACGTTGCCAACATCGCTAGTACTAGTAGTAGGACTTGATTGAGTGGTCAGTACAGTGCTCAAAGCAGATCGTAAGGCAGCGGCCTGATTGGCTGTCGATCTCGCAGCAGATGCACGGGCATGGAACGTGAACACACAACGCTGCCGCAGCAATCGCGTGTCAGCAGGTGGCAGAAACACGTTTCCATGAACGAGGCTACCGCTCCCAGAGTTGCTGTCACTTTGAAGATCCTGCACGGCTGCGAGCGCTGCGTCATTTTCGGACAGCAGCAATTCTTCTAGCGCTGTTGCCTCGTTAATCAATACAGTGGCACGGTCATGCCATTCAATATTACTACTATCACTGACTGTACTGCCGCTTTCTACTAAGCTGCCGCTGTCGCTGGCGCCACCGTCTTCTTCTAATTCAGCTGCCAAGTCACGAGCTTGTGCCCAGAGGCCCTCGACTAAGAAAGCAGCCTGAGCAATGCCTGCGGATGTCCCCCCTGTACCTTTACTGCTGTCTCCTCCACCACCGAGTGCGTCCATTGGAAGAAGGTCGTCGGAGCCAGCATCGTTCAGATCAGCTGCTTCCACACGAGCCCCCGTGTCAGAGGGCCCTTCTAATGCTTGCAACAACCATTTGCGCAGCACGGGTGCGTCGTCTGGGTGGGCCCATAAAACGTGCTGCAAGACAAAGACGTCGGACGCAGAAACCTGAAAAATAAAAAAGAACAACAAGATTATAACCCCAGGTGCACGCAAAGAGATGCTATGCAACGAAGCTCAAGGTTTTGTGCAGCAGGCGGAAAGAGAAATGTGCACGTCGTAATACTCGACATTATATCCAAACGAACAAACAAACAAACAAACAAACAAACAAGCAAGCAAGCAAGCAACCATAGCGAGCATCTCAACATCAAACGCAGGTTTGGTGGATTATTCTAATAAAGTGCTATATGCCAATCGGGTACTAAAAAATGGATCACAAGAAAGAGGCTTACAGTGGCGCGCCCGTTGGCAGCAGCGGCGACGCGCAAGAGGTCAACCGCCTGGCAAAGTCGGCGGTCTGAGAGCAGCGTAGGCGGGCTGGCGTCATCGCGAAGGTACCGCCGCAAATCGCCCAGTAAACCCACCACCCAAGTAGGGACTTCAACACGATCAGAGTCTATTGCTACTTTCGAGGCCAGTGTTTCCAGAGATGAACTTTCTGCAGAAGCACTGATAGCGGCAGCAGCAGCAGGAGTAGTGTCACCACGTGTTGTGCTCGCGCCAGCCTCCTCGGTAGGTGCATCCGTACTCATTGCCGACCTTTCTTTCTGATTTCGCCTTTGGCTCAGTAATAGGTCACTGAGGCGGCCGTCACTCACAGGACTCACGAGTCGCCGAATCAGAAAGCGGTCATAGAGCGCCTCCGTGTCTTCGCTGTCTGGGAGCTCATTGGAAGCTGCCACGCAGCACAACAACGGCACTTGCACCTTCAGTGGACCTTGGTCAAAGGTGCGCTCGTTCAGCACGCCCAGTAAAGTGTTCAGAATCGCACTTGAAGCTTTGAAAATTTCGTCCAAAAATGCTACCCTGGCCGACGGCAAGAAGCCGTTTGTTCTTCGTTCGTACCGGTCGTCTTCCAGGGCTTTCAAGCTCAGAGGCCCAAAGAGTTCATCAGGTGTCGAGAAGCGCGTCAGAGTGCGTTCAAAGTACACACCACCACTCTCACTGGAAGATTTATCAACCACAGCGGACAGGCGACGAGCGAGTTCACTTTTAGCGGTTCCTGGAGGCCCCAACAGCAACAAATGCTGCCCCGAGAGCGCTGCGAGCACTAACAGACGAACTTCGACGTCACGCTCCACGAGACCAGCGCCAAGAGCCTGAACCCAAGCCTCCACTTCCTCAGGATGATTTGGACTACTTGGTTGTTCACTCGATAGGAACTTAGGTCGTTCAATGAAAGCTGTGTCAACACGGTCCCAGATACGTGCGGCTTCTGCAGTTGCGTCCTCTGAGACTGAACTATCCTCTCGACTTCCTATTGGCATGCTGGTCGTGTAAGACCAAGCCTCGTCCGTGTCATATTCTTCGTTTTCTTCAAGCCATTTGTTCCGTTTCGCAGACATGATTGTTTGTGCAGACCTTAAAGATGGTGCAGCCGCCATAATGGAGCGGCCTCGAACACCACTACCGGCAGTGCTTCTACTCCAACCGCTGTAGCCCGTGCCGCCAACTGCTCTTCGCGCAGCAGCCTCTGATGGCGGCACAATACCATCATCTTTGTTGGATAACGAATCCAAAGAGAAACCTGAATTGGCTTTCTCGTCGCGTGCCCGCTGCTCCTGCGAGAGCCTTACCATCACCGTCAACGGATCGTGCTGTGACAGGAACGTGTGCACGCAATCCGGGGAGCACAGGAGGTCAAGTGGCGGCGATGACGGTTTGCCGACCAGAAGGCCATGGACTTCCACTCCTCTTTCTTCACGCAAGGTGGTTAGAGAGGCCAGCGCTGTTGGGTCTATGGGCGGCATGCGTAACTCCCCGTCTGTGACCAGTAAAATGTCAGCATCACTCCAGTCGCTACGAGATGCTGCGCCAGCTCCCTTTCGATTGCGCGTAAAGCGACCACTCTCCTGAGCATCTTCACCGATGGCGCCTCCATTTAAGGTATTTTCGTAGTCAGCTGCAATGTGGCTCATCGCCCAGCGCATTGGCCGGCATACATCCGTGCCTCCCCGAAAAGACGACCCCAGAAAATCTAACAAATTCGAGAGGCCTTCGTTGGAGTTCGTCAACTCCAGCGACACTTCGCATTCCCTCAAGTCAGTCGCGCCCGAGAACGCAGCTACGTAACAGCGCCTACTTTGGGCATGCGCAGTTCTCGCCGCCTCCAACACAACGGCTTTCGCCAGGTCTTCGCGAGGGCCTGCCATGGACCACGACGTGTCCAAGCAAATGACAATAGGGCCTCCGCGCCCAGAAGGCCGCCTCTCCAAGCGCCGAGGCCGGCGAACGTCAATAAGCTCCGGAACGGCTTGCTCGGCCCACCAGTCACCCCACTGTACTGACAAGAGGCGCTCTTCGGCAAGTTTGGACATGAAATACGCGCGTCCGGGCTGAGACAACAATGACGACGAAGAAGAGGATGTTGATGATGGTTCTGCACTGACACCTGAAGCTGATCTCAGTTTGGCTTTGAGAAGCAAGGCTTCGCTTGGAAGCATGCGCGCCAATGATCCAGCCATGCAAAGCCCATCAATGTCACCTGGCACGCCAGACTTTCGCACCCCAATGAGTGGCACGTCTCGAGCCACTTTCGTGCGAGGCAGCCATCGTTTGTCGCCGTTCAAATTGGGGCGTCTGCCGAGAGAATTAAACAAGTCACGGAGCTCTGGCATGTCCTTCAGTTTCGCTTGCACGTTTTCCATGACAGACCACCCAGTGTGCGCCCACATTCCGTCTTCAGTGCCATAGACACCAATACTCCGCTTACCATCCTTTTCAGCGTCCGTATCACCTTCCACAAACAGGTCCGCAAGCAGATCATTGAAGTCCACTTGTGCGCTTTGGCTGTTATCAACGAGGCCGTCAAGCAGACTGATGGCACGCAACGGAAGCTCCAGTTTACTTGAGAGCTTTGATGTAAGCGCTATAGCGTCGTCTTCAGCCGGCGAAAGGTCCGTGTAGCTCTCTTCTGAAATGTCGGAAGAACTCTCTGAATTTTGATTTCGCTGCCGTTGTTTCAACTTGAACACTCGAACCATACGCACGAGTGCCTCGATGGCGGAGTTGGCTAGGGTAGGGTGCGTGGCCGTGAACCGAGATAGGCCCAATTCAGACACCACTTTTACGTACGCAGATCGGAGAGGCTCTTCCGGCCAAGGTTTACCCTCGTCGAGATCTGGCACGCGCCCCTCTGATAGAGCTGCTCGCCATACTTGTATGCCCAAGGCGGCTTCGCGAACACTGGCAATCTCCGTCTCTACGGGTGGTTGGAATAAGACATAACGATGAATATGTAAAAATTAATAATATTTTAGATTGTGCACAAGAATATAAGCTTAATGTTATCAGAGTATGATAACACTAGCTAACTAGTTCTTCGCGGCGCCCCCCTTGAACCTAGCCATTCGCACGCAAAGACAACATCAACTTATCACCTATAGATGTGGCCAGCCGAAATAAGTTTGCGTCACCCATCCAACTGAAATCATCTTTTATGTTATTCGACGTGCCACTGCACGTCCATGAGGCTTCGTCAGCCCCAATGGTCCCCTCTGTTGCGTGAGGGCACCATCGCAATCGACGGTTGAAGGTAGCTGCATCGGAAGTATCGAATACTCGGCGATATCGGTGCGGCTTACAGGCTAGGCTTCTAGGCTGGATGCTAAGTGCTTCTGTAACGTAGAGATGTTGCCATGAGGCCAGTAATAGGACATATAGCCTGAAGTGTAGCATAGTTGCCTTTGAGCTTCTATCAACCTGTACTTCAAAACACGCCACTAAAAGTACGTCGACCGTCAATCCAAGTCTTCGCCGTGTGCGTGCGTTCTACGAATAAATATGACATTCAAATGGCCTAAATACGTCAAAATCAGTAGCCTGTAGACCTTCAATTATACAAATAATGTAGCAGCAAGCTTCAGTGAAATTTCAAGTCAATCCTTCAGGTGTTTTGGAATACACTGCTCTGAATTGGAATAATATTGAATTCTAGGCGCCATAACTGCCAGGAAACTACAGAGGGCCGAGGGCCAAGGGCTCATTGCACATCCCACTTTCCAATTTCCAACTCCAGCACTCCAACTCCGACTTGCCAATAACAATTACCACTCAAGAGCCGAAGAGGCCGAGAGCGATAGTTCAGGAGGCAACGAGCACTTGGAAGTAGGCACTTCAAGCTCAAACGAGGTAGCTGCCACCTGCGTTGGTCATCTACTTGGATCTCTGGGAACAAATTCTGATCATTAGGTATCCGGTACTGATTTACTTTCTATAGATATGATAGATATGGTTGTGCTCAAGGCAGTACACCTTAATCATATCGCGCAGGGTGATTGCAGTAGGCTAGTCCATGGGTGAAGATGCACATGTGCGTATGTATATTTTTGCGTAGCGGAAGGTGCGCAAATAGCACAACGCAGCAGAAAAGTAGTAAAAATGGTATTATGCGTGTGTGATTTAAAAATATCTCTCACGGGCCGAGGCTCAAAGCATCTAAACCGCCGGCAGCTCTACCGCTGCTGCCTTTGCTTTTGCTCGAGGCCACGGGCTCAAACTTGATCACCACAGCTGTGACGTTGTCGAACCCAACGCCAACGCGCTGGCGCTCCTGAGAACGGCAAAAATCAAACACAATGCGCAAAAAAAAACGTTTGAGATTGAACTTACAAAAAAATGGGCTGTTCTATTTTTGGATATGAAGGCATGCCAAGAAAGCATTCAACATCAAATCTGGCACATTTCTTTTTTTACTTTGACAAGTCACCCTCCCTACCCTGTCTCCCACAATAACTCTTGTCCCACCAAGAGGGAGAAAAAAATTGAACTCGATCAGCTTGCGCAAGGGCAATGCTTATGATTTAAGTCTTTCTGTACCTGCATAGCCCAGTTAGTAAGCACGGCAGCCGCGTCTTCACCGCGCTCCCAGGCCGAGGCCACCACTGCTGCGCAGTCGTCGGCTTCCGCCACATCACACACGCCGTCGGAGCAGAGAACCAGGCCCACCTGTTGATTGGGTGATTGGTTGCGAGAGAATGAGAGGAAGAGAACAAGAGAGGGTGACGAAGCTTAAAAAGGGGAGCTGTGGAGAGCAGATGGATTATGCACTGGTCTTCCTGTAGATGGAGATAAAGACAAGGCAAAAAGAGAAACACAGAAAAAGAAAGCTAGGGAGGTGGAGATAGTAAGCACCAGGAAAAGAGGCACTGAGAGCGAACACACACACACCCACGCGCGCAAGGATCCACTACTTCTTCCTCCCGCCTACTCTATCCACACCCACGCACACACAGGCCTACTACACACCTACACATATATACGCTTACCATGTCTTGCGTGAGGGCCACTTGCCGCACGCTGGGGTCCGCCGACAGGCCGAAAGGCTTCAAGTCTTTGCCGCCAAACGCCCGGGAGTACTGCAGCTGCATGACCCGCTCCCCCGTCGCTTTGCGGCGGTCGAAGTCCCCGCCCCGGATGAACGGCTTGTTGTTGTGGTGGTGCAGCAGCTGGCGGTGGTCATAGAGGAAGGTTGCCATAGAAGCAGAAGGAGAAGGAGGGAGTAAAAACAGAAGGATACAGCATTGTTCGATGAAGCGCTATAAATCTCGTTCGCAAACACTCTCTGTTGTCTTTTCTCTTACTTCTAACGGTGCTCTCGCAATACGCTTCACCAGCAGCACTCAGTGCGTATCCTCCTCCTCCTCCTCCTCCTCCTCTAGAAAACCCTAATATATCATGCACCTGGATGGAGCCCCCGCTGCTCTCGATCCGGCGCCGCTCCACCGGGTCATCGGGCTTGTGGTCCACGGTTAAGTTGGCGCCCCGGAGCTGGGCCGGGTTGCGAGAGTCGCGCAGCACCTAAGAGTTTGGGCAGGCAAACCAAAAGGAAAAAAAGGTGCAGCGAAAGGTACAGCGAGAGGGGCAGATAAAGATAGACGAAAAGATTACGCGAAAAAGCGAAAGAGAGGGACGAGCAGCACGCAATATGTATACAGAGGGCTGGATGGATGGAAGGTCAGACGAACAGGCAGTAAGTACTGGAGTGAATTCTCTCACCAGGTAAGCGCGGCTGTCCCCGAGGTGACCAACGCTGAGGATGCCTGAGGCCACGAGCACCGTCACAGACGTGCAGCTCGTGTAATGGTTGGACAACTCACGGCAGCTTGCCAAGAGGCTGCATATGCGTGCGGTAGCGGAGGAAGAAGAAGGGGGGACTTGAGTGGTCAGGTAAACAAATAGAATAGAATGCATTGAAGCAGGAGGCAGTTGAAAGCATAAGGTAAAGATAGGTATGCTCCGCTACCGCAACCATATATGCGAGGAGATACAGAAAGAATAGTTCGTGTTTCAGGCGCGGATTTCGCTCAGACAACATCCTTCTGTCAGGCCAGCGAACCCTTGCAATGATCCTTTAGAAGGCACAAAAGATCTTTACATACGAAAAGCTCAAGTTTGCCGCGCACAACCTCTGAAACACTCGCTTATAAATGCTTGTTTTGCGCGCGTCCACACACGAACTCAAAGCATATTGAGGGTCAAACATGGCAAAACATGTAACAATCAAAGCAAGGCCCGCCAAAGTGCATGGAGTGGTGTGTGGAACTCACTCGGCGTCCGTCGCGGCGTAGCCTTCGCGCACCGCCGCCGCCAGGCTCTCGGCCAGCGCCTCTTGTGAGCCTTGCTCTTGCGCTGGCGCGTGCCCACTGCCCGCCGGTTGTCCTTGCACTTGAGCTTTGTAGCGCGCAAATCCAGGCGTCTGCGCGTGGTGGTCGGCGCAGCGGGTGTGCACGTACTCCGAGGCATGCGGATCCACGGTCCCGTCCCACACGCCAAAGAAGGCCGCGTCGGCACAATTGGGGCCCACAGGGATGGACGGGCGCACGCAGAAGCGGTCTTCCTGGCGAGGGCGCCCTCCAATGTGCGTGGCCACGTCCACTTGCCAACTCCCTGGCTGCTCAGTCCACGCTGGCGGTTGGGCCATGTTTGAATCTTGGTAACAAAAGGGAACGCGCGCGGGTTGACAGTCAAATGCAAAGGTGAATATCGGGGGAATAGAGCAATCTTAAAGAGGTGTGTCTTCAGAATCCCGCCAGCCTCGCATGAGATGCCTCGAGTGCTTACTTGATGTGCGGCTCCCCCGAGGCAAATGCACGAAGAGGGGTGTTGGTTATTGATTCTTTGGATAAACAATGTAAGGTTCTGAAGTTCTTGGATTTCTGACCGCCAAGTTACCGAGTGCAACGAAGTGTTTTGATTGGAGCATACATGTTGTGCAAACCATCTCAATACGTTCGTGCCAGAAAAGTATCTAGAGTACTCGTCTACTCCGCAGCAAAGGAACAGAGATAGTGCCCCTGAACTGGCCCACCTTGTGATAACTTCGCGCTGGGTTAATGGGCCAGAGACCCCTTTATTAGACTGGTTGCGAAAGGCGCAAAATCGTCTTTTTTATGGTCGGGGGTAACAGAAAAAGCGCAACCAAAAGGCGCAAGGCATTTTTTTGCGCCTTTCTTTGCAAAAAAGGCGCAGGAATTTTTGCCTTTGCGCCTTTCGATCGTACCACACCAAAAATGAA
>Ga0307930_1001687_pt1 | contig 17369 bp, 17 predicted proteins | sample OrgLakmetageno46_FD_203161 | JGI IMG/M metagenome (GOLD analysis project Ga0307930, IMG submission 203161) | Saline water microbial communities from Organic Lake, Antarctica - #46 | ecosystem: Environmental > Aquatic > Non-marine Saline and Alkaline > Saline | place: Antarctica: Organic Lake...
TCAAATTTCACCGCTTTGATTGCATTGGGATAGCATTCGTCGGCAAGCGCAGAATAGTCCCGAAGTGTCTTTTTCAAGATCGTTAGCAATGCTGCGCGTCGCCGAAGCAAAGCGTAGGTATCTTCGGTAATCTGAATTTCTTCCTGAGCCCACTGAGGCTCCTTATTGAAGGTTTGATCGCTATAACGAAAGCCTTTCCCTTTCTTGAGGTACGTCGAGAACACTTGTTTTGGCTTGCTGGCACCACGATCAGGTCGAGTACGGTTCTTGAACCACTCAAGCTGTAGCGTCCCTTGCTTCACGCGTATGCGAGTGCCGATGTAGCACACACTGCTCGGATCACCTTCCTCTCTCGCTGCCTCATTTGCATCCCAGAAAGCGTCGGCGTACTTCCTAGCCTGCAAGGTGATGGTCTGTAACTCCTGTTCAACCAGCGTTTTTGAAGACGAAAGAAAAGACTCCGTGCGATCGCAAAGGAACTGCTCCGAGAGATCAATCCTAAGCTCTTTCGACTGAGGGCGCAGTAAATCCTCAATATCGGCGTTTAATTCGGGCATCGTAGACAAGGGAACTCTCCAGTTACTTCCCAGACAACTATCTATCTGGGAATCTACCACCCTTTTCCACGAAGTAGAAGTCAAAATATTTGGTTTAGAATGAAAAAAAAAGATATTGAGAGGTGTTCCCTATCTATCTGGGAATTGGCTATAAGATTCCCATCACTCAATAAATTTTCCTTATCTCAGCTAGTTCCCAGACAGACACGGAACCACGCAAAAATTCCCAATCCTTAGGAGATGTCTCACATTTCCATAATTCCCAGATAGATACGGAACCACGCAAAAATTCCCAATCCTTAGAAGATGTCTCACATTTCCATAATTCCCAGATAGATACGGAATTTGTATAAATTTGCAATATTTTTGAGTTTCATTGTTGATAGCTATGATTTCCCAGATAGATACGGAACAGACAAAGATTTTTTACAAAATGTTTGGGCGAGGAAATAATAGCGGTCACTTGAAATGACGAAGGTGGTGGTTACCTATGGTTGGAGAAAATCGTGTTTGTTAGCCTTCAAGAATTCCAAAAATCTAAAATTCCGACCAAAATAGGCAATTTGGCGTTGTAAGGAAGCTACAAATTGCCAGTATCCTAATCCAGCAAGGCTACTGAAAGCCTGTTTAAATGTCTTTTTTCTAATCAGAGGTCATATTATGCTTGTAATGGGTTTGGATATTGGTTGCTCGAATCTTAAGATTGCTGTGGGTAACAAAGATTTCATGATGGAAGCAAAGAGCCTACCGGCTAGTGCAGATAACATTGACCTAATGCCTCGAAAACTTAGAGGCAGAGCAAGTGCCGGAACCGATTTTACCAAGTCGAAATCAATGGTGAAAAATGGGCGGCGGGTGTTGAGCCTGATAGGTTGCAGGGGTGGGAGCGTGAACTGCACCGCGATTATAGATCGACAGATGTGTATCGGGCGCTTTTCTATGCTGCGCTGTTGATGTCTGAGCAGGCCGATATTGACGTTCTGGTGACAGGACTGCCACGGATCAGTCATTGGACGACAAGGAGCGTGACGATCTTGTGAAAGCGCTTAAGGGTACGCACCAGATAACGCCTATGCGCAAAGTGACGGTGAGCGACGTAATCGTGGTTCCTCAGCCAGCTGGCGCGTACATGGACGTAGTGAATGGTATGACGGATGAATGATGTTATGACAGAAAATGCAGATACTCATGATGACTACTCAAATAATTTTAGCGTGAGTAAACGCCGGGAGTTGATCTTTTCGGAGTTTAAGAGGCGCAACAAATTACGAGTTATCTTTAAAGATTGCCCTGTGGGTGACATGTCAGAAATGCTTGAACGGTTTGAAGCAATACACAAAGAGAGATTGGAGGAAGAAAGATTAAAAAATAAAGAAGAATATAACCTTCAAATTGAAGCTGAAAAAATACTTAAAAATATGGAAGAACAAGGTATAGACTTAGGATTTTTAAAGGATCTTAAGGAAAAGATGAGTAGATCAGAAATTGCTAAAGTGAAGTACGTTAAAGGTGGCGTTACTTGGTCTGGTCAAGGTAGAAGGCCAGCGCCATTTAAAGGATTGTCCGATATAGAGCTTGAAAGATTCAGGCCATAATAGGTTTATTATTAGAAAACATAAAAGAGAAGAACCCCGATTAAACCGGGGTTCTTTTTGCACTAATCTCATGTTGATGTCTTTTCAAGTAGCATTTCAGATACTTCTTTTTGGGATCTATTGGGGGGTTCGTAACAAAAAGGGCAATCAATGCCAGTGCTTTGGAAAATTGACGTAAAATACTCGCAAGAACATGATTTGCACGTATCGAACATTGCGTTATTAGATCGTAATTCATTTGCAAGCGACCATGCATCCGATAAGGAAAAGCTGTCACTTTTTATTTTAGGGTTTATCGGCGATATTTCATAAAGAACTTTATGGTAGGTTCGATAAGCGATGTCTAATGATGAAATAGAAATGGAAGTGAAAATGTCGTCACCTCCGACTGAACTATAAATTTGCATCAAAATTGAGGCATGAAGTTTTGAGGTATGATTTGACAAAAGAGTAGCGCCAGTGCGAACTTTCCTCGTTTTCCTCTTTTCTTGAATGATGTGGCCTTCTTCCCTCAAACCTTTATATAAGCGGCGGAGCTGCTTATCGGTTAACCCGGTTTCAATAATGATGATGCTCGTAACATAACCCATGAGCGCCATCTGACGAGCAGCTACCCAGCTGTGTAGATAGTTGGTATCAGTAATGGATGTCATGCTAACGCACCTGATTTGGAATTGATAACAGAAACATTTGAAATTGAATGCATATACCGCAGTAACATCAATCGCTCACTGTGCTTGCTATGAGCATGGTATTTAATGAGGCTTATCAAAACATTATCAGAGAAGCGAAGAGAATATTTGAAAGGTTGATCGTTAGTAGAACAGAGTTGTCGAAGCTGGCTGTCAGTAGCCGTGCTAATCGCCAAAGCGAGTGTGTTGGTGATACCAAACGTAATTGCAGCTATTTTTGAATCAATTTCAGCCATTTTTCTAACGATTGCTAAATACGCGACATCGAATTCATAGCCGTAAGGTTTGGGCTCGAAAAAATCCATAGCGATTTGATAGGGTTTTTCAAGTTGATGAAGAATCTGCTTCTCAGACGATTGAATCTTAAAAGAGCAAAATACCCCGGAAGCCAGACCTGAGTGTGGTAGAGCGACGGGATCTATTTTAGAGAGGGCAGTAACAATACTGGAATTAACATCAAATTTTGATGTGGCAATGCTTGGATTGGTGATCGCTAATTTTGATGCCCAATGCCATAACGCCAAGTCGAACTCAAACAAGTTCCTATCAGGCTTCTGGTCGCTGAGGTTGATCGAACGGTCGTCCAATTGCCTAATTAGTGAGCGCAGCATAACGATCTCCCTGTAATGATTTAAGCTGTCCATAGATCGAAAGTACCCTTGCGCCGTAGGCGCGAGAAACCTCTTCATCGACCCAATGGTGATAACGACCTACACCAAGCTCTAAGTCACCCGGCGCAGATTTTATTGTCTCACTGAGGATTTGGGCACCGGTTGCAAGGTTGATTTTGGGGTCGAGAAGATCAGACGGCTTATCAACTCGGTGACCGTGCCAGAACCAGTTAACCTGCATAAAGCCAATATCGACAGACACCTTTGGCCCGCGCTCAGCGATGATGCCGTCCAGCCGTTTTATCGCATCGTCCTTCGTCAGACCGTAATACGGCTTTGTCAGTGTTCGCAGCGTCCATGGCCATGGCGCTACATTGCCGTCACCACGACCAGACGCCGATTCCGCTAAAGCAACGGAATAAAGCAAAACAGGATCTAGTTGATAAAGCTCGGCGGCGTCGTCAAAACCGGTTCCTTCTAAGGTGAACGCGAAAGCAGGAGGTTCGGCAAGTGCAAAAGAAGATGCGACCGTAAGAAGGGCAACAGATAGGATTTTTTTCACAGTGATTTACCTGAGTACATTTTTGGAATGAGGTGTGGTGAGTTAGCAATATGCCGTCCAGGCCAAAGGTGAGCGGGGTTCACATCCAGTGCTGATGCAACTACGTGCTCCCATCGCGGATTACTGCGCACTAAAATAGAAGAAACAGCTTGTCTTGAGGCTTGGTGAATACAAGCGAGCTTAGCAATGCTGAGCCCTAGAATTTTCAGTTGATACTTTATCCATTCTTGCTTTTGTTCTACGTCGTTTGGAACGTTAACCGCTTGCGCTATGTGACTGCACATATGAAACCTCTCTCGATCCTTACGAGCCTGTGATTGGTCGCAAGTTAGTCAAATCGATGAAATTTTAATCATATATTGATAGTTTTTACCATAAACTGTGGTTCGTCAACCTTTTAAACTGCGTAATAGACGTTAATTTAAGTGCGATATTTGAAAGAGAAGTCCGGCTAAAAACGGAAATATCTGGAGTGAAACACGAATTTAGCGTCGTTTTACACTTGGTAAATTGGAATTTTCGGGAGGGGTTAATAAATTACGTTTTAAAACTGCGTTATTTTCAGGTAAAAACTGAATTATTTTGGTTAAAGTAAAATTTTAGAAATGACATAAGAGGTGATGCGCTAAAGAAGCGATTTCAGTGATTGCAAAACGAAAGGACTTTCACGGGTAAGAAGCGCAGATAAAGCAGAGTATGTGCCTTGATAAACACAAACTTGTACGTAGCTTATGGTGGTATGTTACATTGTGCAAGCTTTTTGCAACATAATGTTAGCCAGAAATCTAGTTTGTGAAAAAGGTCACAAAAAACGTTGATTTCAGATAGACGATGGAAAAATTTGCATATTTCTAAGCTGTGATATGGTGGTTGCGTGGATCGAAATGGGAGAAAGGCCATGGCTGTTAAATCGATATTGAAAGGTATTTTGGTCATCATAGCCGCAGCCATGGTGTTGATGAGCATTCCGATGTTCCAGCAAAGCCTGATAGGAGGGCTCGCGTTTTTAACGCTGCCGGTGGGATGGTTGGTGCTTACGTTGCTGAGAACGATCGGCAAAAGTATTTGGGGGGTTTTTTTCCTGTTTTTGGGCTTGGGATTACTGGAGCTCAGCGTAAAAACTGGCTTTCCTTTATCGTGGTTCGCTTTTGGTTACCTTTTCGTCTTTTACATGGTTTTCAAAGGGATTAAGTGGCTTTTGATTCGGGAAAATAGAGTGGGATTAGCAAAAAGCTTTAACCCGGTCGATGCTAAAACGGCACAAAGCTCTTCACGATGTTTCCCTGATTACGGTGATGAAGTGGATACCTTTCTTTATTTTGATTGAATAGAGCTATTCGGAGGGCGGATTAGCACCCTCCGAATCGATACTATTCTCGACCTGTTTTGTTGTTATAGTGATTTATTCCAGTCAGATACGAGCCGGACTGCGTTGACCCAGCTCTGGCTGATTCTGTGATTGTGTGAGTCAAATGATCAACAAATTCCTGATTTTCTGGCGTGATGCTTCCGTCAGGCTGGGAATAAGTGGCCGTAAGGTTTGAAATAGCTTCGACACGTTCAGGCGATTCTCCAAAAAGACCGAGGTTAGCTTGGTCGAACGATGTCGCGTAAACCTGAGCTTGCTCGTGGGTTAAATTGTAAGCTCTGCCTTCGTCATAGAACGTTTGCTGAAAATCAGTACCGAAGTTGGCTTGGAATGATTCAACCGCTGCATCGCCTCCAGTTTCCATGGCGTAGGTCATTCCAGAGGCGTACACCATGCCTTTCTCCTCAAAAGACATCCCGGCCAAATCTCCAAAATCCATGTCTCCTCTCGCAAGCTCAACACCCGCAGCAGCAGCGCCCATAAACGAAAGACCAACTGAAGACATCCCGTTAACAAGTGCTCCTCCGAAGCTGGAATTAGACAGAGCTTCCTGATCTTGCCTCATACCGGCAATGTATTCAGATCGAGCTTCTGGGTCACTTTGAAGTTGTTGTAAACGATCATCGAAACCTTGACCTGCGGCAGAAACACCGTCTTGAGTAGCCCCCCAAAGGCTTGAACCAGCGTTTGTAATTTCTTCCATTCGCCGATCACCCCAATCGTTAAAATTACTTAGCCCACCAACGAGCTCAGCAGCACCCATTCGGTCATATTCAGGCCCGGTTTGCTCAAGATCCTTACGTGCTCCTGATTCTGCTTGTTGGAATCTTGCAGCTCTGGCTCCTTCGTAGCCTTGGTTGGCATTTGCATTAAATTCCGCAGATTGAGCGTTAATTACAGGTGACGAACCAAAGCCTTCAGGGTCAACAAATCCCGGATAACCATTAGTGGGAACTTCTAGGTTTTTGGCCGGGGCAACAGCGTCTTCCGTGCCTGCTGTGGCTCCTCTCACCTCATCGTTAAGACCTGCGTTAGTTAACGTTGGAAGACCAGCGTTTTCGGAATAATTTCCAACTTGACCGGTAGAGATGTTCATACCTGTACCAACAGCCATGAGAGCCGCATTAAAATTATTCTGGTATTGGTCGTCTGTAGTGCCTTCATGGTTGTTCGAGTTTTGCAGCGCCTTTATTCGGGCAGCTGCTTGGGCGTAGTTACTTTTCATCCCGTAACCGCCATCAGGATCACTGTATCGTTGTTGAAGATTGGCAGCTTCTTGGCGCGTTGCCTCGCTGACACCACCGCTGTTCCAATAATCGTTTAACGAAGCCATCGCCTGTGGATTTCCCCCAACCTGAGAGGCAATTTTGCTGAGAGGTATGTTGTTCAAATGGCCGTATTGCTGATTAAGACTGTTTGCTTCCTGATATGATTGATTTGAACTGACAACATTCTGCGCCGAATCGGTTAGAGCCTCGGTTTCATTCGCTCCGAGGGCACTTGTTAGGGTGTCGGTGTTACCTGAAGAAACGGCGTGAGCGAGATTATTGGTTATTTGCGCTTGCTCTTGCTTACTAAACGAAAGAGCATCCGTAACAGAAGCATTATCAGCTGAGCTTGATGTTCGAGCGTCAGAGGACTCGCTTTTAGAAAAAGCAGCAAGCTTCGCATCCCCTTTTAAATTGGCACCCTTACCGCCTTTGTTACCAGAGCCGTTGGTGTCATTGCCCGAATCGCCTTTAGCAGAACTGATGATGTTATCAAGCAATCCCGTACCAACGCTCAAGTCAGCCCCAGCACCGGCTTGAGCGATAACAGCTCCTTTTACGGCATCAGAATGGCTAGAATCCAATCCTGTTGCCTGCATTATCTGATTGGCCCTTTGATTAACAAAACCTTCTGTTTGACCATAAGATGCGCTGTGGGTTCTTCCGAGTGCAGCGCTTTTGGTATAAGCGTCATTACTGGACATGCCACTTGAAAAATTCGACCCAAGAGTTTTGTTGAAGCTTTGTTGACTCTGTGAAGAATTTTGTTGCGACGATGAAGCCATTGAGCTCAGTCCAGCACCAAAGGAGACAGTGCCCATGAGGTCTTCCGCGCCCGTTTTGATACGCCCCGTTGTGTCGTTATAGCTCATCGACGGTGCATTTTGCTGAACAGGGCCATTTTTAACGAGGTCTTTGCTTTGAATCTTCTCATCGATCTGGTCTTTGCCGCTGATACGACCGGCAAGACTGGTGAACGCGTAAGTAGAGCCCGTTACGATGAACAGAGAAATCAGAGGTGTTGCAGCTGCAAGCATACCCCCTGTGGCAATCCAATGAGAAAGCTCATCACTGGAGCTGGATAAGGCGTAGAAGGAATTGAGAGGCCCGCTAATGCTTGCCAGAGAATTGCTGGCAGCCGTATGTATATAAAGGTTGATAATGGCGAGCACCGGCATCCAAAGTTGTATCCAAAGCAATGTTTGAAAATACTTACCTGCCAAACCGATGCCAAAGGAGCCTAGTACAATTAAAAAGCCCATAAAGGGTGTAATGGCGTATACAAAACCCTCAAAAAAGGTCATGAGAGGCCGAATTGTCGTCATAAACATCGACTGTTCAGCGGCCCATTGAGTATTTCGTTGTTGAATGGCTTGGTTAATCATTGTCGCTGAAGCCATATCCTGCATGTCAGCGTATTTGCCTTGAGCCGCTTCAATATAAATAGGCTCAAGAACCGCTGCCAAAAGATATTCTGTGCCAGAAGTAGATATAACACCTAAGCTGTCTAAGCTATTTTGTATATAGGTTTGCCCAGTTGTTCCACCATAGTTATTTTTTAGCCCTATAGTTTCCAAAATGGCATCAGAAACTACGCCGGTATTAGTTATCGCAGATTGGGTTTTGGTAGACAGTTCGGTAAATGCTGTAGAGCATGTATGGTCAACGCCTGTGGCTCCATTAAGGTACAATTTTGTGCCAAAAAGAGAGGATGTGAATAAAAGCGCATCGGGCATTTTCCCCATCACTACGTCATCCAGGCTTTTCTCACCGAGATCGATAGCGGTTAGAGTACACTCACGAATGTAGTTATTCCAAGACTTACGAATATTAGAGCCGCTAGGTAATGAGCTATTCATTGCAACATAAACAGGCGTACTTGAAACGCGTTTCCGAATATCGTTTAGGACCTTAAGGGATTCAACAAATCCAGTTTCTGTACTTTTTGGAATGATGGGATTAAAGCCTTGCTCAAAAAGCTTGGTTATATTATAACCGACTGTTGAAATAATTCCGCCAGCAGCACCAACTCCCAAAGGTACGTTAGCAACCACGCGAACCTGGTTCGTATAAGCGTCCTCAATTGTTACCGTTGTTGTGGGTACAAAAAAACAGGCATACAACAGATAACCTACAAATATTTGTTGTATGTTTATTTGTTTGGAGCCTTGAAAAACACTTTGAACAAGTATGATTAAGACACCCAGCAACAAGCCAACGCTAACCATTTTAGTAAAGGAATTAGTTGCCGTGACGACGCTAACAGCAATTAATATCTGCTCAAGAAAGGCAGCATCACCAACAGACACTATATCAAAAGCCATGATTACTCCTTAGTGCGTCGTGGTGTTGATAGGTTGGCTAAGGTATAGCGTTGCTTTCTAATCATTAGAAGCATATCGCTGTAATGAGCAATTAAGTCATTAACATCACCATGCTGAGATCGCAACTCCATATAATCAAGGCGAATCTTAGATTGAGATTCCGTAATTAATTGGATAGCAGCATGCTTATGAGGCGATTTTGATTGATTTGTTGCTTGTGTCGTGGCTCTGAGTAATTCTTCGGATGTGAGATACACCATATTCAATGCAATTGCATTTGACGACTTTAATGCAAACATTGATGAAGCATCCCTCGACAAAATCGACAAATTGCGAATTATAGTACCAGCACCAGAGGGAAGCTGTGACACGAAGGATTTTTCAGATGTATTTAGAATGCTTGTATTTGTTGAATATTTTTCTATAATTCCGGGTGATGATGCAGTACCAAGCAACATGTCACTAACCTTTTGCCCAAGGCCAGATAGTGTGACGTTTTGGATTGTCGGATTTAAGCATTTATCCGGAGTGTCACATTTATAAATATCTACCGATCCGCCATTTAGCAGAGCGTTCAATACTCCCGGCATAGCCGGTTTGGTATCAAGCAGTTGTGTTGTGCTGGCGCTAGATGGGCTTCCGGACGCATTGGGGTCGGGCGACGGTGGCTGTCTAATAACTGTGCCAGTCAAGCTCATCATAACCTCAAGTAATTGCTCATCACCAGAGGCAAACCATGAGGATACGTTTTGTTTCTTTAGCTGTTGCCAAACTATATTTCCGATCAACTCTCTCTTTTCAAGTTCAGCATTACCCAAAGATTCTTCGGGTGTCTTACCGCCAGTATCGACTTCTTCACGGGAAGAGAAAACGTCGCTCGTAATACCGGTTACAGTGGCAGCAATAGAGGCATCTGTTTTGCCTTTGAGATCACGGGCTGATGTAGCGTCGTTAACAATTCCTTGCGCCATTTGGCACGAATTACCAAGGTGCTCGTTTAGGGACTGGATTTTTTTCTGAAATGCGTCGATGTGTTTTGAGCAGTTGGGGCACACATTGTCCAGCGCCAGTTGGAAGGCATAACCTTTCGCATTGGCGGCGACAGAACGTAAAAGCTGCACGATTTGATCAGCGGAAACAAAGCTGAAAGAGCCATTAAACATATCGATGCCACCACATCCTCCCTTCCACGAAGGCGGGGCGAAGCTCACTAGGTTGGCGTCAAAGATTTTAGATTTTGAAGTGATTCGGCCACCAGAAAGTACACCTCGACGCTGGGTTTCAAAAACGCCCGGAGGGGTAGTGTTCGTCATATCCCCGAACAAACTGTCCATTTCCTGTTGTAAACCAGCATGACTGATTGAAGGAAGGGCTATCGTTGTTAGTGCAATCGCAAACCCAAGCGCTAGGCGTTTGGGTTTTAAGTTTGTCTTCAGAGTCGTCATATCAGCGATCCTTTGTAAGCTGGTTTCGGATGAACGCGCCCAGTTGGTCGGGAGGAATGAAGTTTTCGTCAAACTCTTCGGATTTAGAGGCGATATCGGCTAACTGGACTGATTTAGAGTCGAGAATGGCCGCTATGTTGGTGCCATCTTCAAAAGGTCGGGTTTTATTGAACTCTTCATCGGTAATAATGCCGCGACGTTTTGACACTAATATAATTCGGCGCTTCAAATCGTTCAGAGCCAAAACGCCTTGAGCAATGGGCTCAATTTCACGATTTTCAGTTACGAGAAATAAAGCTGGTAACACCTCAACACCCAGGTTCTCAGCCTGTCCTTCATCGACACGGTAATCAGGGAACATGTTTCCGGGTAAAGGCTGGCCATCGATAGAAATGGGTAAAATGTTATACCCATCTTCGTCAGCGAGTTTTTGGAGGATCGGCGCTTGGATAATGCTGGTATCGGATTTAGAGTCGAAGAAAAAAAAGATTCCGGCTCTTTGCCCGATTTTTTGAGACAAGTTTGTGGCTTCACGGCCTGCCCACAAGTCTACTTTTTGGGAAGCAAATACAGCTGAAGGACGACGGCTCTCTTCATCAAGAAAGGGATCGCCTATCACCGCCAGCTCGGTTGTGTCTGCGAACTGCTCGCTTCGGTCCATCGCGTAGCGTTGTAAATACATGTAGGTTCGTACATTTTCGACGGTCGGATTATCCCAAGCGGCATCTTGGTATTTGGGAAGATTTTCCCGAAACCAAGCGGCTGAAAAAATCGACGGGCCAGAAGGCTGGGGCGGTGCAGTCTCAGTCGGGGGTTCCGCGATCACAGAGGCGATAGGTTCTGGAAGCTCTTCGAGTTCGGGTTCAGGTTCGGGAATTTCTTCGTTGTACCAAAACCACCCTTCGGCTTTGCGATCATAGAACCGAGAATCGGAATTTGACTCAAAGGCGCTGATGCTCGGTGTGTGGATCATCAGAAAAGCAGCGATTAATGCGATTTTATGAGGTTTGAACATAGCATCCAGAACAACTGGTAATGGGTGTAGTCTGGATTTTACGGCAGCAGGTAGCATCGTCAGGCATCCCTAGTCGCCCTATTTGGGCGGTTAGGGAAAATTAGTAAACTTTTTCGCAAGCGATGAGCTGATAAGTGGCGGAAACCTATACTGGTTACAGGTTAAGTTCAGAATATATATACCCATATAACCTGAGGCACCCCAGACTGTGAGTTTTGAAGCACCTCAAAACTGCTAGTGTCATTCGTCAAGCGGAGGCCGAGGAGAACCTGTGCCGTAGTAGCGATTAATCTCTTATGAACAAGCACTTCTGTCTGATTATCTTCTCGCTTTATTACTAAATAGTCCTCAAATGAACTCGCATCATCAAGTACATTATTCCATAAGCCAGCATCGTAACGTAAATTTCTTCTGCCATATAGAATATACTTTGTTCCATCATTCATAAGAATATCGACAACTGATCCAATTAATTGCCATCCTTCCCCAACCAGCAAGCTTTTTCGCTCCTTATCAAAACTATGAACCTGTGTTATTTCACTGTCATAGTTAAGCACAGGACGAAGCTGTGCTACATCTGAACGTGGATCTTTAACGGGATCTTTCAAAAGTACAGATTCTTTCCAACTTTCATTTAAACCGCTGTATTTCATATCATCTTTTGATAATGCAACAGCAAATACGCTAAGCAACATAAAAACCACCAATGCCACCCAAGATAGATAGTTTATAGATGACGAAACCTTCATGCTTTTCTCATCCTTATTGCCTCTATATACTCCTTAAATTTTTGAGCAACTAAGCCAAGCATGCCTGCGAGAAATCGATTAATTTCGATGATTATCACAATTATTGTCAAATTGCAGCTTTAGGACGACCCAACAGACAAGGCTTCTATCGTTACACCAGCAAACGTCCCGAGAACCGTGGACATAGATCGATCAGAACGCGTTTTCCGCTGCATACTCGCATCAAAATCAGCCAGCGGCTTCAAAGTCAGCTCATCATCTTGGAGAAGAATAATGGGCATCGGTGCTGTGACCGTTTTGCTGCCCAGTTCGGTGCGGATATTAGCGACCGGTTGAACCCGCACGGGCCTGCGCAACCGAAGCTGATCTTCCGGGGTGTTGGACACGGCCATTAACAATTGGTTGAGCGCGAGCTGTGAGGAGATGCGGGCGCGTTCCATTTCTTCCGCAATGCGCTGCATCAACTCGGATTTGTTGGGGATCACCAAGGAATCCTTGCGCTGCCAAGAGAAACGAACAGACAAAACATCGGCCCCAGAAAAGCAACGGATGTGACGGTACAAATGCATCGTCATGGCACCGGGGCAGGCCAACCGGAGCGCTTCAAATCGAGCTTGCCGGGTGGAGTAAGACTGAACGATATGTTGCTCAATCCCGGACTTTGCCGCGTTGATGCGTTCCACGATGTCAAAGATTTCGTGTGCCGCTGGGTTGTGATGAAGCGGCAACCAAAGAGCACCCACAGATCGACGAGCGACCTTTTGGGATACGTTCGGGCGAATCGCTAAATCAAGGTACGTTTTGACCGCCAGATCGACGGCGAGCCGACCGGTATGTTCTGTCAGGACAATCTGTGAAACCGGATCGCTATCAGCACCTTTGGGCGTTGCGGGCACTTGATGGACGACGGCGCAGTTAATCGCTGACCGAGCGAGCTTTGTGCCAAGCGAACGAATGTCCTCTGACATCCTTTGGAATTGCTCCGAAATAACATCGGTCATTGGTGACCTCTAGCGTGTTTGTTTTGACGGAATGCCCCGTCATCACAAACAGTTTAGACCATCATTCAACTAAAGAGATAGCGCTGATCTCAGCCTCGCTTCGCTCCGGCTGAGAAGACAGTAGAGTTCGTTACGAGCCGCTGAGATTAGAATGAGAAAGAGAGAGAAAAAGAGAGAAAGACAAAACGCCACGAACGTACAACCGTAAGCCTGGGAACGATGGTGATGGCCAGTATCCTGGCCTCGTCCATAGTTGCATGATGGTCTAAGTTTGTTACGAAAAAACAACGCTACTCAATCTATTCAATTATTGCTCACGCACTAAAATAGCATCTGGAAGGCGATGGCTTGGTTGCGTATTCCACTGATTAATTAGAAGTGTCTGAACGTTGCTTGGGACTGAAAATCGGCCACCAAGACAATGAAACAATTGGCCATGCGAGCAAGGTCTTCTGAGGACTTTCACCAGTAAGCAATAAGGCAACCATGATCAAAAGCGGTAAGCAGATCATCACCAGCCTGTGACGACGGCCAAAATCCAGCAACTTCTCCATCAATGAATCCATATCGCTTCCGTGTCAGATTTGGGCTCTGGCCCGGTCAAGGTTCAATTCTTCAGGCTGAATAGTTAAAACCGTGGCACCGTCGTAATGATTTGGGGAAATGGCTCCCAACCTTGTCGCTATCTGAACCATCACTGTATCTCTTCCGAATTTCCGGGCGACAGCCGCAGCCCCCGGACAGTGGCAAATGTCTAACGGGCGGTAGTTTCCCTCATCATCGTGATTCCGGTCGTCATCCCGGTACGCCGTTTTGTGACAGTGAAAGGTTTGGTCTTTACCAGACAGTAAGCCCTCAATGATTTGCTCCCTCCGACCGGGCTTCAGTTCAATGGCAGAGGCATCGTTGAGAAAGGGGCAATTGGCACAGGGCTTAGTGAGTGAAAATTGTTTATCCACAAGATTTCACCGTCAGGATTTTGGTTTTGGTTGAGACTTTCGAGTTGTTGGAACGTACCCCACTTCTATTAATTCCTGAGACCATTCCTTAATCCTTTCTTTGTTCTGAAGTTCTTTTTCAAGCCATTTGGTGAAATCTCCGGCGCTGGCACCTTGTTTAGCAAGACGTTGTATTTTTCTATGCTCCGAAAGCTTCTCTGCGAACATAGACCTCTGCTTATCGGTCATTTCAACAAATACTTCTTCACAGGACTGTCCTTCATCTAGTTTTTCAAAAAGGCTGTTTTTGCAAAATCCGAAAGTGAATTTAATAGAATTTACGTTTTTACCTTTACGCAATAATTCATAAGTAATGTAATAATTCGTTTTTTCTGAAATTTGCTTTATAGCTATATCAACAACATATTTCCTAAAATCGCTAAACCTTTTGTATTTCTTTTCAAGAAATAAAATCCTGCGAAGTTCGGATACGTCTACAGTTCGTGATCCAACTTTTTTATACTGCATAATTAACTCAAAGATACGGATAGCGTAACTTGAGTTTAGCTTAACGGCATCACGCAAATAATATTGGGTAAATTGAGACGAAAGATTAGAAAGATAAGGGAGCAAATCTTTTGAAAATCTAAGCTGACCAAAGGAGCCATCGGTTTTAGAGGGAGCACATATAGATTGTACCCAACGGGTTTTTATTGGCTTGCCGTTTTCACCAATTACAGTGACCTCGCGTTGAAATAATTGCTCAAAACCATCACGAAGAATTTCGCTCGCATGGTCAGAGCTGACGCCAACAGAAATTAATGATTCAGTAGAAACAGTGTATAGCACTTCATCCGAGACTGGAGTTAGTGGCTCGACTTGGCTGATAGCACATAAAATTATGCGCTGCTCAGAAACGGTTAAGCGATGTGCTGCCTCAACTAAAAGATTGGACTTTCTAACAACATTTTTCATATTGTCTCAATCAAATCATGTGGAATAATTTATACTATACCACATGATAACTGGAAATGATGATTATTGCCCCGAATCCCTCCACATGAAGAACACGAAAAGAACAGATCACCCCGAATCACTCCACATGAAAAGTGAAAATCGATGATTTATGAGATGAATCAGTTTACGTAAATGCTTGAAACTAGAGTTTTTAACAAAGAATCAAAGGGAAAAGAACAACCAGCTCGGATGAATGATAATGGATATCAAAAACACGATGATCGCCCCGAATCCCTCCACATAACGCCCCGAATCACTCCACATGAAACACGAAAGGGGTAATTCTCGCCACGAATCACTCCACATGAAAGCCAGAAAACTTGGATTGCTAACTTAAAAATCAAAATTTATAGTTTTCAATGATTGAAATTTGCGCCTTTTAAGGGCGAGAACGCATTTGACTAAGTAAAAATGAGTAAAAACGGGGAAAATGGAATACGCTGATTAATTCCACATAACGCCCCGAATCCCTCCACATAACGCCCCGAATCCCTCCACATGACGCCCCGAATCCCTCCACATGTTCCCCGAATCCCTCCACATGTTCCCCGAATCCCTCCACATGAGAGGTCTATGGCCCAGCAATAGCGCAGCTTTCAGAGACCGTAAAACCTTAAAAGCTTTAAAAAGAAAAAGGAAAAAGGGATTTTTTGGAATTGCCTGTGGATAACTCAACCTAACCAGGCTCAGCCTCCAGCTGCGATACTCCCACCTCCAAGAACAGCCAGCCCAGCTGAACTTACTGCTGCGCAAAGAATTACGGCTGTTTGTCGATAAAAACTGCTTGTCGAAGAAAAGCTATGGCGTCAGAAGGTGTAACCTGCCAAGCCATTGCAAACGAAGAATGGAAACTACAGCCAGCTCCAAACGACCATCCGGGGCTAAAAGGTCTAGCTTCAGTGGCAGCGTTAATGCTGATTCAGCGAATATGAATATTCACAGAGTTGGTAACTTTTTTCCGTTCTTAAGAGATAATTCCAATTATTATTCTCCGCGTAAAAGACCGTCATTTGAGAATGGATTCGTTCCGTCTCCACCATCAACGTTACCGTCAATCTTAGCCACTAATAAACGCCCCGAACCGCCGTCGTCATACCGGAGCGTCGATGATCCAGAGCCGCCACAAATCACGAGGCCCATAGCCTCGGCTTGTCTGGCGTACCGACTCAAGCCTCTAGCGATACGCTCAACTTCTTTCGGGTCGAGCCCTGCGGCTTCGCATTCGGCTTCGTTCATATACATGGTCAAATCCCTATCGTTCGGAACAAAATGATTTAGCGGATCTAATCTCCCCCTAACAATTTCCTAGTGCTAAGACTGCTTCTCAATTAAGGCTGCTTGACGCAAAAACGCAATAGCATCAGAAGGTGCAACCTGCCAAGCCATTGAAAGACGGCGAATAGAAAATACAGCCAGCTCCAAGCGATCATCCGGGGTTAAAAAGCTTTGGAGTTGTCGGCCCTGCTCCGAGAGAACAATGACGGCTCCATTTGCTCCGTTGTTGTAAGCCGAAACACCCTTGTTTCTCGACTCGCCGTGATACGAAGCCGTCATAGTCTTCCGCAGGGCAAACAGGACACTACAGAACGCTGTAAGCTCATTTCTGGTGAGCTGTATGATGATCTTACTCGACCAATCAGGGCTCTGAACTGGCTTAAGGATAGGAGCAACTTCAATGCTGAGCGTCGGGTAGTTTTGGCGAGTGGCGGTGAATTGAACGTTCAATCCAGTCCGTTTGGACGGATCAGACTGACGATCAGCATAGAATTTAATTGTTTCACCAAAGTCCAGAGAATGCATTTATTGGCTTACCCTAGGGTCTGTTGACGTTTCATTACATCGGCAACCACAAAAAACCACAAGCCATGAAAACGACACTCTCATAGTTGCGTTTCAATTTTTCATAGCGTGTCGCCAGTCCACGACAATGTTTCAAGCGTGCAAATGCATTTTCCACTAAATGACGATGACGACATAATGACCCATCCATATCTGCATGTCCTATGGCCGAACTTGACCTTTTTGGAGCCACGGCGTTGAAACCTTCTTTTTTAATCTGTTCGCGAATCTTTTCACTGTCAAACCTTTGTCTGCCAACTGGACATCTAGGGGTTCTGGGGACATTCCGTCCTAATGTAACACTTATCGCTACAGCCCTTGCCTCATAGGGTGTCCAGAGGTGTCTTAATTTTCATTTTGCACGATTGATTGCATAATCTCATCTAA